>Ga0335074_10003576_pt1 | contig 21296 bp, 19 predicted proteins | sample Lox_Sample_23_FD_206715 | JGI IMG/M metagenome (GOLD analysis project Ga0335074, IMG submission 206715) | Soil microbial communities from Loxahatchee National Wildlife Refuge, Florida, United States - Lox_Sample_2.3 | ecosystem: Environmental > Terrestrial > Soil > Wetlands | place: USA... | reverse complement strand
GGCCTTCGTGGCCCACGCACGGTGCGAGACCTTCACGCTGGCCGAGCCTTCCGTCGAAGGCACCGCGGTCACCGGACTCCACATTCACGCGGGTCAGGCCTGGCTTTGTCAACCTGATTTGGCCCCACTGTTCTTCTTTGATCTGGCCCCACTTGGTGGTGTGCGGGGCGCCGGAGTTCTCCTCTGATTTGGCCCCACCCCTGGCGTGGGGACTCTGGCGGGTCAGAAGGTGTCGTTTGCTGGATCGCGGTCGGCTGGATCGCAGGCTGGCATGTCGGGCGGGATGCCGTCGAGGGCTTGGCGTTCGGCGTGGCTGAGCTGGTCGGTGACCTCGCCGAGGGCGTCGATGAGGGCGGGCAGGGTGTAGGGGCTGGCGGATTCGCGCAGGTAGTCCTCGGCTGGGGAGGTGATCTGAGGCTGGGTGCCGTCGAGGTAGAGGTGGTCAAGGACGGCGTGGACGTCGGTGAGCATGAGGATCAGGTCGCGGGTGTATCCGGCGTCGAGGCTGATGCTGGTGATCTGGTAGTCGCTGCCGGGCTGGGAGATCAGGGCCATGGGCCACCTCCGGGGGGTGCGGGGTCAGGCGCGGGGGGCCTGGTGCCGGGCTTGGGCGGTGCGCAGCCGGTAGGAGCCGGTGCCGGTGGTGATGATGTGGGCGTCGAAGGTGAGCCGGTCGACGATGGCGGCGCACAGCCGCGGGTCAGTGAAGGTGGATGTCCACTCGCTGAAGGCGGCGTTGGAGGCGATCGCGATGGCGGCGCGTTCCTCGCGCTCGGTGAATACCTGGAACAGCAGTTCGGCGCCGCGCCGGTCCAGCTCGAGGTAGCCGAGCTCATCGAGGCAGAGCAGGTCGACCCGGCCGTAGCGGGCGATGGCGCGGGACAGGGTCTTGTCGTCGGCGGCCTCGACCAGCTCGTTGACCAGCGCGGCGGCGGTGAGGTAGCGGACCCGGTAGCCGTTCTCGGCGGCGGCGGTGCCCAGCCCGATCAGCAGGTGGGACTTGCCGGTGCCGCTGTCGCCGATCAGGCAGCACGGCTGCCCGGCGGCCACCCACGCGGACTTGGCGAGGGTGTGGATCAGCGCGGCGGGCACGTCCGGGTTGGCGGCGAAGTCGAAGTCCTCGATCCGCTTGGGCCGGGGGAAGGCGGCCTCGCGGACCAGCCGGGCCTTGCGCCGGGCCTCCCGGTCGTCGCATTCCAGGGACAGCAGCTCGACCAGGAAGCCCTTGTAGCCGGCCTGCTGGCGGGAGGCGGCGGCGGCGATCTCGCCGTGCCGGTCCCGGATGGTGGGCAGCCGCAGGATCCGGCAGGCCTGGTCGATCGCGGCGTCGGCGGCGGTGTCGGTCAGCTCATCGCGCGCGGCCCGGGCCATCACGCGCCTCCTTCCCGGGGGGTGAGCAGCTGGTCGTAGGCGGCCACGGACGGCGCCGGGCGGGCGTCCGGCGGGAGCGGGTCCCGCCGGGCCGGCAAGGTGATGACCGCCGCGCGCGAGCGCCGTGGCTGCGCCGCCGGCCAGGACGGCCCGCGGGCTGGTGCCGGGCCGGCGGCGGCGTGCTTGCGGGCCTCGACCGCGACCACGTCCGGGGAGCAGCTGCCCGCGCCCAGCGCCGCAGTGATCCCGGCGATCACCTGGGCGGCGGGCATCCGCCGGTGCAGCAGCAGCACCTCGATCAGCGTCCTGGTCCCGGCGGCGTCGCCGTGCCGGGCCCGGGCCGCGGCCCAGAACGCCTCATGGGCGCTGGTGAACGCCCCGGCCGCGCGGGCCTGGGCCAGGACGGCCGAGCCGGGCAGCGCGCCGGGCTTGCGGACCAGGATCTCCAGGTAGTGATCCAGGTCCAGGTGCTCATCCCCGGCGGCGATCAGCCGCGGGTGGACCGCGGCCAGTCCCGGGCCGTCGAAGACGCGCAGCTCGTTCGCGGACAGCATCACCCGGACCCGGGAGCCGATCAGCCGGGCGGGCACCGAATAGCGGCACTTGCCGACGCTGATCCGGGCATAACGGTCGACTCGCGGCCACAGCACCGCGGCGGTCGCGAACGGCTCGGGCGGCAGCGGCAGCAGCAGCCCCCGCTCGGCGGCGAAGTCCTCCCCGATGCTGGCCGCCCGCCCGGCGATGTGGCGGCCGTCCTCGGCGGCGTCGGCCTCAGCCAGCCGGGCGTTCAGTTCCGCCAGCGATGCGGCCTGCGGCACCGGCACGAACCAGCGGCGGCGGAACCGGCCGATCTCCCCTTCGACCCCGCCCTTCTCATGGGCGCCTTCCGGGCCGGGCTGGCAGTAGAACGCCTCGAACCCGTAGAACGCCCGGAACGACAGCCACCGCTGGGTCTCGGTCCGGTTCCGGCCGGCCAGCACCTTGGCCACCGCGGGTGACAGGTTGTCATACCGGACCTGACCGAACGGTACCCCGCCGGTGACCTCGAACGCGGTCACGTGCCCTTCCAGGAACGCCTCCTGCGCCTGGCTGGCATACACCCGGTGGACGCCCTTCCCGGAACACGACAGCCGGAACGCGAACATGAAGCACCGCGTCAGCTGCCCGGCCAGCTCGACCGTCACGTCCCCGAAGTCAACCTCAGCCTCGGCGCCCGGCTCCCGGACCTGCGGCACGAACCCGTCCAGGCCCCCGTCCCGCCCCAGGTCCTGCGCGGCGATCTCGGCCCGGCGGCGCGCCACGTACTTGGCCACATACGAATACGACACCTGCGCGTCATGCTCATCAGCCAGCCGCTCGAAGACCCGCCGGGCGGTATGCCGCTGCTTGCGCGGCGCGGCCAGGTCCTCCCGCAGCATCTCATCGATCCACCCCGCCACCGCCTCCCGCACCGGCGCGGCCCGCGCCGGGACCTTGCGATCCGGCGGCACCGGCGACGCGATCGCCTGCCGCACCGTCCGGCGGTGCACGTCATACTTCCGCGCCAGCGCCCGGACCGGCATCCGGTAACGCTGCCAGTCGAAGCGGATCGCCGCGAACAGCTCCACTCTCCGCTCCATCCCGCCCCACCTGACCAGGAGGAACACCCGACATAGCCAACGATCAGCCCGGCCAGCGCAAATGTCCCGTAACACGCCGGCGTGTCGTCAGCCGCCCCACCGCAGGCGGGGCCAGATCAGAAGAGAACTACCGCCCCCTGAGCCGCTCCCGGTGGGGCCAGATCAAAGGAGAACAGTGGGGCCATTTCAGAGTGCTACAGCCAGGCTGACAGTCGGCTTTGGCGGCCATGTTCCCGAGCCGGACCGGGCTACGGCTGGTGGCTCGCCGCGTCTGGCAGGGAAGTGTCATCATGGCGAACAGGCGGTTCGCCCGGCTGGCGGTCGGGGCGCGGGATCAGTGGCGGCGGCCCGGGTGGTGGGCCGCGCTGATCGCGGCCGCGGCGCTGGCGGCAGCTGGCTGCGGGGGAACGGGTCCGCCTCCGTCGGCCTCGCCGTCGTCCCTGCCCAGGACCATGCTGACAGCCTGCACCATGGCCGGGCGGCTCGCCGAATGCGGGAACGTGTGGGTCCCGCAGAACTGGGCAGACCCGGCCGGGCCGGCGATGCCGCTGGAGGTGGTGGTCATGCCCGCCACTACCACCCGCCACCCCGCGGCTCCGCTGTTCTACCTGGCCGGATACAACGGCGACAACGCCGGGTTCGGCGACGCGGTGCTCAACGGTCTGAACTGGGCCGTGCAGGCCTTCGCCCAGCTGAACCAGACCATGGACCTGGTCTTCGTCGAGCAGCGCGGCACCGCCGGCTCCGGGCTGGAGACCTGCCCGGGCCTGCAGCCGGCATCTGCCACCGTGGACCCGGCCGCAATCAGTGCCGCGGCCCGGCGCTGCCTGGCCTCGGCTGGCCGCGACCCGCGGTACGACACCACCACCGCGGCGGTCCGCGACCTGGACCAGGTCCGCCGGGCGCTCGGCTATGACAAGATCAATATCTACGGCCCGTCTTACGGCGTCACACTGGGCCTGGCCTATCTGCAGCGGTACAGCAGCCACGTCCGCACCGCTGTGCTGGACAGCGGATCGCTGCTACCGGTCCCGCTCTGGCAGCAAGGCGCCGTGCACGACCAGCAGGCCTTCGACCAGCTGGCCGCCCGGTGCGCCGCCACCCCGGCCTGCGCCGGGTCCTATCACCCCGCCGCTGACCTGGCCGCCATCCTCGCCGGCCTGAACGCCCACCCGGCCCGGGTCATCATCCCCGGCCCCGGCGGCCAGCAGCAGACAGTCACCATCACCGCCGTGGCCTTGCTGTCGTTCGTCAGCGACTACCTCGGCGAGGCCCAGACCGCGGTCCAGTTGCCCGCCATCCTGCATGCCCTGGCCCTGGGCCAGTGGTCCCAGGTCATCGCCAGGCTCGGGCTCACCACCGCCGACCTAGCCCCGGCCGGGCGCACCGCGCTGCAGGCCGTCACCATCGAGTGCAGCGACGCGTGGGCCGCCATGAACCCCGCGACGGTCAGCCAGCAGGGCCCGTCGGTGTTCACCCTCGTGGTCACTGCCCAGGCCGAGCGGCTGCAGGCGCTCTGCTCTGCCTGGCCGCATGACCCCGGCGTGTCCGGGACCGTGCGCAGCACCGTCCCGGTCGTGTTCCTCAACGGCACCACCGACACTGCCGACCCGCCCGCCAACGTCGCCGGCGCAACCGCCACCATGCCTAACGCGCTGCTGGTCTCCGTTCCCGGCACCGGGCACTGGACACTCGCCAACGCGACCCACCCGGGCTGCCTGCTCGCCGCCGCCACCGCCTTCATCCAGGCCGGCCTGCCCGCCAGCCCGGCAGCCTGGGACGCCTGCACCCGTGACCTGGCTCAGGAGCTCGTGCCATTCCCGGCACCCTGAAAGGCCGGCTGCTGCCTTTCACGGGCACGCCGGATCCTGGTTCCGGCGCCGAAGGCACATACGTTACTGGTCGCGGCAAAATGAGCTGCATCGGGCCGGACGCCTATGGCCAGGCCCGGATCGGGATGCCCACCCTGGGGGAACCCTGGGGGGCGTACGCACCAATGTGAGTTTCTGCAAAAAATTTTGACGGCTCTCAACCCAAACAGAAGAGGGAGATGCTACACGAAATGTCGCGTGACAGGCATAGTGACACCAGCGCGCCCTGCCGCCGACAACTCGGCCGCCAGCAGGCGATCACGCAGATCCAGCGCAGGCGGCGTTTCCTGGCCGGCGCCGTCACGGGCAGCGTCGCGATGATTGTGCTCGTGGTGATCTGGGCAGGCTACGCGCGCAAGCCGATCACCGAAGCCGAGATTGAGCACGAGATCGAACGTCGTGGGCGGCGAGCACCGAGGACCCGGGACTGACCCGGCGGCTCCTGCTTCACGGCGTGCTCGTGGCACCGGCCGCCTGGTTGCCGGTCGGCGGCGGCCCGGTCACCTGCTCTGCGGGATATTCAGCTGGCAGGGGCGCCGAGAGATTCCCTGATCGCCGCGGTGACGGTCCGGGCGATGACGAATTCGTTGACGAGCCGACCGATTATCAGGCCGCCGCCGTGCACGTGGAAGGTGGTGGTGTTCCCGTCCGGGGCCAGGTGCACGGTGGCGAACGCCACGCCCCCGTGGCTAACTGTCAGCTTGTCCCGGGAATGCGGGGTTACCTTGTAGCCGCTGCCGAAGTGCTGCCGGAGCGCTTCGGCGGTCTCCTGCGGCGTTATGGTTCTGGGTATGGTGGCGGTGGGCATTGCGGGCCTCCTCTTGGTGGGACCTGACCGCGGATTAGCTGTCTGAGGTCATGAGCCTGCCGGGCGTGTTGCTGCCGGTGTCCTGTCATGGCGTGCTCCCGGTGGCGTTCAGCCGCCGCGTGGGAGCCAGCTGAACCGGCGGATGGCGATGATCAGCCCGGCTGCGCCCCAGGCGGCCAGGATGGCCAGGTAGCCCCAGTTCAGCCCGGACCCGGTGGTGTGCGGGTTGTAGGCCTCCAGCAGGGCGGCGGCCAGGGGATGGACGGGGAAGACGTAGCCGATGTCGGCCATCCAGCTGGGCAGTTCGGAGGTGGCGATGAAGATGCCGGAGATGAAGGACAGCGGCAGCACGGTGGCCCAGATGACGGGCTGGACCGCGTCGACGTTGCGGATGAGGGTGGCCGCGGCGAAGCCAAGGCAGCAGAAGGCGGCCGCGCCGACGATGACGTCCAGGACGAAGGCGGGCGCGGTGCGCCCCGGGATGGAGGCCCCGTAGCCGGCCCAGCCGATGACCAGCATGACCACGGTGATGGCCAGGGCGGTGAGCACGGCGATCGCGGCGCGGGAGGCGATGATGGCGCTGGCGGGCAGCGGGGTGGCCCGGCGGCGCTTGTAGATGCCGAACTCGCGGTTGCGTACCACGGACAGGGCCAGGTTGGAGAACGCGGCGGTGATCAGGCCCCAGGCGATCAGGCCCGGCACGTAGTACACCGATTCCTTGATGACCCCGCCGGGCACGTGGACGGTGGCGGTGCGGAAGATCGAGGCCAGGATGACCAGGAACAGCACCGGCAGCAGGATGGTGAAGACCACGCTTTGGATGTTGCGCCGGTAGCACAGCAGGTCGGCGTGGAACTGGCGGCCGAGCGGGTAGGGAAGCTGGCCTCGGGTTCCGGCGGCGGGGCCGGGGCGGGTGCTGACGGCGCTCATCGTGGCTCCCTGGTCAGTTGCAGGTAGACATCTTCCAGCGTGGGCCGGTGCACGTCGAGGTCGGGAAGGTCGACGCCGCGGGCGGCCGCCCATCCGCTCAGGACGCCGACCAGCCGCAGCGGGCTCGGAGTATCTGCTTGCACCCGCCCGTTGGCCGTGCGGGTCACGCAGGCAGCCACGAGGGGCGGCAGGTCGGCGGCGAACACCCCGGGCGGCAGGGTGAAGCTGACGGTGGACGCCTCGGTGTCCCGCCCGCCCAGGGTGGCCGCGGTGCCCTCGGCCACGATCCGCCCCGCGGCCAGGACCGCGATCCGGTCGGCCAGCCGTTCAGCTTCGTCCATGTAGTGGGTGGTCAGGAAGATCGTCTTGCCCAGGTCCCGCAGGCCGGCGATGACGTCCCAGGCTGATTTGCGGGCCGCGGGGTCGAACCCTGTGGTCGGCTCGTCGAGGAAGATCAGCTCCGGGTCACCGATCAGGGCCAGGGCCACGTCCAGCCGCCGGCGCTGCCCGCCCGACATCCGGCCGCACCGGACGTCGCGGTGATCGGTCAGGCCCACCAGGTCCAGCGTCTCGGCGACCGGCCGCGGATCCGGGTAGTACCCGGCGTACAGCGACAGGCACTCCTGCGCGGTGAGTTCGTCTTCCGGCTGGGACTCCTGCAAGACCACGCCGATGCGGGCCCGCCAGTGCCGGCCCGCCGTGGCCGGGTCGGCGCCCAGGACGGCGACGTCCCCGGCGGTGCGGCGCCGGTACCCTTCCAGGATCTCCACCGTGGTGGTCTTGCCCGCGCCGTTCGGCCCGAGGAAGGCGAAGATCTCGCCCGCGCGGACCTCCAGGTCGATGCCGGCCACCGCCTCGGCACCGTCGTAGGACTTCCGCAGTCCGCGGACCTCGATCACGGCGGGACGAGACACCTGCCCGGTCCCCTCCGGCAACCCGGTGGCGGGCTGGCGGCCGGCCGGTTCCACGGCCTTGGCGGTCTGCCCGTCCGGCCGGGGTGCGGCCGCGGTGCCTGCCGGGCCGCCGCGCGCGGGCGCGGGCGGCACGCCAGCGCCGGCCGCCGCGTCGGCATCCGCCGACCGCGGAATCCCGGGGCGGGATTCCCGAGCCACCGGGGCGCCATCAGGTGACAGGTGCTGCTCGCCTGGGACTGCGGCTGCCGCCTGCCTGCGCCGCCGGTGGTTCCTGATGCTCTTGTAGAGGATGACGGCCATGGCGGGCCTCCAGGAAAGACCGGGAGTCCGCCGGGGCGATCTGCCGGCGTGGATCTCCCTCTGCTCCTTCCAGCGGATGCCCACGTGGCGGGCCGCCGGTAGGGGCCTAGGTCCCTGCCGGCGGGGCGAAAGGCCACGGCCCGGGGCGCGGTCCGGCGACCCGGCCGGATGGACCGGGACCGGCCTGCCGGAAGGTTCATTTCTGCTCATCCGGTGATGCCGCCTGGGCCGGGCGCGGGCCGCTCACTTCCCGCGAGGCGCTCGTCACCGGCCTGCGAGGTCTCCGAGTCGCGCATCACGGAGTCTGGAGGCCCATCGAGATGACCAGCGCTCACGGCTCACGCCGCCGGGCGTTCGCGGCGCCGGCCGGTGAAACGGTGCACCACCAGCACCGCCGTAACGGTGGACTTGGCGTTCACAAGACGGTAGATCAGCACAGCGGCTACAGCCTGAGGCGGGCGCACCCAGGCAACGACCAGCGTGGTGATCATTGCCGCCTCGACGACGATTCCGCCCGGCGTCGGGCTGAAGCTCCTGGCACCGATCCCAGCGCTCGATACCAGCAGCACGCGGTGCCACGGCACCGCGGCCCCGACCGCTCTAATCGCCAGGACCAGGCACAATGCGTCGGCGATCCAGTTCAGCAATGCCCACATGAAACCCGGGCCTGCGAACGGCACCGCGAAGGCAATCGCGTTGGCCAGGTGCGCCGTGGACAGCAGCCATAACAGGGGTAGGCGTCCGCCGGCGGCGCGCAGCAACCGCCGCTGCAAGAGCACGAACGCCGTCATCGACACGCCCCGGGCGGTCCGCCGGAGCGTCCGGAAGCTGGCCGGGGCCGGCCTCCGGCAGGTCCGCCATCAGGCGGTCAAGCTCGCCGAGGGTCTTCGCCGCATAGGCATTGTCCATGCGCTCATCGAACTCCTCGTGCGTCAGCCGCCCCGCGGCCAGATGCTCACGCAGCGCGGCAACGGTGCGGTCACGGTCGGCGTCGGAGGCGCGAGTCTCGGTATTGCTGGTCATCGGCATCCTCCTCAGCTGTCCGGAGCGGCCCAGCCGCGGCCGGCAACCCTTCCGCTGCCCGTGCCTGCCCGGCGCAGGACCGGGAACTGGGCCGGGGCGGATCGCTGCACTAACCGCCCATGCTGAACCTATGCAGGCTGGTCTCCAGGTTGATCACCCGGACATCCGGGGCGACATCCTCCAGCACCCGCAGGGCATCCCCCCAGGGCCAGGCAAAGCCCGCCGGCCGCGGGATCGGGCCATGGGCCCTCTCGGCCAGCCGGACGTACGCCCGCTCATCGGCGGCGTATCTCTCCCGCAGCTCCGGATCACCAGGGTCCGGGAGCACCTGGTCCACGCCGCAGCCAGTCATCACGTCGCCGCACAAGAACAAGGTCACCAGCCCATCGCCCACGCCGCCCACTGTGCCAGGCCGCCGGCAGCAGGCCCAGTTGCAGCGGCAGCCCAGCGGGGGAAGGCTAGACGGCGTGGCTGAGCAGAGCGCATCTCGCGTAACCGAGGACATGGTGACCCGCGCATCCAGAGCACTGTGGACCGAGGTCAACCCGGAATACCAGGTTGACCCCCGCGACTTCACCGACGCCGACATCGCGGCCGGGAAGCTACGCGAGGCCGACGACGCAGACACCGCGCAGAACCGGGCCATTGTCAGGCGCGTACTGGAAGCGGCGTTTCCCGACGCCTGGCTGCCCGATGACGTCCGCGAGCTGCTGGCCGACCTCGCGCAGGGCGGCTACGCCGACGCCGACATCACGATGCTGGCCTCGCAGCTGCTTGCGAAGTACAGCCAGCAAGCCGACCTTGGCTGACCAGGACCGGAAGTGCTGCAGGCCTAACTGCCGGCGGAAGGTCAAGGAGGGCGGTTACTAACCACCATGTAGCTTTTTCAACCGTCGGCGCGGCCAAGAGGGCAGCTAGGCCAGCGGCAGCGGCCGCGGGCAGCGCAATCATTACCCAGACCACAGCGTCGTGAGCGAAGGCAACGCGCACGGACATGATGACACCGACTTGCGGCTACGTAGCTGCATACAGATCACCCTGTTCGGCGTGGTGTCGGGCGGTCATCTTGGCAACCAGACTGCCTAGCATATCGGCGGATCCCGCGCGACTTTGGTGACCAGCGATCGTGACTCTGCGCGAGTGGTGATCCTAGATGACCGACGTGTCGGCTGTGTACTGCCCGCGATCGGACCGGTCATAGGCGTCCGCTACGCACAGAATATTCCGCTCCGGCTCCGGAACGTTCCGCGGGTCCTGGAGACGCTCGCCTGCATAAGCAAGGCGGAAGGCGGTCCGGCCAGGTGCGGAAGCGGCTCGCCGGATGACCGTATCGGACCAGGTCAGGTGGTGGTGTCATGAACCAGGGCTCGGAGATGATTAGCGGATGCAAGTCCACCGGATCGATACCGAGCTGGAGCTGCAGCTCGCCGCCGACACCTCATGCTCTGTTTTCTGGCTGATCCCCGAGGCTGATCGCGGCGAGCTGACCGCTACCATGGCGGCTGTGCTGTCCGGGACGAGGAGAAAGGCGTGGGGTTTTCTCGGCAGCTGGGATGAGACGAAAAAACTAAAGGCATACTCCGGGCACATAAACGCCTCCGCACGGCTCCCCGCCTCGTTGAGCATCGGCGACACCCGCCTGGTCGCGAACGCGCTCGACCTCGGCTCTGGCGGCGGCTGGTTCTGGCCGCTGTTCGGGGGCGGGACCAGGCCCCATGAGATATGCGCGGGACTGGTGCCGGCAGATGCCGGATTCCCTGCAGGATGGATGCACGCCGCGTTGCTGCTCGTGCTGGAGCAAGCTTCCGCGCAGGCCAGGCCGGGAAGAGCATCTGAAAGATATACGCTCCACGCGCACGTACACGCGTTTATCGCGTAGACCGTCCGCGCAGGGGGCATCGCGGTTACCCGGCTGCACGCCGAGCTCATGAGACCCGGCATAGCACTGACCGCACCCACCGGGCTTATCGACGAAATCGCCGACGAACTGCGCGGCGCCACGCAAGCACCCCCTTCGCAGGTGGCGCGTTCGGTTCATCTGAGCGGGCACTGGTAATGATCGCGAGGCAATGACCGGCGTCTGCCACGGAGCGTCGTCGGGAAGCAGCCGACCGCGCAACGGATCGCCGACTCGGAGCGCTCGGGAGAACTCCAACCAGGCGCACGCCTGCCACCCGAACGCGACCTGGCCCGCGACTTTGGGGTGGCCTACGACACCGTTCGACGCGCCGCAATGCTCCTGCGCGAACGCGGCCTGATTATCACCGTCCACGGACGTGGCACCTACGTGGCCTAGCGCCCGGTTCGACGCGGCGGCATTTTCCAGCAAGGCGTCTCGAGCCCAGGCCGACTCGCTGAGACCAGGATGCAGTGCCGGACCGCGACGTCTGATGCGTAACAAGACGTCTTCAGACGGCATGCCACGTCCGTGAACGTCCCGCGGAGGCTGTCTAGCCTTGGCCGCATGAACACGCTGGCATCCTGGGCCGAACATCTCTCCCAAACGCTCCTGCGGGAATCCCTCCCCCGCCGTTGGGCGCACGTCCAGGGCGTCGCCGCGCGGGCACGCGGTCGGGCACCCGTTCTCGGCGCTGACGCCGATCCCCTCCAAGCCGCGTGGCTGCACGACATCGGCTACGCGCCCGGCATTGCCACCACGGGCCTGCACGCACTCGACGGTGCCCGATACCTGCGCGACGCCCGCCAGGCCGACGGCATGTTGTGCCGGCTGGTCGCCCACCACTCCTGCGCGGTCGTCGAAGCCGGCGAACGCGGACTCGCCGACGTCCTAAGCTCAAGTTCGAGCCTGCACCGTACGAGCTCTCTAGCGTCCTGACTTACTGCGACGTGACAACCAGCCCGGACGGCAAGCTCGTCTCAGTCGAGAGGCGACTTGCCGAGATCTATACCGCTACGGCCCCGAGCACCTCGTCAGCCGGTCAATGCATCGCGCTATGCCGATGATCCTCCGCGCAGTCGAGCAGGTCCACCACAGAGCCGGGGCAACTGCAACACCAGGCGGACCAGAAGCCGACCGACACTTGCACGGCTAGAAGTTGACTTGGCCCCCGGAATGGCCCCCTAAGGCCTGTTCGATAAGTTCGAATTAGCGCTTTGATCTGGAGAGGTCTTCACGTTTGGCGATGGCCTGGGAGGATGGGCCCTGATTTGGGAGCTGCCCACAGGTTAAGCGGGCGTGATCCACGTTTTGCGGAGCCCGTCGCTCCGCTTGGCTTTACGGTGCCTGGCTGCTGCCTGCCTCGATGATGTCGAGGGTGAGGTCCTGCAGTTCGCTGAGCAGGGCGCGGAGTTTCTTCGCGTTGTCGAACAGCGGCTGGTATTCGGCGAGCTGGGCGGGGGTGAGCCGGCGGGTGATGGTCTTGCCGCCGATCTTGCGGGTCCATTCGGCGTACGGGCCGTGCAGCCGGGGCGGGTCTGCGTGGCAGCGGCAGCCGGGCTTGCCGCAGGCGTAGGTGCGGACGATCAAGGTGCCGGGCAGGGCGAAGCCCGCGGCGGCGAGCCCGGCGGCGATCCGGTCCCGGGCTGCGCGCTGGGCTGCGGTTGGTTCCATGCGACACACCGTCTCAGATCCGCGGGGCCGGCTGCTGTCCACAGTATATTCCTGTGGACATGTCATGCCGGGAGGGCTGATGAGCGAGGCGGGGCCGGAGGTGGCCGGCTACATCGCGGCCTGGCGGCCGGTCTCGGTGCCTGCGCCGGCCGCGGCGCTGGCCCGGCTGGTGGTGGAGCAGGCCGCGCCGGGTGGCCGGAAGCGGGCGGGGGCGCTGTTGTGGTCGGCGGCCCGGCTGGCGGATTTCGCGGCGTCGGCGGGGCTGGAGCTGGTGCCGGAGGTGGTGTTCCACCCGTCGGTGATCGAGCGGTTCGCGCTGGCCGCGCCGGGGCTGTCCGATCCGGCGCGCCGCGTGCTGCGGACCAACCAGCGGTTCATCGCCCGCCGGGTGGTCCCGCAGCTGCACCCGGCGGATGCGGTGCTGCCGCGGGAACGCGCCAAGAGGCCGTATAGCGCGGCGGAGATCGCCGGCTACCTGGCGCTGGCCGCCGCGCAGCCGACGGCGGCGCGGCGGGCGCGGGCGGCGGGGCTGGTCTGCCTGGGCGCCGGCGCCGGGCTGATCCGCGGTGACCTGCGGCAGATCCGCGGCACCGACGTGATCGCCCGCTCCGGCGGGGTGATCGTCGCCGTCCGCGGCGCCCGGCCCCGCGTCGTGCCCGTGCTGGCCCGCTACCACGCCCGGCTGCTGGCCGCGGCGGCGTTCGCCGGGGGCGGCCTGGTTACCGGCGGGGCCGAGACCGCCCGCAAGAACGTGACCGCCCGGCTGAACGCCTCGCTGGCCGGCGGGGGCGGGCTGCCCCGGCTGGACACCAGCAGGCTGCGCGCCACCTGGCTGGCCGAGGTCGCGGACCTGCTCGGGCTGGCCACGTTCCTGCACGCCGCCGGGATCAGCAGCTCCCAGCGGCTCGGCGACCTGGCCGCCGGGCTGGCCCCGGCCGGGGAGGCCGAGGCAGTCCGGCTGCTCGGGGGCACCGGGCGGCGATGACCCCGCTGGCGGCGTTCGAGGAGATCATCGACGCCTCCGGCGTCGCGCGGCGGATCGAGGCCCTGCTGCCGATCGGGGTGCGGCGCCGGCAGCTGCGCGTGCGCACCCTGCTGGCCGGGATGATGCTCACCCAAGCCGGCTGCAGGCCCGCGCACCTGACCCGGGTCCGCGACACGCTGACCGCCCTGCCCGCCGATGACCAGGCGCGGCTGGGCGTGACCGAAGACTGGGCCGGCGGCCCGCACCTGCTGACCTACCGGCAGACCGAGTACACCTTCGCCCTGGTCGCCGGCGCGCTCGGCGACGGCCACCCCGCCGGGCTGCCCTCCGAACGACTGCAGCGCATCTGCGACGCCCTGCTCGAGGCATCCATCCCCGGGCAGTTCAAAGACGCCAGCCGGTCGCTGGCGGTGGACTGGACAGACCTGGAATCCTTCTCCCGGCCCCCGCCAGCCAGGGGCGGGCCCTGCGCCGACCCCGAAGCCTGGTGGGGACACCGCAAGAACAACCTGCTGCGCAGCCAGGACGAGCTGTTCTTCGGCTACTACCTGTCCGCCGGGATCATGATGCGCGAGGAGAACGGGCCCGCCGTCCCCGAGCTCACCCGCCGCGCCACGATCTCGTCGTGCTGCCATGACCCGGTCCGCGCCTTCGCGCCCGTGCTGACAGCCCTGCCTGGCCAGGGAATCCCGCTCGGCGACATCCTTGACGATTCCGGCTACTCCCACCGCGACGCCGCAGCCTGGGCGACCCCGCTCCGCCAGGCCGGCGCCCAGCTCGTCCAGGACCTGCACCCCAACGACCGCGGCCCCAAAGGCACCCACCACGGCGCGATCATCAGCAACGGGAACCTGTACTGCCCCCGAATACCCCGCCCGCTGCTGGAACTCGGGCCGCTGGCCCGCACCGCCACCAGCCAGCAAGCCGCGGACCACGACCGCCAGACCGCCGAGCTGGCCCGGTACAAGCTCGGCCGGCTCACCAGCGACGACCAAGACGGCTACCACCGCGTCGCCTGCCCCGCCGTCACCGGCAAGATCCGCTGCCCGCTCCGCCCCGCCTCGATGACCCTGGACCGCGGCCGGCCCGAGATCCTCACCCCGCCCGAACACCCCCAGGCCTGCTGCACCCAGCAGACCATCACCGTCCCGCCGGACGTGCTCGCCAAAACCGCGCAGAAACACGACTACCCCTCCGCGGCCTGGCGCCGCTCCTACGCCCGCCGCACCGGCGCCGAACGCGGCTTCGCCACCGCCAAGGACCCCGCCACCAACGACATCAGCCGCGGCTGGTGCCGCCTCATGGGCCCGGCACCCCTGATGCTGTTCGTCACGACCCTGCTCATCGTCCGCAACCAGCGAATCCTGGCAGCCTGGAACGCCCGCCAGCAAGAAAACCAGCGCCGCGCCGCCGCCGGGCTACCGCCGAAAACCCGCCGCCGCCGCCGCAAGACCCTCACCGCGCTCACCGCCACCGCCATGCCGCCATAAACGCCGACACCCCAGCGCAGGCACCGCCAGCACCACGGCCCCAGGCACGGAGAACAAAACAAGCTGCCCGAACCCCCCAAACCGCAGCCAGCCAGCCCACAGACTGACATCAGCCCAGCACGGACAGCCACACCAGCAGAATGTCAGACCCGGCTGCGAAGATCACCAAGGCCCAAACGTGAACAAGGCCCCCACGAAAACGTGAAGACCTCCTGGAGCCCCGTTACGGAATCGAACCGTAGACCTTCTCCTTACCATGCCTGCCGGTTTCCTCTGATGGCGTCTCGTTAAGTCGGATTAGCGCAGGCCAGGCAGATACCGGTGTCTGGGCGCGTCGTGCTCCGTCTGGTGTTGCCTGGGGCCGTTGTCACTTGGTTTGTCACTGGCTTCCAGGGCGGCACTGCGCGCCGACATCGGCGCGAAGCTCGAACACGGGATCACCCCGCGCCGGTCGGCCGTCACGGCGTGACCGAAGGGACCGGTGTGCGGCGCCACGACGGGTGTTATGAGGTCCAACGGACGTTCTGCGGGTCCCACCTGCCACGCGCCGTCCCGTCCAGGAGTGGATCGAGGAACGGCGCGACCGTGGCTATGGCGTCGTCTAGCGTTCGCGCCATCGGCAGGAGGGAGCGTCCTGCTTCGGCCGCGTAGCCGGGTTGCCAGAGCCCCCGGTCCGGGACGGCGAAGCGTCTGGGCAGCTGCAGGCCACGCCGCTGGGCTTCAGAGCGAAGAGCGGTCATCTGCGACTCCGCCTCCACTGGAACGACGAGGACGATGGCTACAAGGTCGACGAGGTCCCGATAGCGGGTCGACGGCGTCCCGGCGGTGCCGTGCAGCTCGAATATCGCGCAGGCCTTGTCCGCGACATGGTCGACAAGCGGATAGGCCCGGTATCCATGTTGCTCCACATCGGGCATGACCACGCGGGCCAGCGGCGGGACGTCCTCCGGGTCGCCGGTCATGCGGAGATCGTCTCCGACGAGATCGACGTGGAAGGCCGCCCACTCCGTATTCCCCACGAAGGCCTTCACGGGAAGGCGGACACCGCCGGTATCCGCGAGCGGCCGCGGAGCGCCAATCTCGAACCGGAACCAGTCACCAAGGTCCAGGGCGGCTGCCTCGCGGAGGTCCGCCCCGGCAATCTCCCCGGCCACCTCGCGGTAGAGGTCAATGTCGAGAGTCCCCCGGACGCCGATGTCGCGGGCGAGCAACGCGGTCGCGCCTTTGATGATCCAGCCCTCGTCGACGAGGTAGAGGCGCTCCAGCAGCCGGTCGTAGGCCATCTGCCGCTGGAGTTGCTGGAGCGTCCAGCGGCTCCGGGTGGCGAGATCCCTGAGCTTGTCGGTCAGAGCCCGGCGGAAGGCGCCAGGGCTCCCGTATGAACGGCCGCCGGTCATCGACGCCCAGATCCAGCCTGGGGACGAGCTGACGACTTCCTGTCTCTCTCGGCGGAGCGTTCGACGTGCGTCCTCGCCTCCTCCATCCACCGGGGCGTTTCCGGGTCGCCAACCGTGTCGAGGAGCCAGTGAAGGAGCGCAAGGCCATCCCCTCGCCTGAGCCCGAAACTCGCAGCGTACGGTGCGAGTGCGTCCGCGAACGTACCTGGGTAGTCGTAGACAGGCCGGAGCGCATCGGCAATGACCTGTGCGACCGCTTCGGGGTCTTCCTTGTCGTCCAACAGATCGGCGGCGATGCGCGACGGCCTCATGACCGGCATCCCGTGGAGAACGATCCACTCGCCGGGTCGGACTGCCCGGTGATGGAGCCGGACGTCCGGCCGACGAGATTGCCGCCGCTCCGGCAGCGTGAACTCGTGCCGGTCTGCCGGCAGGTGGCCAAGACCGTACAGCGCTGCGGCGGATCGATGGGATACGACCCCCTGCTCCGGCGTCCGCTCCCACGCCGGAACCTCCGGGGCGAGCTGGAGCCACGCGGCCCGAAGGCCGAGGTAGTCCGGCGGCGGTGCCCCAGTCAGGCGGTATACGCCGTGCGCAACCCGGTCAAGGATGCCCGTCTTGGCGAGCCGTTGCAGCGTAGCCTGGGAGACACCGGCACCTTCGGCCTGGCGGCGCGTGATGAGCCCCCACTGATCCTCAGCCATCCGGGCAATGCGGCTGAGAGTCGAGTACTGCGCCACTACTGCATTATAGCTTGTTTCTGAGTTATTTTGCAGCCTAACTTGCAAGCACTACTGCGATGCACCTCAAATTAGAGCTACCCTGCAGGTCAGTAGATGTGTGCGCAGTTCTGACGCCCACGGACACGCGTCCGCTTCGGAATTACGCCGGTCAGGCATCGGGATTCCACTGTGCCGCTAGCCACTCCAGATCCGTTTCGTCCCTGGTCCGTGCCTCCTGCTCGCGGGCGAAGAGCGCGCCGGTCTTCGTCAGGACGAGCGTGTACGGGCTGCCCTGCCGCCTGGTCAGGTGGGTGACGGGCAGTTCGGCGGCGTCGATCCGGGAATGGACATGTTGCCTGCGCTGCTTGGCGAGCGGCCATTCGAAGGTCCGCCGGGCCTTGTCTTCCAGGAACGCGCACAATGTGTCGCACAGGCCGCAGGTGCAGCCGCCTGTTGGCAGTTCGATCGACCAGTCGCCGGACGCGCGCCGCGGCCTGGCAAGCCGGGCGCGGAGCCGTGCCGCGCAGTCGGCGGCCAGGTCGGCGAAGCTGGCCTCACCGCGCGCGCCGTCCCCGGACAGCTCCGCCGCTACGTGCAGTGCGGACATCTCCAGCGCGGTCACCGCGTCTCCTTGCTCCCGGATATAGCCGGTAACCATGTCCCGGGTGCCGACCGCGCCGATCGCGGCGGCGGCCGTCAGCACCGAGGCGAGCGGCTTACCCAGGCTGCCGAGTTTCTCGTCGCGGTAGCTGGGCGATGACGACGTCAGTCCTGCGCCGATGTCCTTGCCGATCCACTCCCAAGACAGGTCAACGATCCGCTGCGCGGCCAGCCTGCCAGCACTGCCGGTGGCGTGCAGCCCTTCGCACAGTCCGGGCAGCGAGTCGGCCACCCACTGCGCCCGTTCGTGTCCCCCGCCGTATGCCCAGGCCGGCTGATCACCGCCGAACCATGTCCGCAGCAGTTCCGCCGTCCACTGCTGCCCGTACCCATCCGCGATCTTCGCGAACGACTTCACCTGCGCGCCTGTCAGGTTCTCGATGCGGAACGGGCGCAGCAGCAGGGCCCCGGTATCCGGGTCCGCGACGGCGCCGGCCGCTCGCAGCGCCTTGCCGAGCAGCCCGGAGGTCCTGCCACCTCCCCCCGGAGTCCGGCCCCGCACCGTGGCGTCCCAGAAGGACGCGAGCGTCGCCGCTGCGGCCCGCGCGCCCGCCACGTCGCCTGCTGACGCCATCGCGGCGAGCTCACCCAGAGCCCAGGCCGGGGAGGTCTCGGCGCGGTTCGCGAAGGCCTGATCACGCGGCCATACGGCTACCGCCGCCCGGTGATACCAGCGGTCCAGCGTATTGCCCCAGTTACCCATGTAACCCTCGTACTCCGAGGAGTACGGTGAAAGGTCGCCCGTCGGGGTGGACGCGCACACCTCATCGCCGTCCACCGACAGCGAGGTCTCCTCCAGGCCGGTGCCCTCCGGGCCGGTCCAGTGGGTGAGGATGACCTCGGAGTCGATCAGCTCCTGGACGTCGTACTCGCGCTCGCTGTCACTCGCGCCGCCGGAATACTCATCATCGTCTTCGCCGTACTCGTCGTACCAGTCCCGGTATCCGTAGCCCTCATCGTCCGCGAACGCGCTGTGCGTCGTCTTGATATCGGCCAGCGCAAGGACGGACTCACAGCCTGCCCTGTCCACGGCGGCGCGCAGCAGCGCCACCCGGCTCGCGTCGGCGCCCTTCAGCCGCCGCCAGTTCAGCCCGCGGGGCGTGTACTCATGGTCGAGGAGGTAGACGAGCCGGTTCGGCGGATCACTCGCAGGTCCGCCGTAATAGCGTGGCACCGGCGTGCTGAAGTGCTCGCGGAGCAGGTCGGCCAGTTCGGCGACGGTCCCGTCATCGCCCTCCAGGTGGCTTGTGTCCCCGTGCAGGAGCAGGTTGTAGGTAAGCGTGATCCGGTAGCCCGACGTCACCCTCAGCACCTCATGCCGGCAATCAGCGTAGAAAGCGACCAGCGACAGCGCCGTCTTGGATCCTCGGTAGGCCTTCCACTCCTCGTTGTGACCCACCATCAGCTCGCCGCCGGTATAGGTGGACGGCAGCGTCACCACCAGGGTCCCCACCATCGAATCGTCCTTCTCCGAATCCTGGTGGACATGAAAGTGCTGGTTCGTCTGATAGACCAGGAGCGAGTGGAGATCAGCGGTCAGTTCTGCGGTGTTCGGCAGCCCCAGCTCTTCTTTCACCGTGGCGAGGATGTCCGTCAGCGCGGCGTCGTCCCATTCCGCGCGGACCAGGTTCTTGGGGATCTCCCACGTGTCGCGGACATCCGGATCGGTCAGCGTCTCCTCGCCACGGCCGAACCTGGCTGGCTGACCAAGGTCGGCAAGCTTGCGGGCCTTCGCCGGAGTCACCGGGAACCTGACCTGCCCGAAGCCCTCAACCTGCAGGCTCAAGTCAGCCGTCCTTGCCGTCAGCTCGACGCTGAACGCGGTCTGCGCATCGGCCCGAAGCGTCCTGGCCAGCCGGTCACGCGCCGCCGTCACCATGGCACTGGCCCTCCCGCATCCCAGGAAACCGTCTCAATTCCTCTAGCGCGACCCTAGTGAACCATCGCAAGCTGCAAGCCACCTTTCGTCGATTGCAGACGGACACCGGTTCGCACCCAGGTCAGGGTACGACTCATCCGACCTTGGATTCCCGTACCACAGCGATATGGCCGCTCGGCGCAGCCGTCGCCAGACGCCCTCAAACGGTCCTGTCGCCTCGACTTCTGCTAATCCGACGCAATGCGACCCTGGCCGGACGAACACATTCTCCGCTGCACGGAGACGGGCTGTGTCCGAAGCCGTCTTTACCGGGCTGTCCGCAGCCTGGCGCCACTGCATCGAGTCTCATTACCGCAGGCCAGAGGGGCACCGGCGGCTAAGATGCATTGCGCCGAGCCAGACGTCAGCTGCCGTCCGCAGGACGGTGTGGTCACTTTAGTCAGTCACTTGACCCCGAATTTATGGGTCGAAATTGAAAATGAAAAAGATAGGCTGAGCTGGAGCCCCGTTACGGAATCGAACCGTAGACCTTCTCCTTACCATGGAGACGCTCTGCCGACTGAGCTAACGGGGCGTAGCTAACGTGCCTGACCTGGGGCTCCGTGGTGTGACATGGCTCCTCGGATCAAGCGCACGGCTGGTGCAACGTCGAATCTAGCAACACGATCAGATCCTGCGCCAACCGGCCTAGGAGAGCTTAGCGTACTTCTGGCGCGCTCGCGTCTCTGCCCCGAAGGGTCAGCGATACCGCGCAGTGGCAACACGCTCCAGGCTGGCCCGTCGCTCAGCCAGGACCAAGCCCTTCCCCGTCCCCGTAAGCTCGATGACGGCTAGCACCCACCGCAGGCCCGGCGATCCCTTCTACTGACGTATCACGGCGGTGCGGCGTGACCGGCGCAGGCCGACGACACCGAAGGTCATCAGCAGGACCCCGGCGGCCAGCGTGGCCAGCCACGGTGCCGACCCGGGAGGATCACGCGGGGCCATCCCGCCGAAGCCGGTGGCGGCACCGCCCGCCGGCGCGTCCGAGCTGCCCGCCGCATCGGTCAGGTTGTCGACCTTCAGCTGGGAAGAGCTGTCCAGGACGACGATGGTGTGGACCGACCCGGCGGCCAGGGTCTCGGACATGGTGGTCTGCTGACCCGAAGCGCTGAACAGTACGGTCTGGGTGCCAGGGTGAACAGCCATGTAGGACGTCACGGCGCCGAAGGCCAGGTTCTGGGCCAGCACGGCTCCGCCGTAACTGACCGTGACCTGATCCTGCTTGAGCGACGCCTGGATGACCCGGATGAGCGCTGATCCCTTCGGCGCGGCCATCGCGTCCTTCAGCACCTCGATCCGCCGGCCCGCCGCGGGTCCTAGGCTGGCCACGGTGTAGTTCGTCCCGCTGCTCACCATGAAGTTGGTGGAGACCACGGGAGGGCTCGAGGCCGAGGCACCGACCGGCCGCATCGCCACGCTGTACTGGCCTGCGCTGACCGCCATGTAACTGGAGACGTCGCCGTAGCTCACGTGCCGCAGGATGGTCGGATGCCCAGGGTTGCCAAAGGCTATGAGGTAGATGTCGACGGCCGGGTTGCCAGGAGACAGGTTGGCACAGCGCACCCATCCGGTCGCGGTGGAGGAAGTAGCGGCCAGGGCGGCAGGACTGGCGAGGGAGGCACTGTAGCCCAGCAGCGCGGCGAGCACCGTAAACAGGGCGATGATCCTGGGTAGCCTCACGGTCAGCTCCTCCCGTCGGTCAATGCCCCCCAGG
>Ga0335074_10003574_pt1 | contig 21303 bp, 20 predicted proteins | sample Lox_Sample_23_FD_206715 | JGI IMG/M metagenome (GOLD analysis project Ga0335074, IMG submission 206715) | Soil microbial communities from Loxahatchee National Wildlife Refuge, Florida, United States - Lox_Sample_2.3 | ecosystem: Environmental > Terrestrial > Soil > Wetlands | place: USA... | reverse complement strand
GGCGCCAGCAACGCCGGGGTCTCCGCTGTCGTTGAGACTTTCGGCCCGCGCGGCGGCCCGCCAGCGGTGGTGAAGGTGGACGAGCCGCCGGCCCCGGCATGACAAAAGGAGAATGTGAATGAACGAGGGCAGCGCCAACCCAGGCGACGAAGGAACCCGCGGCAGGTCTGCAGCCGCCGGCGAAGCCGGCGGCACGGCTGTCCTTGACGGCGCGCTGCAGGGGTTCCGCGACATGCTCGCCGCTGACGGCTACGAGCTCAACTGGTCGGTGACCAGCCAGGACAAGGTACAGATCCAGATCGTGGCCGGAGCCGATGCGTGCGCCGACTGCCTGGTCCCGCTGCCGGTGATCGAGGGGATCATGTCCGACGCGCTCGCGCCGACGCCGTACACGCTCGACCGCGTCCTGCTGCCGGCCAGCGATTGACCGGCCCAGCGGCCATCACCGAGCCGGGCCGGGCTAGACCGGTCTACGGCGGATCGAAACACAGAGTGACCGGGGGCCGATAACGTATGTCATGCACCACCCGAAATCTGCCTGCACTGACGGTCTGTCTGCGGGTTCGTTTCCACCGGTCCAGCGAACCCAGCCTGCCAGACGCTGCCCAGAGACTGAAGCCGAGTGCGGGCCGCTCGGCCACGGGGGCCAGTGGCCAGCGTGACCAGGTGAAGCAACGGAGGCTGAACCGGTATGAGCGAGATCGGGGATGTTCCCCCCGGCGTGGACCCGACAGTGGCGACCACTGCCCGGCTGTACGACTATTTCCTCGGCGGCACGAACAACTTCCCGGTGGACCGCGAGGTAGGGGAGCAAATTAAGGCTGAGGTCCCGTACGCGGTTGATGCCGTTCTGGCTAACCGGGGCTTCCACGGCCGGGCCGCGGTGTGGATGGCCCGGCACGGGATCCGCCAGTTCATAGACCTGGGCTCGGGGCTGCCCACGCAGAACAACACCCACGAGACGGTGCACCGAGTGACCGCGGATGCCCGTGTGGCTTATGTGGACATTGACCCGATGGTGGCCGCGCACTCGGACAAGCTGCTGGCCGACGACGGAACGACCGCCATGATCACGGCGGATCTGCGGGAGCCGGAAGTGGTGCTCGGCCATCCCGATCTGCGGCGGCTGATCGACTTCGCTGAGCCTGTCGGGCTGCTGTCCACCGACGTGCTGCATTTCATCGCCGATGACGCGGACCCGTGGGGCGTGCTGCGGCGGTACCTAGCCGGCACGGTTCCGGGCAGTTACGTGGCCATCTCGCACGCTGTTGGCGACGTGCTTCCGGCGCGCGAGGTCCAGCAGCAGTTCGATGAGGTGAAGGAAACGCTCGCGAAAGCCGATGTCCCGTTTTTCGGCCGCCCACGGGCCGAGGTCGAGCGCTTCTTCGAAGGCCTGGAACTGCTGCCGCCGTATGAGGGCGCTGAGCCTTCGATCAGCTATGCAGGCCTGTGGGGTGCCGAGGACCCCGACGCGGCCGAAAGCGAAGGGTCGCACGCCTTTTACTGCGGCGTGGCCCGGCGGCCCGACGGATTCACCGCCTGACCGATGAAAGAGGCTGAACTATCATGACCGAGACCGGCCCGGTTCCCGCAGGCGTGGATCCCACCAGGCCCACTACAGCACGGATTTATGACTATTTCCTCGGCGGCACCAACAACTATCCGGTCGACCGGGAGGTCGCGGAGCGGCTGAAGGCGGCCACGCCGAACGCGGTCGACGCCATGCACAGCAACCGCGGGTTCCACGGCCGCGCAGCGGTCTGGATGGCGCGGCACGGGATCGGCCAGTTCATCGACCTGGGGTCGGGACTGCCAACGCAGAACAACACCCATGAGTCGGTCCGCAGGGTAAGCCCGGATGCCCGGGTGATCTACGTTGACATCGACCCGATGGTGGCCGCGCACGCGAACAGCCTGCTGGCAGGCGACGGCAGCACCGCGCTGATCATGGCGGACATCCAGGAACCAGAGGCGGTGCTCGGTCACCCCGATACGCGGCGGCTGATCGACTTCCGCGAGCCTGTGGGGCTGCTCGCCACCGACCTCCTGCACTTCTTCCCGGATAGCGCTGACCCATGGGGCCTGATCGCCCGGTACATGGCGGCACTGCCCGAAGGCAGTTACCTGGCCCTGACGCATTTCACGCACGACAAAATGCCGCCACGCCCACACGTCGAAATTAAGGAAATACTGGAGAAAGCCCAGCTAGAGCTGTACCTCCGTCCCCGGGCCGAGGTGGATCGGTTCTTTACCGGGCTGGAACTTGTGCCGCCGTATGACGGGGCACCGGCCGACGTCACCTACGCCGGCCTGTGGGGTGCCGAGGATCCTGAGGCGGCCGACACCGATGGCTCCCGCAGCATCTACTGCGGCGTGGCCAGGCGGCCAGGGGGATTCACCGCCTGAGGCCGGCCCGGAGAGCCGGCCGCCTGGTGTTCAGGTGGCGGATGGGGCTGGCCCGGCGCCGAGGTAGCGCAGCACCGCGAGGACCCGGCGGTTGCCGGTGTCACCGGGATACAGCCCGAGCTTGGCGAAGATCGAGTTGATGTGCTTGCTGACCGCGCTGTCGGTGATCACGAGGGCCGTCCCGATCTCGGCGTTGGAACGGCCCTCGGCCATCAGCGCCAGCACGTCGCGTTCCCGCTGGGTCAGCACGTTCAGCGGGTCCGCACCCCGGCGCACCAGAAGCTGGGCGACCACCTCCGGGTCCAAGGCTGTCCCGCCCGCCGCCACCCGGCGCAGGGCGTCGATGAAATCGCTGACGTCAGCTACCCGGTCCTTGAGCAGGTAGCCCACGCTGCTGGTGTTGGCGGACAGCAGGTCGGCTGCGTACCGTTCCTCGACGTACTGCGACAGCACCAGGATCGCGATGTCCGGCCACTGGCTGCGGATCATCAGCGCGGCCCGGATGCCCTCGTCGGTGTGCGTTGGCGGCATGCGGACATCGGCGATCACCACGTCGGGCAGTTCTCGCTCAACGGCGGCCAGCAGATCGGTCGCATCCCCAGCGGTAGCCGCTACCTCGAAGCCTGCGCTTTCGAGCAGTTTGGTCAGGCCCGCCAGCAGGAGTACCGAGTCCTCCCCGATCACCACCCGGAGCCGACCCGCGGGCGCGGTCGGCTCCGCCTCGCCTGTCACGGTCCCCACGCTACGGGTACCGGGCCCGGGCCGACCCGCCGTAATGGCGAAGCCGGGCCGGCGCTGGGTTCACCCAGCATCGGCATTACTCGGCCCGCAGCGCCGTCGCGGGGCGGGCGCGGGCGGCCCAGCTGGCTGGTATCAGGGCTCCCACGACCGCGATCCCCAGCGCGGCCAGGGACAGGACCGCCAGCCGGGACGGCGGGAACACCTGCGTGAAGCTGGCAGGCACGCCGGTGTGCGCCGTGCCGGCCATGGCGCGCACGGTCGCCGTGTTCAGCGCGACCGCGGCCGGCGCCGCGATCGCCGCGGCCAGGACTGCCGGTCCCAGGATCCAGCACACGACCATGATCAGCGTCTGGCCTGGCCGCATGCCCAGGGTCTTGAAGACGCCCAGGTCGTGTACCCGGTCTCGGGTGGTCATCAGCACGGTGTTGAGCACGCCGAGCCCGGCCGCCACGGCGACCATCAGTGCCAGCAGGGTCACCAGGTCACTGGCGATCGTGTAGAAGTTGCCGCCCCCATCGCGGGTCGTGGCCCCCCACACGCTGGTCGGCCCGAGCGCGGTGTTCAGCGCCTGAACGTAGCTGACGGCGTTGGTGCCGGGGCGGAGCCCGACGAAGTACTGCCCCGGGTGCTGGCCGCTGTCGACGCCTGGGAGTGTCTGCGTGCTGCCGTACAGTGTCGGGTTGCTGGACGGCTCGAACACCTCGCCGGCGATGTGCACGGATACCTGCGTGGTTCCGGTGTCCACGGTGGTCGTCTGGCCGACAGCCAGGCCGCTCTGGGTAAGGAACGCGGTGTTGACGTCCACCTGGCCGGGCGCGTCATACCAGTGCCCGGCGATGATGCCGTACCCGGTCCAGGACGAGTCGCCCGCGAACGCCCAGGCGCTGATGTCCCCGGCGATGCCGGGCACCTTGACCTGGTTCTGGAACACCTTGACGTCGTGCAGCGTGCCTGGCTGCGCCCGCAGCGCAGCGGTCAGCGCGGCGTCCTGCGCCGCATCGGGCAACGACGGCGCGCCATTGGCCGGCCCGCCCTTGCCCGGCCCCACCACATTGCCGGTCCCCAGTCCGTAAACCCCGATCTGCACCGGTGCCGTAGCGGACAGGCTCTGGCTGGCCTCGGCCCGGCTGAGCGACGAGCTCAGCCCGAAGGCAAAGATCACCGCGGTGGTCCCGAACGCCACGGCCGCAAGGGTCACCAAGGTCCGCGCGGGCCGGGCGAACGGCGCGGCCAGCCCCAGGCCCGCCGGGCGCGGCAGGCCCAGCCGCGCGGCCAGCCGGTGCGCCGCGTAACCACGGCCCGACCGCGGGGCCCGGCCGGAGGCGATTGCCTGGACGGCGGACAGCCGCCCTGCCCGAAGCGCGGGCCCGAACGCGGCCAGCGCGGTCAGTACCAGCATCCCGGCCGGCGCGGCTGCCGAAGCCCACAACGGCACCTGCTGGCTGCCGACCCCGTAGGCGCCCGACGACTGGTTCAAAACCGGCGCCGCGAGCAGGTTGCCCACTATCACACCGGCCACGCACCCGGTCAGCGCCGGCCAGCCGACGCGGCTCAGGTAGGCCACCACCACCTGGGCCGGTGACATCCCGATGCTCTTGAGCACGCCGATCCGGTAGTACTGGGCGACGACGGCGCCACTGACCACGTTGCTCACGATCAGCACCGCCATGATCAGGCCGATCAGCGCGAACGCCACCACGAACGGTTCCATGATCGCGGCGTTGCCCTCGGACTCCTGCTGCGCGGCCAGCCACGACGACCCCGGGCCTGTCACCGCGCCGGCCGGCAGCGCCTGGCTGACCTCTTTCGCGTCGGCCCGGAGCTGGGCGTAGCTCCCCGCGCTGGTGAACGAGTACAGCATCTGGTCGCTGGCGGGCCCGCCCGGTGCCTGCAGCCTGGCGATCTCGGCCGGTGTCACCCAGCCGTCGGCGGTATTCGTGACCGAATTGGCGAAGCCCACGACGGTCAGCACTGGGCTGCCCTTCAGGCCGGTCACGGTGAGCTTGGTCCCAACTGGCACGAACTCTCCTGAGACTCCGTTCAGCACGACCTGACCTGGCCCGTCCGCCCAGTGCCCGGAGCTCAGCACCAGATCGTCGATCGGGCCGCCGGGTGAGGCCCGCCCAGCCAGCGTCAGCTGCGCGAACGGCTGCCCGCCCTGCTCGGTCTGCACGGTGACCTGGCCGAAGGGGCCAGCCGCGGCCTTGACCCCGGACAGGGACCGGGTAGCGGCTAGCTGCTGCGCGCTGGCCCGCGCCGTGTTCACGTTCAGCACCGTGTCCGCTCCGTGCTGGGCCGCGAACGCCTGGTTGAACGGCCCGTTGCTGGCCGCGAGCAGCGCGAAGCCGACAGTGGCCGAGGCGGTGGCGATCAGCAGCACCAGGCCGATGACGAGCGCCTGTACTTTATGGCGCAGCACCCCGCCAGTGGCCGTCCTGACGGCGCCGGCCCGGCTCATGCCGGCACCCCGGCGGTAGCAACCCGCCCGTCCACGATGTGTACGGTGCGGGCGGCGTACCGCCCGGCCAGCGCTGGGTCGTGGGTTACCAGCACAAGCGTCTGGCCGTCCTGGTTAAGTTCCGACAGCAGCCGCCCGATCTCGCGTCCGGTGGCTGTGTCCAGGGCTCCGGTGGGCTCGTCGGCCAGCAGCAGTTCCGGCGAGTTCACCAGCGCCCGGGCGATCGCCACCCGCTGCCGCTGCCCGCCCGACAGCCGCGCCGGGTAGGCGTTGCGGTGCGCCGCGATGCCCATCTGCTCCAGCAGATCCCGCGCCCGTGCCCGGGCCTGCCGCCGCGACGCCCCGGCGAGCTGGGCGGGCAGCAGCACGTTGTCCTCGACTGTGAGGTCGTCGAGCAGGTTGAAGAACTGGAAGATGATCCCCACATGCCGGGCCCGGAACCGGGCCAGCGCTCCTTCGCCCAGCTTGTCGATCCGGCGCCCGGCCACCATCACAGCGCCCGATGTGGGCCGGTCCAGCCCGGCGATGAGGTTGAGCAGCGTGGACTTGCCGCTGCCCGACGGGCCCATCACCGCCACCACCTCGCCCGGCGCGACTGCCATACTGACGTTGGCCAGCGCGGGCCGGGCGCCCGCCTGGTAGGTCTTGGTCACGCCGTCGAGCCAGATCACGTCGTCGTCGCGCACTCGGTGCTGTGTCATCGGTCCTCTCCGCGTCTCGCATGTTTCTCGCAGCAGGAAGACTGACGCATCTGGCTGCCGGGCACAGTGGCGCAGAACACCGAATCGGGGGTGCAGCCAGCACCACCCCGTGAGGTGAACCTCGCTGCATAGCCCAGCCTGTCGGCAGCACCTACCGTGTAACCCGTGACCACGCTCGCCCAGGCCAGCAACGCCGCTGCCCGCTACCGCCGCGTCCCGTGGTCTCCGCGCGCCTGGCGCCAGGCCCTTTACCTGTTCGCGGCGATCCCGGTACAGCTCATCGCGGTGACCGTCCCGGTCATCCTGGTGTACTGGCTCACCGGCATTCGCTTTGTGGTCGCGCAGGACGGATACGCCGCCCTGACCTTGGCCATCTGGAGGTGGCAGTACCTGCCAGCGTGGCTGGCGGGCTTGGCCGTGCTGCTCCTTGCGCTGCCGGCGCTGACGGGGTTGCAGCGCAACCGGCTGCGCGCCACGGCAGGACTTGAGATACCACCGCAGCCGGCTATCGCGGGAGAGCTGAGTGCGCGGAGCATTATCGCCGTAGTCCAGTCCCGGGCTACCTGGCGTCAGCTCAGTTACCACGTCGTGGTCGGCCCGGTGCTGGCAGCGGGCGAGACCGCCGTGCTCGGAGTGTGGCTGGCTGGCGTTCTGTATCTATTTGTGTATCTTTATGCGTGGGTGCTCCCGCGCGACGGCTGGCTTCATCGTGGCCAGCAGGTGGGCACCCCCGGCCTGCGCACCCTGGGGCTGTTCCATATCCCGCTTGACGCGTACCTGACCGTCGGCGGGATCGTGCTGCTGATCGCCGCGCCCTGGCTCACCAGGGCGGTCGCGGCGCTCGACGCCAGGGCAGCACGCTCGCTGCTCGGCCCGAGCCGCACCGACGAACTGAAACACCGGGTGGAGCACCTGGCGCAGGCCCGGGCGGGTGTGGTCGACGCGGCCGACGCCGAGCGGCGCCGCCTGGAACGGGACCTGCACGACGGCACCCAGCAGCGGCTTGTGGCCCTGGCTATGAACCTGGGCATGGCCCGGGCCCAGGCCACGACGGCGCAGGAGGCACGCGACGCGATCGCGGAGGCTCACGAGGACGTCAAGGCCACGCTGACCGAGCTGCGTAACCTGATTCGCGGCCTGCACCCGGCGGTGCTTGAGGACCGCGGCCTGGACGCGGCGCTGTCCGGCGTGGCGGCGCGGATGCTGGTCCCGGTCCGGCTGACCGTGGACCTGACCCGCCGCCCGCCACCTGTCATCGAGGCCGTCGCGTACTTCGTGGTGTCCGAGGCCCTGGCCAACGTGGCCAAGCACGCCCAGGCCAGTCAGGTGGAGGTCATCGTGCAGCGCTCCGGCGACCGGCTGCACGTTATCGTCAGCGATGACGGCGTCGGCGGCGCCGACCCGGCCCGCGGTACCGGCCTGGCCGGGCTGGCCAAGCGCGCTTCTTCGGTCGACGGGCGCTTTGAGATCATGAGCCCGGCTGGCGGGCCAACCCTGCTCACCGTGGACCTGCCATGCGCACTGTAGCCGCGCCTGGCCAGCGAATCTGGGGCCTGGTCGGCCTGGCCGTCGCCGCATTGCTCGCGGTCCCGGGCAGCTGGCTCATCGCCTTCGCCGGAGTGCACAATGACGCGGCGCCGCAAGACACCATTACCCGGACATTCACTGTGTCGCAGCCGGTTACCACGGTAGACGTGCAGGCTGGTGGCGGGCCGGTACAGGTCACGGCCGGACCCGTGCATAGCGTCCGGGTCACCGAGGCGATCATCTACGCCCCTTGGAACGGGGGGCCGCCTGCGGCGACTCAGTCCGTCTCTGGAGGCATCCTGACGCTGGGTGTTCCACAGTGTGACTGCGCTGTCAGTTTCACCGTCACCATCCCGCTGGGAGTGGCCGTCGCCGCTGACACCCAGGGTGGCCCGCTCACCGTCTCTGGGGCCTCCGGGGCCGACCTCGACTCCGGCGGCGGCACCGTGCGCGCCACGGGAATCAGCGGGCACCTGATCGTCAGCGCTGACGGTGGCGCTGTGCAGCTCAATGGCCTGACCGGGCCACTGGATGCCGATACCGGTGGTGGCCCGCTCTCGGCGTCTGGCATCGACGCCGCGACCGCCACGATCCTCACCGGCGGCGGCCAAGCTCAGATTGGGTTCACCGTCCCCCCGGACGGCCTGTTCGTCAGCACCGACGGTGGTCCGGCAACGCTGAGCCTGCCCGGTGGCCCGTACGCGCTGAACGCCAGCACGTACGGCGGCCCCGAGGCCATCGGGATTGCCACCGACCCTGCCGTCGGCCGTTCGATTACCGTCACAACCGGCGGCGGATCACTGCAGATCGAGCCGCCCAAACCGCAAGCCGCAAAGTAGCGCCCAGCACCGCAGCCTATGACCCGCCGATGCACCCCCGGGCGCGACCCACAGCATGGGTGGCCCACCGATGTCGCCCCCACAGCATGGGTGGCACACCCATGCACCTCCCGGGCCACACCCAACAGCATGGGTGGCACACCCATGCACCTCCCGGGCCTGCGGCGGCCACCAACTGCGGATGCGGCGGCCACCAACTGCAGATGGATCAGTAAACTGCACAGCAGCGCAATATTGCACATTAGTGCAAGTTCTTGCTAGCGTGGCCGTCGTGGCAACTGGGGGTCTTCGGGAGCGCAAGAAGGCAGCGACCCGGGGGGCGATCGGCATCGCCGCCTGGCGGCTCGCGGTCGAGCGCGGCCCGGACATCGTGCGCGTCGAGGACATCGCCGAGGCGGCGGGCGTTTCCCGGCGCACCTTCCACAACTACTTCGCGACCAAGGAGGAGGCGATGGCGGTCCTGCCGGCCGACCGCGCCGAGCGGATCTGCGCCGGGCTGCGGGAGCGCCCGGCCGAGGAGCCGCTGCCGGAGGCGCTCGCGCACCTGTTCGTGGCGGAGTACACGGCCAACAGACCTAACGAGGCCCTGCGAGCCGCGGTCCGGCGCGCCGCGTCGAACCCCGGGCTGACGGGCGCCCTCGACCGGGCGATGCTCGCCACCGAGCCTCCCCTGGCCAAGGCGATCGCCGACCGCACCGGCACCGACGTCGGCCGTGACCTCTACCCGAATCTCGCCGCCGCCGCAGCCGTCAGCGCGCTGCGGGCAACCATCGCGTTCTGGCTGAACGCCAGTGGAACACCCCCGAGTTTGCGGGACCTGCTCGCGCGGGCCATCGCCGAGACGGTCCCGCCCGCTCACCCCACCCAAACGTGAAGGAGACCCACGATGGCGTCTGAACCCCGGCCTCAGCCGGCCGTCCCATCAGGCCGTGCCTTCACGCTCGGCGCTGTCCTCTGGATCCTGACCCTCGAATTTTTCGCTGGCCAGACGGTAGCCCAGGCCGCCTGGCGCACGCCCTACAGCCTGCTGACCAACTCCATCAGCGATCTCGGCAACACCGCCTGCGGAACCTGGCCGCCTGCCACCGTCAACCTGAAAAGCCTCGGGCTGAGCGCGCAATACATCTGCTCCCCGCAGCACACGGTGATGAACGCGTCCTTCATCGCAGCCGGCGTCCTCATCCTGGCCGGCCTGTATCTCACCCGGTCGCAGTGGCCCCGCCGCCGCCTGACCGCCTGGGGGATGGCCCTGCTGGCGGCGGCCGGCGTGGGCAAGATCATCGTCGGGCTGGTGCCCGAGAACACCGTGGTCCTCCTGCACTTCCTCGGCGCTCTCGGCATCCCCTGCGCCATTATCGGCATTCTCCTGCTCGGGCTGGCGACCTGGAGCGTGCACCGCGGCGTGGCCGCCACCTCCCTGGTGCTGGCCCTGATAGGACTGCTGGGGCCGTTGATCACCAAACTCGCCACCGGCGGGCTCCACGACTTCGGTCTCGCCGAGCGCCTGGCGGAGTACCCGATCTTCGTCTGGCTGGCGTTGATGGGACTTGTGTTCCTCCTGGCACTCCACCCGAGACTGGCCCGCGACATCGTGAACCCGTCAGGACCTCAGCGGGAAGGGTCTACGCGCGCAGCTGCGGATAGCCCAGATCTGCCATGAGCTTTTCGACCCAGGTCAGCAGCAGCGGAGGGATTTGATCGGCGGGCAACGGGGTCGCTGCGGCCTGCGAAGAGTCCGCGGGTGCGGGGCGCTGATGTCCGGCCGGTCCTGCCTGCGCCGCAGGCCCGGGGGCGCCGGACAGGAAGGCTGCGATGCTGTCGGCTGCCCGGTCAGGTTCCGCGGCCAGGTCCTCGTACCGGAGCCTGCGGCAGGCGCCCGGGTGTGACTCCTCGAACGCGATCAGCTGCTCGGTGTGCGTGGCCCAGAAGGCGGCGAGCGCGGCGACATTGCTGGCCGGGTGGGCCGAGGTGAACGGCGCGAACGCCGGTCCCGCCAGTCCCCATTCGCTCGCGTGCAGCGTGTCGTAGATGACGTCGGGGCAGGCGCGGTGCAGGCACAGGACCCGCGTCCCCGGAAAGAGGCGCACGAACGTGTCGGCTGTGCTCGGCTGGGCGCGGGCCAGCTCGCACCAGCGCCGCTTTCCTTCGCGGGCCAGGATGACGGTGGTCAGGCTGCTCACCATGGCCCGGATCGAGGCGGCCGCCAGCGGCGACGGCTGCTGGCTGGCCCGGGCTTCCACCTGCCGCCAGGTGGCCGCCGCCTGCTCCACCAGCGGGAGCACCCCTGTGCCCGACGTGCAGGCCAGGTCCGGGATTGCCGACAGCAGGGACAGCAGGGTGTCTGAGCCCGAACCCGCGTAGGTCAGAACGATGACCGGGTCGGCCGCGGTCACGAAGCAACCTTCTGCGCACCGGCAGGAATCGGATCGCCTCCGCCTTCCTGCCAGGATGTCAGCCCGAGCAACTCGGCCAACATGGCCAGCCGGCCCTGCAGAGCCAGCGGCCCGGCGTCGCCCGTGTCGCAGTAACGAAGTTCGCAGCGCCGCAGCGCCGCCGCGAGGTTCAGCTCGCCGGCCAGCACTGCGCGCCAGGCCGACGGTGAGCCGAGGATGTTCCAGTCGGCGTCGTCGTCCTCGCTGCCGGGTGACAGGCTCTTGCTGCCCAGATCGGCCAGCCACTGCCGCTCGTGGTCACCGCCAGCCGCCGACAACGGGCGCGACACGGCCAGGAAGGTGTCCTGGGCGCAGTCGGGCCAGCGGGCCGCGAACGAGCTGTCCAAGTCGGCCAGGCCCGCCCGCAGCCGGTCGCGCAGCAGCCGGGCACCCTCGGGCATGTCCCTCTCGTCCGCGGGGGCGGACGCGCCGCTGGCCGGCGCGCCGTTTCCGTCTGCCGTGGCTAGCCCGGGCGCGTCGTTCCCGTCCTCGACCGGCACCCGCGGGTCGGCCGGCATCCCGGCCGTGCCCCAGTTCTCGTCCACCCGGACATAGCCGAGCTTGCCGAGCAGTTCGTTGATCGAGTTCGTGATCGGCGGCGGGATCAGGCCAGACGGGACAGACTGCCCGCCGCCAACCGAGTCGCCGGTGATCCTGGAGGTGTTCCAGATCTTGTAGTCGGCCGGGCCGAACCTCTCCCGCTCGGGGCTGAAGCACCGCTCGGCGATGCCGGGTGCCTGCGGCACCCCGAGGTAGGCGAACAGCCGCTGGGCCGTTTCCTCGGGCGCCTCCACCAGGTCTTCGTAACGGATCCGGATGCAGTTGCCCGGGTGCTGCTCTTCGACAGCCGCGATCGCGGAGGCGTTGTCGAGCCAGTACCGGGCGAGCGCTAGGACCGCATTGCCAGGTGAGCCTGCCGAGTACGCGTCGAACCCGTAGCCGTTCAGCCCCCAAGGGCATGCGTCGAGCCCGGACTTGATCATGTCCATCGGATGCCGGAACAGGCAGATGAACTTGGCGTCCGGCCACGCACTCAGCAGCAGGTTCGCGTACCGGGCCGTGCCCAGGCTCTTGTCACAGAACCGGGCCTTGCCCCGGCGGTCCACATACGGCGCAGTGATCATGTCCACTGTCTGCCGGATCCCGGCGATCGCGGCCGGGGGAACCTCCGGGGGCAAGTCGCCGCGGTTGGCCGCCAGCGGAGCCCCCTCGATCAGTGAGCACACCACGGCTAGCTGCGCGCACAGGGCCGGGATGTTGGTCTCCGGTGGGCAGGCCAGGCTCGGGTGCGCGTCCAGTAAAAACCGGAGCAGCGTGGACCCGGACCGGGCCATGCACAGCACGAACACCGGACTCGGCGTCACGAGGTCAGACTCGCTGGCGGCCATCACTCAGAAACCCGCCGCGCTAGACGCGGACAACAGACGTGTTCGTGTTTGGATTGTCCACTTTTATGTCGAAATAATTAGTATTGTTCGCGGAGCCCGCTGGCCCCCAGCCGACCATGATTTCGTTCTTGAACCAGTAGGCGGTGAAATCCCAGCAGCTCGCATTTCCCACGTTGCGCAGACCGGTAGGGATGAGGCTGCTGTTCTGGTTGTCGCCGAAGATCGATACGGAGTCGTGGTGCGGCAGGCCGCACACTTCGACATGCTGGCCGTCGGTGCCGCCCAGTGCTGGCTCCACGCCGGCGACGACGCCCCCGGCGGCGGCGAGGCTTGTCATGCCGGTCAGGACCGTGGCCACACGCATGGCCTTCTTAGCGCGTCTCGGTGTTTGCCCCATGGGATCTCCTTCCGCTCCAAGCAAACTGCCTGCCGCCGTCCGGCACTGGACCGAGGCGGTCAGGGTCAGGCAATTCGTAGCGTACTAGCGTGAGACGGCCGATCATTGCGTAATGCACTTTGCGATCCATTGCCGGCCATTCCGGCCGTTTCGTTGCCTCGGCAGGGAACAAATCCGGCATTACGCCCGGTGGTCCCAATGACCTCAGTGGCCTAGCCAGCAAACGGTGGCGGACCACTCCTAAGGCACTCTGAACATTGTCAACATAATCGCGCGCAATCTAGCATGGAATTAATCCGGGCCAGCTCAGCGAGCGTCCTGGCGGGCGAGGCGCGGGCCGTGAACAAGGCAGTGGAGCACGTTCATGAGCAATGGCCATGAGCACGCCGGCGACAACGAGGTCACGCTGGAGCGCGGGCGCCCCGCCAGCCACACCGAGCTGTCGAAGCGGGCCGACTGGATCCGGCTCCGCACAGTAGACCTGATCGCGCAGGCCGGGCTCGGCCACTACTCGAGCACGTTCTCCTGCGCGGAGATCTTCGCCACCCTCTACTACCACACGCTGCGGCTTCGGCCGGGCGAGCCGGACTGGCCGGACCGGGACCGGTTCCTGCTCGGCAAGGGGCACGTGGCCACCGGGCTCTGGCCGGTGCTGGCCGACCTCGGCTTCTACCCCCGCGACTGGCTGAAGCAGTTCGGGTCGGTCGGCTCGCCGCTGAACGACCACCCGAACATGCGGCTCGCTCCGGGCATCGACTTCTCCTCCGGCGCCCTGGGCCACAACCTCTCGGTGGCGACCGGAATCGCGCTGGCCGGCCGCCTGTCCGGCCGCGACTACCGCACGTTCGTACTCACCGGCGACGGTGAGCTGCAAGAAGGGCAGGTCTGGGAGGCCGCGATGGCGGCCAGCCATTACAAGCTCGGGAACCTGGTAGCGGTCGTCGACGCCAACGGCTTCTCCGGCTCAGGACCGACGTCAGACGCGATGAACATCGAGCCACTGGCGGCGCGGTTCTCCGCGTTCGGCTGGCTGACCAGCGAGATCGACGGTCACGACATCAAGGCCCTGCTGGCAGCGTTCGACGGCCTGCCTGACCCCGCAGGCGAGCAGCCGGTCTGCATCGTCGCCCGCACCCGCAAAGGCCACGGCGCGGCCCTGCTGGAGGAGGCACCGCAAGCCTGGCATCTCGGCCTGCTGCCCGACCCCCTCCGGGAAGAAGTCGTCGCCGAAATAGAGGCGAGGCTGGCATGACCGAGCCGCAAGAAAAGCAAATGGTCGACGTCTTCTCCGAGACGGAGGAGAAGAACGAGGTCAGCGCGAACCCGTCTGGGCAGGCGCTAGCCGACCTGGGCGACGCCGACTCGCGCGTGCTCGCGCTGTCGGCCGACCTCGCCAACACCCTGGCCGAGTTCCGCGAGCGCCACCCGGGCCGGTACATCGAGCTTGGCATCGCCGAGACGAACTCGGTGTCGCTGGCAGCGGGCCTGGCCACCTGCGGTTACCTGCCCTACATCTTCTCGATGGCCCCGTTCGGCGTGATCAAGTGTGCCGAGCAACTGCGCACCGACGTCGCCTACAACCACCTGCCTGTCCGTCTCGTCGGGCGGCTGTCCGGGCTGGCCATGGGGTTCTTCGGGACCAGCCACCACGCGATCGAGGACATCGCTATCGCGCGCACGCTGCCGAACATCACGATCGTGGCCCCGGCTGACGGCAATGCCGTGCTCAGCCTCATCCGCTCGACCGCGAGCCTGGACGGGCCGGTGTTCATCCGGGTCAGCGAGGGGACGACGCCGGTTTACGACTCGGTGCCGGTATTCGAGCGCGGTCGCTGGCCGCGGCTGCGCGAGGGCACCGACGTAACGCTGATCGGCCACGGCATGGGCGTTGGGCTCGCCATGGCGGCCGCGGCCGAGCTGGCCGCTCAGGGCGTCGAGGCCCAGGTCTACGACGCTGCGTACCTCAAGCCGTTCGACGAGCAGGCCATTGCGGACGCCGCTCGCAGCGGGGCCATTGTCACGGTCGAGGATCACTCCGAGGTCGGAGGTCTGGGCAGCATCGTCGCCGAGGTCATCGGCCGCCGGCGGCTTGACACCAAGCTCGCGAGCATCGCGCTGCCGGACGCCGATCTGGAGGTCGGGGTGCCTGCCGAGCTGTATGAGTACTACGGCCTCACCCCGGCCGGCGTCGCGGCGGCGGCCCTGAAGCTAACCGCATGAAGGCCCTCGTCTGCGTTCCGGACACTGCTGACGGCTGTGAGGTCACCGAGGTTCCCGACCCACGGCCGGGACCGGGCGAGGTCATCGTCGATGTGGACGCGTGCGGGCTGTGCGGCTCCGACGTGCACACGATCGAGTCGGGCCGGGGACAGCCCGGGCAGATTCTCGGGCACGAGTTCGGCGGCCGGGTCGCTGATCTGGGCACCGGTGTGACTGGCTGGCGAGTCGGCCAGCCGGTCGCCGTCAACCCGGTCGGATCGTGCCGTGCCTGCCGGAACTGCGACCGCGGCTTCCCGTGGCGGTGTGAGTCGACCGTCAACCTCGGCGTCACGGCTCCTGGCGCGTACGCCGAGTATGTCGCGGTCCCGGCCAGCTACCTGGTCCCGCTGCCTGGCGGCGTCCCGGTGGAGCTGGGCGCGCACGCGGAACCGCTGGCCGTGGCGCTGCGCGCGGTCAGCATCGCCGGTGTCGGCCCCGGCGACGCGGCACTGGTCTACGGCGTCGGCCCGATCGGGTTGAACGTGATCATGTGCTTGCGGCTGGCGGGCGCAGGCCTGATTGTCGGCGCTGGACGCTCGCCGGGCCGCCGCGGCGCCGCCGCCAAGGCCGGCGCCGACGATGTCATCGACACCTCGCAGGTCACTGTCGGCGAGTACGCGCGCGGCAGCGGCCGCAGGTTCGCGGCGGTGCTTGAGTGTTCGGCCGCGCCCGGTGCCATCACCGAGGCTCTGTCCGTGCTCGAACCGGGAGGGATCTGCGTGGAGGTCGCGCTGACCGCCGAGACCCCGGCCGTCCCGCTGATGGCGATCGTCAGCAGCGGCCTGCGGCTGACCGGGAGCTGCGCGTTCGCGCCACCGGACTACGAGGCGGCGGTTGATCACATAGCCGCTGGCCGGGTTCCCGTCGCCGATCTGATCAGCGAGCGGGTGAGCCTGGATGCCGCGCCGTCCGCGCTGGTGCGGTTGCGGCACCCAGGCACCCTTGTCCGCGTGATCACCCGACCCTGAAGGAGTGCCATGGAGCAGCTGACCGGCCGCGTCGCCGTGATCACCGGCGCGGGCAGCGGCATGGGCAAGGCTTTCGCGCAGCGTTTCGCGGCCGAGGGGATGAAGGTCGTCGCCGCCGACATCCAGCCAGACGCGCTCGCGGCGACGGTCGCCGAGATCGAAGCCGCCGGGCACGAAGTGCTCGGCGTAGCCGTCGACGTGGCCAGCCGGGAGTCAGTCGGCCGGCTGGCTGACGAAGCGTTCAAAAACTTTGGTGTTGTGAACCTGTTGTGCAACAACGCCGGCGTGGAGGGGTACCTGGACGGCGCCATCTGGGAGGCAACCGACAAGGACTGGCAGTGGACAGTCGGGGTCAACTTCTGGAGCGTCGTGCACGGCATCCGCGCGTTCGTCCCGCGGATGATCGCCAGCGGCGAGCCGGGCCACGTGGTCAACACCTGCTCGATGACGTCGGTGATCAGCGCAGGGAACCTGTACTCGGTCACCAAGCAGGCGGTGCTGGCGCTGACCGAGTTGCTCGACGCCGACCTCCGCAAGCGTGATGCCCGGATCGGGGTCACCGCGCTGTGCCCAGGCACGATCGCGACCAACCTGTTCCACGGCAGCCGGAACCGGCCGGCGGACCTGCGCAACGACGACGCGCCCGAGCCGGTGGGCGAGGGCAAGGAACTGCGCGAGCGGATGCACGGGCTGCTCGCTGCCGGAATGCCGCCGGCCGAGGTCGCTGGCCAGCTCGTTACCGCCGTGCGCAGCGGCCCGCTCTACCTGCTGACCGACCACGACTGGGATGAACGGATCATGGCCAGGCACCGCGCGATCATGGACGGCGCGGTCGGAGCTGTCGCCGGAGCACCCCAATGAGCGGGCGGTTCGACGGCAAGGTCGGCGTGATCACTGGTGCGGCCGCCGGGTTCGGGCTGGCAGTGGCCACCCGCCTGGCGGCCGAGGGTGCCCGGCTTGTGCTCGTGGACTGGGCCGCCGCCGCGCTCGGCCAGGCAGCGGCCTCGCTCGGCGGCTCACTGCCTGTGGTGGCCGACGTCAGCAAGGAAGCCGACGTCGATGGCTACGTGAAGGCCGCCGTCGACGCGCACGGCCGGATCGACCTGTTCTTCAACAACGCCGGGATCGAGGGCCGGATGGCGCCGATGACCGAGCTGTCGGTCGATGACTTCGACCGCGTGATCGCGGTCAACTGCCGGGGGGTGTGGCTTGGGCTGCGCGCGGTGCTGCGGGTGATGAAGCAGCAGTCGTCCGGTGTCATCGTCAACACGGCCTCGATGGCCGCGATCCGCGGCTCGGCCACGTTCTCGCCCTACGTGGCGTCCAAGCACGCAGTGGCCGGTCTCACCAGGTGCGCTGCGCTGGAGGGCGCGCCGTTCGGGATCCGGGTCAATGCCGTGGCCCCCGGCCATTTCGACACCCGCATGGGCCGCGACCTGACCAAGCAGGTGGACCCCGAAGACCCCGACGGCGTCTACCGCCGGGTGTCCGAATCGGTGCCGCTGGGCCGCAGGTACGGCACGGCCGAGGAGGTGGCGAACCTGGCTGTGTTCCTGCTATCGGATGAGGCCGAGTACATTTCCGGGTCGCTGCACCTCATCGACGCCGCCCTGAACGCCTGACGGCGATGCGCCGTCCGCGGTTAGTTCGTCAGCTTGTGCTTGCTGCGGGCTGCTGGCTGGCCGCGATGCGCGCGCGGACCGGCGGCATCGAGGCGCCCGGAAGGGCCTGCAGCTCATCGACCACGCTCTGCAGGTGCTCGCGCATGACCCTTTCCGCACCCGCGGCGTCGTGTGCGGTGATCGCCTCCACGATCGCCTCGTGCTGGGGCAGCGAGACCGCCGGCCTGCCTGCCCCCAGCGAGAGGATGAACTGGTGGCGGACCGTCTGGTCGCGCAGTTGCGCCAGCAGCCGGGCCGACGTCTGATGCGCGGCGATGTCACGGATCGCGCCGTGCAGCTTCGCGTTCAGGTCGATGTAACCGAGCAGGTCCGACCGCTCCACGGCTGCGCGCATGTCAGCGACGATGCCGCGCAGGGTTGCCGCGCCAGCAGTGCTGACGCGTTCCGCGGCGCGCGCCGCCGCATGGCCCTCGAGGAGCATGCGGATCTCGGTGATTTCGATGGCCTCTTCCAGGGTGATGTCGCGCACCCGGGCGCCCTTGTTGGGCTGGAACTCGACGAGCCCGCGCGCGGCTAGCTCCTGCAGAGCGGCGCGGGCGATAAACCGGGAAGTGGCGAAGCGCTCGCACAGGTCGGTCTCGATCAGCCGCTGATTTGGCGCGTACTCGCCTTGGACGATCGCCGACCGGACGGCTTCGACGACAGCGAGCTTTGGATCGCCAGGCACCTCGGGCTCCTCCTGAGGTCTTTTACCGTGAGAGCCACACATTAGCGGCCGTATGTTAACAATATCGTGAGCATCCTCGGTGCCACCCGTGGTTATCCGGGGCGTAACCGCTCGGATCGGGACACGATACCCCGGGCCTCCCTGTCCCTGGCCTCGATGATCATGAAGGCGCTCGCGCCACCGGTCCCAGATGCCTCGTCGACCCCACCAGCCCTACCCGTCGCAGCGCCGAGGGCCAGCTTCCATGATCGATGAAGAAAAGTCGTGTTATTACCCGACCAACGCCACTTTCATCAACTGAGACGGCGACTATGCCGCTGGCTGCGGGGCGGCCGGGCCGGGAAGGTGCTGCGGCGGACCGCTTTCCTTCTCGAACAGCCTGACGATCTCCTCGACCGGCAGTCCCTTGGTCTCGGGCAGGAAGCGCCAGATGAACACGATCGCCAGCGCGGCCAGGCCGGCGAAGCAGACCAGGACCCCGGCGAGGCTGATCGCGTTCTGCCAGACCGGGAACACCTCGATGACCAGGAAGTTGGCCAGCCAGTCGATCATCGCGGCGAAGGCGGCGGCCTGCCCGCGGACCGCCGTGGGGAAGACCTCGCCCTGCAGCGTCCACCCGGTGCCGCCGACACCGATCGCGAACGACGCGATGAAGAAGTCGAGGCCGACCATGATGACGACCAGCCTGGGAATGCCAGAGAAGGCCACCAGGCCCAGCGCCGCGACCAGCGCGAAGATGATCATTCCGGTGTAGCCGCCAATCGAGAGCAGACGGCGGCCGTAACGGTCGATCCAGCGGAAACCGAGGTAGGTAGCGGCCACGTTGACGGCTGTCATGATCGCCGTGATCTCGACGCCAGCGACTGTCGTATCCACCAGGCTGGCGTGCGAGCCGGCGAAGATCGGCCCGAGCAGGTGCGGCCCGTAGTAGAGCGGCACGTTGATGCCGGTGATCTGCTGGAAGATGAAGAACACCGACACCACGATCAGCGCCCGCCGCACCCCCGGGGTCCAGGCCCGACGTCCGGGCTGGCGCCCTTCGGCTGACTCCAGGGCGACCGCGGCCCGGCGGGCGTCGTCTGCGCTCACGTCGCCGATGCCCAGGGCGGCCATGGCCTTGGTGACACCCTCATATTTATGGTGACGCAGCAGCCAGCGCGGCGACTCGGGCATCTGGGTGCGCAGCACCAGCCCGACGAGAGCCGGAACCGCGCCGAGGCCGAGCACGAGCCGCCAGCCGACCGACGCGGCGTCGCCAGGGAAGGCAGCGAAGATGACCAGCGCCACGATGTAGGCGACCAGAATGCCGACTGTGATCATCCACTGCTGCAGCATCGCCAGGGAGCCGCGCCGGCTCTTGGGCGCGTACTCGCTGATGTAGGCGGTGGCGATCGCCGAGTCGGCGCCGATAGCCAGCCCGATCAGGGTCCGCGCGATCAGCAGCACCGGGGAATCGGGCGTCACAGCGGACAGGATCGCGCCGCCAGCGTAGATCCCCGCGTCGACGATCAGCAGTGTCTTGCGGCCGAAGCGGTCAGCCATCGGGCCGGCCAGGATCGCCCCAGCGGCAGCGCCCAGCGACGCCCCGGACACCAGATAACCCAGCGCCAGGCCACGCAGATGGTAGGGGACGAAGTTCAGCGCCGACCCAATGTTGGACGTGTCGTAACCGAACAGGAAGCCACCCAGCGTGGCCAGCAGGCTGAGCCTGAAGTAAAAGGCGGTGGCAGGCCGGTTGTCGAGCGCGGCCAGCACGTCGCCGGTGCGGGGCTGAGTCATGCGGTCCTCCTCCCGCTTGTGTCTAGCCAGGGGAGGACGCTCTAAACGAGCAGGCGTTAAGCCCTGACATAACGGAGGGTGACTATACCGTTACATTTAGCCCATGCCACATTGTGGCCTGAGCGCCGCAGGTATCACTGAGTGATGCGTGCGGCGGCCTGGCGGATGCGCTCCAGAAACGGCTCGACCGGGTCATTGTCATCCTGGGCTTGCGGCGGCCCGCCGTTCAGGATCAGCGCGACAGCGGCGTTCAGGTCGGCGGCCGGGTCCGGTGGCGCGGCCATCACCCGCCAGGCCACTTTGCGGTCCGGACGGACCAGCACCGCCCCGGTAGCCGATACCTCGCGCGCCGGCGCCCAGTCCGCGTCCTCGTCCGGGACGATCACCACAGACACCCGGTAGTCGGCCGACCGTGCTGTGGCCTCGGCCGCGGCCTGCCATGCCGGAGCCGCTGCCGGGCTGACGAACAGCGTGAACCCGTCGGCGTCGACCAGGTCCAGGGACGACACCGGCCTGCCGGGCGTGGCCCCGTCGGCGTGGCCCAGCCAGACGTGCGGAAGGTGATGGCCGGGCCGCGTCGTCGGCCGGAAGATGACCGGCGAGTCGTGATGGGGCGGCGGCGGAGTTCCGTCCGGGATCAGTGCGCCGGCCCGATAGAAGTAGCCGGCCTCGACGCCCAGCTGGCTGAAGTCCTTGGCGTTCTCGGCGACCGCTGCGGCAACGGCCGCGCGCCGCTCGTCCCCGGCCGGGCCGTCACTGACGAAGACTCCTATCTCCTTCCAGCCCTCCTCCTCGGTCATTCCCGGCCGCAGCCCCAGCGCGGCGCCGATCGGCGCGTGTCGGCCCGCGTTCTCCAGCGCGTGCGCGGTGTAGAAGGCGGCCACCGGGCGCCGCTCGGTCTCGTAGCTGTCCAGCAGCGCGTCGCTGGCCGCGCCGTTCAGCACGGCAGCGAGTTTCCAGGCCAGGTTGTGCACGTCCTGGACGGCGCAGTTGAGGCCGAGGCCGCCGGTCGGCGGGTGCCGGTGCGCGGCGTCGCCAGCCAGGAACGCCGACCCGGCG
>Ga0335074_10003573_pt1 | contig 21305 bp, 27 predicted proteins | sample Lox_Sample_23_FD_206715 | JGI IMG/M metagenome (GOLD analysis project Ga0335074, IMG submission 206715) | Soil microbial communities from Loxahatchee National Wildlife Refuge, Florida, United States - Lox_Sample_2.3 | ecosystem: Environmental > Terrestrial > Soil > Wetlands | place: USA... | reverse complement strand
AAAAGGTGTGGTGTTGTATGAAATCAAAAATCCCCTTGCAGTGCTTTGGGATTTTTGAAATTGGACGATGATTTGGTATTTCTACCAAATTGCGGAGACAAAGAGACGGTGTTCGAACACAACGGGCTACTTGTAACAAAGCGGCAAGGAAGATATACCAATTTTTCAAGAAGACATGCGCATCACCATCATTTAAGTTAGCTGATTGGTGGTTGTTATATCACTTCGGCAATATGGACGATGGAAAAAATTGAATGAAGACGGGTCGAATTGCAGAAAGCAGAAAATGGCAAGTATGTAAAAAGCGCCAACCGAAGCTGGCGCCTTTGATTTGTTGCCGGTCATTTGACCAAGACAAGATTGTAGCCGTCATTGCTGCTCACAACAGTGTAAAGCCCGTTTGTATCTGCTACCACCGGAGTGGTGAACTCAATCGGAACTGTTTTGCCTTCTCCGTTGCGTAGGATCACGGCGGTTGATTTATCACCGAGCGGCGTGACGCTCAAGACATGGTAATAGGTCGTTTCATTGAGAGAAAATGGTCTGCCGAATGCTCCATAGTCCTCGTAATAATCCAGAGTCCATATCATCGCGGCCGCCGAACAACAAAAGACCATACCCGCCCGAGCCAATTTAGATTTGTCATGGATAATCGAGTTGATGACAGCTAGAATTAGCATGACTATTGCCAATGTTATATTAATGTTCATAAAGAATCCCTCCGTCTTACCACCCCAGCAATGGCAAGATTTGATTGTGGGTAGGCTAAACGCGGAAAGCGTCGCCATAGCCCAGAGAGGCCGAGAAATTCAGCATCTTTGGGCTATGGCGAACGGAGAAAGACTTATCGAAGACCCTTCTTTAACCTGCTGACATTGTAGCATACTAGATACTAATTTGTCAATACCACCACTTGGACTCAAAAACAATCTTCGTTACATCAGAGTGAGTCTCGGATTGAAGCAGACTGACGTTGCCCACATGCTTGGCCATGCAAGCCCGGACCGAATCTCGCATTGGGAGAAAGGAGTAGCCTTTCCTGGGATGGTGAATCTGTTCAAGCTTTCTTTGATCTATGGCGTCCCGACCGAACAATTGTATGCAGATTTGTATAAATCGCTGGCTGACGAGTTCCAGCGGAAAATGGCTCAAAACCGTAGTTTAGGTTCGAATCCCTTTCCCGTTCAAAATGGGGTGTGTGAGACAAAAACGCCAGAGTGATTAGAAAACCCTTGGAAAGCTTGAGTATTATTCAAATCCTATGTTCGATTGGTATATCTAACAAATGCGGAGACGCAGGGATGATGTTCGAACATTACAACATAAATCTAAGAAACTGGCAAAATCAATTTACCGCTTCTTCCGAAACGTTTGTGCGTCACCCAAGTTCATTTTGTCTGATTGGATGTTTCTATCTCACGATGACAGTGTGGAGAATTGGAAGAATTAATAGAAGGAGGAAATAGTTGACGAAAAATGTAAGTAAGATAAATACTACCAATAGATATAACAAGTATTGACCTTTGTTTATTAGGATGGTAGGGTTTAGGTAGTCCACTTTGTAAACCAACCGCAACTACATAACCAGGAGTTTTCGTATGATTGACAAGTTACCTATGTATAGCATGGCTGAAATCGTAAGGTCTGCACAGATTGATGCTCTTGGATTCGGCGATCTGCCAGAAATGCCCCGTGAAGATGGTTTAAGGATTGTTACCGAATTCCGAACTGGAACAGAAACCCTATTCCAAAAACTCGATAAACAGTGGGTCGCGCTCTGCGATGGAAATACCGAAGAGCTTATCGCATGGGCAAGTCGCATGCGCCTTATCCGCCATAAATGGGATGAACTGGACCGCCAGCTCGCCGTTGCCCAAACCCCCCGTTTGTTTAACTGGGAAACCGTTCTCTTGGCAATGGGATTCATTAATGCATTCCGGGTTGCCGTCGAGCAGACCCTCCACCACAACAAACACGCAGTAGCAGCGTAATCGCTTCCACAGATATAGCTTCAAAGCAGCACTCATAGTGCTGCTTTTTTTAAGTATTCGTCTTCGGCATCTATTCTACAGGCTTTAATGTTTGGCTGAACTCACTGATATTATCGTATTTGAAAACTTTACCGTGCGACCCTAGAGAAGGGACAAATAGTCTAATAAATTTCTCTTTGACCAAATCATTCGGATCCGCAAGATGTAGTTGTTTTAGAAAATTCTTTCGTGCCGTCCGAGTCCGAACAACCTCCGCTAATAATGATTGGGCAAGAAGGTCGGTCTCTGGCAAAGAATAACCCAGTATAATTATCGTATTGCATTTTTCTAGATGAAGCCGTGCCGCTCGCCAAAATTTCTTATACGGATTTTTATTAATTTGTTTGTTCCATCCCGGAGCTAATATCGATACTTTTTCAAAACGAGTCTTCCCCTTTCTCGTGCTGACAAGATACGGTCTTGGCTTTAACCTGATTCCATAAGAAGACGATTCCCAGTTGAGACTACCGTGTAGCTTCAGTAATTGTATTTTACTATTATTTCCATCTGTATATCCCTTATCTGTTAGCCATCTCCGAGTCCAGTTTTTTGTCTTGCCTGTCGTTTCTATTCCATAACCATCAATTGGATTCCACAATTCGGCCGAAAAAAAAGACTCTTCAATGACGAGATCGTAATTGAAGGTAATAATTGTGTCACCGGCCATTAGTTCATTCAAAATAGTTTCGTGATTTTGACTCTTTTTAGGGTCGACGGCTACCGCCTGAATGTTATGGACAGTTGTGTGAACGTAAACCCTTCTTATCAACTCTTCCAATTCTTTCTGACGTTTACGCCAGTTTTTTGGTTGATTCGAAGTTTTTGCGAATTCGCCAATAATTGCCCGTGTTTCAAGATCTCGATAGTAAGTTTCCAAGCCAACTCCATTTGTTCTACCGTAAAGTTGCCATACGTCATCAAGAACCCTCTTTGCTAGTCTTGGTGTTCCATGCCCTGTTAGCTGGTTTGCAATGTCAAAAAAGTCCCTATCCAGTGGCGGAGGAACATCTGATATGTTTGCGAGTGCCCCTCGACTTGCGCCAGCGCCAAAAATAATCGCTATCGGATGCTGCAATTTCATTGTTGCAAGTGTATCGCATTAACAGAAAAATATCCAAATGCATTTATTTCTCTTTGTCATTTTTCGTCCACGCAATATCATCTCTCACACAGATATTTTTCTTTTTGTCCCGATACACGATTTTCTGCCCCATGAGTGATTTAAACATTCCCAATTATAACAAAAAGGCGACTATTCGCCTCCTTGTTGTGATTCACCGGTCTGTGTCCAGATTCTTGCCATAAACCAGAATGTGGAAGAATCTGATGACCCTCACCGCGATGGCCTCTGCCTCATCGTCGGTCAAGTCGTCACCGAATTCTTGCCTGTAGATCTCCTTGAATTCCCTTATAGCATCCGCTGACAGCTTATGAAGTGGATTGTAATCCATAGTCGTGTGTCTTGTTGGCTGATAAAGCGGCATCGACTTGCCGTTTTAGGCAAGTTTGTACCCCTTCCGTAGTTAAGGGCTGATGCAAGAATGTGAGGTATGGAAACGGACGATTATATTCCGAACAATCTGCGTGAAATCAGGATGAACCTTGGAATACGCCAAATCGACGTGGCCAGACGTCTTGGTCATACAAGCCCGGACCGAATCTCGCACTGGGAAAAAGGGACCGCTGTACCGGGCCTGGTCAATCTCTTCAAACTTTCTGTAATTTACGGCATTTCCCCTGAGAATCTGTATAAGGAGCTGTATACCGCTATTCAGGAGAAAAAATATGAAAACGGCTCAACAGATTGATGAAGGCCGAATTTAGGTTCGATTCCCTGATGGGTTGAAAAAAGGTGTGGTGTTGTATGAAATCAAAAATCCCCTTGCAGTGCTTTGGGATTTTTGAAATTGGACGATGATTTGGTATTTCTACCAAATTGCGGAGACGCAGGGATGATGTTCGAACATTACAACATAAATCTATGAAACTGGCAAAATCAATTTACCGCTTCTTCCGAAACGTTTGTGCGTCACCCAAGTTCACCTTGTCTGAATGGATGTTTTTATCTCACGACGACAGTATGGAAAATTTGAAGAATCAAAGAAAGGAGGGGAAAGTTGCTGGAGACAACAAGAAACAATGAGCCTCTTTCCAGCTTGACAAAGCGGGCATTATACATTAAATAGCGGCATGATTAATAACTTTGATAAACTTGTAAAGACGATGGAGGCCTCCAAAGTGAAGCACGGCATGGAGGCACCATTTTCTTCTGAAAGTCTGCGTGAGAGAGGCGCGGATCTTCAAGAAAGTGTTAGAAGCAAAAAACCATTTGTGATTAAGGAGAACGATTTCAAAGTCACTTTGAAGCCTTTGTCTTAGGAGAACCGGCGGGAATACCCGTAAATGAGCTCACTGATCATCCCTGTTTGCTTATTTTTATTTCTCTGGATCCCACGTGGCCTTTTTTACACTTTCTTTCGTCTCTTTCTTCGGAAATACTCGCCCCGATCCGAATTTACAACTCTTGAGGAATTGCTGTTTGCCGTTGAGATAATTCTTGTTCCTGCATTATTGGCGGTGTGTTGCATTTTCCTGTTTTGGCGAGATCCTTCTACTGATTATCGGCTTCTTGTAACAGAAATCTTCAGGGACTCGTTCAATCCGTCCGACTCATTTTGGAATGTCGCTAGCCATGTTCTTACGCACATTGCATATGCGTCGTGCGTCTTCTATGCCGCCGTTATCTTGGATGCAGCCAGCCGTGGCTTTCTATGTTCGAAATACGCACTGATTAGATATAAATACCAAACTTGCTGTTGGTTTCCAGCTTTCGAATTTTATGCGAAACGATTTCTGCTCAATAATCTCTCTCAATGGGATTTGCTGCTCTCCAATCTCTTGTTCTATAAGGCGGATATATTTCTTGATGTTTTGACTGAAGACGACCATCTTTATACTGGAGAAGTGGGAGATTATTTCACCGACAAAAGCGCTGAATTAAGTGGTATACTTTTGGCGTCAGCAAAACGCTTTAGGCGGGAAGACTACAAGAAAGATAAACAGGCCGGAAAAGTTAGCCCAGATGATTATTGGGAGCAAATTCCGGGGCATAGTCTCTACATATCTGCTGATAAAATATGCAACTTGAACATTCGTTATAAAACTCTTCCACCTCTCAAAGAGCTAAAGGAGAGAATAATGCGCGAAGCGGAGCAAATAGCCGGCGGCAAAAAATGGTCGATTGAGATTAACATTTAATAAGCGGTCTGGAAGATCCTGTCGGCGATTGACTAATCAGTTTGCGGACACGGATTGTTCGGGGTTCTGCAACTCTTGTCGTAAATCCTCCTTAATGTTTTTCATAAGCATCGAATAAAAGCATAAGTAATAAAACTTAGAACAATCCCGTCACCATTTTGTATCCACATAATATCCTCTTCGGCCCGGGCATCTATATCCGGTTTTATCCTTGTGCTCACCGAGGCTGCCATTATGCTTGGATTTGGTGAATTTCCGTCCGCAGTAAGTGCATTGATAAATATATTTTGGCCCGCGCGGCCTTGAAACGCCAAAGATTCTGGAACTACCATATTGCGTTGGAATGGTGTATTTCAGATGATAAACCCGGACTAAGAACCGCCCCATTTGAACCATTCTTTTTCGTCAATTCCAGATTGAAGAATCATGGCCTTGAGGGTTTTAGGCAGGTAACTGTCACGCGGGATGCTGATTTCGACACGACGGTCCGCCACACCGCCTTCCCCGCGCTTGATCCAAGCCTGATGCGAGCCTTTCAGCGGTTTCTCGTAGTTAAAGCCGTTCTCCTTCAGAAAATCCGTGACATTTTTATAGCCCCAATTGCGCAATCTTCGCGGCATGACCAGCAGCATAGGGTTGAGCGCCATGCCGGAAAAGACGTAGAAACTTGCTGAATTCGGCAATCTCCATTTTGCAGCGCCTGTGCTCGTCGCTTTCATTCTCTGCGTAATGCACCGAGAGTGGATGTTCGTGGCAAAATGATTAGCGATTGCAGCCAGTTTTGAGAACCACCGGGTCTCCACATTCAACGCAAAAAAACGGCCCGTTTTCCTTCCGTTCCCAGCATGCGCGGACAATCTGCCCGTCAGATTTTCGTTTTGAGGAAAGCAAAACGTAAGAATTCTAGCATGGAAATTCTGCTGTGGAAAACCCTCAAAAAGGGCTGTATGTGGCCGCTTTTTGCTGAAGAAAATCTCCTTGCACAGAAAACTTCATTGTGCTACCGTGAATACCAGTTTTTGGGGAATGCTTGAAATAACCGGGTAGGGAGATGCTTAAAATGCTGCTTCGTCAGAGACGATCTTTTGAATCGTCCTAGCTGCATGGCCGGCATTAGGACCCGGCGTCGTAAACATCTCCCGCCCGAAAATACGGCCTGCGCAAAACGCAGGCTTTTTTCATCCTGACAAATCCTAGCACGGCCCCAATTTCTTTGCAAGAAAGTTTTGGAGATTTTTCGAAATTGTCCGATTTTTTGACAAAACTTGGAAACCATTAATTCATAAACTATTGTTGTTTTATGTTGATTTACAGTGACTTGTGAAATAAAATGAGGATTTGGCAAAGTTGGTGCTAGGATCTAATTCTGTCGAATTCTTGAAAAAAAGAATTTTTTTATTGACTATAAATTACAAAAATGATTTAATTAATGCCGTTATGGTCTTCAACGAATTGGGGTCAACACCCGATTTGAGCGGTTCCAGAAACAGCCGATATTTGAACAAATCGGTTGCGCGATGGTCTTAACGAAATTATAATTTAAACATCAAAACATCATGAGCAATACAAAATATGGCTTGGCACTACTTGGCTGTGGAACCGTCGGTAGTGGCGTCTATGACTTGCTGACACGACAGGGGGCTGATATTGAAGCCAAATACGGTTTCCAGTTCGATGTGCGTAAAATTCTGGTTCGGGATTCAAAGAAGTTGCGAAGCATTAAACCGCAGCTTTTGACAACTGATTTTAATGAAATCATTAATGATTCAAAAATAGATGTGGTAGTTGAGGTAATGGGGGGAGAAATGCCTGCCAAAGAATATGTGACGGCAGCCCTTCGCTCAGGGCGACACGTGATTACTGCAAATAAGGCCTTGATGGGGGCTTTTGGGGAGAGATTGGTTGAAAAGGCACGGTCACACAACCTATTCTTTGGATTCTCGGCTGCTGTTACCGGTTTCCATCAGTTTGTTCCGTCTATCGTAAAATCAATGATGATTACTGAGTTGACGGGTATATTTAATGGAACGACTAACTACATTCTGTGTAAATTGGCTCACAAATCTTTTGACGAAGCTTTGAGGGACGCTCAAGCCCTTGGGTATGCAGAAGCCGATCATACGAACGATACTGAAGGTCACGACACTCGTAATAAGCTCGTTGTCGCCAGCAAGCTTGCCTTTGGTGTTTTCCTTCCAAGCAAAGATATTCCTGTAATTGGCATCAAAGATATAACACAGGAGGACATTGCGCATGCGGCAGATTTGGGCTATGTGATTAAGCTGCTCGGTGTAAGCCGCGTCGTTGAAGATAGATTGACTTCGTATGTGGCCCCATCACTACTCCCGCAAAACGATCCACTTGCAACCGTGCATGATGTTAACAACGGAATTCTGATCCGTGATCAACTGGCAAATGGTGTTCAAGGGATGATTGCGGCTGGCGCCGGGAAGGGTGCAACTGCGAAAGCGATATTCAGTGACCTATTGGGTTTGGCTCGTGGGGAGAAGACATTATGGCCGGAAGCATCATCTTACGGGCGCAACTTAAAATTTACAGCCAAAAATAATTTGGCCGCACTTTTCTATGTGCGAGTGAATGTTGATAATCAGCCAGGTGTATTAGCGACTGTGAGCAAACGTTTTGCGCGAGAAGGTCTAAACATAATTGAGGTCAGCCAAAAAGCACATGTCGGCTCGTCGACTGCCTCTATCGTTTTCCTAATGGGTCCCGCCAGACAGAAGGTCATTGAGAAAATTTTGGACGGTTTAGTCGAGGCCAAAATAGCCGTTAGCAAGCCCCTTATGCTCCGTGTCGAACACTCACCGGAGATGGAAACAGAGTCGACGCCGATTTCGACTAAAACAAATAGGGACAAACTCGTGCCTGCATAGAGACGGTCTTACCGTTCATTTCTTTGGCAGCAGAAGCTCAAAAAATATTTCTGAATAATATTTCAGAAAACTCATCTCATTGGAGAACAACCTGCCCATTTCTGAAGTTTCATAATACAGTGGCGTTCCATACACCCACTGGGAGACTTGGACGACGCTAGAACCTATCTGCACAAAGTCCAACACGCAGCCGCACTCATATACGCTCACTTCAAAAAAGAGTTTGATGTGCCGTCCAAGAAATGATGTGCGATATTTTTATGCCACGCGGACAGTATGGAGAGTTAGACAAGTTGTAGGAATGGGGCCTAACATGCCAAGTCTGGCAAGTATCAGGAGCGTCAGATAGTTTCCCAGCATCTTAAAGTGGCTTTATTATTACATCGCCGACCTGGCTTAATGGGTAATGAGAGCATTGGTGTGTTTGTAGATGCTGGAGCCTTTTGTCCGGCTGCAAAGACAGCTCGCCGCCCTTGAATCCCAAATAAACTGGCCCGCGAGTTTTTTTTGACCAATCTGTAAGCATATCAACAGCAATACCAACGGCGGCGGAACAAAGAATTCCATTTGGCCATACAACCTGCGGATTACTGCCGGCGTCGCCATATTTTTCTGCTTCTTTTGACAAAACATCCTCATGGAGAAATCCCATGCAGTGCATACATGGTTTGCCCGGCATGGAAAGAATGACCTGCCCATAAATCTCATATTGACCCACCGTTAGTTCATGGACATCCATACCGACGTCAATATACGGAATCAAATGCCGTCGGCAAAATGCCTCCAAATCTCTGCGGGTGGCAAAGGTGTCCACGCAACCAAAAATCAAGTCACACAGCATCAAGCTTTCAGGCACATCCTCCCACCGGCTAGTATAGCTTTGAATATTGGCGTTTTTATGCAGTTTTTTTATCCCCCGCTCCGCAATTGCTACCTTGAGGCGTTTCGCCTTCACATCGGCTAGTGTGCCGCCAACTAGACGGTTCAGATTGCTCTTGGATATGCAGTCGTGATCGCACAAAACAAAATTCTTAAAGCCGAGGTGCGCCAATTGTTGCACGATATGAGAACCACCGCCGCCCAATCCGATTATTCCGACGGTTGCTTTTCCAATAATGGATTCGGATTCGGCTCCTAAAAAACTTTGCCGATGATACCGCCCGTCAGATTTTTTCCGTTTGAAGATTTTCTTCAAACCGGAAGCAAGTTTTCCCCAATGACCGCTGGCATCTCGATGATTAACAATGGTCGGGAATCCGACAATCGTAACCGGACTTTCCAAAACCGGCACCTGTTCTTCTGGCAGACAGACCGAAACCCAAGCATCGTGATTGCCAAGGATCATCCACCCGTGTCCTTCCTTTGCATTAGCATTACGCAGGCTTTGCTGCACAGGTGGCAATTCTTTGCTGTCAGTAGTGCTTGGATGAGGCAGTCCCTTTCCCCCATGCCAGTGGACGTGGATTTGTCCGACTGAATTGTTCAGTGAGCGCCCCATTGCTTCAGTAATTGCCTTAGGCCCAATCCGAACGCCGACCGATGAATCTTCAATATAATGATCATCTTGAACCGGGTCGTATGCCACGCAATGCACAATGGTTTGGGTTTGTGTCTTGCTGCATCTGGTCGAGAAAAATCCAACTCGCTCCCACGCAAATTCGTGTTGGCGCAAGAGGTCCACCCTTGCTTGTTCGTATAAATCTCTTGGAATTTTTATGATTGGCTTCATTGAAAAGCTTGAAGGTGAGCTGTCACCATGCCTAAAAGACGCTGGTTGTCATCTTGATTTGGTTGTTTGTTTTTGAGCGGATTCCAGGAAACCGCCCACCATTTTCTCCCGACAATCATCACGCCATCCGCATTCCAATTTTGACCTTGGCCTTTATGGGTTATCTTGGCGGATAAAAACAGGCGTGACGGGTATCCATCCCTCAGAAATGGACACAGCAGTCCGTCCACAACCTGCGGAACGCACCCCGCCGGCAATGGTAACGGCGAAATGAGGATGAAACTCTTTTCGCCGTCTTCCACGGCCCCAAGATTTGGATAGCAACTTTTTAACTCGTCAATCTGGTCTTGGTCGAAGGTCATAACTAGGAAGACCCCCCGCTTTGAACGTGACTGGCAAAAACTTCGCCACCGTGAATCTCGACATGCGCGTTATTATCCAAGTCAACGAATTTCCCGTGTTTGAATTCGCTTAAAATTTCGTCAGCAGGGACATGCCCAAGGTGCCGCAAGTGTTCGACAGAATTTCGGCCCGCATGAGTATGATATTTCTTGCCGTTGATTGTTATTTCAGGACAGGGATGCTCTTTGTAATGACTGGCAAAAACTTCGCCGCCGTGGATTTCAATATGCTCCTCGTTGCCCAAGTCAGTATATTTTCCATCCTTTAACTGACACAGGACTTCGGCTGGCGGCACTTCGGCCAATCGTCGTAGTTCTTCTACCGCGTTTTTTCCACGGTCCGTGTGATGGTTTTTCCCGTTAATTGTGATTTCCACCTTGAGGTGGCCGTCTTTTTTATCATTCATTTTTTTACTTTGGTTGCTCGCCCATTTTTTCGACAGGCGAATTATTTGTTAATTGTTTTCAGCACACACCGACAGTGTAAGCTGACCATGCGTAAATTATAGTCAAAAAAATTACATTGTCAACTGGCGCTCCTGTCTTTCTGGGAATAGCTGTTCCAAGCGGATTTTTGCAACAATCGGGTTAACATTGAAAACATCAGCCAGCAGTTTGACAGCCCGCGCGCGATTTTGGGCTTCCAATTTCCGAATTCCGAACGTTCCAGCGACAGTCAAGGTCGAATCAAGGCATCGCTCGGCCAAAGATTTTGGAATAAGCAGCGCGCCAATCGTTTGATTGGCCTGGAATTCCCACCAGCGCCCATCATAATTGGACCGCTTTTGAATTCCAGGAATCCCATCTTCGCGGCAAAGAATTTTGGGTGATTGGAAATCAACATTCCCGTCAAACAATGACGCAGATTCAGCGCCAAGGACAAACAAGTGGGCGTGTAAAAGCCCGTGTCCGGCTTCATGGGCCAACGTTGTGTTAATCCGGCGATTGGCGACTTTGTTCGGATCATCAGCCAGACTCTTTGCTACGACGATTTTCTCAACTCCCTTCGGTCCAAATTTCGTGAAACCGAGCAGGCCATCAGGCAAATCCTCATACGCCGGGCTGACACCGAAACGCTTTTCAATGAAGCGCTCAATCCGCACTGCTTGCGGCTCGGAAGGATATAAATTCACTTTTTGCAGTTCATCCGCACAAAGGTCTTCAATTTCCTGAGGCGAATAGACGGGCCGTTCTGAAAATGGCCCTTTGCTTGAGCGGTAAGTTTTCATTGTTTTTTTCCACCGCCGCGCTCTTTCTCCGCGAGCTTCATTAGCTCCTCTGGGGAAACACCTTTATTCACAATCTGTCTTAAGGCTAAACCGAAGGCCGGATTAGCGGTTGCAAGCCGCTTTAGATCCTCCACCGGTGCTCGCGTATCATATTTACGAAGATCGTCCACCGTCGTCTTCAGAATACGAGCCATGTCGCCAAAAACTTTGTCCGAGGGATGCCGTCGTCCTAGTTCAATATCTGAAATAAATGCCGCTGAAAGGCCGCCGAGTTTTTCAGCAAATTCACGCAGAGACAAATCGTGCTCCTCCCGAAGTTCGCGAATACGTTCACCAAGAGTTTTCATCATTGTTTATTAACATAGTCAGCTTACATATTTTGTTTGAAAAGTCAAATGCGAGATTCCAAACCTAGTTCTTGAAAAGATGCAAACCGTCGTTGACATCCCCTGCAACGGCCGCAAGCAAGGCAACCTGTATGACAGGAATGAGTCATTGCGAGAACTTCAAGAGGAATACCAGCAGCAGAAATCAATTCCAATGAAGTCATCGTTAGTGCAGGTGCAATGACTCGTAATCCCCCCTCCTGGCAGGTAAGTATGCGATCCAGCAAGAAAAAGAATTGTGCCGTTCCATCACCGTGAATAAAGTCTGTTCGGACGGTTCCCATGAGAAGTTCTTGAATCTCAAGTTCAACAGCTCGCATTGCACACAGCGTGACTAAAAGTTGATTACGAAATGGCCACCATTCCGGTGTATGCGAAATTTTCAAAGCGGGCTTTCCGCTGAGATCGCCGGAGCCTACGGAACGGCAATCAACTCTGATAATTTCATGGCGACCGCCAATACGAGTGACAATTGACTGCGCGGCGCTGATTTCGGCGGAAGCGGGCAGTTGTCCGTAGTCAACTGTAAAACATACTGCCGGGCGCTTCCAATATGCCAGTGCAGAAGAGTCAACTCCACCTGAAAGCAAAAGCCCGACACTCATGTGCTTTTTGCCCACCAAACGGCACGATAAATGGCGGTCGTAAAATCTCTAACGACTTCACAATTTGTCCCGATAAACATCGTAGAATTGACTTCTGAAAGATTCGGCGAATAAATGAGAACTGGAATGCCGACAGCTTTTGCATAGCCTACTTCAAAAACTGTTCCGGGATCATACCCTTCAAGACAGGCGATGACGATTCTGGATGCACGCAATCCATCCAAATCTCGTTTGGCAATATGAATGGCATGTCCAAATCCAACATCGTGGTATGGTGAAAACACGGATAAACCCGCATCACGGAACAAATTTGCCATTTCTTCAACGACCAATAACTGTGTGTAATTAAAGAATGGGCCGGCGACGTAAATATCATATTTTTTTTCCTTGCCGTCGCGCCTTGCAATCAGAGGTGCGGGAGCAGCAGTAATTACACCGGATTCAGGAATCGGTAATGAGGCACTGTCGCTATAACGCGCGACCTGAACAGAAGCACGTCGGGCTGCGTCCACCGGATCAATCCCGAGAATCATCCATCCATATCCAAATTCAGCGGAAAATACATCGCCAGAACCAATTTTGTGAACATGAACTGTTGGAGTTGGCTTAATGAGTTCTCGGTGTGATTTGGTAGCGATCCATACTCCTTCCCAAGCACCTTTTATGGCAACGGCCACAACATTCGGCCTTTTTAACAAAGCGTCTAGTATTCGTTCAGGCGATGTTTCACCAGTTAGTTTAGAGCCTTCAGAAAAATTACAAACAATCGCGAGTTCTTCGGCAACCGAGCCGTTTTCATTGAAATGACGAACTCTCTCTGCATTTTGAGGATCATAAACTGCGCGTTTTGCCTTTATGGTGGCGTCACCTTCATAGAATCCATAACGGATTACATATTCGGTATTTTCGACACAAATTGACGGTAATTCAAATGCACTTGCACTGCCTGAGGAAATTAGAGGAGCGCGTAACCAATGAAGATACTGAAAGCGAGTGACTGCGGCTGCCGTGCCAAAACTTTCAACTGCAAAACCGAATGTTTTGGCAAAATATTCGAGCTTTGGCCGCAATACCAGCGGGCAGTAAGTCAATAGTCGAATGCTCGCTTGTCGGCCAGCAAGTGCTGCCGCTGCTCGGCCTCCTGGCCCGTAAAACTCGTGCCAGTGTGGTTCGCCACATAACTCTTCATACCAACCACCAACAATTGTGAGAGTCATATCGCCTGCCGTTCAATTCGGACACGGCATAGATTTCCTTCCCTTTCCACGACGACAGCAATGTATTGGTTTCCCGCGCGGATACAACCGATAATATCCAGTGTTCTTGGATGCGAAATGACACCGACGCGAACTCCGTTCAATGTTGCCGCTAGTCGCTCAACATTATTTTCGTTCACCAGAACGACGTTCAACGTGCTCCCACGACTAATGGTTTGGATTGCAATCAGGTCAATGGAATTGAGGGTAGTCTCAAATCGAATGTCACAGGCATCATCGCCGCCTGATTGAGAACCTGCACCGTCTGCTGATTCCCTTTTTTGGGAATTGCTGTTGCTGCGCCAAGTATGTTTTCCACCACCAGCCATACTGGCTATTTAATGAAATGCAGAAGATGAGTCAACTAAAATTTTGGCGATTCAAAGAGCGTGCGAAGACCGAGGGAACTCGCATTTCGCATTTGCTGCCACATGAGCACATCCAATTTAGCAGCGTCGGCTCGCAGTCGCCTGGCAAAATCTAAAAAAAGGTCTTCCATTTCATAGTAATGGCGCGTTGGATTTTGGGTGTCTTGGAACAAGCCGCAGATGCGTCCACAACGAACAACGTGGATGTCGAGTATTGCGACGTTCGCACTGTCCAACCAATTGCGAGTAATCCACGATGCGGTTTTGAGACCCACACCAGCAAATCGTAAAAACCAATTTCTAAATGATTTATGATCTTGGAGTGGCGGCGTATCAACGCTCAATGTGTTAAGAGCAGGCGCCAGAAATGCCGCTTTTTTATTTGGAAACCGGTAATGAAAAGAACGATTGCCAAACGACAGTTTTTCTTTCAGGGCTGAAGCTATTTCGTTCTGCGTTACAGCGGCCTTGTGTAGCAGGCCGCGTTCGCGAAGAACGTCATAGGCAGCGAGACACATTTCCGCTGGGATGCCGTGGCCACCAAGCAAGCACGCGGCTGTCTCTTCTTTCAGAGTCCGTCCAAGCTTATAGGTCAGCGCAGAATGATCATCGCTAAGCATCCACAGTTGGCTAACCCAATATGCAGGGGTAAAGAATTGATCGAACGCACCCCACACAATGCCCGGCATCACCTCTTCCTGCTGGTCGGGCAAACAAAGCTCACGGACTTTGCCATGGAGAAGGGTCAGCACTTTTTGCATCAGAAAGATATAGACAAATGTATGCAAATATGCAAACTAATTTTTGCAAATTTGCAATGAGCCGTCACCAAAACATAAATGTCGGAAAACTTGCTCGAAAACTAAAAAAAGTCGTCGGGACGACACCGGTTAAGGAAGTGGCGAAATCGGCGAAGATGGACGTTTCGCGCGTGAGTCGCTTTTTGAATGGGGATTTCAAAAAACTGACGCCAGTGCTAGAACGGTTATGCGTTAACCTTCGCATTCCTTTGAATGAGTTTCTGTTGGATTCTTCCCCATCAACTCTTTCGCCCGAAATTCTCAATCCATTGCAACGAATTGTCGGTCGTGATCCGAAGAAGATTCTCGCTGCGAGTCGATTACTACGCAGCTTAGAGGTGTTGGCGTTGGGCGGTCGCCACCGCGCGGGCAACAGCGAGCGTAAAAGTTAAACTTCGCTTGATCTACCACGCCTCTATGATTTTCGTTAAAAAGGCCGGACTATCCTTCCCACTTCACGGCCTACATACATAATATGTAGGGGCTTACGCCCGTCACGATTGACTTCCACGGCTTAACCGCCGCACACTGGCTCCCCAACGTGTCGTCGGCTACCGCCCGACAAATCTCTTTCTCCCTGCGGGCTAGCCGGCGTAAAGGACACTAACCGTTGTCCTTTAGCTGAAAGAGATTTGTCGGCCGGGACGGGCTAGCGCCCTTACCCGCCGACACGTTGGGGGACGGGTTTTAGATGAGGTGCTAGCGCACCACACCAACCCGCCCGCTACCGCGACCGGCTCGCGCCAAAGCGCGGAAGCACGAGTTTTAAGGGAGAAAGAGAGGCCGCAATGCGGCCACTGAAATACAGCCGCGCCGCAAGGCGCGACCATTTCTGCCGTATCCGGCAAGTTCCCCCGCCTTTGCGTATCCGTCCCAAGGCGTATCCTATCGGCATCCGTTCGGATTTCAAGATCAGCCGCCATTATCCCGCCGGCTTGCCCCAACGCATATTGCCGGCGGAAAGTCCAAATGAGCACGGGGACTTTTGGGGTGGCGGCTGGTTTTGGCACCATGAACGACGAACCGCGCATAAACATCGGAGAACGGGAAGGCTGGGGCGATCCCCAGCTTTTTGGCATTTTAATCGCCGACCAGAGGCAGCACATCTACGTCATCGGCAAGACCGGTTCCGGCAAGACGACACTGTTGCGGAACATGATTATCCAGCACATCGCCCTTGGGCATGGCGTCGGCCTCATTGACCCGCACGGCGACTTGGCTGAGGAGATTTTGAACCACGTTCCGCCCAGGCGGGCTGACCACTTGGTATATTTCAATCCGGGCGACCTTGAATTTCCTATTGGTCTGAATGTGCTGGCCAATGTCGCCCCGGACAGCCGTCACTTGGTCGCCTCCGGCACCGTGAGTGCCTTCAAGGGCATCTGGCGCGATTCATGGGGACCGCGCTTGGAATACATCCTCTACAACGCTGTATCGGCATTGCTTGATTGCCGGAACGCGACTCTTTTGGGCGTCAACCGAATGCTCACCGACCCGACATTCCGGGCCAAAGTGATTCGGCAAATCAAAGACCCCTTCATCAAGGCATTTTGGGCGGAGGAATATGAAAATTACGACGAGCGCTTTCAGCGCGAGGCCATCGCCCCCATCCAGAACAAGCTCGGCCAGTTCCTGATGAATCCGGTCGTGCGGAACATTCTGGGCCAGGTTAAATCGAAGGTGAACGTTCCGTTCGTCATGGACAACGGAAGACTGTTCATCGCCAATCTGTCAAAGGGGCAGCTTGGCAATGACAAGGCGAACCTGCTCGGTTCCCTGCTGACGACCCAATTCCAGCTTGGCGCCATGGCGCGGGCGAACCGGCCTGAATCCGAACGCCGCGACTTTTACCTGTTCATTGATGAATTCCAGAATTTCTCGACCGACGCTTTTGCCTCAATTCTGGCGGAAGCGCGCAAATACCGGCTGTGCCTGACGCTGTCCCATCAATACATTGACCAGCTTTCGCTGCCGGTGCGGCAGGCGGTGTTTGGCAATGTGGGAACACTCATTGCCTTCCACATTGGCCACCCGGACGCCGAAGTCATGGAGAAGGAATTTGGCAATGCAATCCCAGCGAGCGCCATTGCCGACCTTGAGCGTTACGAGGCAGTGGTAAAGTTGCTTGAAGACGGCAGCAACCTGGAACCATTTCGGGCGAAAATGCTGCCGCCCTTGGAAAACCGCATTGGCCGGAAGAACAAGCTCATCGCTTTGTCACGGCAGCGGTTTGCCACGCCGCGCGTCAAGATTGATGACAAGCTAAACAGGTGGATTGATTCGAGCAGTTCCGAATTGAAAGATGATTGCTAGAGCAATCGCCATGGTTCCGATCACGAGTGCTGTATTTGAGAAACCAAGTGCATCAAGTGTCACCCCGAGAATAAGTGGAGCTGCCAAATCGCCAAACGTGGATATACTTTCAAAGGCACTGCCCCTCCGCCCATACGTTTTAGCCGGACCAAGAGTCGTAATTATGCTACTTTTAACAACGTAGAATAACTCAAGTATGATACCCATAACAAATACGGCGGCGAGCTTGAACAAATACAAATGAATCAATGCTAGGGATACTGCAATAATGGCTATACAAATAAGAGCAAAGGCGATTATACTATAACCGTTGCGTCTATCTGCAATAAGGCCAAGTTTGAATCCAAAAAGAGACGGTATCGCCCCCACGACCGCAATAAGAACAACCATAGGCAGATTCGCTCCAGCAATATAGGATGTCATAGGAATGAAAAATGCGCTAAATGAACCAATGATGCTTGAGAAAAAGGCAAGTATGCCAAGAATACAGGACTGGGCTACGCATGAACACCGTAACCCCGCTATCTTGCTTTGTAAATGCACCGGTTGAAAACGGTTACTCTTGCGTGATTCAATTGACTCTTTAGGTGCTTTTAAGGCAACAGCACATGCGATGATTGAGAATGGGGCAATGCCAAGCAAGAGATAGTAAATAGGCATGAACAAAACAAGTATTAGACCTAAAAGCGCCGCGCATATCCATGCCAGATTTGCCCAAGTGTCAAGATAGCCAAATAAAGTCGCAATGTGATTCCAGCCAGTGACGCGGCGATAATATGTCGCGATGCCTATATTTTCAAGTTCCCATGCCAGTCCGTTTGTTGCACGGGCGAGAACAATAAATACGGCCATTCCAGAAACACCAGCAAGAAAATAATATAAACCGACCAATGGAGAAATGATGAGCGACCAGATGACAAGACGTTTAGCGGGGATATTATCGGCCCATCTGCCTATAGCTGGTAAACTTATCAATGAAACAATTTGAAATGTGGAAATAAACAATCCTGCTTCGGCGAATGTCTGAGAGAAAGCTAAAATAAAGACAGGGAGAAGCGGTTCGCCAAAACCCCAACCGAACCAACGAATAGCCCTCACGCAAGCCAATATCCGCGCCCCGCTGGTAAATGGTGAATGGTCTCGATCATAAGCTATTAACGTAGTTTTGCGGAAAGTCATGAATACGTCGATTATACCATCTTCCACGATGGCATCTCCGGCGGAATCATGGATAACTGAAAATTATCCTTATGAACAATGTGCCGTCCTTTCCGCCATTGGATGATCGTTCTCGTTACGATCTCATGAACCTCGAAAGCAAACATATTCAGGCTAATTTCGGAAAGGAAATTTACCGCAAAGCTCTTAAAGGAACGGCCAACAATCTCGCCGCCGGAAGCTTCCAAAATGTTATCGAATCGGTATTTGATGGAGCCTTGCTGGCCAATTGTGATTTTTCAAACACCGATTTTAAGGACTGTCTGTTTAAGCGGGCACGTTTAAATAAGTGTAAATTCAACATTTTGACGTTTGCCACGAGCACATTGTCAGACTGTCGGTTTACTGAATGCACATTTTCAAACTCTACATTCCAGAACTGCACCTTTCAAAGGGTACGTTTTTCTTTATGTGATCTAAGCAAGCTTTTAGTAAAAGAATGTCGTTTTATCGATTGCATCTTTGAAAAATGCAATACCAGTAACAAGCTACTTGAAATGTGCCTTGTAATCGGGTCGCGCTTTTGTTCAACAGACATTCAGATTGATACTATTCTTTCAAATTTTGGTATAACTCTCGGCTGTCTTAAAAACAGTCGGATTCGTTCGGGTCGCACAGATGGAGATTTTGTGTTTATTGATGCTGGACATCTTCGGTCTGCAGCGAAGAAGGCCCAGATAAGCACGCCGGCTCTGATTGACATTAGACTTGATTTCTTTGAGGATGAAAATCTGCTGGTCGGAAGCTCGGGGCTTGATCGGGCGCTCACGGTCGAAACATGGACGCAGATTTCAAATAATCTTGGGAGTTTCCTGCAAGTCTACAGAGCATTTACAGATTTCCTTGTTCTCTTATACGAAAATGACCTTCTCTACTGGCACTCTATTTTAAAATTACACGACCTTTCCGGATCATTCGTTAAAAGTTGTGGCGGCCTCCCATTTGAAACGACGACGACTCTCATGGGAATTCATCAACAATTATCCATCTATGTCGAGGATACATTGTTGTTGGCAGAAAATATTGCTGACAAGGGTGGCTGTCACCTCGAATTTGTAGTCAATGGCCCGACTGACCAGACAACTGTCAAAGCTATCCTTTCACCTTTATTTGAAAATGCGGAGCCACCTTTAATCACGAGACTTCAGCGAAGAAATTCCCCTTGGCAATTAGGGCTTGATTTTCTATCAAACCATCATTGTTTTCGTGCTATTATTTTATTACTCGCTACGCGTATAAAATGTGACATACGCAAAATTAAGGATCAAAACGCAAGTATTACTTGCAAAACAGGCTGGAAAAAACCTAAAGAGAAAAAGTCAATGTCAATCGCGTTATTTGATGCTGGATGTTTTCAAGGATCTCGCTCTGTTTCGGGCTATGGATTGAGCGTTCTCATTCCGGGTAATCGGGTTTTGGAATTACAACTTGGTTTTGATTCAAAAAAATTGAGTAAAATGGCTGCGTTTCTCGTCGCTTTGGATTTAACAAACTGAAAAGTCAGTTAATACCTCCATTCCACGGATAATATGTTGCGGGTGACTCATGTAATTCAATCGGACAAATTCTAACGGCGCGTCGCTTGCAAAATACATACTTGGACCGATAATCACTGGAGTAGCCCGATCTCTAAAATGTGCAAGAAACCGATGTCGCTCAGCTTGGAATAGCTCTTTTGACTTAGCAATAGGATACGCCACAACGCCAATATAACCATTGGTCAAAGGAAGCACCGTGGCATTCGTTCCTCGGCACCATATTTCTGCCTGTCGACGCAGTTCAATGACCTGCCTGTTCGCAGCCGTTAGCATAAGCCGGAAACGACCTATATCCCCGGCCAAGGCAGCAATTGTCTTCAAACTATGAAAATCAATGGAACCTCCAAAGGTTTCAATTTGCGTAGCAATTTGTCTCTTTAAAGACGTATCGTGTAAGATGGCGGCAACCCTGAGGCCGTTGAGTCCCATAGGTTTTGTAAAGTTCTTTAGTTTGATAAGTCTCTGTGAATTTGGGTGATTGCGAAGCAGGCCCAAAAGAGCAGGAAATGTCTGGTCTGTCGCCTCATCAATAAGCAAATACGATTTAGCATTTAAAGTAGAAAGTGCTCCCCATAAGTGATCGAAATTCTGATTGAGACCAAGCGACGCCCTCGGCTGTGTAATCCAAAAAACGATGTTATCATATTTTGAGAGAATTTCGACCATCTCAGGCATTTGAAAGTCATTTCCAATATATGTTGGAACAAAATTACTTAACATATTAAGATGTGCGGCTTGCTCTGCTGTGGCAAAATAGCACGGCGTCTCAAGAACAAGTGATTCAACACCCAAGGCTTTCAGTGCTGCTAATACAATAATTGAGGAGGCGGAGACGGACGGACAAAGCGTAACCTCATCGCGTGTATATTGCGTGCCTTCCCATTGCGATAGTAATTCCAAAATGGCGGTTTTGTGAGGTTCAAGAGTATGGGCTACGTCTAAATAATATCTCCCATAGTCATCCTTAGTGGTTGAGATCGAAGGCATTTGCAGGGCCGCTTCCGAGTAAGTATCAATCCATCCCGATGGATCGGCATACAATGACCCGTTAAGGCGTAGATCTCTGAAATATTTTCGCGAGATCTCGTCAAAGTTATCTGGCTCAAAATGTTCGGCGAATGCCAGAGGTAAAGTGTTTAGCCGTGACATACCATGGATAATTTTCAGTTATCCATGATTCCGCCGGAGATGCCATCGTGGAAGATGGTATAATCGACGTATTCATGACTTTCCGCAAAACTACGTTAATAGCTTATGATCGAGACCATTCACCATTTACC
>Ga0335074_10003572_pt1 | contig 21308 bp, 17 predicted proteins | sample Lox_Sample_23_FD_206715 | JGI IMG/M metagenome (GOLD analysis project Ga0335074, IMG submission 206715) | Soil microbial communities from Loxahatchee National Wildlife Refuge, Florida, United States - Lox_Sample_2.3 | ecosystem: Environmental > Terrestrial > Soil > Wetlands | place: USA... | reverse complement strand
CGCCTCTTTCGGATCGCCGGTCGCGGGCACGTCGACAAACGTCTTGTCGCCGGCGGCGACCGCGAGCTTGTAATAGCCGGCGGCATTGTCGAGCCAGTTGTCGTTTGCCTCGGCGGCGAGCTGTTCCTCGACCCCGACTTGCGCCGGACCAGGCAGTCGCAGCCCGAAATAGGTGCCGCTGCCGCCGAGCACGATGCCGAACAGCGCGGCCGCGGCGGCGATCCCGATAATTCGGCGCCGGGTCGGCGCCGGCGCCGTGCGGCGACGCGGCCGCAGCACGAGAATTTCGGCATCCTGAACCGCCGGCTTGGCGGCCGGTGCGGCGCCGCGCACCGCCTCGATCAGCCGCTCTGGCACCGGCTCGTCAATGACATCGGCATAAGCGCTGCGCGCCAGTTCGGCGGCTTGCGCCATTGCCGCCATTCGTTCACGCGCCGCCGGGTCGGCATCGAGCCACGCCTCGACATGCTCGCGCTCGGTGGCGTCGAGTTCGCCATCCAGATAGGCAACGAGCGCTTCGTCACTGTGCTTATGCATCCGTCGTGCTCCTGCGCACCGCGGTGCCGGCTGCCAGCGAATGCTGCAACGCGATCCGCGCCCGCGCCAAGCGGCTCATGATCGTGCCGACCGGCACGCCGACGACCTCGGCGGCTTCGCGATAGCTGAGACCTTCGACAGTCACCAGCAACAACGTCGTCCGCTGGTCCGGCGGCAGCGAGTCCATCGCGCGGCGGACCTCGGCGAGGGCCAATCGTGCCTCGATGCGGCGAACCGGGATGTCGGAGCCGCTCCGTTCTTCAGCAACCTCGCCGTCCTCCCTGCGCACGCCGCGCGCCCGCAACTGGTCGATCCAGATCGTCTGCACGATGCGATACATCCAGCTGTCGAACCGGGTCCCTTCCTGAAATTGATGCTGCCGCGTCAACGCTCGCTCGCACGCCGCCTGCACCAAATCGTCCGCTTCGGCGGCCGTTCCGGTCAATCCGCGCGCGAAGCGCCGCAGCCGCGGCAGAACTCCAATCAGCCGATCGCCGAACTCCCCGACCGCCGTGTCGCCGCGGTCAACCCGCGCGCTCGGCGTCTGTGCCTCATTCAAACGCGACGACAACGCGCCTCCTCGATCGCTTATTCCCCCGCCCCGCCACATCGCGGCGGCAGCAACGCCGCCCGATACGCGCGCTGCGCGAAAAAAGGGGCGCAGGAGGGGGCGCAGCGCAGACGGCCCGCAGATTAGCATGCGTCGGGCGCGCCAGCCACGGCGCAGTCCGTCACGCCCGGTTGACCGAGCCCTGCATCGCGCGACGCCGGCCTTGCCGCCGTCCGTCGCCGGGAAGTCTGACGCATGCCGCGGCGCGACAACCGCGTTGTTGTGCGCGGCACAAAACAGCGCTAGGAACCGCGCGGCAGCGGTCGGCAATACCCGACCCGTTTCCCGACCGGATTCGGGGCGGCACCGATCACGCCGGGAGAGATCGGCCGCCGGCGCGTTGTGTGCAAAGAGGCAGCGAGCGAGGATCTTCAGGCGATGAAGGCTGCCATCATCAAGGAGCGCCGCGCCCATGAGCGGCGTGTCGCGGCCACCCCGGACAGCGTCAAGCACATGGCCGCGATGGGTCTGGAACCGGTCGTCGAGAGCGGCGCCGGCGCGGCAGCGTATTTCGTCGATGAAGCATACCGGGCAGCCGGTGCGACGATCGCCCCCGACGCCGCGGCGGCGCTCGATAACGCCGATATCGTGCTGAAGGTGCAACGGCCACTGCTGGGCGGCGCCGACGGCATCGACGAATTGCGCCTCATCAAGCGCGGCGCGGCGCTGGTTGGCCTGTTGGCGCCGCTGCAGAACCCGGTCGAGGTCGCCGCCTATGCCGGTGCCGGCATCGCGGCGTTCGCGATGGAGCTGATCCCGCGCATCACGCGGGCGCAGACGATGGATGTCCTGTCGTCCCAGGCCAATCTCGCCGGCTACAAGGCGGTGCTCGACGCGGCCGACGAATTCGGCCGCGCGATGCCGATGATGATGACGGCGGCCGGCACGATCAAGGCAGCGCGCGTCCTCGTCATGGGCGCCGGGGTGGCCGGGCTGCAGGCGATCGCCACCGCGCGCCGACTCGGCGCGATCGTCAGCGCTACCGATGTGCGGGCCGCGGCAAAGGAGCAGGTGGAAAGCCTCGGCGCAACCTTTATCACGGTCGACGAGGCGGCGATGCGGGCGGCCGAAACGGCCGGCGGTTACGCCCGCGAGATGGGGGAGGATTTTCAGCGTCGCCAGCGCGAGAAGGTCAGCGAGGCGTTGCGCCGCACCGATATCGTCATCACCACCGCGCTGATCCCCGGCCGGCCGGCGCCGGTCTTGCTTACCGAGAGCATGGTGGCCGGCATGGCGGCGGGTTCGGTCATCGTCGATCTTGCGGTCGAGGCCGGCGGCAATGTTGAGGGCAGCCGGGCGGGCGAGACCGCGATCACCGCGAACGGCGTCAAGATCATCGGGCACCTGAACATGCCGTCGCGCATCCCGGTCGATGCGAGCCAGCTCTATGCCCGCAACCTGTTGGCCTTCCTGACGCTGATCGTCGACAAGGAGGGCGGTTTGCGGATCGATGTCGAAGACGAGATCGTCAAGGCGTCGCTGTTGACCCTGGATGGCGTGGTGGTTAATGCCGCGCTGGCGCCGCCATCGGCCGCTGCGGCCGAAGCGGTTCCCAGTGCCGACGGCTGAAATGGAGTGAGCATGGCCGATCCCGCATCGCTTGCGCAGCGCGCCGGCGATTTATCCCACAATGCGACGGTGCTGGCGCAGAAGCTAGACGCGCTGTCGCAACAGCTGACATTGGCGACTCAGCAGCAGGCGCACGCGGCCGGCTCGCCGTTCGTCTTCGAACTCACCGTGTTCATCCTCGCCGTCTTTGTCGGTTACTACGTCGTGTGGCGCGTCACACCGGCGCTCCACTCGCCGTTGATGAGCGTTACCAATGCGGTGTCGAGCGTCATCATCGTCGGCGCGCTGATCGCCGCCGGACCGACCGGCATGAGCTTTGCCAAGGGCATGGGCTTTGTCGCGGTGACGCTGGCTGCCATCAACATCTTCGGCGGCTTCATCGTGACGCACCGCATGCTGCAGATGTTCCAGCGCAAGAAATAGCAGGGCCACGGATCGTGAGCGAGAATCTGTCGGCGCTGCTTTACCTCGTTGCCGCGGTCTGCTTCATCATGGCGTTGCGCGGCTTGTCGTCGCCGGAGACGGCGCGCGGCGGCAACATCTACGGCATGGTCGGCATGGCGATCGCCGTCGGCACGACGCTCGCCGGGCCGATGGTCGTCAGCTACTGGCTGATCGCGATCGGCATTGTCGGCGGCGGCGCGATCGGCGCCTATGTCGCAAAGCAGATCCAGATGACGGCTCTGCCGCAGCTCGTCGCAGCCTTTCACAGTCTCGTCGGGCTATCTGCGGTATGCGTCGCGACCGCCGCGTTCTCCGACCCGAGCGCGTACGGCATCGGCGTGCCCGGCGCGATCCATCCTGAAAGCCTCGTCGAGATGGGGATCGGGCTGACGATCGGCGCCATCACGTTCACCGGCTCGATCGTTGCCTTTGCCAAATTGCAGGGCCTTGTGTCCGGCCGGCCGCTCAGCTTTCCCGGTCAGCATTATTTGAATGCCGGCATCGGTCTTGTGCTGATTGCGCTGATCATCCTGTTTGTCGCGACCGAATCGGCAGTATTGTTCGCCCTGCTCGTGTTTCTCGCGCTGCTTCTCGGCTTTTTGCTGATTGTGCCGATCGGCGGCGCCGACATGCCCGTCGTCATCTCGATGCTGAACTCGTATTCGGGATGGGCGGCGAGCGGCATCGGCTTCACGCTGTCGAACAGCCTGTTGATCATCACCGGCGCGCTGGTCGGCTCGTCGGGCGCGATCCTCAGCTACATCATGTGCAAGGGGATGAACCGCTCGATCGTCAACGTCATTCTCGGCGGCTTCGGCAGCGAGGCGGGTGAGGAGCCGGGCCGCGGCGGCGCCGGCGACCGGCTCGTCAAATCGGGCAGCGCCGAGGATGCGGCGTTCATCCTGAAGAATGCCGGCTCGGTGATCATCGTGCCGGGATACGGCATGGCCGTGGCGCAGGCGCAGCATGCGCTCAGGGAAATGGCCGATCTGCTGAAGAAGGAAGGCGTGCAGGTGCGCTATGCGATCCATCCGGTCGCCGGGCGCATGCCGGGCCACATGAACGTGCTTTTGGCCGAAGCCAACGTGCCGTACGACGAAGTCTTCGAGCTCGACGAGATCAACCGTGATTTCGCCTCGACCGATGTCGCCTTCGTCATCGGCGCCAACGACATCACCAACCCGGCGGCAAAAAATGACCGCGCCTCGCCGATCTACGGCATGCCGATCCTCGATGTCGAGCACGCCAAAACCGTGCTGTTCGTCAAGCGCTCAATGGCTTCGGGCTATGCCGGTGTCGAAAACGAGCTGTTTTATCGCGACAACACGATGATGCTGTTCGGCGACGCCAAGAAAATGTGCGAGGAAATCGTCAAGGCGGTGGAATAGCTGCGGCGGCAGCCCGCGCCGCCCGCTTCGCCGAGAGAGCGGGCGGCGCCGGAAGATCAGATCGGCGGCAGCCAGGGCCGGCCGGTTGCAAGATGGGTGCGGCCGCCGAAAACCGCGGCGACGACGGGATCGGGCTCGATCTCCGGGCGCGAAGCCGGGGCCGCGCCCTCGACCAGCGCCGGGATCTGAGAACGATGAATGCCGATATCGGCGAGCGAGCGGTCGTCGAGCGCCATCAGCTCTTCGTAGGCCCGACGCCGCTGCCAATGCCGCGCCAGCGCCGAGCGCGCGGCGACGAGCAGATTGATCAGCGACATGGATTGCACTCCCGCACCGGAATGGTGCGATGCACAAATGGCGCTTTAACAAAACGGTATCCATGTCTGCCCACGCAGATCAGCCATGCATAGGTCATTGAGGCTGACTGATTCAGACAATCTCGTTGCAACGCAGCATCGTGGACGCGCAGAGGCGGGGGCTGCCGGAGCAGGCCATCGCCGTGGCAACCCTCCGGGCGCTCCTATCGCAGGCGAGTTTTGACTTCGGGATTGCGTCGGTCTGCGCGCGATGACAGGCTCTCCGGGCGGGGCGGGTCAATGCGGGAGTGGCGTGACGATGAACAGGAGCGGTCGATGACGGCGGCGGCGATGCCCGATCGCGACCGGCTGGCGCGGTTGCTGGAAGATGCCGGATCGCGCCTTGATCCGGACGGGGTTGCGGCACTGATCGCCGGCGTGCTGGCGGCGCCGCCCGAGGTCGGGGCGAGCTGGCACCCGCTGGTCGCCGATCCCTGTCCGCCCGCACTTGCCGCCGCGCTTGAGGCGCTGCGCAACCGGCTTGCCGAAGACGGCCGCGACGGTCTCGCGCCCGAGGATTTTGCGCGCCTGCCGCGCGCCGCCCGGCTTGAGCTGCTGCGCGAGGAACTGGCGCGGCGCGGGCTCGACGGCTTCATCGTGCCGCGCGCCGATGAGCACCAGGGAGAATACGTGCCGTCTTGCGGTCAGCGTCTCGCTTGGCTGACCGGTTTTACCGGCTCGGCCGGCGTTGCCGTCGTGCTGCGGGATCGCGCGGCATTGTTTGTCGATGGCCGCTATACGCTGCAGGCGGCCGCACAGGCCGACGCCGCGCTGTTCGAGATCCGTCACCTGATCGATGAACCGCCGGCGAAGTGGCTGGCGTCGTCGCTCGGCAAGGGCATGACAGTGGCCTACGACCCGTGGCTGCATACGCCGCAAGAGGTCGAGCGGCTGAGGGCCGGTGCCGCGCGCGCCGGCGCGCGCCTCGCGGCGATCGACGGCAACCCGGTCGATCGGGTCTGGCCGGGCCGGCCGCCGGCGCCATTGGCGCCGGTCGTACCGCACCCCGAGCGCTTTGCCGGCGAGAGCGCCGCCGCCAAGCGTCGGCGCATCGGCCGGGCGCTGGCCGACGAGGGGGTCGCGGCGGCGGTGCTGACGATGCCGGAATCGATCGCTTGGCTGCTCAACATACGCGGCGGCGATGTGCCGCACACGCCGTTGCCGCTGTCGTTTGCCATCCTCGGCAATGACGGCGACGTGACGCTGTTCGTCGATCGTCGCAAGCTGACCCCCGGGCTCGAACGGCATCTCGGAAATCGGGTCACGATCGAGGAGCCGGGGCGGCTGGGGCCGGCGCTCGACGAACTGGCGAGATCGGGCAGGCCGGTGCAGGTCGATCCGGCGACCGCGGCAGCGTGGATCTTCGATCGGTTGACCGCGTCCGGCGGGCAGATCCGTCACGCGCCCGACCCATGCCTGCTGCCGAAGGCGTGCAAGAACGTGATCGAACTCGACGGCACCCGCGCCGCGCATCGGCGCGACGGCGCCGCGCTGACGCGCTTCCTCGCGTGGCTGGCGCGGGAGGCGCCGCGCAGCCAGCTGCACGAGATCGCCGCGAGCGATCGGCTGGAAGGGTTCCGCCGCGAGGGTGAACTGTTCCGCGACCTGAGCTTTCCGACGATCTCGGGTGCGGGTTCGAACGGCGCGATCGTGCATTACCGTGCGACGTCGGAAAGCGAGAAGCGGCTCGAACCGGGCACCCTCTATCTGCTCGATTCGGGCGCGCAATATCTCGACGGCACGACCGACATCACCCGCACGATAGCGATCGGCACGCCGTCGCCCGAGATGCGCGACCGCTTCACGCGCGTTTTAAAAGGCCATATCGCGCTGGCCACGGCGCGCTTTCCGAAGGGCACGACCGGGACCCAGCTCGATGCGTTCGCGCGCCGCGCATTGTGGGAAGAGGGCCTCGACTACGACCACGGCACGGGCCATGGCGTCGGCAGTTATCTCGGCGTGCACGAAGGCCCGCAGCGCATCTCGAAGGCGCCGAACTCGCAGCCGCTGCTGCCCGGCATGATTGTGTCGAACGAGCCCGGCTACTACAAAACCGGCGCCTACGGCATCCGCATCGAGAATCTCGTCGTCGTGCAGCCCGAGGCCGACGCCGCCGCGGAAGCCAGCGGACGCGAGATGCTGCGCTTCGAAACGCTCAGTCTTGCGCCGATCGACAGAGCACTGATCGACCGCGACCTGCTCGACGATGACGAGGTTGCCTGGCTGGACGGCTATCACCAGAGGGTCCGCGAGACCATCGGCCCGCTGGTCGATCGCGACACGGCGGCATGGCTCGAACAGGCGACGGCGCCGCTCGGCTGAGCGACACGAAGCGGCGCGGGAGGAAGTCATGAGGCTGGAGAACAAGGTCGCACTGATCACCGGCGGCGCCTCGGGCATGGGCGCCAGCATGGCCCGGATCTTTGCGCGCGAAGGCGCCAAAGTCACCGTCGCCGACTTGTTGGATACGGAAGGCAACGAGGTCGTCGCCGATATCGTCAAGGCGAACGGCGCGGCATTGTTTCAGCACCTCGACGTGACCAGCGAAGTCGAATGGCAGGCAGCGATTGCCGCGACGCTCGCCGCCTATGGCCGACTCGACATCCTCGTCAACGACGCCGGGATCAGCGGCAGCGCCGTTGACGACCTGTTCGATGCGGCGGCCTGGGAGCGCATCATGGCGGTCAATTCGACCGGCACGTTTCTTGGCATGAAATACGCCATTCCGGAGATGAAGAAGGCGGGCGGCGGCGCGATCGTCAATCTCTCGTCGATCTCCGGCGTCGTCGGTCAGCGCGGCATCCACGTCGCCTACAACGCCTCGAAAGGCGCGATCCGCACGCTGACCAAGGCGGCGGCCGTGCAGCATGGGCGCGATAACATCCGCGTCAATTCGGTGCATCCGGGTCTGATGCCGCCGATGCGCACCTCCGGCCGTACTGCCGACCCGGCGGTGCGCGCCAGGATGCTGGAGGGCGTGCCGTTGCGCCGCGCCGGCCGAGTGGAAGAGGTCGCCAACGCGGTGTTGTTTCTGGCCTCCGATGAAGCCTCCTACATCACCGGTGCCGAGCTTTATGTCGACGGTGGCTTTCTCGCCGTCTGACGGCTATAGAATGCTGTTGCGGAAAGCGGCGGTAACGACGCAATCTCGTTCTCCGCAAAGCCGATTCGGGGGATTTCTATGCCCTACACGCTCGAAGCGTTCTGCGATGATTGTCGTCAAGCGCTGACATCAGACCCCGGCCGCGGCGGCCGCGAGCGGGTCCGCCGCCTCCTCGAAAAGCTGCTGGCCGACAAGGAATTTGTGGCCCGGCATGTGACCGCGATGTCGCCCGGCCGGCATACGCTCTACGAAGACCCGGAACTTGGCTTTGTCGTGCTCTCGCACGTCAACGCGAAGGGCGGCAAGTCGCCGCCGCACGACCATGGCGCCTCATGGGCGGTCTACGGGCAAGCGACGCAATATACCGACATGACCGAGTGGCGTCGCGACGATGGCGGTCCCTCCGATGCGCCGGGGCCGGCGCGGCTCGAAGCGGCGCGCCGCTACCGCCTCGAACCGGGCCATGCCGGGCTTTTTGACATCCGGGATATCCATGCGATCGATTATCCCGACGGCGCCCGGTTTGTGCGCGTCACCGGCACCGATCTCGAAAATGTGCCGCGCCTCAAATTCGATCTGCAACGCGGCGAGGCGCAGGTCATCGAAAGCGCCTCGACCGGTCCGGCATAAGCAGGAACGGCGGCGACGGGATCAACACACCGCGGCTCTCTCGCCCTCGTCCGACAGCGTCAGATTGACGCGCATCTGCCGCAGCGCGTGCATCAACGCGTCGCGCGCCGCCGGGTTGATCCCGGCGCAGGCCTCCTCGCGCACCTCGGCGTTGATCTTCAGGACCCGCTCGACGACGGCCCAGCCGACCGCGGTCAACCAAAGCGTTCGAATGCGCCGGTCGGTCGGGTGCGGCCGGCGTTCGACGAGGCCTTCCTCGTGCAGCCGGTCGAGCATGCGCACGAGTGCGATCGGTTCGATGTCGAGCAGGGTCGCAATCGCCGCCTGGCTCAGCCCTTCATCACGAGCGATCGACATCAGCGTACGCGCTTGATGGCGGGTCAACGGCAGCCCCGACTGCCGGGCGCGCCGCTCGAAATGACGGCGCATCAGCCGCGTCACCTCGTGCAGCATTGCCCCGATATTGGGCTGCAGCGATCCGCGGTCGGCGTCCGCCGGCGGCGCGGCCGCCTGCGCCGGCCGGATCAGCGCCGGCTCGATGCCGCCGTCACTCGGCGGCACTGCGCGAGTCCTCGATCGCGCCGTGCCGCGGCGCCGGCGCGTCGGTCAGCGCCGCCGCGAGCCGCGATTGACGCCGTGCGGAACCGCCGACGAAACGGCTGAAGCGGTCGAGATAAAGATAGATGACGGGCGTCGTGTAGAGCGTCAGCCACTGCGAGACGAGCAGCCCGCCGATGATTGCGACGCCCAATGGCTGGCGCAATTCGGCACCGCCGCCGGTGCCGAACGCGATCGGCATCGCGCCGAAGAGCGCTGCAAACGTCGTCATCATGATCGGCCGGAAGCGCAGGAGGCAGGCCTGGTGGATCGCCTCCCGCGGGCTCTTGCCCTCGAGCCGCTCCGCCTGCAAGGCGAAGTCGATCATCATGATCGCATTCTTTTTGACGATGCCGATCAACAGAATAATTCCGACGATCGCGATGACCGACAGGTCGTAATGCAACAGCATCAGCATCAACAGCGCACCGACGCCGGCCGACGGCAGCGCCGACAAGATCGTGATCGGATGAATGTAGCTCTCGTAAAGGATGCCAAGCACGATGTAGACGACAAGGATCGCCGCGGCGACAAGCAGCGGCATCGACGACAGCGAGGCCTGGAACGCCTGCGCGGTGCCCTGGAACGAAGCGTTCAGCGTCGGCGGCACATGCAGCCGCTCGGTCATCGACTGAATGGCGCTGACCGCCTGCCCGAGCGATGCGCCGGGCGCCAGATTGAACGACAGCGTCACCGCCGGAAAGATGCCCTGGTGGTTGATGACCAGCGGTTCGGTCTTGCGGGCGAAATGCGCAAAGCTGCTCAGCGGCACCTGGGCGCCGCCCGGACCGGAAACGTAGATCTTCGACAGCAGGTTCGGGTCGTGCTGGTATTGCGGCTGCACCTCGAGCACGACCTTGTATTGATTGGTCGCGGTATAGATCGTCGCGACCTGCCGCTGGCCGAAGGCGTCGTAAAGCGTCTGGTCGATCAGATTGGCGGACAGACCCAGCCGGTAGGCGGCATTGCGGTCGATATCGATCGCCAAATGCGCCGCAGCGATCTGCTGATCTGAGGCGACTTCCTGCAGTTCCGGCAGCTTCTGCATCCCCCGTTCGAGGATCGGCGCCCAGTGGTCGAGTTCCTCGTTGTTGGTATCGGTCAGCGTATATTGGTATTGGGTGCGCGACAGCCGGCCGCCAACCGTGATGTTCTGCGGCACTTGCATGAAAAACTTGGCGCCCTGGATCGCGGCGACCTGCTTGCTGATGCGGGCGATAACCTGCTCGGCGTTGGCATCGCGTTCGCTGTACGGCTTCAAACCCCAGAAAATGCGCGCCGTATTCTCGGCCGGATTGTAAGGGGTGGCGCCGTCATATGAAAACACGCCCTGCGTCGCGGGGTCGTGCATGACGATGTTGACGACCTGCTGCCGGACCTTGTCGGTCTGGGTCATCGACGAATCTTCGCGGAGGTCGAGTTCGCCGAAGATAAACCCGGTGTCCTGCTGCGGGAAAAATCCCTTCGGCATATTCACGTAGAGATAGCCGGTCGCGACCATCAGCAGCAGCGTCGCGACCAGCGCCGAGAGTTGGTGACGGAAAACGAAATCAAGGCCGCGGCCGTAGCCGCTCAACGCCGCCTGGAAGACCCGCTCCGCGCCGCGATTGAAGCGGCCCTTGGCGTGCAGACTCTCTTCTTTCAAAAACAGCGAGCACATGACCGGTGTCAGGGTCAGCGAGATGCACGCCGATGCGACCACGGCGACCGAAACGACCACAGCAAACTCGCGGAACAGCCGGCCGATGATGCCGCCCATGAAAAACAAGGGAATAAAGACGGCGATCAGTGAAAACGTGATCGAAATGATCGTAAAGCCGATCTGCCCGGCACCGCGCAGCGCGGCATCGAAGGGCCGCATGCCCTGTTCGATATAGCGCACGATATTTTCGATCATGACGATCGCATCGTCGACGACGAAACCGACACAGATCGTCAACCCCATCAGCGAGATGTTGTCGATGCTGTAGCCGCCGACATACATGACGGCGAAGGTCGCGACGAGCGAGAGCGGCACCGCGATGCTCGGGATGACCGTCGCCCACAACGTGCGCAGAAACAGAAAGATCACGACGATGACAAGGCCGATCGTCAGCATCATCGTGAACTGCACGTCGCGGACCGACGCGCGGATCGTTTGCGAGCGGTCCGACATCAGATCGACGTGGACCGATGGCGGCAGCGACTCCTCGAGCTTCGGCATCAAGGCCTGAATCCGGTCCACCACGTCGATCGTGTTGGCGCCGGGGGCTTTCTCGATCGCGATGCCTTCGGCGGGCTGGTCGCCGAACCACGACCGCAGCCGGTTGTTCTGCACCCCATTGACGACGTCGCCGACATCCTTGATGCGCACCGGCGCGCCGTTGCGATAGGCGATGATGACGTTGCCGTATTGCGCCGCGTTGTACAGCTGGTCGTTGGTATCGAGCGCAATCGCCTGATGCGACCCTTCGATCTCGCCTTTCGGGTTGTTGACGGTTGCGTTGACCAGCGCGCTGCGCACATCCTCGAAGCCGATCCCCTTGGCGGCCAGCGCTCCCGGATTGAGCTGGACCCGGGCGGCATACGGCATCGAGCCGAAAACGAAGACCTGGCCGACGCCGGGCTGGGTGGAAAGCTGGTCGGCGATGACATTTTCGGCGTAATCATCCACTCGGTAGCGCGGCAGGGCGTCGGAGTGGACGGCGTAGATCAGGATGGCAAAGTCAGCCGGGTTCACCTTGCGGTAGGTCGGCGGCGTTGGCATCGGCGGCAGCACGCCGCTTGCCGCGTTGATCGCCTGCTGCACGTCCGAGGCGGCGGCGTCGATGTTGCGCGACAAATCGAATTGCAGCGTGATCGAGGTGACGCCGACCCCGCTCCACGACGTCATCTGGCTGAGCGACGGGATCGAGGTGAATTGCGTTTCGAGCGGTGTCGCGACCGAGGTCGCCATCGTCTGGGGGTCGGCGCCGGGATACTGCGCGGTGACGGCGATCGTCGGGAAATCGACATTCGGCACCGCCGCCACGGGCAGCAGGTTATACGCTCCGATGCCGAACACCAGGACGCCGAGCATCAACAGCGATGTCGCGATCGGCCGGCGGATAAAGGGTTCGGAGATGCTCATCTGCGGTTTCCGGTCGAGGGTGAGGACGTGCGGGCGGTTGCGGCCGGCGTTGTGGAAGCGGCTGCCGTCAGCCCGATGCCCCCGAGTGCGGCCGTTCGAGCCTCACGCGCGCACCGTCGAACAGGCGAAATTGCCCGTCGACGACGACCCGTTCGCCCGGCTCTAGTCCCTTGCTGATGACGGCGATCCCCTCTTGCACCGTGGCGGTTTCGACCGGCTTTCGGACAACCGTATTGTTCTCGTTGATGACATAGGCGTATTCGCCGTTGGGCCCTTGCTGGACGGTTTCGGCCGGTACGGTCGGCACGTTCTTGCGCACTCCGAGGACAACGCGCAGGTTGACGAATTGGCCCGGCCACAACCGTTCCTGGGGATTGGGGAAAGCCGCCTTCAGGTGGATCGTGCCCGTTGCCTGATCGACGGTGTTGTCGACGAGCGTCAGCCTGCCCTGGCCGAGCGGGGTCGTGTTGTCGCCGGCAAACGCATCGACGGCGAGCTGCGATTTTGCCTCCTGGCTGCGCACCTCGGCGAGATCGTCCTGCGGCAGCGTGAAGCTGACAAAGATCGGCCTGACCTGAGCAACCGTCACGAGGCCGCCCGTATCGCTCGCATGCACCAGATTGCCGATATCGACGAGCCGGGCACCGAGCCGCCCGTCGATCGGCGAGGTGATCGTGCAGTAGCTGAGGTTGAGCCGCGCCGTCTCGACCTGCGCCTTGTCGCTGTCGACCATCGCCTGGTCGGCCGCGACGGTTGCCTTGTCGGTATCGAATTGCTGCTGCGAGACGGCGAGGTTGTTCGCAACGATCTTGGCGTCGCGGGCGAGATTGAGCTCGGCGTTGGCAAGGTTGGCCCGGTCCTTTTCCTCGTTGGCGAGGGCTTGATCGAGCGCCGCCTGGTAGGGGCGCGGATCGATCTGAAACAGCGGCGTTCCCGCCCTGACCTCGTCGCCCTCTTTGAAGTCGACCCCGACGATCTGTCCGTCCACCCGGCTCTTGATCGTGACCATGTTGTAGGCTTGCACGGTGCCGATGGCGCTCAGCAGCACCGGCACGTCGGCCGTCTTGACGATGCCTGCGGTGACCGGCACGGGCGGCAACGCGACGTGCGGCTTCTCGGCCGCGGTTGCCGGCCCGGACGACCCCACGACTCGCGGCAGGACGGCGCCTGCCACAATCGCCAATACAGCCAAACCGGCGGCCGCGACGATACCCTTTTTCATTCGTTTGCCTCTGAGGGGACGTAGAGCAAGAATATTATAGATCACGAATATGTCCAGCATCCCCGAAACCGGTCCTGCCGCTGTCGCAAAATTCCTGCCAACCGAGGATTTTCTCCGCGGCGCTTCCGCGGCATGATCGCTCTCGGCCGCGCCCGTCGCGCCGCCTCGATCGGCACGGAAGGATCCAACAATGGCCGCCCATGACGCATTGCCCACGATACTCGCGGCCGCGGGGTTGCCGGCGGACGCGGCGCGCGCCGTCGAGATCGGCGGCGGTGGTGATCCGCTGTTGCCGACGCCGTTCAAGATCGGCGAGACCGCCGCCGCGGCGCTCGCCGCGACCGGCATCGCCGCCGCCGGGCTGTGGGAATTGAAGACCGGCCGGCGGCAGGAGATCGCCGTCGATGTGCGGCATGCGACGGCCTCGCTGCGCAGCGGCCATTACCTCGAAATGAACGGCGCCAAGGTATCGACCGAGCGCAACCCGGTCATGGGCGTCTACCCGGCGAAGGGCGGCCGGTGGAGCTACATCCATGCCAATTTTCCGAACCACCGCGCCGCCGCGCTGCAGGTGCTGGGCTGTGAGGAAGACAAGGCGGCAGTGCGGCGGGCCGTCGCGCAGTGGGATGCCCTCGAGCTGGAGGAGGCGATCATCGCCGCCAGGGGTGCCGGCGGCATGGTGCGCGGCATGGCGGAATGGGCGCGGCATCCGCAGGCCGCGGCGATCGCCGCGCTGCCGCTGCTGGAGATCGTCAGGATCGGCGACGCGCCGGCCGAAAAGCTGCCCGGCGGGGATCGGCCGCTGTCGGGCATCCGGGTCCTCGACCTGACCCGCGTCCTCGCCGGGCCGACCTGTGCTCGCACGCTGGCCGAGCACGGCGCCGATGTGCTGAAGATCACGGCGCCGCATCTGCCGAACATCGGCTATCAGGAATACGACACCGGGCACGGCAAATTGTCGGCCCATCTCGACCTGCGCCAGCCGCGGGATCTTGAGAGGTTGCGCGGCCTGGTCGGCGAAGCCGACGTGTTCAGCCAGGGCTATCGGCCCGGCACGCTCGGCGATCGCGGCCTGTCACCCGCAGCGTTGAGCCGGCTGCGGCCGGGCCTCGTCTACGTGTCGCTGTGCGCCTTCGGCCACCACGGCCCGTGGGCGTCGCGCCGCGGCTTCGATACGGTCGTGCAGACGGTCAGCGGCATCACGGCGCGCCAGGCCGAATTGTTCCCGGGCGCCGAGGCCGGCCAACCGCAATTCTACCCGGTATCGGCGATCGATTACCTGACCGGCTATCTGATGGCGTTCGGCGCGATGGTTGCGCTGGCGCGGCGGGCGCGCGAAGGCGGCGGCTGGCTTGTACGGATCTCGCTGGCACAGACCGGGCATTGGCTGGTCGGCCGCGGCGAGGTGCCGGAGAGCGCGTTGCGCGACGTGGCGAGGGAGTTCGCCGCCGACGAACTGGCGCGCTGGTCGATCGACAGCGAGACGCCGATTGGCCGCCTGAAGCACCTGAGGCCGGTCGTGCAATTGTCCGAAACGCCGCCCCATTGGGCGCTCCCGTCCGTGCCGCTCGGCTACAACGAGCCGGCCTGGCCGTCGCGCCGCTAGCGGCGGCGTTGCTGCCGACAGCGCCCGCCGCGCTCGCAGAGCGGCAAAGGCGCTTCCCTTGGCAGCGCCGTCGCGACACACTGCGGCCGGTCGTTTCGCGAGGGAGGAATGCCGATGGCCGACATCCGCCGCATTGACGTCACTGAGCCGCCGGGACCGCGCATGAGCCGCTGCGTCGTGCGCGGCGATACGGTCTATCTGTGCGGGCTGACCGCGGCCGATACCAAGCAAGACATCAAGGGCCAGACGCGCCAGATCTTGGAGCGCATCGACTCTTATCTGCAGCGGGCCGGCACGAGCAAATCCAACCTGTTGACCGCCAATCTCTGGATCAAGGACATGGCGCTGTTCGCCGACATGAACAGCGTGTGGAACGGATGGGTCGATCCGGCCAACCCGCCGGCGCGGGCCTGCGTCAGGGCCGACATGGCGCGGCCGGAGGTGCTCGTCGAGATCATGGTGACGGCGGCGAAATGAACGACGGCGACGGGGCGTGCGCCACGGCCTGGGCCGGGCCGCTGCAGGGGTTGCGCGTCATCGATCTGACGCGCGTCCTCGCCGGGCCGTTCTGCACTCAAAGCCTCGGCGATCTCGGGGCCGAGGTGCTGAAGATCGAGCCGCCCGGCGGTGGCGACGAAACTCGCCGCTTCCCGCCCTTCATCGCCGGTGAAAGCCATTATTTTCTCGGCGTCAACCGCAATAAGAAAAGCCTCGTCATCGACCTGCAGCAGATGGCCGGCGCCGACATCCTGCGTCGCCTCGTCGCGACCGCCGATATCCTTGTCGAGAACTACCGCCCCGGCGTGATGGAGCGGCTCGGGCTTGGCTATGACAGTCTGACGGCGATCAACCCGCGCCTCATCTACTGCGCGATCAGCGGGTTCGGGCTGTCGGGCCCGTTGAAGGACAAGCCGTCCTTCGACATCGTGACGCAGGCGCTGACGGGCGCGCTCAGCGTCAACGGCGAGCGGGGTCACATGCCGGTCAAGCTGGGGCTGCCGCTCGGCGACATGGTCGGCGGCGTGTTCGGGCCGATGGCGATTCTCGCCGCGCTGCACGAACGCTCGCTGACCGGGCGCGGCCGCCTCATCGATATCAGCCTCTACGACGGCCTTATCGGCATGCTCGGCTATTTCGCGCAACTCGCCTTTTTGACCGGCGAGGATCCGCAGCCGATGGGATCGAGCCACCCCAACATCGTGCCGTATGGAAGCTTTCCGGCGGCAGACGGATACATCATCATCGCCGTGCTGTCCGAGCGCTTCTGGGGCAAGCTGTGCGACGCGCTGGAGCGATCCGATCTGGCGCAGGACCCGCGCTTCGCAACGCCGACGTTGCGGCGCGATCGGCGCGACGAGGTCGACCGCATCATCGCCGAGATCACGCGCACCCGTTCGGTGGCGGAATGGGAGGCGAGGCTGGCCGCCTATGATGTGCCGCATGCGCCGGTGCTCGGGGTGACCGCGGCGCTGAGCCACGCGCATGCCCGCGCCCGCGAAATGGTTGTCAGCGCCGAGCACGCGCGCGCCGGCACCGTGCAGCTGGTCGGCCGGCCGATCAAATTTGCCGATGCACCGCAGCGCCCGTCGCACGCGCCGCCCGCGCTGGGCCAGCACACCGCTGACGTGCTGCGTGACGATCTCGGCTTTAACGACGGCGAAATTGCTGCATTGCGTGAACGCGGCGTCATCGACCGCACCGCCGGCTGAGAGCTGCTTAAGCCGCAGATCCAATTTAAATACCCGGTTTTATTAACCAGCGGTGCGGCGGTGTTATTACTTTATTAACCACCGCGGTCCATGTTGGGTAGATTTTAACGATCGGGACGCGAGGACCGAGCGGTTTGTGCAACCGATCTTCAGCTGTCCGGAAACCCTGTCGGCCACCGTGCCCGAGCGGCGCGCGGGGCGAGCGGAGCAGCAGAAGGTGCGATGCAATCGCCGAGCCGGAGAGACACGCCAAAGCCGATGACGCTCGATCTGCAAGTCTTGGCGCTGACATTGTTCGCGGTAGTGATGGCGGTCGCGGCGTTCGAGGATTTCCGGCGCTTCGTCATCCCCAACCTGTTGCCGATCCTGTTGTGTGCGGCGTGGCCGGCATATTTTGCCGCGGCGCCGAGCCTGGTCGGCGGCCTGGCCGCGATCGGTTGCGCGTTGGCCGTGTTCCTTGCCGGTGCGGTGCTGTTTGCGCGCGGCTATCTCGGCGGCGGCGATGTCAAGCTGCTGAGCGCCGCGGCGCTGTGGGCTGGGCCTGCCGGGCTGGCGACGCTGCTGCTGCTGACGGCGGTGCTCGGCGGCGCGTTGGCGCTGTTTCTGCTGCTGCCGGTCGGCGGTCAACTGGCCACCGCCGCCCGGCTGATGCTGGGCCAGCCCGCATTTCCCGCCACGCGCGGTCTGGCAATGCCCATCCCCTACGGGGTGGCGATTGCCGCCGCCGCGTTCATCGTCGTCGTTTCACCCTATCTCGGTTGACCCGCCATGCGTGTTCGCAATCTGCTTCTGTTGGTTTTTGCCGTCCTGCTCGCCGGCGGCACTGCCATGCTCGCCCGCTCGTACCTCGCCGCACAGCGAGTGCAACAGGCGGTTCGGGTCGCGCCGCCGCCACCACCGCGGCCGGAGCGCTCGATACTGGTCGCGCACGCCGACATCTCCCGCGGCGACTTCATCAAGACGGGCGATTTGGTTTGGCAGGTCTGGCCGGATAATGCGATAGCTAAAAACTACATCGTCTCGGGCGGCAAGGAGATGCCGCAGAATTTTTCCGGCTGGGCGGCGCTCGATCCGATCGCCGCCGGCGAGCCGATCACCAAGGCGATGCTGATTTCGCCCGGTAACGGCGGCTTTCTGGCAGCGGTGCTGAAGCCCGGCATGCGGGCGATCCAGGTGCCGAATGCGGACCTTCCGACGGGGACGCTGCCCGGCGACCGCGTCGACATGATGGTCAACTTCGGGCTGCAGGATCCCCAGAAGGGATGGCGCGGCAACAACGGGGTCGAGACCGTGCTGCGCGGGCTGCAGATCCTGAAGATTGTCGGCCTGCAGCTTGAAGTCGGCAAACCAGTCGAACAGCGGGCTCCCGGAGCCGCTCCCGTCATCTTTTCGGTCACGCCGAAACAGGCCGAGATCATCGCGCTCGCCGAGCGGATGGGGCAACTGACGTTCACGCTCGACAGCCTGCGCCGCAGCGCCGACGAGATCGCCTCGACGGGCGCCCGCGCGATCCTTGCGGCGGCCCGCGATCCGCAGCCGGATGCCGCGGATCCGGTAGCCACCGCCGTTTCCGCCGCGGCCCCCGCGGTGGTCGCGACGGCGTCCGATCCGGCTGAGGATGACGGAGAGCCGAGCTACATGACCGACGGCGAGGTCAACGACTTTCTGCGCGCACCCTCGCGGGAGTTCAAAGTCCCGGTCACCATTCTGCGCGGAGCGACCCAGGCGTCGGTCCAGGCCGACCTGCGGTGCACCGAAACCGTCTGCGCCGAGTTCTCCCAGATGCCGACAAAGCTCGTCGGTGCCGGCGAGTTGGCAGGTGTCAAGCAACCTTGAGCGGTGATCCCGAAGTGCCCTTGCAGCCAATGGCTTCGAAGACGACGAGCGGCGCGTCGGCCGCACGCAAAGGGTCGCATGGCGCCGCGAATCGGAGTTTACGGCGCGGCGCCGGTGCGGCGCGATCGCGCGATTCGGGCAATGTCGTGCCGCGGGGTGCGCTTTGGCGGCACCGCGGCGCCGCGGCTGGTTCCGAGGATCAGGTCGCCGGATCTACCGGTACGCACATAATGGGAAAGGAAATCAATCTTTTATCTTCCCCCCACGACGATCGGATATGGCGGCGAGCGGCGGTGTCGGCAAAGTTTCGAGCCGCCGAATGCGCATCGGGTTTAGGGTGGAGTGTCCCGGAGTCACAGAGGCTTAGCGGCATCGGGGTTGTCGCGGCGCAGAGCCGCAGCCGCAAAGCGGGGACGGCGCGAGGGGGCGCTGATTCCGGGTGTTAAAGGGGGGATCGTATGGGGAGATTGGCCATTGCCGTCGCCTGGGGGCTGACCTTGCTGATCTCGGCTAGCGGCTATGCCGCGGAGGTCGCGCATGACCCGGGAGGCACGCGGTTCCGGGCGGCCGGCGTCGTGCCGCCGAGCGGTCCGCCGATCGTGCTGCAGCTGCACCAGGGAACGCTTATTCGCCCGCCGGGGCCGGTCAGCACGGTCTTTGTCGCCGATTCCGACATCGCCGACGTGACGATCAAGACGCCGGCGCTGATCTATGTCACCGCGAAAAAAATCGGCGAGACGGTCATCTATGCGGTGGACGCGCAGGACCGGGTTCTCGTGAACAAGAGGGTTCTGGTGGAATATGACCTGCCGCGACTGGAAGCAGCCTACCAGGAGCTGATCCCCGGGCAGCTGATCGAGCCGCGTACGGTCGGGCAGGATCTGGTGCTGAGCGGCACGGTGACGACGGCGGGCGTCGCGCAAAAGGCGGTGACGATCGCCGCCCAGATGTTCGGCTTGGCCGAGGTGGCGCCGGCCGCCGGTACGACGGCGGCGCCGGCCCCCGCAGCGGGCGCGGCGGCGGCGGCGGGTGCCGGCCGGGTTGTCAACCAATTGGTCGTCGCGACGCCGAACCAGATCAATCTGCGTGTCCGCGTCGCTGAAGTGAACTCGACCGCCCTAAAGCAACTCGGCATCACGCTGAGCAAGAGCACCGGCAAGTTCCAGTTTTCGACAACGAGTGCCGGCGGGCTGATAGATACGACAACGCCGCAAAACGCGTTCTCGCTGCTCCAGCCGCTTGGCGCCGGCCAAAGCATCAGTGCCATCCTAGACGCGCTGACGAACGAAGGGCTGGCGACAACCCTTGCCGAGCCGAACTTGACCGCGATCTCCGGCGAGAACGCGAGCTTCGGCGTCGTGCAGACAATTCAGATACCGGGGACCATAACACCCACTGTCGCGTCTGGCCCAAGCGGCACTACGACGACCAGCGGCAACAACACCGCAACGTCCAGCGTTCAGCCGCTCAGTGCCGGCGTCACGCTGGATTTCGTCGCGACGATCCTCGACGCCGACCATATCAACCTGAAGCTTCGACCCGAAGTCAGCACATTTGATTATTCGACGACGACGTCGATCGACGGCACAACGATCCCGACGACCGACCAGACCGTCGCGCAAACCACGGTTGACCTCGCAAGCGGTCAAAGCTTTGCGCTTGCCGGCTTGTTACAACGCAACACGACCCAGTCGATCTCGAAAGTTCCGGGGCTCGGCGACATCCCGTATGTCGGCGCGCTGTTCCGCACGACTTCATACAGCTCCAACGAGACGGAGCTGGTCATTGTCGTGACACCGTACATCGTGAACCCGATGGTGCAACCGGCGGCGAGTCCGCTCGCCGGCTTCAAACCGGCCAATGATCTGTCGCAGGTGCTGCTGGGCAGCCAGTATCGGCAAACCCTGCCGGCCCCGGCACAAGGCCCACTCGGCGCAGGCGGCGAGGGTCTCGTCGGTCCGGTCGGCTTCCGCCTGGATTGAGGAGGCGTCCGATGCCAAACCGTCTCCGCTTTGTTGCCGCCGCCGGCGCCCTGCTGGCCGTTGCGGCTTGTCAACCGCTGCCGGCGAGCTACACGGCGGCCGAGGCGCCAAAGGCGATCACGCTGAGCAATGCGACGGCGCATTTTGCCGTGCGCTTTCTACCCGGCTCGGCACGTCTCCTCCCCTCCGACGCCGTGCGGCTTCGCGCCGCGATTGCCCGCGGCATGATCATGCCGTCCGATCGCGTCGCGGTCGCCGCGGCAGGACCGCCGGCGCTGGCTGCCGCGCGCGTCGCGACGCTGACCCGCGAGCTGCTGCGCTACCGGATCGTCGCCGACGCCTTCGCGCCGGCCGCGCTGCCGCCCAACGCTGCAATCATCGACAGCGTTCGATACCTCGTCACGCTGCCGCCTTGCCCCAACTGGAGCAAGCCGCCCGGCGGCGATTTCACCAACACGCCGCCGAGCAACTTCGGTTGCGCGACGGCCGACAACCTGGCGCTGATGGCAGCAAGCCCGGCCGACCTCGTCCGCGGGCGGCAACTTGCGCCTGCCGACGGCTCGGTCGCCGAACGAGCTGCTTACCTTTACGAGAGGCACGCCATTTCCGA
>Ga0335074_10003571_pt1 | contig 21308 bp, 19 predicted proteins | sample Lox_Sample_23_FD_206715 | JGI IMG/M metagenome (GOLD analysis project Ga0335074, IMG submission 206715) | Soil microbial communities from Loxahatchee National Wildlife Refuge, Florida, United States - Lox_Sample_2.3 | ecosystem: Environmental > Terrestrial > Soil > Wetlands | place: USA... | reverse complement strand
AAGCTCGCCTTCACGGACGGCAAGTCCTATCAGTACATGGCGTCGCAGATGACCGGTATGAGCGAGCGGGAGTACGTCGATATGATGCTGAAGGGCGGCCGCTCGCCGGACGGCTGGCGGTCGAAGTCCGAGCGGCAAGGGAAGCGCTGATGGCCAGGATCATCGCGGGAGTCGGCACGTCTCACACGCCGGCGATCGGCGCCGCCGTCGATAACGGCAAGACGCAGGAGCCTTACTGGGCGCCGCTCTTCGAGGGGTACGAGCCGGCCAAGCAATGGATGGCGCGGGTGAAGCCCGATGTCGTGATCATGGTCTACAACGATCATGTCAACGCCTTCGATTTCAAGATCATTCCGACCTTCGCGCTCGGGTGCGCGGAGGAGTTTCCGATCGCCGACGAGGGTTGGGGCCCGCGCCCCGTGCCGCCCGTACGGGGCCATCCCGAGCTCGCCGCCCATCTCGTCCAGTCGCTCGTGCTCGATGAGTTCGATATGACCATCGTGAACGAGATGCAGGTCGATCACGGGCTGACCGTGCCGTTGACGCTGCTGTGCGGCACCCCGACCCAATGGCCCTGCCGCGTCATTCCGCTCGCCGTGAACGTCATTCAGTATCCGGCCCCGACGGGCCACCGCTGCTACATGCTCGGCAAGGCGATTCGCAAGGCGGTCGAGAGCTGGCACGAGGATCTGAAGGTCGTCATCTTCGGCACCGGCGGCATGTCGCACCAGATTCAAGGTCCGCGCGCCGGGCTGATCAACCGGGAATTCGACCTGGCATTCCTCGACGGCCTCGCGCACGATCCCGAGCGCCTGGTACGCATCGGGCCGATCGAGTATCTGCGCGATGCGGGCGCCGAGGCGATCGAGCTCGTGATGTGGCTGATGATGCGCGGTGCGCTGAGCGAGCACGTGCAGGAGGTGCATCGCTTCTATCACGTGCCCGCCTCCTCGACCGCGGTCGGGAACATCATCCTCGAGGACCGGTAGGGATGCACCGGTTCGCAACGTGAGGCGAACGTCATGAAAATCGTGATGGCGGGTCAGGGCGCGTTCGGCCAGAAGCATCTGGAGGCGATCGCGAACATTCCCGGGATCGAGGTGGTGAGCCTCGCCGGCGGCTCGGCCGCCTCGACCGAGGAGGTCGCCAAGAAGTTCAAGATCCCGCACTGGACGACCGACTACGCGCAGTCGCTGCGGCAGCCGGGCGTCGAGGCCGTGGTACTCACCACGCCGACCCAGATGCATGCGCGCCAGGGCATCGAGGCGCTGCGCGCCGGCAAGCACGTGATGATCGAGATTCCGATGGCCGACAATCTCGCCGACGCGGAAGAGCTCGTGCGCGTGCAGAGGCAAACCGGCCTCGTCGCGATGGCCGGACACACGCGCCGCTTCAATCCGTCTCATCAGTGGGTGCACAAGCGGATCGTGGCGCGGGAGCTCAGCGTCCAGCAGATGAACGTGCAGACCTACTTCTTCCGGCGCACGAACATGAACGCCCAGGGCAAGCCCCGCAGCTGGACCGACCACCTGCTCTGGCATCATGCCTGCCACACGGTGGACCTCTTCATGTACCAGGCCGGCGAGCCCGTCGCCGAGTGCTACGCCGTGCAGGGGCCGTACCATCCGACGCTCGGCATCGCCATGGACATGGGCATCCTCATGAGGACGCCCTCCGGGAAGATCTGCACGCTCTCGCTCTCGTTCAACAACAAGGGCCCGCTCGGGACGTTCTTCCGCTACATCTGCGACAACGGGACCTATATCGCGCGCTACGACGACCTGCTCGACGGCGAGGAGCACAAGATCGACGTCTCGAAGGTCGATGTCTCGATGAACGGTATCGAGCTGCAGGACCGCGAGTTCTTCAGTGCGATCCGGGAGCGGCGCGAGCCGAACGCGAGCGTCGTCCAGGCGCTGCCCGCCATGCGCGTGCTCGATCGGCTCGAGAGGATGCTCACCCAGGCGGACTGAGGGCGCGCGGCAGCTTCATCCCGCTGCGCCCGACCTGCGCGTAAAGCCGTCCATGGTCGAGCGCGTTCTCCCATCGGGAAACGACGATCGTCGCCACACAGTTGCCGACGAGATTGACGAAGGTCAACGCTTCGGCCATCAGGCGGTGGATCCCGAGAATGAGCGCAACGCTCGCGACGGGCACCGTACCGACCGAGCCGAGCGTCGCTGCCAGTACCACGAACGCGGCGCCGGCAACGCCCGCCGCTCCCTTGGAGGTGAGCAGCAGCACGGCGAGCAGGCCGAGCTGCTGCGCGACGCTCAAGTGGGTGTTGGTCGCTTGCGCGAGGAACACCACCGCGGTGCTGAGGTACAGGCATGTCCCGTCGAGATTGAACGAATAGCCGGCCGGAATGACGAGGCCCACCACCGACTCCTCGCACCCGAGCGCGCGCAGCTTCTGGATCAGGCGGGGCAGCACCGTCTCGGTGGACGTGGTGGCGGCGACGATCACGATCTCGTCGCGGATGTAGGCGAGCAGGCGCAGCAGGTTGACGCCGACCCCGTACGCGACCGCCCCGAGCACGACGAGCACGAAGGCGAGCGAGACGAGATAGAACTCGAGGAGCAGCTTCGCGAGCGACCAGAGCGAGCCCGCGCCGAAGCGACCGACGGTGAATGCAATGGCTCCGAAGGCGCCGAGCGGCGCGAGCCACATGACGAACCCGACGATGCGGAAGAACGCCTCCGACAGGGCGCCCACCAGATCGGCGATGGGGCGGGCGCGCTCGCCGGCGGACGACACGGCGAGTGCGAAGAGGATCGAGACGAAGAGGACCGGCAGCACGTCGGGTCGCGCGAACGCGCCGAAGAAGGTCGTCGGAATGATCCCGAGGAGGAACGCCCAGACGCTCTGCTGCCGCGCCTGGCTGGTGTACTCGCTGATCGCGCGGGTGTCGATCGCGTGGGGATCGACGTTCATCCCGGCGCCGGGCTGGGTGAGATTCACGGCGAGGAGCGCGATGATGAGCGCAACGGTCGTGATCGCCTCGAAGTACACGAGCGCCTTGAGCGCGACGCGCCCGATGCGCTTCAGGTCGCGCATTCCGGCAATGCCGTGGACGACGGTGCAGAAGATCACGGGGGCGATCAGCATGCGCACGAGGGCGATGAACGCATCCCCGAACGGCTTCATCCGTGCGCCGACCGAGGGGTAGAGCGCGCCGAGCAGGATGCCGAGCGCCGTGGCCGCGAGCACCTGGAACCACAGCTGCGCGACGAGGCGCCGCATCACGGCACGGGGAGGTGCTTCACATCACGGCGCGAACGGCGCCGGCAGCGGCAGCCCGAGCTGCACTTGACCGCGCATCGCGGGAAACGTGGGCTGCGATTGAATGTGAATGCGGTACATCTGCACGTCGCGGAAATAGCGCTGCAGGCGCTGCCCGCGCTTGCTCACCGAGGCGCCTGCCGCCCGAAAGAGCATCTCGACCGCCTCGCAGGCGTTGCGGCAGCCTTCGCGGGAGATGCTCCACACGCGCAGCGTGTCGGCGGGGGTGATGGGCTTGCCCTCGCGGGCCCAGCGCTCGCATTGCTCGGTGTAGAGCCTCGTCGCTGCGAAGGTGAGCGCCTCCGCGGCGTCTGCGCGGCTCAAGGCCTCGCCGAGCGTGATCTGATTGTTCGGGTCGTGGGCGCGCAGGAGCTGCGGATTGAAGGTCATCGTGCGGGTCTCGAGCAGATGCTGGAACTCTGCGAGCGCGGCGCGCGCCGTGCCCGTGAGAATCGCGCCGAACTCGCAGCTGAACCAGCCCGCCAGAACGCCGAGGTATATGGGATTGCCGTGCAGGCGCGCGCCCGGTGTTCCCCCCGGGGAGTGCTCGGAGGAGAGCATCACGTTCGCGGGCACGAAGTGCCGCTCCGGAACGAGCACGTTCGTGAGCTTCACGCTGTTCGAGCCGCTGCCCTGCATCCCGAGGCTCAGCTCGCCGCCCCAGTCGGGCAGGATGGAGATCTGCTCGCGCGGCACGACGAAATACATGTTGGCGGGCGGACGGCCGTCTTGCGGTACCATGCCCGCGCCCATGAAGTAGTTGCACACCGGAATGCCGGAGGCGAACCCGTGCACGCCGCTCACCCGGTAGCCGTCCGCGACGCGCTCGAACGTGCCCGTGGGGCCTGCGGTCATCGCACAGCGAAAATCTCCCTCGGAGCCGAACAGCTCGCGCTGCACGTGCTCGGGCCAGTGCGAGGCGAGCACGTAGCCATGGGACGCGGCGAGCGTGAAGCACCAGCCCGAGGCGGGATGTCCCTGCGCGAGCTCCATCACGACGCGGATGAACGTCTCGAGGCTGAACTCGTAGCCGCCGAAGCGTCTCGGCTGCAGGATGCGATAGAAGCCCCCGCGCATCAGCTCCGCGTGGATCGGGTCCGAATAGTAGCCGCGGCGATCGTTCTCCTCCTGCTGCTCGGCGAGCAGCGGCCGCAGCGCCGCGGCGCGCGCGACCAGCCGCTCGGGTGTCAGATCCGGCTCGGGTTGCGAAAGCGTGCCCATCCGCTGCGTCTCAGGTGTTCGCTGTGCGGGCTTGCGCAGCGAGCCGCGCCTTCAGGCGCGGGTATACCCGCAGCGCATTGTCGGCGAACAGCTTCTGGCGATGCGTCTCGGTGAGCGCGAGCGCATCGAGGTAGCGCTTGGTGTCGTCGTAATGGTGTCCGCTGCGGGGATCGATGCCGCGCACCGCGCCCACCATCTCGGAGCCGAACAGGATGTTGTCGATCGGGACGACCTTGGTGAGCAGCTCGATGCCGGGCAGGTGGTACACGCACGTGTCGAAGAACACGTTCCCGAGCAGCAGCTCCTCGAGCGGCGGGCGCTTGAGGTCCTGCGCAAGCCCGCGGTAGCGGCCCCAGTGGTAGGGCACCGCTCCGCCGCCGTGCGGAATGACGAACTTCAGCGTCGGGAAGTCCTTGAACAGATCGCTCGTGAGGAATTGCATGAACGCCGTGGTATCGGCGTTGAGGTAATAAGCGCCGGTCGCATGAATGCCCGGATTGCACGAGGCGCTCACGTGCACCATGGCGGGCACCTCGAGCTCCACCATCTTCTCGTAGAACGGATACCAGTGGCGGTCGGTGAGCGGCGGTGCATCCCAGCGCCCCCCGGAGGGATCCGGATTGAGATTGCAGCCGACGAAGCCGAGGTCCTTCACGCAGCGCTCGAGCTCGGCGATGGAATTCACCGGCGCGACGCCGGGTGTCTGCGGCAGCTGGCACACGCCGACGAAGTTTCTCGGATAGAGGCGGCAGACCCGATGGATGAGATCGTTGCACGCCTGCGTCCAGTGGCGGCTGGTCGTCTCGTTCCCGATGTGGTGCGCCATCGCCGAGGCGCGCGGGGAGAACAACGTCACATCGGTCCCGCGCTCGCTCTGCAACTTGAGCTGCGCGTTCTCGAGGCTCGCGCGAATCTCATCGTCGGTGATGGTGAGTTTCGCCGGCGCCGGCACCTGAGAGGGATCCTTGAGGGCTGCGATCTGGCCGTCGCGGTAGGTTTGCAGCGCCTTCGGGGCCGTGGTGTAGTGGCCGTGGCAGTCGATGATCATGGGCGACGACCTGAGTGGCAACGCGTGCGCTCATGCTATCGGCGGCCCCGGCATCCTGACAACTCGGCGTGACATCCTGACACCTAGAGCGGGTTGGCGCGGCGCGAGGCGGCCGAAGTCGCGTCTTTGGCCGCCGGAAGCGAAGCTACTGTCCGCAAAAGCGCCGCAGACGACTTTTGCCGATTCAGCGCGGAGCGATCGACATGCAGACGAGACCTCTCGGCAAGACGGGTGTGCGCGTGTCCGCGCTCGGCTTCGGCTGCATGGGACTCGTGGGCTGGTACGGCACGCGCAACGACACGGAGGCGCGCGCCACGCTGCACGAGGCCATCGAGCGCGGCGTCACCCACCTCGATACGGCCTCGAGCTATCAGAGCGGCGAGAACGAGCGCTTCGTCGGGGCGGCCATTCGCGACCGCAGGCACCGCGTGTTTCTCGCCTCGAAGTTCGGCATCACGCGCACGGCCGACGGGACGGTCGTGATCGACAATCGCCCCGCGTCGCTGCGCGCGGCGGTCACGGCGAGCCTCGAGCGCCTCGGGACCGACCACATCGATCTGTATTACCTGCACCGTATCGACCGCACCGTGCCCATCGAGGAATCGGTCGGCGCGCTCGCCGATCTGGTGCGCGAGGGGAAGATTCGCCACATCGGGCTGTCGGAGTGCAGCGTCGCGACGCTGCGCCGCGCGTGCGCGGTACAGCCGATCGCGGCCGTGCAGAGCGAATACTCGGCCTGGACGCGGGATCCGGAAGCCGAAGTGCTGCCCGCCTGCCGCGAGCTCGGCGTCGCACTCGTTGCGTACAGCCCGCTCGGGCGGGGATTTCTCGCCGGGAGCTTCCGCCGGCTCGAGGATCTTCCGGCGGACGACATCCGGCGCCACCAGCCGCGATTTCAGCAGGCCCAGGTGGATCACAACGCGCGCATCGCGGAGGGCGTGCACGAGCTTGCGCGGCGTGAAGGGTGTAGCGGCGCCCAGCTCGCGCTCGCCTGGCTGCTCGCGCAGGGTGAGGACATTCTGCCCATTCCGGGCATGAAGACGCGCGCGCACCTCACCGACAACCTGGGCGCGCTCGCAGTCGATCTGTCGCCGGTCGAGCGGGACGGACTGCGCGCGCTCGTCGAGCAGATCGGCGTGCGCGGCGAGCGCTATCCGGCGGCGATGCTGCGCGCGCTCGGTGCGTGAGCTTGCGCAGCGTCGCGGAACGCTACCGGTATTCGAGCCCGAGCGCCTTGAGCTTCTCGCGCATCTCGTAGAGATCGAGACCGAGCTCGCCCGCGGCGAGCCGCTTGCGCTTGGCTTCCTCGGCGTCCACACGCTTCTTGGCGGCCTGGGCGATCGCAGCGGCCTGCGTGCGCGCCACGACCACGACGCCGTCGTCGTCCGCGACGATCACGTCGCCGGGCTCGATACGCTGCGCGGCGCAGATGATGGGCACGTTCACCGAGCCGAGGCTCGCCTTGACCGTTCCCTGCGCTGAGACCGTCTTGCTCCAGACGGGGAACTTCATCTCCGTGAGCGTCGCCACGTCGCGGACGCCGGCATCGATCACGAGTCCGCGCACACCGCGCGCCTGGAGCGAGGTGGCGAGCAGATCGCCGAAGTAACCGTCGGTGCATGGTGAGCTCGGGGCGACGACGAGCACATCGTCCCGCCGGCACACCTCGACCGCGACGTGAATCATCCAGTTGTCACCGGGCGGCACGAGCACCGTCACCGCCGATCCAGCGAGCGAGCCGCCCGTGTAAATGGGTCGCAGGTCGCGCGCGAGCAAGCCGCTGCGACCCTGCGCTTCGTGCACCGTGGCGACTCCGTAGCTGCCAAGCGCCGCGATGCTGGCGGAATCGGCTCGCGCGATCTCGCGCACGACAACGTGCTTGCTCATCGGACGGCTCCTCGTATGCCGCAACAAGGATGGACGGTATGGTAATCGCCGCCGGACGCCGCAGCCACCGGCGCCGGGGGCGCGGTCAGTTGGACGCCGCGGCCTTCGGAAGCTTGCCGGTCTTCCCGGTCCTGCCCCTGCCCTTGCCCTTGGTCTTGGTCACGGCGGGCAGCGGCTTGAGGAGCCCATCGAGCGGCGGGAACAGGGCGTCGTACTTGTACCCGAGAACCTCGATTTCCCAGCCGCCGAAGCGCGCATCGAGCGCCTGCGCTTCCGGCGCCGTGGCCTTGGTGGAGGAGATCGCGTTGAGCGCGATGAAGCGGTGATCGCCCTCCTTGCGGCCGCTCACATCGACGGTGAGCCCATCGAACGTGCGGAACGTGGCGTGGTCGGAGTACGTCGCGCCGTTGCCTGCCTTGCGGATGTCATCGAGCGTGAGCCCCGAGAGCGCGCTCGCGACGGGATTGGCGGCGGAAACGCTCGCGAGCTCGCGCCCCTTCGGCAGACTCGGTATGTTGAACACGGCCTGTTGCACCGTGGGCCGTGTGACGGTGTAAGCGGGGCCGCTCGCCGGGTGCTCGACCACGTTCGCGACGCGGCTCTCGGACAGATCGATGACGTTCTCATCGAGCCAGCGCCGCGGATCGGCCTCGGGCACCACCTGCGGCGAGGCGAGGAAGCTGCGCTTGGCGCTCGCGACCCGAACGTAGCTCGAGCTGCTCCCCGAGGTGTTGCCCACGATGAGACTCAGCGTCTTGTCCGGCTCGATGAGCTCGATGCGCGTGCCTCCCGCCTTCGGCGAATTCACGTCCTCGACGCCGATCTCGGCGTAGCTCGCCGGATCGGTCGTCTTGTCCTCGACCACCTTCAGCTGCGCGAGGTCGAGCAGGAGCTTGCGTACGCGGCTCGAGTCGGCGGGAAAGCCACGCTCACCGATGATCCAATCCGTCGCGCTCTTCTTGAGCGTCGTGCGGGTACCGTCCCCCTTCACGAGCCGCACTTCGGTGATGGTGTTGAGCGAGTGCTCGAGCCCGGGGAGGATGGGCTCGCCCGCCTGCGTCGGTCCCTCCGCGGGGTTACGCGAGGAGGCCCACAAGGCGAGCGCGATGACGGCCACTCCGGTGACGAGCAGCGCGATGAGACGGCGCGCGTTGAGCATCATGGCGAGCCGCGTCCTGCGGCGCCCGGATCTCGGACGTGAGGTACGCTCACGGGCGTCACCGGCGCGTGAGGGGGGCCGGCGGCGCCGCGCGGGCCTGGCGCCGCAACTGGCGCGAGCCGCCTCCTGCGCCGCCGCCATCCGATCAGCAGCGCGATCACGGCGAACGCCGCCGGCACGACCACGATATTGATGATCTTCAGCGTATCGCCGAGCCGGTCGATGTCCTCATCGAGGCTCAGGCGCACGGCACGCAACTGCTTGCGAATCGCGAGCTTCTCCTGCTGGAAGTGATCGAGCTCCTGCTCCTGCTGTGGTGTGAGGATGAGGGCGCTCTTGTCGTTGCGGCTCGACTGCAGCGCCGTGAGCTTGTCCTCCGTTTGGTGCAGCTCGCCTTCGAGCTCCTGCTCCTTCGCACGGAAGCGCTCGTCGGCCTCGGCGCGCAGCTGCTCGACGCGCGTGAACGGCCGCGTGAACGCGGCGCGACCGCGCACGCTGATCAGGTCGTCGCTGCCGCTCAGATTGTCGAGCGCATTGGAGACGAAATCGCCGTTGTTGGCCCAGGGCTGCACGATGCGCTGTCCGAACAGGTTCTGCTCGCGTACCCAGAGGAAATCTCCGAGCATGTCGGTGTCCGCGACGACGACCAGGTCGAGCGGCTTCGTCGAGGCTTTGAGGGGGGGCTCACCGGGGATCGGCTGTACTCCGGCGGGTGGCCCGGCCGGGAAGGCGGACGGCACATCCCCCGTGATCCGCGCCGCGATGGTGTAGCGCTGCCCGGTCGGATGGAAGTCATCCTGCAGCGTCGAGGGGTCCGAGAGCATCACGAAGCGCTGCGCTGGGATCGGGGCCGCGAGGGTGCTGGTCTCGAGCAGGGGCTCGAATTTGACGGTGGCGCCCTTCTTCGGCTGCAGGTAACCCGCGGTCGCCACGTTCAAATTGGAAAGTCCCGCCGTGATCACATCGGTGTGGTTGATGCTCGAGGAATCGAGCCCCAGGATGGCGATGTCCCGCACGGGCGGTCCCCCCTCGCGCATCGTGACCGTGAGGGCGTGGTCGGCATCCCCGATGACCTGTCGCGGATTGAATTCCACGCCCCAGGAGGACAGCAGCGGCTCGAGGTGCGAGGAATGATCGGCCGCGAGGGCGGCCATCGGGTTCGAGGGATCGGCGCCGGCCGTGTCCTGCTCGGCGAGCGGATCGACGAACGCGAGGATGTGTCCGCCGCGCAGCGCATACTGGTCGATCGCGTACTCGGTCGCGGGCGAGAGATTCTTGGGATGAACGAGGACGAGGACGCTGATGTCGGGGTCGATGCGGGTGACGTGCGCATCGAGCGGACGCACCGTGTAGAGCTGCTGCGCTTCCTGGAAGATCACCCACGGATCGCGCGGCTGTCCCGTCGCCGGATCGAAGCTGCCCTCCATGGGCAGGCTCGAGAGCCAGCCGATCACGGGCTTGCTGGTCGTCGCGAGCTGGTAGACGACCTTCATGATGTCGTACTCGAGGAACTGCTCCTTGCTCGGATCGAAGAAATCGATCGCGGCGTGGCCGTCGGTCGAATTGGTGCCCGCGAGCCCGAAGTAGAGCGATTGGCCCGAGGCGCCGACCGGAACGGCGCGCACACCGAGCTCGGTCGCGCGGTCCTCATCGTCGGAGAAGGGTTGCGGGTCCACGATGTGCAGATGCAGCTCGCCGTGCGAGCGTGCCGCGAGCTCCTCGAGCAGGTCGCGCACGCGGCTCGCGTAGGTCTTGATCTGCGGCAGCTGGTCGGCGGCGCCGGAGCTGTAATAGAAGTACAGATTGATCGGCTGCTTGAGACTCTTGAGGATGCGATCGGTGCCCGGCGCCGTGGTGTACAGGTGATTTTGCGTGAGGTCGATGCGCCAGCCGCGCAGCGCCTGGTTGAGAAGGATCGTGACGCCCGCGAAGATCAATGCGAGCGCGAGCAGCGCGCCTCCGCCCAGGGTGAGTCGTTTGTTCATGGCGGTCCCGGAGTAGTCACTCGGCCTTGCGCATATCGAGCACGACCGCGGTCGCGATCAGGAAGTACGCGATCAGCATCGCGAAGTACACGAGGTCGCGGATGTCGAGCACGCCCTTGGCGATCGAATCGAAGTGGGTGAGGAGCGAGAGCGAGGCGATCGCATCGGTGAGCGACTGCGGCAGCCACGCGCGGAAGGCGTCGATCACCATCGGATAGCCCGCGAGCAGAAAGATGAAGCAGGCGACGACGCCCAGGATGAACGCCACCACCTGGTTGCGCGTGAGCGCAGACATGCACGAGCCGATCGCCAGGAACCCGGCCGCGAGCAGCAGGCTCCCCGCGTAGCCGGCGACGATCGCGCCGTTGTCGGGGCTGCCGAGGTAGTTGACGGTGATCCACAGCGGGAAGGTGAGCGCGAGCGCGATGCCGGCGAACAGCCAGGCCGCGAGGAACTTGCCGACGACCGCCTGCCACAGCGTCACCGGCTGGGTCATCAAGAGCTCGATGCTGCCGCTCTTGCGCTCCTCGGCCCACAGGCGCATGGAGATGGCCGGAATGAGGAACAGATACAGCCACGGATGGAAGTTGAAGAAGGGGTTGAGATCGGCCTGGCCGCGCTCGTAGAAGCCGCCGAGGTAGAACGTGAACCAGCTGGCGAGCACCAGGAAGATCAGGATGAAGATGTAGGCGATCGGCGTCGCGAAATAGCTGCCGAGCTCGCGGCGCATGATGATGCCCACGTTACGCATGCGCGACCCCCTCCTAGACGGTAATCGTGCGGAACACTTCGTCGAGCCGCCCGGACTCGAGATGCAGCTCCTTGAGCGCGAAGCCGCGGCGGGCGGCCAGCTCGCTCACGGCCGGCAGAATCGTCGCGCCCGCGCGCGGTAACGCGGTCAGGCGCGATTCGCGCTCGCTCACCTCCACCTCGGCCACCGTCGGGAGCGCGGCGACGGCGGCGCGCATGTCGGTGAGGCTCTCGGGGCGCTCGAGCCTCACCGACACCGCATTGTGGTAGCGCGACAGGGCGGCGAGCCCCTGCGGGGAATCGTCGGCCACGATGCGTCCGCGCGCGATGATGATCACCCGGTTGCACACCGCATCGACCTCCTCGAGGATGTGCGTCGAGATGACGATGATCTTGTCGCGCGACATCTCGTTGATGAGCGTGCGCACCTCGTGCTTCTGATTCGGATCGAGGCCGTCGGTCGGCTCATCGAGGATCAGGACGGGCGGATCGTGCATGATGGCGAGCGCGAGACCCACACGGCGGCGGAAGCCCTTCGAGAGCGTCTCGATGCTCTGCTCGAGCACCGACTCGAGCTGCAGCCGACCGATGACATGGTCGAGCCGCAACTCACGCGCCGCACCGAGCGAGCGCAGATCCGCGACGAACTCGAGAAAGCCGCGCACCGTCATCTCGCCGTACGCGGGAGCTCCCTCCGGGAGGTAGCCGAGACACGACTTGGCGGCGATCGCATCCTGCTCGACATCGTGTCCGCAGATGCTCGCCCGACCGGACGTGGGGGTGATGAAGCCCGCGAGCATCCGCATCGTGGTCGTCTTGCCGGCGCCGTTCGGCCCCAGAAATCCGAGCACTTCGCCGGGGCGGACCTCGAAGGTCACGCTATCCACTGCGGTGAGGGCGCCGTAGCGCTTGCAGAGCTGTTCGGTCTTGATCATGGAGCAGATACGTCCACTGGCAGGTCTAGAGAACGACCGGTTGTAAAAGTTCCCCGGGGGGGGTGCGGATTGTACCGGGGTCAGCGCGCGAAAGGGGGGGGCGCGCACGCTCGAGAGGCGCGCGCCCCATCACCACGGAGGCCGAAGCGCGCGATCACGCGAGCGCCAGTAGAGAATGACCAGAGCCGCTCCGGCCATGCCACCGAGATGCGCGAAATGCGCAACGCCCGCCTCGGTGCGGGTGACGCCGAGGAGCAGCTCGAGCAAGCCGTACAGCGTGACGAACAGCCACGCCGGCATCGGGATGGGCGGGAACAGCAGCATGAGCCGCTGCCGCGGGAAGTAGAACCCGAAGGCGAGCAGCAACCCGAAGATGCCACCCGAGGCTCCGATGGTCGTTGCGCCGGTGCCCGAGAGGTAATTCGTGGCGAGCTGCGCGGCTGCCGCCGCGAGCACACTCGCGAAATACAGGACCAGAAAGCGCGCGCTTCCCCAGTAGCGCTCGAGCTCGGGACCGAACATGAACAGCGCGAACATATTGAAGAAAATGTGCGCCACGCTCGCGTGGAGGAAGGCGTAGGTCACCACCTGCCAGAGGTGAAAATCGGGGCCGAGCGGCTGCAGCGCGAGCAGCCCGGTGAATGCATCGTGCGTGAGAAGCTGCAGGACGTAGGCAACGACGTTGGCGAGGATGAGGCCGCGCGTCGCACGGGGCAGGTAGGCGAACATCGCGCCGATTTTACCGTGGATTGGCGGTGCGCCGCGGAGAACGCGGGTGTTCGTGCAATAATTGTGCGCCGAACGCGCGGCGTGGCCCGGATCGAGGCCGCCGCCCGCGCGCGGCGCACCTTCCGCCGCACCGGGGCTGGAACGTGAGGAGGGGGACGATGGGCAACAGCGGTTTCTACGGGTGGAAGCTGGTCGGCGCCTTCTGGGTGATCGTCTTCATCAATCTTGCGTTTGCGGCCTACGGCTCCCCGGTCATGAACGCGGCCATGGCGCAGCAGATGCATCTCTCGCGCACCTTGGCCGGCCTGCCGTACTCGCTCTACATCGTCATGTCGGCCCTGCCGTCGGTGCTGATAGCCGTCCTCGTGCGCTCGATCGGCGTGCGCCGCACCGTCGTGCTCGGCAGTCTCCTGATCCTCGCCGGGTGCCTCATGATGGCGACCGTCGTGCACAGCGCGATCGGCGCGACGCTCGTCTTCGGGGTCGTGATCGCATGCGGTGTCTGCGCGGGAGGCGTGTTCGGGACCCAGCCCGGCGTGATGCTGTGGTTCGTGCGCCAGCGAGGACTCGCGATCGCTCTGGTCTACTCGGGCGGCGCCGTCGGAGGGCTCTTCGCAGCGCCCCTGCTCAACAGGGTCATCACGGCGGCCGGCGGCAACTGGCGCGCCGGATGGTGGCTCTACGCGGCGCTCGCGGCGATCTCCACGACAGTTGCGGCGGTGTGCGTGCGCGATCGGCCGTCGGATCTCGGGCAGCAGCCCTACGGAGCCGAGGCCGCGCCGCCCGCTGGCCGCGGAGAATCCACGGTTGCCGAGCGCACGAGGACGCGCGCGGCGGAGCCGGGCATCGGTGCGCGGCGCCCGGCGTTCATCAGTGTCGAGCGCTGGACGTTCGCCGAGGTGATGCGCTCGGGCCGGTTCTGGATCATGGTGCTCGCGCTCTGCGGCGGCAGTGCGGGCTACACGCTGTTCCTCGCCCAAGGCGTGCTGCACCTCAAGGACCTCGGCTTCGATTCCACGCAGGCGGCCCTCGCATTGAGCGTGACGACGGGATCGGCGCTGCTCGGCAAGGCGCCGCTTGCGCTGTTCGGCGATCGCCTCGATCCGCGCTACATCTGGGCGATCACGTCCGCGGTGTTCGGCCTCGGCCTGATCCTCGTGATCCATCCGCGCACGATGCTCGAGGTGTATCTGTTCTCCATCTGCGTCGGCATTGGGTGGGGCGGCTGCATCGTCGGCATGATGACGACGCTCGGCAACTACTACGGCGCGGAGGTCTTTGCCGCCGCGGCCGGGGTCGGTGGGGCGGTCAACACGGTCATCAGCTTCTGCGCCTCGATCATCGGAGGCATGGTGTATGACAGGCTCGGCAGCTACGCACCGACCTTGCTCAGTCTCGCGGCGTGGTGCGTCGCGGGTGCGATCGCGCTCGCGCTGGTCGGTCGGCCCGTGCGGCGGGACGCGACCCACGCGGCTGCAGTGCCGGCGGGCGGCGGCACCTGACTGCTCTCGTTGCTGTTGCGAATGAACTGAAGGTACCGATGGTCAAAGAAGGCGATCTGCTCTGGACCCCGAGCCACGAGTGGGTGGAGCGGTCCAATCTCACGGCGTACATGCGCTGGCTCGCGCGCGCGCGCCAGCTTCGCTTCCAGAGCTATGAGGAGCTCTGGCGGTGGTCGGTCAGCGACCTCGATGCCTTCTGGGCGTCGATCTGGGATTACTGCGGCATCCAGGCTTCCGCTCCCTACGAGCGCGTGCTCGGGCGCCGCGAGATGCCGGGTGCGGAATGGTTTCCCGGCGCGCGGCTCAACTATGCCGAGCATGCCTTGCGCCACGAGCGGCCGGGCGCCGACGCCGTCTACCACCTCTCCGAGCGCACCGCCCTCGGCCGCATCAGCTGGGAGGAGCTCGCAGGCGCGGTGCGGGTGCTCGCGACGCAGCTGCGCAGGATCGGCATCCGCCCCGGCGACCGGGTGGCGGGCTACCTGCCGAACATCCCGCAGGCGCTCATCGCGGTGCTCGCCACGACGAGCATCGGGGCCATCTGGACGAGCTGCGGTCCGGAGTTCGGCACGCGCGGCGTGCTCGACCGGTTCACGCAGCTCGGCCCCAAGCTGCTCTTCTGCGTCGACGGGTACCAGTACGCCGCGAAGCCGTTCGACCGGCGCGGGGAGCTCGCGAAGATCATCGCGGAGCTCGACTCGCTCGAGCACATCGTGTGCGTGCCGTACCTGCACCCGGATGAGCGCGCGCCGTTCGCGAAGCACACGCTCTTCTGGGACGATCTGCTCGATCAGCCCGCCATTCCCGCGAGCGAGTTCCGGTTCGAGCAAGTGTCGTTCGGCCACCCCCTGTGGATCCTGTTCTCCTCGGGGACGACCGGCCTTCCCAAGGCGATCGTGCACAGCCATGGCGGGATCCTCATCGAGCAGCTGAAGGCGATCAACTTCCAGATGGACATGCGCCCCGGCGAGCGCCTGTTCTTCTACACGACGACCGGCTGGATGATGTGGAACTTCCTCGTGAGCTGCCTCCTCGTGAACGTCTCGCCGGTGCTCTACGACGGCAGCCTCATGCATCCCGAGCCCGATTCGCTCTGGCGCATGTACGATGAGTCCGGCGCCACGATGATCGGTGCGAACCCGGGCTACGTGGCGCTGCTCGAGAAGGCGGGTGTCGTACCGCGGGAGAAGTTCGCGCTCACGAACCTGCGCGCGGTGATGCTCGCGGGCTCGCCCGTCACGCCGGAGGTGATGGCCTGGTTCTACCGCAACGTCAAGCAGGACCTGTGGGTGCAGAACGGCAGCGGCGGCACGGACATCTGCTCGGCGTTCGTCGCCGGCGTGCCGATCCTGCCGGTGCGTGCGGGAGAGATCCAGGCGCGCATGCTCGGCGTTGACGCGGACGCCTTCGACGAGCGCGGCGCGAGCGTGGTGAACCAGGTCGGCGAGCTCGTCATCAAGAAGCCGATGCCATCCATGCCGGTCTTCCTGTGGAACGACGCGCAGCTCGAGCGGTATCGGAGCTCGTATTTCGACGCGTTCCCGGGCGTGTGGCGCCAGGGTGATTTCTTCCGCATCAACGAGCGCGGCAGCTGTTTCGTGCTCGGACGGTCGGATGCGACGCTCAACCGCCACGGCGTGCGCATCGGCACCGCCGAGATCTACCGCTCGCTCGCGCTCATTCCCGAGGTCGACGACTCGCTCATCGTCAATCTCGATCTGCCCGGGGGAAAGTTCTTCATGCCGCTGTTCGTGAAGCTGCGCGACGGACGGACGCTCGACGCCACCATCGAGGAGAAGATGCGCTCGAGGCTGCGCCAGGAATACTCGCCGCGGCACGTGCCGGACAAGATCTATCAAGTTCCCGATATTCCGTACACGCTGACGGGGAAGAAAATGGAGGTGCCCGTGCGGCGCATCCTCGCGGGCATGCCGCCCGTGAAGGCGGCCAATCGCGATGCGGTTGCAAATCCGCACGCGCTCGATTTCTTCGTCGAATACGCGCGCACGCAGCAGGACTACTCGCTTGAGGGTTGAGCGCGGGGCGCCGGCTCGATTCAATGACTTGACGGCGGCGAGCCCGCATTCTTAAGCTCTCCCGCCCGCGCCGGCCCCGGAGATTACGATGGAACAAGTGCAGCTTCTGATCGGCGATCGCGACGTGTCGGCCAAGAATTCGGCGACCTTCAACCGCCACAATCCCATCTCCGGCGAGGTGGCGACGCGCGCGGCGGCCGCTTCGGCCGAGGATGCCAGGGCCGCGGCCGATGCGGCCTCGAAGGCTTTCCCCAAGTGGTCGGCGAGCGGACCCAACGAGCGGCGCGCGAAGCTCAACAAGGCCGCGGATCTGCTCGAGGCGAAGTCCGCCCAGTTTGCGACCCTGATGATGGCCGAGACCGGCTGCACGATGGGATGGGGTCATTTCAACGTGCACTTCGGCGCGCTGCTGCTGCGCGAGGCGGCGGCCATGACCACGCAGATCACGGGCGAGGTCGTCCCCTCCGATGTCCCCGGCGTGCTTGCGCTGGCGCTGCGCCAGCCGGTGGGTGTGGTGCTCGGCATCGCGCCGTGGAATGCGCCTGTCATTCTCGGTGTGCGCTCCATCGCCATGCCGCTCGCCTGCGGCAACACGGTGGTGCTCAAGGCATCGGAGGTCTGTCCCGCGACGCACCGTCTGATCGGCACGGTCTTCACGGAGGCCGGGCTCGGGGAGGGCGTCGTGAACGTCATCACCCACGATGCGCGGGATGCGGGCGAGGTCTCCGAAGCGCTGATCGCCCATCCGGCCGTGCGACGCGTGAATTTCACGGGCTCGAGCCGCGTCGGCAAGCTCGTTGCGCAGACGGCCGCGAAGTACCTGAAGCCCGTGCTGCTCGAGCTCGGCGGCAAGGCACCGCTCATCGTGCTCGACGATGCGGACATCGACGCCGCCGTGAGCGCAACCGTGTTCGGGGCGTTCGCGAATCAAGGCCAGATCTGCATGTCGACCGAGCGTGTCATCGTGCAGGAGCCGGTCGCCGAGGAGTTCGCCCGCAAGCTCGCCAAGCGAGTCGCCGCGCTGCCGGTCGGCGATCCGCGGCAGGGCGAGCCGGTGCTCGGCTCGCTGGTCGGTCGCCCGACGGTCGAGCGTGTCGAGAAGCTCGTCTCCGAGGCGGTCGCGCAGGGTGCGAAGCTGCTGGCGGGGGGCGAGAAGGCCTCGGGCACCATCATGAAGGGCATCGTCGTCGATCACGTGACGCCGCAGATGGCGCTCTTCCGCGAGGAGTCCTTCGGCCCGCAGGTCTCGATCACGCGGGTCAAGACGCTCGACGAGGCGGTCGCGCTCGCGAACGACACCGAGTACGGCCTGTCCGCGGCCGTGTTCACGCGCGACCTCGTGAAGGGCATCGAGATCGCCAAGCGCATCGACTCCGGCATCTGCCATGTCAACTCGCCGACGGTTCAGGACGAGGCGCAGATGCCCTTCGGCGGGGTGAAGAATTCCGGCTACGGGCGCTTCGGCGGCAAGGCGGGAATTGACGCCTTCACGGAGCTGCGCTGGATCACGGTGCAGTTGGGGCCGCGGCATTATCCGTTCTGATCGCGGAGGTTGCAGGCATGGATCTCGAGCTGAAGGGCCGCAAGGCCATCGTCACCGGCGCGACGCACGGCATCGGTCTCGCTATCGCGCAGCAACTGGCGGACGAGGGCGTGAATGTCGCGATCTGCGCCCGCACGGCGGCGAACGTCGAGCGCACGGTGCGCGAGCTGCAAGGGAAGGGCATCCAGGCGATCGGCGATGCGATCGACGTGACGCAGCGCGAGCCCTACATCGGATGGATCCAGAGCGCCGCGGAGCGGCTGGGCGGCCTCGACATCTTCGTCTCGAACACGACCGGCACGCCCGGGATCGCCGGTGAGAAAGGCTGGGAGGCCGGCTTCCAGGCCGACATCCTCGCCGCGGTGCGCGGCTGCGAGACGGCGCTGCCGTTTCTCAAGCAGTCGAAGTCCGGTGCGATCGTCTTCATCGCCAGCATCTCGGGTGTCATGTCGAAGGCGCTGCGCGCGCCCGGCATCCTCGCCTACGGATCGTGCAAGGCGGCGCTGATCGCCTACGGCGCGCAGCTCAGCAAGCAAGTGGCGCCGGACGGCATTCGCGTCAACATGGTGTCGCCGGGGCCGATCTACTTCAAGGACGGCCCGTGGGACATGATCAAGCAGCGCGCCCCACAGGCGTACGACGATGCGCTCGAGCACTGCGTGATCGGGCGGCTCGGAAAGCCCGCGGACATCGCCTCGGCCGTCGTATTCCTCGCGAGCCCGAGGTCGGGTTTCACCGTCGGGCAGAATCTGCACGTGGACGGCGGGTACATGGAACACATCGCGTTCTGAGTCGAGCGCCGCTCGGGTGCAGCCTGCCGTAGTTGACGTAACGATCGTTTCATGAAACGATCGTTACGTGAATAGACCGAAGGACCCCGCTCTTCGCCAAAGACTGCTCGATGGAGCCGTGCAGTACGTGCTGCGCCACGGCGTCGGCGGGTTGTCGCTGCGCCCGCTCGCGGGCGAGATCGGCACGACCGCGCGCATGTTGATGCATCACTTCGGCTCGAAGGAGGCGCTGGTTGCCGAGGTGCTGACGTCGATCGAGCGCGGGTTCGCCGAGAGAACGGCCGTCCATCGAGGCGCGGGGCGCAGCGTCGGTGAGACGCTGCGCGGCATGTGGCGCGAGACGGCCGAACCTGCGATGGAGCCCGCGCTGCGCGCGATGTTCGAGGTGTGGGGGCAGGCGCTCGTGCAGCCGGACCGCTATCGCTCGTTTCTCGACTCGCTGACGGAGCCCTGGATCGCGCTGCTGCAGCGCCGGCTGGAGGAATCCGGATGCAAGCGGGCCGAGGCGGCGGTGCTGGCGACGCTCGTCGTCGGTGCATTTCAGGGCCTGCAGCTCGTGCGCCTCACGAGTGGCGACGCCGCACGGAGCGAGGCAGCCCTGCGCGCGCTCTTGAGGTGGATCGATTCGCGTTCGACGTCCGCATGACTTGAGGAGATTCGCATGAGAAGCGCTCATCCGACCTACCTTCGGCCCCTCCTCATTGGCGTCGCCGGCTGGTTGATCTGTACCGCCGCCCTGCGCTGGGCACCGATGCCGATCCGCTTCGGCACGCGCCTCACTCCCGCGACGCTGGGTTTGGTGTGCGCCGATTGCGCCTTCTTCGCAGCGCTCGCCTATCTCATCGCCCGGCGTTTGCCCGCCGCCGAGCGCTTCGCGAGGCTCGCGGCCATCGTGCTACCCGTGGTGTTCGGCGATGCCGTCGCGATGGCGTTCTTCAAGGAGTTCTTTCCCCGCCTGCATCCCGAGGAGAGCGGGATGTTCGCCGCGTTTCTGTTGCTCACGACCGCGGTGATCCTCGCGACCGGGCTGTGCGCGGGATCACTGCGCGGCGACCCGGTCGGCCGCGAGCCCGGCGTCGATCGAAGCCGTCAGTGAAACAGGTCCCGCACCTTGCTCAGAAACGAACGCGAGCGCATTTTCTTGAGCATCGCGGCCCAGCGGTCCTCGGCGCGCAGCTTGCGCCGCAGATGCGCCTCCTCCGTCTTCATCACCTCGAGCACGCGCGTGTCCTCGCCGGCGCTCAACCAGTACCCGTGCTCGTGCTCGCAGAGCTCCATCTGCAGATCGTAGAACCGGTAGCTGAAGCTCCTGAGCGGAGCGTTGCACTCGGGGCACGGGTCGCTCGTCGGCGCCGAGTCGAAGACCAAGGTTCCCTTGGCGTGCTCGCCGAAGTCGAAGACCTCATCCTCCAACTCATCGAGCTCCTGATGCCGCAGCCACATCCCTTGGCAGGTCGGGCAGCGCTCGACTTCAAGCTTGTACCGAATCGTCGGGGTCAGGTCCGAGTGGCATTTGGGGCATTTCACGCGCGCGGCTCCCTGCGGTCAGGGTTCAATCGTTGCATTCAAACGCTCAGACCGTAGAGCTTCGCGGCGTTGTCGTGCGTGATCTTCTTGACCGCCGCGGGCGGCAGATGGCCCATCGTGCGTGTCAGGGTCGCGATCGAGTTCGGCCAGATGCTGTCCGGATGCGGATAGTCGGTGGCCCACAGCAGGTTGTCGCCGTAGAACTCGAGCAGCCGCATCGTGACGGGGCTTTGCTGGAAAGTGGCGTAGATCTGGCGCTTGAAGAGCTCCGAGGGCTTCGTCTTCTGCGGGATGCCGCCCTTGTCGCGATAGAACGCCTCGGCCTCCCAGGTTCGCCAGTGACGGTAGTCGAGCTCCTCGACCACCCAGGGGAGCCAGCCGGCGCCCGACTCGGCGATCACGATCTTCAGTTTCGGATGACGCTCGAGGATGGCCCACGCGAACAGATCGACGAACGCGTCGAGAAACTGCGTGATGAAGCCCTTCATGTGCGTGAAATTGCCGGCGATGTTGCCGCGGCCCGGGTCACCGGGCGGTGGCAAGAACACGGTGACGTGCCAGGAGAGCACGATGCCGGTCTCCTCGAGAGCGCTCCACAGCGCCTCCCACCGCGGATCGTGCAGGCGCGGCTCGGCGGAGGCGATCTGCAGGTTGGCCTGGCGCACGCCACCCCGCTTGGCGAGACGGTAGAGCTCCTGCGCCGCCGATTCCGGATTGAGCGGCAGCATGGGAACACCGAGCAGCCGGTCGGGTGCGGTCGTGCAGAAATCCCCCAGCCAGTCGTTGTAAACGCGATGCAGCTGGTCGGCGAAGGCCTGATCGTCGTTCTTGATCGAGGTGACCGGACCGAAGATGACCTGCGTGTGGATGCCGTCGCGATCCATGTCGGCCAGCCGCAGCCGTGGCACCGAGG
>Ga0335074_10003570_pt1 | contig 21310 bp, 19 predicted proteins | sample Lox_Sample_23_FD_206715 | JGI IMG/M metagenome (GOLD analysis project Ga0335074, IMG submission 206715) | Soil microbial communities from Loxahatchee National Wildlife Refuge, Florida, United States - Lox_Sample_2.3 | ecosystem: Environmental > Terrestrial > Soil > Wetlands | place: USA... | reverse complement strand
CCATCTCGATTACATCAGAAGCCGGTACCCGGCCCCGTGCAAGGAAGCACGCCGAACTGCCGGCCGACGGCCTACCGCGAGCTGAGCTGCATCTCCATCGCGTGCTCGACGAGCGCGATGAGGGTCGCCTTCGTCGAGTTGCGACCGCGGGCGTCACACTGCATGATCGGCACCCGCGGGCTGATGGACAGCGCCTCCTGCACGTCCGAGAGCGCATGCGGGAAGTCACCGTGGAAACCGTTGACCGCGACGATGAACGGCAGCCCGGCCGACTCGAAGTAGTCGACCGCCGGGAAAGAGTCGGCCAGCCTGCGGGTGTCTACCAGCACCACCGCACCGATCGCGCCCTGGATCAGGTCGTCCCACATGAACCAGAACCGGTGCTGCCCGGGCGTCCCGAAGAGGTACAGGATCAAGCCCGCATCGAGGGTAACGCGACCAAAGTCCATCGCCACCGTCGTCGTGGTCTTGTCGGGGGTGTGACTCAGGTCGTCCAGTCCGGCGCTCGCCGTAGTCATCACGGCCTCGGTCGTGAGCGGAGTGATCTCCGAAACCGAGCCAACGAACGTGGTCTTGCCAACGCCGAAGCCGCCGGCGACGACGATCTTCACTGATGTCATCGCGGCGTCTGCAGTCGCCGTGGGGACGACCCTAGAGCTTGCGAAGTCCACTGAGTACCCTTTCGAGCAGGTTGATATCCGGACGACCCTCTGCGTGGTCCGTCTGGTGCACCCGGACTAGTCCTTCCATTGCCATGTCCGCAATCAGAACTCTCGCGACGCCGAGCGGCATTCTCAGCACCGCCGACACTTCTGCGACTGATCGCCAGTCCCGGCAGAAGCCGAGGATGGCCTGACACTCGGGGCTGAGCACGGACAGGTCTCGCGCCTCGTAATGCGACGCGGCGACCATGGCCTCGATCTGAAGCTGATAGCGGGGCTTGGTTCGCCCCCCGGTCACTGCGTAGGGCCGGACCAGCGAGCTCGTTTCCTCCCCTAGGCCTCGTGGGTTGCTGTCGTGCAGCCACGGATCTCTCGGCGCAGCCGGAGCGGGAGGGTAATCGAACTCCCGATCAGCCAGGTCGTCGCGACCGACCGGGTACAGGCGCTCGCCTGAATCCCAGTCATCGCGGCCGTGGCCAAACACGGCGGCCTCCTGTCACTATCGGCCGCCTTCTGCCCAGCCAGGCTGCATGCCGCCGCGCACATCAGGTGTCAGCGCGCTGCCGACCCGCTCGACCAGCAGCGCCATCTCATAGGCCACCAGGCCCATGTCGCAATCGGCAGCCGCCAGCACCGCCAGGCTGGACCCGTCGCTGATCGCCATGATGATGAGCAGGCCGCGGTGCATCTCCACCACGGTCTGAGTAACGGCGCCGCCCTCGAAGACTCGAGCCGCACCCTGCGTCAGGCTCGTCAGGCCGGACGTCACAGCCGCGAGCTGGTCGACCCGGTCAGCTGGGAAGCCATGCGAGAACGCCATCGGCAGACCGTCAGCGGAGACCACGATCGCGTGTGCCACTGACGGCACTCGCTCCACGAAGTTCGTGATCAGCCAGTTCAGGTCCTGGGCCGGACGCACGAGCGGACTCACAGGCGCACCTTCCTCTCACGGCTGGCATCCGGCCCACTCGGATGCGCTGCCATGGCTTCGCGCGGAGCTACCGGATGGTACTTCCGCGTTGCAAGACTAAGCATGACCAACAGAGCAAGATCGTTTCACCTTCATCGAGAACCGTCTTCTCCATCGGAGTGTCCCTCATCACCCGCCGCTGCCGCGCGGCCTTCTCTGATACCGCGCTGGAAGCTGGCGAATCTCTCCCTGGTCGACGAGGCTGACCGGACCGGCGCAGGCATCACTGGCTCCGGCGACGCCGTACCCGGAATGAGGTTCGCCTGCGGGACACGCTTGGGCAGGCCGGCCGACGTGGTGCCACCGGTCGCTGGGTCAGCGGCCGCCGCGGCCGCATCCCAGCCCTCGTCGGCAGCCGACGCTGCCCAGGTCACCTGTGGCTCGGCGACTACGTCGCCAACGGCTGGCCAGTTGCCGCCCGCAGCCGCGATCGCCTCGGTGCCGCCGTCGCCATACCCGGCCGGGGCTGCGGCCGCCGGGCGAGACGATCCGTCCGCTCCGCCGAGGCCGCCGAATCCGTCTCGTGGGCCGCTCAGCTCGGCTCCCGCGGTGGCGCTGAAGCCGCTCGCCGCAGCTGGTGCCGCTGCCGGGACGCCAACCCGGCCCCGGCGGAACCAGTCTGACTCGACAGCCTCGAAGATGGGCAGCCGGTTCTCGGTCGCCACGTGCTCAGCCGGCGGAATGACGACACCGCTAAGGCCGCCGGCTGCCGCGCGGCTGCCGGCGCCGACGAGGCTCTCGGAGCCGGCTGGCGCGCCGGCGCCCTGGCCGCTGGCAGCACCGCTCCCGCCGACCACGCTGGGCTGGCCGAGCGTCAGCGGCTGAACCGGCGCGCCCGCCTGCGGCGCTTGCAGCGCACCGCCGAACTCGACCGCAGGACCAGCCGCCGGCGACGCGCCGTTGCCGGCCCCGTCGTCTGGCCCCACTGGCTCACCGTGGAAGTCGTTCGCGAACCCGCCGGCTGGAGCTGCCGCAAGCTCTGCCTCGGCCGCGTCAGACCCGAACGCAGGCAGCGGGCTGGTTGTTGCCGCACCACCCCAGCCGACGTTGCCAGGATGCAGCCCGGCCCCCGGTACCCGCCGCGGGCCAAGCCCTGCGTCCGTTCCGCCGCTAGCCGAGTCCGTCTGCAGTGAAGCGAATCTGGGCGCGCGCGCAGCGTTGATCTCGTCCTCGGCCGACGTGCCTGAGCCGGTCCCGTTGAAGCCCGAGACCAGGGCCGGCATGCCGCCAGGGCTGGCGGCGGCCACACCCGAGGCCGGCAGTTCGAACCGCCGCATACCGGATCCGCCGGCGTCGCTCTCGTGACTGATGACCTCGTCCGGCAGCCACACCAGCGCGGTCAGGCCACCCGCGGTAGCAGGCCGCAGCCGGACCCGGATGCCGTGCCGGGCGGCCAGCCGGGCGACCACGAACAGGCCCATGCGGCGGGACACGGCCACGTCCACGACCGGCGGGTTGTCCAGCCGCCAGTTGGCGTGCGCCATTTCCTCGGCACCCATGCCGACACCCTGGTCGGTGATGTCCAGCAGCACGCCGCCGCTGCTGAGGAGGTGGCCGGCCACCACGACGGGAGTCTCCGCCGAGGAGAACGAGGTGGCATTCTCTGCCAGCTCGGCAAGCAGGTGGACGACGTCGTTGACAGCGTGCCCGCGGACCGCGATGCCGGGCTGGACGTTCAGTGTGACGCGCTCATACTGCTCGATCTCAGATACGGCCGCGCGAAGCACGTCCACCAGCGCGACCGGCTGATTCCAGCGCCGGCTGGCGTCGTGGCCGGCGAGAACCAGCAGGTTCTCAGAGTTGCGGCGCATCCGGGTGGCCAGGTGGTCCATCTGGAACAGGCTCGACAGGCGATCCGGGTCCTGCTCGCCCTGCTCCAGGTCGTCGATCAGCCGGATCTGCCGTTCGACAAGTGACTGACTGCGCCTGGACAGGTTCACGAACATGGCGTTGACGTTGCCCCGCAGCGCCGCCTCGTTGGCGGCCAGCCGCAGCGCCTCGCGGTGCACCTGGTCGAAGGCACGCGCCACTTCACCGATCTCGTCGGTGGAGTCCACGTCGATCGGCTCGACGTCCAGCAGGACGCCCGCGCCGTCCGTCTCGCTCATCCGGCGGACCGTGTCCGGCAGCCGGACGCCGGCGACCTCGAGCGCACCCGACCGCAGCCGGCGCAGCGGACGGACCATCGACCGGCCGACCACAGTGGTGAGCAACAGCGCGAGCAGCAGCACGATCAGCACGGCACCGCCGATGATGGCGGCGGTGATGATGGCGTTCCGGTGCAGCTGGGTCGCGCGCGCGGTGGTCGCCGCGACCAGGTCCTGCTCGAAGGCCCGGACGCCGCCGAAGGTGCCGGTGTCAAAAGCGCCGTACACCTGGGCGGGCGTGATGAACGACTGCGGGTCGAGCGGCTTGCCTTCCTGGCCGAACTCGATGGCCTGGTTCTCGTACTGGCTGGCGAAGTTGACCTGGCTGCCGGAAACCGTGCTGTTGTAGAGCGCTAGCTGCTGGGGCGTCGCCACCCGCTGGAACTCCTGGAAGTTGGCGTTCTGCGCTTCGACGGCCGTTTCCAGAGCTGTCAGGACCTGCGGGTTGATCAGCGTGTCCTGGGCGAACGCGTAGGCCAGCAGACCGCGCTGCTCAGAGACCTCCTCGGCGATCAGCGAGATCAGGTTGAGCGAGCGGACGTCATTGTTCAGCGCGGGGTCGCCGCTGCCGAGCGCGATGTCGTTGTCGATGGACAGCAGCCCGTCGATCACCTTGGTGTAGGCATTCATCACGTCGACTGGCGGCAGCTGCGTGTTCATCGCCGCGTCGCGCATAGGGTCGATCAGCGCGAGGAGGGCAGGAATGTCCGTTGCCGACTGCTCGACCTGAGCCGGATAGCCGGATGTGACGGCAGCGCTGTCGGTCCTGACCTTCGTGATCCATGGCTGGGTTAGCTGCTGGTCCTGCTTCACCTGCTCATAGTTCGCCTTCGCGCCGCCCTTGCCGGCCAGGTGGCCCTGCCGGCCCGCCTGGCCGGAGCCGATGTACTCCAGGGTCTGGTCGCGCTCGTTCTCGAGACTGGCGGCAAGCGTAGTGATGTCTGAGCTGAGGTTCGCCAGCGTCTCAACGCGCTGGTACGCGACTGCGTTCTGGATCGACGTCACGATGTAGGTACCACCGAGGACGACCGCCGTCAGGGTCGGGATGATGATCAGGAGCAGCAGGCGCGACCGCACGCGCCAGTTCTTCAGGGAGCGCCACCCCGACCGGAACTTCCGCCGCGCCTGGCCCGCGTTCTCTGGCACCGCGCCGCGGGCCGCGTTACCACCTGGCGCTGTCCCGGACTGCGGCTGCCCGCCCAGTGCCGCACTGCCCGGTGCCGCACTGCCCGGTGCCGCACTGCCCGGTGCTGCGCTGCCCGGTGCCGAACTGCCGGGTGCCGCAGTCCCCGCCGCGGCACCGCCACGACCAGCCGGGCGAGATCCGCTGGCGAAGCGAGACCTGCCAGGACCGGCCGTCCCCAGACCCGCGGCCGGGCCCGCCGCGGCCGGGCCCGCAGCCGACTGGCCAGCAGGGCGGCGTCCGGGCAGGCGGTCTCCGGCCGCGCCGTTCCTGGCCGCGCCGTTCCTGGCCGCGCCGTTCCTGGCCGGGCGCGCGGCTGGCTGGCTGGCGGCAGCCTGAGCGGCGAGGCGTACGTTCTTTTCTCGCTTGTCTCGGGACGGCACGGTTTCTGAACCCCTCACCTGTAGGCCGCGAAGCGGAGGCCTGCCCTTGCGCCACGGGGCACTGGCGACATGGCGATCCTCCCAGACAGCGACACTTCATTGGGTGCAGTCGGTCACAGCCCACGGCAACTGTAGCTGGTAACCGGGTAACCTGCGTCAATTCATGCACGAAAGGGAAAAACCGTTGTAACGTGCTGTTTGACGGGCCTCCTGCCAGTAATAGGGTACTCTCTGCCGCATCGCCCGTGTTTAGAAACAGTCCGGTTGGCCGACGGATCGCCGGGCCGACTTTGCGACAAACCACCCAGGCGCGCAAGGAGTGTCATGAGGCTTGATCCGGCCGGATTCCCGCTGCCGACCAGGAGCGGCCGATCCCGCGCAAGCCGATGCCTCCTGGTGGCGGCATCGGGGCTTGCCCTCGTGGTGGCGGCCGGCTGCGGCAGCTCAGGCGGCCCTGGCGGCGAGGTCTCCGGCGTCATCACCATCGCGGCGCTACCGGACGTCAACGACGCGCCCATCTACCTGGCTCAGAAGGACGGCATCTTCGCGGCTGAGGGACTCAGCCACGTGCGGATCCAGCCGTACTCCAGCCCGGGCGCGGTGCTTGCGGCCGTCCAGCACGGCGCCGCCGACATCGCGGCCAGCGACTACGGCGACATCTTCTCGGCTGAGTCCCTGTCACCTGATCTGAAGATCCTCGCCGACGGCTACGACGCGACGCAGGGCTCGCTCGAGATCCTGACCCTGCCGGGCTCCTCGATCAAGGCGCCGGCCGACCTCGCCAACCCGGCCATCCCGAACGTCAAGGTGGGCATGCCCAGCGACGACGTACTGCCTGGCCTGCTTAAGAAGGGCCTGCCGGCGAGCCTGGAGGCCGCCGCCGCCACCGAGGTGCTGTCCAACTACGTGGCCAACGCAGCGCTCAACGTGGACTGGGTGCCCATGCCGGAGTCGCAGGAAGTGGCGGCACTCGAGCACCACCAGGTCCAGGCGATCCTGGTCGGCGAGCCGTATATCTACGACGCGGAGAGCAGCGCCGGGGCGGTGGAGCTCCTGGATGCGTGCAGCGGTGCAACCGCCGGCCTGCCGCTGTCCGGCTACGTGGCGACGGCGGCCTGGGTCCGGCAGAACTCTGCCGCAGTCGCAGACTTCCGGGCGGCGCTTTCCAAGGCGCAGTCGGACGCGGCCATGACCGGCGAGATCCAGAAGATGCTGCCCGGTAGCGCGCATATGACGGTGGAGGCGGCCGACATGATCACGGTCGGCACCTATCCCACATCCACGAACGCGAACGCCATCACCGCAACCTTCAACCTGCTGACCAGCCAGTACAACATGCTGACCGGCGGGACGACGCCGAAGCTGGCGAACATGCTGCTGCCCGGCGACGGCTGATCGCCGCTAGTCCGGCCGATTAGCCGCCCGGTCCGGTCCGGGTTACCGCCCGTCCAGGCCGAGCTGGCGAGCGATCACCATGCGCTGGACCTCTGAGGTGCCCTCGCCGATCTCGAGCACCTTCGCGTCGCGGTAGAACCTGGCAACCGGGAACTCGTTCATGAATCCGTAGCCGCCGAAGATCTGCGTCGCGTCCCTGGCATTGTCCATCGCCGCGTTCGAGCAGGTCAGCTTGGCGATCGCAGCCTCGGACTTGAACGGCTCTCCGGCGATCAGCCTGGCTGCCGCGTCATACCAGGCGAGCCTGGCGACATGTGCCCTGGCCTGCATGTCCGCGATGCGGAACTGGATCGACTGGTAGTGCCCGAGCTGGTGGCCGAACGCGGTGCGCTGGCCGACGTAGGTCAGGCACTCGTCCACGCAGCCCTGCGCGAGGCCCGCGGCCAGCGCCGCGATCGCGACACGTCCCTCGTCGAGGGTCTGCAGGAACTGGGCGTAGCCCCGGCCCAGCCCGCCGAGCAGGTTTCCGGCCGGCACCCGGCAGCCGCTGAAGGCGAGCTCCCTGGTGTCCGAGGCGCACCAGCCGACCTTGGAGTACTCCGGCCCGACGGTGAACCCGGCCGTGCCAGCCGGCACCATGATCGCCGAGATCTCCGGGCGGCCGCCGCCAGGCGGGCCGGCACTGGCCCCGGCGGCCCCGTTCCCGCCGGTAATCGCGAGTACGGTCACGACCGAGGTGATCGCGGTACCGGAGTTGGTGATGAAAGCCTTGGAGCCGTCGATCACCCATTGCTCGCCGTCCAGCCGGGCGGTCGTCCGCATCCCGCCCGGAATATCCGACCCTCCGCCGGGCTCAGTGAGGCCGAACGCGGCCAGTCGCTCGCCCTGGCACAGTTCGGGCAGCCAGTGCTGCTTCTGCTCGGCCGAGCCGAACCGGAAGATTGGCATCGCCCCCAGCCCGACCCCGGCTTCCAGCGTGATCGCGACCGAGGAGTCCACCCGCGCCAGCTCGTGCAGTGCGAGGCAGAAGGCGAAGTAGTCGCCGCCCATCCCGCCGTACTCCTCCGGGAACGGCAGGCCGAACAAGCCGAGCTTGCCCATCCGGGCGATGATCTCGTACGGGAACTCCCCCCGCTGGTAGTAGCCGCCGATGACCGGCGCCACCACCTCGCGGGAAAAATCCGCCACTGTGCTCCGGAGAGCCTCCTGCTCCTCGTTGAGCGCGAAGCCAGCCATGCCTTGGATGCTACCGCCGCAGCCCCGCCCTTCCAGGCTGGCACCAACCCCGGCGCCTGGCACGTTAGTCTCGTGCAAGCATGGCGATGCGGATAGCCGGCCAGGCCCCTGCCGACCGACCCAGGAGGACGTGATGGCGACGCTGACCTGCCTGAACTGCGGGGCCAAGGTGCGGCCCGACGACCTGATCTGCTTTACCTGCGGCGCGAACCTGCCGCGCCCTGCCTCGGCGGGGGAGGACACGCCCGCGCCCGCGACAGTGATGCAGGAATTCCTCCGACCCCAGGGTCGGAGCGGATCTATCTCGTCCTCCGTCCTGCGGCTTTCCTTTCCAACCGGGAACGTGGAAGTCCCGGCTGGCACCACCTTGCTGCTGGGCCGTGACCCAGCGGAATCACTGGTCGCCGCGGCGTTCGCGGACTTTGAGAATGTGTCGCGGCGGCATGCGACAGTCACGGTGGACGACAGCGGACGGGCGACCATCCGAGATGAGAACTCCACGAACGGAACATTCGTGAACGGGGACCGGGTGCTGCCGGGCATCGCGGTCCGCCTCGCCGACGGCGACGTCGTGCGGCTGGCCGCGGACGTCTCGGCCGAGGTTCTGCTCCCCCGCCAGGAGCCAGACCCCGAGTCCTTGAGCCGCCCCGACCGCAACTGACCAGCCGCACCTAGCCAGCCCGCGACTGACCGCCAGTTTCGGTAGCGGTGACGTGCGGACGGTTTCCGGCTATGTGGTCGTAACCTTAGCTCTGTGACAGGGTGGGGCACGGGTCCGCGCCGTTGATCAATCTTGAGCTGAGCTGGCAGGAAGCTGCCGCCGTCGCGGCCGGGGTCGGGCTGGTGTCAGCCGCGCTCCGCAGAGCCGGGCGGCCGCGGCTAACCTCAGCGGCGATCTTCGCCAGAGAGAGCGCGCTGGTCCTCGGCCTGTTCGCGCTGTGGCAGTACGCTGGCTCATTTTCGGTGCTGGGACCCGGCGGTGCACTGGGCCGCTCACGGTGGATCTGGCGGTTCGAGCGGTCGATTCACCTGCCCAGCGAGACCGCCATTCAGCGGGTCTTCCTGCCGCATCCGGTGCTCATCGAGTTCTTCAACCTGTACTACGACACGCTCCACTTCACGGTGCTGATCGCGTGCATGATCTGGCTGTTCGCCCGGCACCGCGAGGCGTACCGGCGGTGGCGCACCACGCTGGTCGCGTTCACCGGCATCAGCCTGCTGATCCAGCTGATCCCGGTCGCGCCGCCGCGGATGCTGGCGAGCACCGGCATGGTGGACACCGCCGTCCTGTACCACCAGTCGGTGTACTCGAATGCGACCGGCTTCGACCCGGACCAGCTTTCCGCCATGCCGTCCGTTCACGTCGGCTGGGCGATCCTGGTTGCCGTTGCCGTCATCACGACCGCGCGCAGCCGCTGGCGCTGGCTGGCGGTGCTGTACCCGTGCCTGACCACGCTCGCGGTCATCGTGACCGCCAACCACTTCTGGCTGGACGGCATCGTCGCCGCCGTGCTTCTCGCCGCGGTCCTCGCCGTGCAGTCAGCGGGGCGCCGCCTGCTGGCTGCCAGGGCAGCGCCCCGCGCCACGCCACCCGAGACCGCCGCCGAGGAGGCTATGGCTGGTCGTCGTTAACGACGATGCCCAGCGCCTCCGCGAGCACCGGCGCTGCCATGGCCAGCTGAGCGGAGCTGATGATCGCGCCGCGCAGTGAATCGGTGTCGATTACCAGGCCCAGCTCAGCTCCGCGAAGGTCGGTCCGATCCATCCTCACCTTGCTGAAGTCGACCCTGGTGAGCTGAGATCCGGGGAAGGTGCACCGGGTCAGCTCCGCGCCAAGGAAGTCGACGTCGCGAAGTACGCAATGGTCGAACGTCACACCGGTCAGCTTCGCGAAGCGGAAGTTCACCGAGTCGAGCTTGCAGCCGCTGAGCACCACGTCACGCAGGACGGCACCGTGCACCTGAACGCCGGCGAGCGACGAGGACAGGACGGTCACGTCGCGCCAGTTGCTCTCCGCCAGGCTCGTCCCGGTGAGGCGAAGGTCGCGCGCCCAGACGGAGTGCAGCCGCGCCCGCGGCATGGTGCCGCCGGCGATCGAGACCTGGCGGAGCGCGCACTCCAGGAAGCGGACGTCGGGCGCACGCGGCTCGTCGTACTCAGCCTGCTCGAAGAGCAAGGTGTCAAAGTCGGACTCGCCGGTGAGGTCACCGTCGTGCCGGATAAGCGCGGCCGCGTACGGGAGGTCAGCCAGCTCGGGCAGCTTCCGTTCGGCGATGGCTCTACCTCGGTTCGGTTGGCTGAGCTGGGTCAGGTTGCTCAGCGGGGTCAGTGCGATCGGCGGGGTCAGTGCGATCGGCCGACTGCGCTGACGGTCTGGCACGCCGCAGTGCTGCCGGTTAGGAAGCGTTGCACATCGCGCGCCTCGGCCGCCAACACCGACTCGGCGGACGTGGACAGCTGCGCGAACGGGCCCAGCACGACCTGGCCTGACGTCCACGACCAGACCCCGGCAGCTCGTCCATCCACGAGCGCGAACGGCCTGAACAGGCCATTGACGGTCACGATGCCCTGATGGTCGGCGAGGATGTCCGTTCGCGACGCCCAGCCGAGCAGAACCGGATCGTACGCACCCAGCAGCCGTGGTCCCGGCATGCGCGGCATCTCCCCGGCCTCCGTACCCGCAGCGAGTTCAGCCAGGTCGTCGGGCCGATCGCGAAGCTCGCTCGCGATCGCATCGAGGCCGCGGCGGGCGTCGCCGAGCGGCAGGCCCGCCCACTTGGCCAGATCCCGATCGGAGGCTGGTCCGTGACCGACGAGATAGCGGCGAGCCAGCTCTGCTAGTGCCGTATCCGGGTCCGGCGCTGGCGGTGGCGTGCCAAGCCAGTCCCGCACGTGCACGTAAGCGTGCTGACGGCCGACCATCGGACCCCGCACGACGGAGCCGCGCATGCTGGCGAGCGCGATGATGTGCAGCGGGAGGTTGTCCTGCGCCGGGAGCCCGGCCGTACCGATGATGCTGCGCAACTGCTGGCCGGTGAGCGGACCCTGGGCAAGCAGGGCGGCCTCCACCAGCCTGATGCCCTTCTCCGCGCCAGTGTCGTCCACCCCGCCGCGCGCCAGCATCCGGCGGACGGCGACCTGGAGGCCCGGCCGCATCGTGAGCTGGTGCAGCCACCAGTAATCCTCCGTGCGGACCAGGTGCAGCGTGCCGCGGTTCAGCCAGGTCAGGACCAGCGAGCGGTCGACGGTAAGCGCGCGATCCACGTCAGCCGCAGTCAGGCCGCTGGTCCGCGCCCTGATCGCGAGCCGCGCCCCCCGCCCATCCTGACCCTGGATTGCCAGCAGCCGCTTGGCGACCTGCTCCGGGCTGTCAGCCGGGTTGCCCGCGAGCAACTGTGCTGCGAACCGCTTCCCGGCGACCTCCGGCCGGCTGGCCGAAATCTCCTCAGTCACTTCTCCATCATCGCCGGGCCCACTGACAGTCGGTCGACACTGGAAGAATACTGAAGCGAACACTTGACTATTAAGCTTCAGTCGATAATACTCAAGCACATGCTTAACCAAGTGGCGGACCTGGACCGGGTGTTCCAGGCATTGGCCGACCCGGGCCGCCGGCTCATGGTGGAGCGGCTCAGCAAGGGACCAGCCTCGGTGAGCGAGCTAGGCCGACCACTCGCCATGTCGCTCGCTGCGGTGGTCCAGCACGTGCAAGTGCTCGAGGCCAGTGGCCTGGTCCGCTCCGAGAAGGTCGGGCGCACTAGGACCTGCAGCATCAACCCTGGCGCGCTCCGGTCCGCAGAGAACTGGATCGCCGAGCGACGCAGCCTGTGGGAACGGCGGCTCGACCGCCTCGGCAATTACCTGACCGACAGCGCCCGCAGCACCCCCAGTCCGTCATCCCATCAGCCTGAGGAGCACCAGTGACCGAGCGTTCCGCCAACCACACCACCTTCGTCATCGAGCGCACGTATCCGGCCGAGCCCGCCAAGGTCTTCGGCGCCTGGGCCGATGGCAGCGCCAAGTCGATCTGGATGGACGACCCGGACTACAAGTCCGACGAGAGCGCCGAGTACGAGTTCGACTTCCGCGTCGGCGGGCACGAGCGCTTCGGCGGGCTGACGCCCGAGGGCAGCACCTATCGCTACGACGCCACCTACCACGACATCGTGCCCGAGCAGCGGATCGTCTACTGCTACGAGATGTACGCGGGCGAGGATCGCATGTCGGTATCCGTCGCCACCGTCGTCATCGAGCCGGCCGGGCGCAGCACGAAGCTGACCTACACCGAACAGGGTGTCTTCCTGGACGGCATCGACAAGCCCGAGCTCCGGCAGGAAGGCACCGAGTGGCTGCTCGACAACCTCGGCAAGTACCTGGCCGCGAAGGCCGGCCAGTAGCCGCCGACGACACGCTCAGCTCAGCGCTGACCACCGATGACCGAACGCACAGCAAGGAGCTGTCTGACATGCGCACAGTGATAGCGCGGGTCTTCGACTACTCTCTCGACGGCGTCATCGCCACCGAGGACACCGAGTTTTTCCAGTTCTGCCGCGACCTGCCGGACGACCCTGCTGAGGACGCCCGAGGGAGCGAGTTCTACGCGGGCGCCGACCTCCACATCATGGGCCGTGTTGCCTACGAGAGCATGGCCGGGTACTTCCCGACCGCCACCGACCACCCCTATACCGACATCCTCAACACGGCGCGCAAGGTGGTGTTCTCCCGCACGCTCAAGACCGCCGAATGGAACAACACCAGCATCGCCAGCGGCGACCTCACCGACGAGGCGGACAAGCTCCGCCGTGGCGGCGACGGCTACATCGTCGTCCACGGCGGCATCAGCTTCTGGCAGTCGCTCATCCGGCTCGACCTGATCGATGAGTACCGCATCACCCTGGTCCCCTACCTGGCGGGCGAGGGTCCGCGGCTGTTCGACGACGTCGGCAAACCCCAACCGCTCGATGTGCTGGCCAGCACTGCCTTCAGCAGCGGACTCCAGCTCGACTGCCGGCGGCACCGCTGATGCGCACGATCTTCGCGTTCCTGATGGCCACAGCGGACGGCACCGGATCAGTTTCTAGCCGACCCGGCTGAACAGCTGACTATGCAGGGCAGCTGTGAACTGTGCCAGCGTCGTCGGGCGGTCGACTTCGTAGCGATAGCGCAGGTTCTGCTGAGCAGACCAGTTGTTCTGCACGAAGACGACCTTGAACTGCGCGGCGAAATAGCTGGCCAGCCAAGGCTGGTTCGTGGTCGCCGGCTGCCCGTAGTCGCTCCACGGCACCGCAAACGTCTCCGCCAGCTGCTGCCGGCTCAGGCCGAACTCCGACTCCATCGCGGTGAGCCCCTGCTGCACGTCCCGCTCGACGCGAGCATGATAGGCGGCCGCCGACTGTCCCATCGGGTCGCTGTAATAGCGGTGGCCCCAGATCGTGCCGGAGGTCGGCTTCAGGCCGGTCCCGCAGCTGAATGGCGAGCTGGCCGTGGTGTAGCCGTGGCCGCAGAGGCCGGCATGGAACTGCGGCCAGATGTATCCACCCCGGTACATCGCCTTCAGCTGCGCCCAGTCGAGGTAGTAGCCCCGCTGGCCAGATGGTCCGCCATAGCCCTTGTCAGCGAACCCGGTGACCACGTACATCACCACCCGGTAGTGGTACTCGCGCAGCACCGGAAGCGCCCGCTGGAAGGAGCTCTGGTTGCAGTCGACGGTAATGAGGATCGGCTTGCTCGGCAGCGAGACCGGCTGCCCGTCTGCCCACTGCTGGTACTGCTGCGGGCTGATGGTGTGGTAGCCGTGCGCGTGCAGGTACCCGAGCTGCTGGCGGAAGGCCGCAAGGCTGACGCTGTTGGACTCGGGATCGTCCTTGCCGTAGATGCCGTGGTACAGCAGGACCGGCACCGAGGACGGCCCGCTGGCGAGGCTGGTGCGCAGCGCCGCCGCACCGGCCGCGGTCAGGGCCCAGTTCTGGTGATGCACGCTGCCGGAGCCCTGGTCGAGGTTGAAGTAGATGAGCCCGGTGACGCCGCTGGCTCTGGCGCCCCGCACCAGACCGGGAAGCGACTGGGCTTGACCGTTGACCTGGCCGACGCCCGTCTCGCTGATCATCACCGGCTTGCTCGTCGCGGCCCGGATCTGACGCAGCGTCTTGCCGAACACGTTGCTGAAGGTCGCGTGCGGGTACTCGTAGTAGGCGTCGACACCGATGATCGACGCGCCGGGCACGATGTAGTCCTTGGTCGGCCCCGCACCCGGGTACGTGCGGTTGAGGGTGTCCATCCACGTGACGTTGCGGTCGGCGCGGAAGACGTGCATGACATGGGCCCAGGCCGCCTGGTACTCGGCCGCGGGGGTGCGGGTGTAGCCCCACTGGTACCAGTTGCCGTTGGCTTCCGGCGCGAAGCTGAGGACAACCGCGTGCCCGTAGGCATGCACCTGAGCCGCAAGCCGGCTGAGGTAAGCGTCGTCGCCGCCCGCGGCCACCTGCTGCATGCTCATGCTGGGCTCGAGCTGCAGGACCGGCGCCGCTCCGTGCGCGGCGGCCGCTGCGCCGAGCTGAGCCGGGAATGGCTGGGACGGGCCGAGGTAGTCCAGCACATACCGGACCGGCTGCCCGGCCTGCTGGCCGAACGCCGCGACGGAGGTCCAGGAGTTTCCCTCGTCGGGCGTGAAGACGCCGAGCGGCAGTTCGCTTGACTTCGTGTCCGCAGTCAGCGCCGCAGTATCGGCAGGGAGCGAGACCGCAGTATTCAGCGCCGAGTAGGCACAGCCGGCTGCGCCCAGCGTGACCGCCGTGAGGACGCCGCCCGCCCAGAGGTGCCGCCAGCCGTCGTGGCGGCGCTTGATCGGCGCGATCCTGGCCAGTGCGGAGATACCGTAGAGCAGCGTGACGATGGCGGCGAAGGCAGCAAGTGCGGTCACAGATGGCCCCAGGTGGCTAGCGGCTTGCGGCGGATGACCTGGTAGGCAGCGGTCAGCAGGTAAGCACCCTCAGAGCAGCCGTACAGGAACTCCGGCACTATCAGGGCCGCGAGGATCCGGCCGCGCCAGCCTGCCCGCCACACCGAGATGACCCGCTCGGAGTACACCACCACCAGAGCGGCGACGATGAGCGGCGGGAACGCGGCGCCGGTCGTCAGCAGCGAGTGCACAAGCACGAACCAGAGCAGGAACTGCGCGAGGAATCGCAGGTGGAACAGCCCCTGTCGGGTCCAGCCATGCCAGCCCCAGGTCACCCGGGTGAAGCCGTAGTCGCGCAGCGACTCGAGCGTGCCGTGCTGCCACCGCAGCCGCTGATTGAACCAGGACCGCACCGTCGGCATCACCTCGGTCCGCGACTCGCAGCCGCGCGGGATGACGCAGGAGTAGCCCAGGGACCTGACCGCGAGAGTCAGCTCGAAGTCCTCGGTACAGCTATTCGGGTCGTAGACGTCACCTGGCCGGCCGGGCAGGACGGTCCCCCGGCTCGCCGCGACTTCACGCAGCATGGCCGCACGCGCCATAGTCCCCGTGCCGGACAGGCACCACACGCTCGTACTGCGCTTGCGGTACTGCAGGCGGGAGGCGCGGGTGAACTCGTTGAGCTGCAACTGCCGCACGAGGCTCGGCGCCTCCTCCTTGCCGAGGTAGGTGCCGCCAACAGCGGCTCGCGGATGGGCTCGCAACTCGCGTGCCGCGGTCTCGATCCACCTGGCGCTCAGCTCAGTGTCGGCGTCCATCACCAGGACGCAGTCATTGTCGGAAGCGTCCGGGAGGATCAGGGCCAGCGCCTGGTTGATGGCACCTGCCTTCCGTCCCGTGTTACCGATCGTCGTGACGACCTGCGCGCCTGCCTGCGCTGCGATCGCGGCCGTGTCGTCGCTGCAGTTGTCCGCGACAACCACGATCTCGTCTGGCTGCCGCGTCTGGCGGCGCAGGGCTTCGATCGTGCCGGCGATCTGGTCCCTCTCGTTGTGCGCGGGAATCAGCACTGTGACGCTCATCTGGCTGATCCCCCTGTCCGCTTTCGGGCATGCGAAAGGCCGGGATCACCTGGCATGCCCGTCTGACGGACGCTCGCGGCGTCACCGTACGCAGGCTCCCGGCCTCGATCTCCCTACCTTGAACACGCAGCGTGACGGGCATTCATCCCCTCGTCGCAGCTGACCCTGCAGATGTGACGAGCGTTACTACACTGAGGGCAGTTCACGAGCTCCAGGCGGGGGTCCGTGATCGGTGAGCAGGCAGGGGAAGCGATGTACCCGAGCGGCCAGATGCGTGCAACCGACGTCGACCGGGACAACGTGCAGCATGTGCTGAATGACGCGTATGCCCAGGGCCGGCTGACCCAGGCGGAGTGGGAGCAGCGCGCGAGCGTGCTCAGTGGTCCGGTCACCTACGGAGACCTCGACCGGCTGACTGCCGACCTGCAGCCACGGCAGCAAGCCGGCCCCGCTTACCCGCAGGGCTACGGACAACCCCCGGCTGCGTCCGAGCACACGAACGGGATGGCGATCGCGGCGCTCGTCTGCGGGATCGGCCAGCTCGTGGCCGGATTCCCGGCCGGCATCGCCGCAGTGGTCCTCGGCCACCTGGCCCGGAAGCGGATTAGGGAGACCGGCGAGCGCGGCGACGGCATGGCGCGCGCGGGACTGATCCTCGGCTACGTCGGCATCGTGCTCGGGATACTTCTTGTCTTGCTGATCGTGGGGATCGGCGCCAGCAGCGGCGGCGGCCACTCGGGCATTCAGGGCGGCTGACCGGCATGACCCGCCGACGTCATGGCGGCCGGCTTCGGCCCGGCGGCTACCCCCTCTCGCTGTCGAGCGCAGCCATCTGCCCCGGGTCGTAACGGTCCCCCGCCACTCCGCCGGCCGGCATCGCGGCCTCGATCGCGGCAAGCTCAGCCGGGGTCAAAGTCAGTTCGAGCGCGGCCAGTGCCTCGGCCAGCCGGTCACGACGCTTGGTGCCGATGAGCGGGATGATGTCGTCGCCGCGGGAGAGCACCCAGGCGATCGCGAGCTGCGCCGTGCTGACACCGCGGCCAGTCGCGATCTGCTCCAGAGCGCTGAGCAGCTCGAGGTTGCGCTGGAGGTTCTCGCCCTGGAACCGGGGGAAGCGCGAGCGCGGATCGCCGCTGCCGATGGCCCGTGCGGTGGCAGTGGACAGCAGTCCGCGCGACATGATCCCGTACGCGGTGACGCCGATGCCGAGCTCGCGCGCGGTCGGCAGGATGCGGTTCTCGATGCCGCGGCTCATCAGCGAGTACTCGATCTGCAGGCCGGCTACCGGATGCACCGCCGCGGCACGCCGGATGGTGTCCGCTCCCATCTCCGACAGTCCCAGGTACCGGACGTAGCCAGCCTGAATGAGCTCAGCGATCGCGCCCACTGTGTCCTCGATGGGAACGCTGTGGTCCAGCCTGGCAGGCTGATAAAGGTCGACGTAGTCGGTCCCGAGCCGGGTCAGCGAGTAGGCGAGCGAGTTCTTCGCCGCCACCGGGCTGGTGTCGTGGCCGATGAACGCGCCGCCCGGGTCTCGCTGACCGCCGAACTTGACCTGGATGAAGACGCTGGACCGGTCCACGCCGCGCAGGGCGTCCCGGAGCAGCAGCTCGTTGTGGCCCATGCCGTAGAAGTCGCCGGTGTCCAGCAGGGTAATGCCGGCATCGAGCGCGGCCCTGATTGTGGCCTTGCTCTCGTCCTCGTCGGCCGTCCCGTAGACACCGGACATTCCCATCAGCCCGAGACCGACCCGCGAGACCGACGGGCCGCCACGGCCGAGCGTTGTCAGTTCCATGTATCTCTGCCCTCCACTAGCCCGCGGATGTCGACAAATAGACAAGGTCGCCCTGGACGTACGTCGCCACTACGCCAGTGGACGCGATCTCCCCGGCTGGATGGGCGAACGGGTCCCGGTCGAGGACGACCAGGTCGGCCAGCTTCCCCGGCTCGATAGCACCGGTCTGATCGTCCAGGTGATTCACGTACGCGGAGCCGATCGTGTAAGCCGCGAGCGCCTCCGCAAGGCTCAGGGCCTGACCGGGCAGGAACGGCTCGGCCTCCGCGCCGATCGCGCCGGGCAGCGACCGGTTGACTGCGACGTGGATAGCGCGCAGCGGATTCGCACTGCTGACAGCCCAGTCGCTGCCAGCCGCCAGCCGCGCGCCAGCCCGCAGCAGGTCCCCGAAGACGTACTGGCGCGCGCCGCGCTCCGGGCCGATGAACGGGATCGTGAGCTCGTCCATCTGCGGCTCGTGGGCTGCCCACAGACCCTGAATGTTCGCCGTGACCCCGAGCGCCGCGAACCGCGGCACGTCGTCCGGGTGCATAACCTGCAGGTGCGCGATGTGATGCCGGTTGTCGCGCCGCGCGGCCCCGGCCGTGCCGTCAGGGGACCCGTCGGTGGCATTACTGGCCGCTTCAATCGCATCCAGCGCCTCACGCACAGCCCGGTCGCCGATCGCATGGAAGTGCACCTGGAAACCGAGCGCGTCAAGCTCCGTCACGTAGTCGCGCAGCGCGACCGGGTCCACGTACGAGAGGCCGGCCCCGTGGTCATGGACGCCGTGGTCGTGGACGCCGTGGTCGTGGACACCGTGGTCGTGGGCACCGTGGTCAGGCACGCTGTGGTTAGGCACGCTGTGCGGATCCCCGTACGGCTCGAGCATGCCCGCCGTGAAGTTCTCCGCGACACCGTCCTGCATGATCTTGACGGTGTCCGCCCGGAAGCGCGGCGCGCGGCCGCGCTCGCGCCGGGTCAGGATGTCCGGCAGCTGCTCAGCGCCCCTGGCGCGGTCCCACCACAGCGCGCCCTGGACCCGGGCGGTGAGCTGGCCGCTGGCCGCGGCGGCGAGGTACACCGGCAGCGGATCCGCACTGCCGAGGTAGTTCCCCACGATCGCGTCCTGCCACGCGGTGATCCCGCGCGTGTGCATATGACGCTGCGCCAGCAGCAGTCCGGCCAGCCGGTCGTCAAAGCTCATCTCGGGGACGAGCCGCCCGACCAGATCCGCCGCGCCCTCATGCAGAGTGCCCTGCGGGCTGCCGTTGCTCTCCCGCTCGATCCGGCCGTCTGCGGGGTCGGGTGTGCGGGCGTCGATTCCCGCCAGCTCCAGCGCACGGGTGTTGGCCCAGGCGCCGTGACCGTCCCGGTTCGACAGGAAGGCGGGCCGGCCGGAGGTGACCTTATCCAGGGTCTGCCGGTCCGGCGTGCCGCCAGCGAACCACTCCATCCGCCAGCCGGAGCCCGCGATCCACTGCCGGTCCGGGTGCTCGCGACCCCATGCGTCGATCCGCGCCAGTGCCTCGCCCAGGCTCGTCGCGCCGATCAGGTTGCAGGCCATCATCGTCACGCCAGCGAACGCCGGGTGCACGTGCGCGTCCTGGAATCCGGGCAGGAGGGCGCGCCCGCGCAGGTCTACCTGCTCCGTCGCCGGTCCGGTCAGGTCGGTGATCCGGCTATCCCCTGGCTCGCCGACAGCGGCGATGCGCCCGCCGACGACTGCCACCGCGGTGGCCGGCTTGCCGACCGGGGTGGTCGCCCGGACCACCCGGCGGCGGCTCGGATCCGCCGTGTACACCGCGCCGCCCGCGAATACGAGCTCCGCCTGGTCCGTCATCCGCGTCCGCCTTTCCTGCTACCTGCCGCCAACCCTAACCAGCCCGTATCGGCGCCGGAAAACCCGTCGCCAGGCACGCAGCTCCCCGGGTTAGGCTTCGCCGGTGCGGCGCGCCAACCTCCTCGGACCGCTGGCCGACCGGTCGTTCCGGCACCTGTGGCTCGCCGCGACGACATCCTCGGCCGGGTCGGCGTTCGTGCCGGTGGCACTTGCGTTCGCAGTGCTCGGCATCGGCGGCACCGCCACCTCGCTCGGTGTCGTACTGCTGGTCGGCACCCTGGCCGGGCTTGCTTCCTTCCAGGTCGCCGGAGTGTGGGCGGACCGTCTCTCCCGCCGCAACCTGATGCTCACCGCCGACCTGCTCAGGCTGGCAGTCGAGGTGGGCGTTGCGGTGCTCTTGCTCACTCACACCGCCAGGATCTGGGAGCTGGCCGTGGCAAGCGCCCTGGTCGCTATCGGCACGTCGTGGGAGGGCCCGGCGTCCATGGGCCTCGTCGCCGAGATCGTCCCGCCGGAGGGGCTGCAGTCGGCCAACTCGCTGCTGTCCATCAGCAACAGCGGCACCGCCGTGATCGGCCCCGCACTCTCCGGTCTGCTGGTCGCGACCGCGGGGCCAGGCTGGGCATTCGCGGTCGACGCGCTCTCCTTCGCGGGCAGCGCCTTGTTCCTGCTGCGGATCAGGGAGCGACGGCGCGAGCCGGCCCCGCGCCAGCACTTCCTCGCTGAGCTGGCAGTCGGCTGGCGCGAAGTCAGCTCGCGAAGCTGGGCCTGGTCCACTCTGATCGGGAACGCGTTCTCGAACATGGTGTTCGCGATCTTCATGGTGCTAGGGCCGGTGCTCGCACTGCGGCGCCTCGGCGGCGCCTCCGGCTGGGGGCTGGTGTCCAGCGGAATGACGGTGGGCACGCTGATCAGCGGGCTGATCGCGATGTGGTACCGGGGCCGTCGGCCGATCGCCTTCGGCATGTGGCTGACCGCGCTGACCGCGCTGCCGATCCTGGCGCTGGCCGCCAGGCTGCCGGTCTACCTCGTCATCGTCGCCGGCGTAGTCGGCATGATCGGCGTGCTCGTGCTCAATTCCAACTGGGACACCGCGGTTCAGCAGGTCGTGCCCAACGAGCTGCTGTCACGCTTCAGGAGCTATGACTTCCTGCTCGCGTTCGTCGCGATGCCCATTGGCTACGCGGTCGCCGGGCCGCTGCAATCCGCGTTCGGCGCGGACAAGGTGCTGGTGACCTGCGCCGTCATCGCCGTAGTCGCCAACGTCGTTCCCGCGGTACTCCCGGCAGTCCGCGCGGTCGTGCGCCACCCGGATGGCACCGTCACCGCGCCGCCGCCGCGGGCGAGGACTGTTGTGGCTGCTGCGCCGGATCCCGCCAGCGGACCGACCTGATCGCGGGCATCGCGAGCACGACGGTGCTGCTGACGGCGGCATAGGCGGCCGCCACCCCGAGCATCCGGCCTGGCCCGACGACGGCGGCGATCGGGCCGATGACCGCGTACCCGATCGAGCCGAGCAGGTACCCGCCAGTGAGCGAGAACGCGGTCGCCCGGCTCAGCATCTCGGCGGGTACGCGCTGCTGCATGGTCGTGCTCCAGTAGGTACCGAACGTCGCGCTCCCGCACCCTCCGGCGAATGCCGCAGCCGCGACCAGGTACAGCGGACCGCGAAGGGCCAGCGCCAGGCACGGCAGCGCGTAGCCGAACGTGCCGAGCACGGCGACGACGAGCAGCCGC
>Ga0335074_10003568_pt1 | contig 21313 bp, 31 predicted proteins | sample Lox_Sample_23_FD_206715 | JGI IMG/M metagenome (GOLD analysis project Ga0335074, IMG submission 206715) | Soil microbial communities from Loxahatchee National Wildlife Refuge, Florida, United States - Lox_Sample_2.3 | ecosystem: Environmental > Terrestrial > Soil > Wetlands | place: USA... | reverse complement strand
GGCCGGCGTCCGGCTCGTGTTGGCGATCAGCGTCTCCCACGTCCCGAGGAACAGGATCGGCGGACCCCAGAGGAGCGCGGCCGACGCGTTGATCGCGTCGGGGAGGCTCGGCGCCGTCTCGAGCGCCGGCCGGAGGACGCCGCCGACCAGCTCCGCCTGGCCCGCCAGGTAGCCGGCGTAGGCGGTGTAGACGCTCGAGACGCCCGCCACCGCCGCGAGCCCGCGGTCGGTGGCGAGCGCGGTCGTGAGGTTGAGGACGAGCCGCTGGGCGAACGCGTCGGTGACGTTCGGCCCGGTGAGCAGCACGATCGCCGACGCCGCGCCGGTCGTGTTCGGGAACAGCGCGGCGAGCCGCGCGGCCGCCTGGGCGCTCGGGGAGTTCGTCGGGACCGAGTCGGTCGAGTTGGTCGTGACGCTCGAGAGGCGCTCGAGGAACGGGACGGTGACGAGCAGCAGGGCGACCCAGAAGATCACCGGGTACCACGGGTGGCGGATGATCCACCGGGCGAGCGCGGCGAACCGACGCCCGCCCTCGGCCGGCGGCGCGCGGGCGGGGGTCGCCACGGCCTCCGGGGGCGGGCGCCGAAGATAACCCTAGCTGCGCGCGGGCGCCGGCGCCGCCGGGCCGCCCGCCGGCTTCTGCCACAGCGCCGGGAACCGGGCCGGGTCGACGAACACCCGAGTGCCGTCGACGACCCAGCCGTGGGGGACCTTCGCGACCTCGGCCGCGTCGTACCGGGCCACCCCGGTCGCGACGAGCGCCCCCGCGCGGTCGACGAGCGCCACCCGGGCGCCCTTCGAGAACGATCCCTTCACCGCGACGATCCCCCCGCTCGCGAGCCCCGCGCCGTGCGCGACGGCGCTCGCCGCGGCCTCCTTGAGGACGATCCGCGGGAACTCCGACCAGACTTCCGCGATCGGGTGGAGGAGCGCGAGCAGCGCGGCCGGCGCGCCGGCCCGCCAGGCGGCGACCGCGTCGGCGAGCGCGGACAGGGACGTCGCCTGCCGCTCGTCGAACGGGCCCGTCGCGACCCGCCGCAGCTCCTCCAGGTGGGCGCCGATCCCGAGCGCCTCGCCGAGGTCGACCGCGAGCGTCCGGACGTACGTGCCGGAGTCGGCGACGAGGTCGATCAGCACCCGCGGCCCGTCGACCTCGACCGCGGCGAGCCGGTGGATCGTGCGCACGCGCCGCTCCCGCTTCACCGCCGAGCGGACCGGCGGGGTCTGGTAGATCGGGCCGTGGAACTCGGCGATCGCCCGCTCGAGCTCCTTCGCCGGCGGCCGGCCGTGGAACGTGACGGCGCCGACGTACCGCTTCGGGAACTCGAGGACGAGCGGGAGGAGCTTGAGCGCCGGCCCGACCCCGACCCAGAGGAGGCCGGAGACGTTCGGGTCGAGCGTCCCCGCGTGCCCGGCGACCTTGACGCCGAGGAGGTCGCGCGCCCAGGCGGTCACCTGGTGCGACGACGGGCCCCGCGGCTTGTCGACGAGGAGGAACGCCCCGTCCGCGAGGCGGACCGCGACCGGGTCCGCGGCGGCGTCGGTCACGGCGTCGACTCCCGGGCCGCGAGGAAGTCGACGATCGTCCGCGCGACCTCGTCCGGCCCGGCGACGGTCGCGTCGACCGTGAGGTCGGCCGGCTCGCGGTCGACGTCGATCCCGTAGAACGCGCGGTAGCGGCGGTGCTCGCTCTCCTCGCGCGCCCGGAGCGCCGCCCGGACCTCCGCCGGGGGGCCGCCGTCCCGCCCCGCGACGCGGGCGACCCGGGCCTCCTCCGCGGCGGTGACGACCAGCGCCCAGACGGGCCGGTGCGCCCGGTGGCAGAGCGCCCCCTGGATCCGGCCGTCCAGGAGGCGGCCCGGCGTCGCGAGCGCCTGCATCGCGTCGTCCAGCGCCCGGTCGACCTCCGGGTGCGCCTCCGCGTACGCCCCGTAGGCGGCGAGGTCCATGCCGCGGCGCGCCGCCGCGGCCCGGAACTCGTCGCCCGCGGAGCGGTACTCGAGGCCGAGCGCGGCGGCGACCGTGCGGCCGGCCGTCGATTTCCCGCTGCCGGGCGGCCCGGCGACGGTGACGACCCGGCGGATCACGCCGTCCCTCCGACGGCCCCCGAAGCCGGCGGCGCGGAGAGGCGGTGCTCCTCCGCGTACCGGCGCAGCCAGAACTGCTTCAGGAGCCGGCGGAAGACGAGCGAGAACGGCACGGTGTACAGGCTGAAGATCACGAACCAGAACGGGATCCCGTCGCTGCCGATCCGCACGACGACGTGCATGAGGTCGATCGAGGCGCCGCCGAGGCCGATCGTCTGCTGGGCGACGCTGGCGTTGGCGATGACGAGGCCGACCCACGAGTAGATCAGGATCAGCAGGAAGTAGGTGATCGCCATCCCCTTGAACTGGGCGATCGACACCTCGGCCGAGAGCCGGGCGAGCCGCTCCTGGTGCGGCTTCAACGCCTCCATCCGGTCCTTCTTCCCCGAGCGGAGCGCCGCCATCTGCACCTTGCGGAACGCGGCGCTCCACTTCTGGACCTTCGCCGCCTTCACCCAGTCGGTCGTGTAGTTGTAGGCGAGCGCCGTGATCAGCATCTCGAGCGCCCCGGCGAGCGCCATCGTGAGGAACAGGTAGGAGGAGTGGAACCCGATCGCGAGGAACAGCGGCCCGTTGTGGACGTCGCTCACCCCGAGCAGCGTCGCGATCTGGTTGCGCGCCGCGGGGTCGATCAGCATGTAGAGGCCGAGGAACCCGAGGAAGACGATGATGAACGTCGAGAACTTGAACGTCGGGGCGGGGGGCCGGGCCGGCGGCGCGGGGGTCGGCGGTCCCGTCTCGTCGTCCTCGTCCGTCCCCTCCTCCCCGTCGTCCTCTTCCTCCTCCTCGTCGCCGGGGATCGGCGGCGCGGCGGTCGACGGGAGCGGGGCGTCCGGGGCGGCCACGCTACGACTCGCCTCCGAGGAACCGACGGAGGAGCGGGTTCATCTCCATCAGCTGCTCGCGGCCCATCGCTTCGTACAGGTTGATGATGATCCCGACGGTCAGCAGCACGCCGGTGCCGCTCGCGTTGCCGAGCGTCCCGATCAGGTCGGCCCCCGCGGCGAGCGCGCCGACGGCCGCGCCGGAGATCACGGTGATGACGGGGATGTACCGCTCGAGGACCCGACGGAGCACCCGCGGCTCGCGCCGGAACCCGGGGATCTGCATGCCGGTCGCCTCGATCTGGCGGGCGACCGCCTCGGGGCCCATGTTGGTCGTCTGGATCCAGAACTTGGCGAACAGGATCGACCCGCCGACCATCGCCCCGAAGTAGACGGCGACGTGGACGAGCCCCTGCCACCAGGTATGGCCGAACAGCGCCGAGCCGTACGTCTGGTAGTTCAGCATCGGCAGCAGCCAGGACCCTAAACCGTTCGGCGTCGACAGGTAGTACGCCCCGCCGGTGATCGCCTGCGTTTGACTGATGCCGGTCGACGACGCCGTCGCGGCGGTCGGGTACGACCCGACCCACCAGGCGTGGCCGAAGACGGGGAAGCGGGAGAGGGTCGGGTTCGACCAGAGGAGGATCGAGATCATCGAGACGTTCGCGAGCAGCGCGCTCATCAGGATGACCGGGATGTTCGAGGCGTAGATCAGCCGCAACGGGTAGCGGCCGCGCGCCCCGCGCGCCTCGGCGTGGGAGAGCGGCAGCTCGATGCGGGTCGACTCCGTCCAGGCGACCATGAAGAAGATCGCGGCGGTGCCGACGAGCGCGACGATCGGGTTCGGCGATTGGAGGAGGATCTTCTCCCAGCCGCCGCTCGCCATCTGGCTCGCCGAGTAGTGCGTCAGGAAGTACAGCGTCTTCGGGATCGTGCCGCTCGGCGGATTGTTGGCGCTGACCGCCACGCTCGGGGTCGCCGGGATCCAGTTGACCGTCCCCTGGATTAGCTGCTGCGAGACGCCGGCGGCGATGAACAGCGAGATCCCGCTGCCGATCCCCCACTTCGAGACGACCTCGTCCATCAGGAAGACGAGGTAGCTGCCGAAGACGAGCTGGGCGATGATGATCGTGTTGGCGAGGAGGAGGCCGTTCCCCGGGGAGGCGAGGTTCAGGCTCGAGACGATCGACGTCGACGGCGTCAGGTAGCCGAACACCTGGGGGATCGCCTCGACGAAGATCATCGCGAGGACGACGACCTTCTGGGTCCCCTGGTAGACCCCCTTGTCCTCGTCGTCGGTGAGGTCGAGGCCGATGATCTTCGCCCCGGTGAACAGCTGCATGATGATCGACCCGGTGACGATCGGGCCGATCCCGAGGTGCATCAGCGTCCCCTGCGCGCCGGCGAGGATGGCGCGGTAGCTGGCGAACAGGTCGACGACGGTCGCCTGGTCGACGCCGAAGAGGTAGATGTTCGTGAGCAGGAAGTACGTCAGCAGGATGCCGACGGTCCAGAACATCTTGGTGCGGAAGTGGACGTGGCCCTTCGGCTGGGCGACGGCCGGCATCCGCGTCGTCACCGGCTTCAACCCGTACAGCTTCGACTTGGGGCCCGCGTAGGAGAGCCCCAGGTACATCAGGAACAGGATCGCGAGCAGGCCGACGCCGATCAGCAGGAGGCCGAGCAGGCTCGGACGGTCCCAGAACCAGACGAGCGAGAGGATGACGACCCCGAGCACGAGCAACGGGACCGCCCAGCGCGGATCCCGCGGGACCTCGTCGTCGACCGGCATGGGGTGGGCCGCCGAGCCGGTCCGTCCGTTATATAGCCTTCGGGGCCGCCGCGGCGGCGGGGGCGTCCGCGACGACCGTCACCTTCGCGCGGGCGTGGGCGGAGGCGTGCGGGACGACGACCTTCCACGCGCGGCGGACCGTGCCGCCGCCGAGGAGGCGGTCGACCCCGATCTTCGTCAGGTCGGCCATCAGGACGTCGCCGTCGCGGACGACCGCGCCGGCCGCCTCGAGGCGCGGCAGGAGGCGTTCGAGCTCCCCGACGTTCACGCTCTGCGTCGCGGGCTGGCTGCCGCGCGGGCGCTTGAAGCCGTGCCGCCCGAAATGGTCGGGCGCGTAGATCAGCATCGACTTGAACTTGTACTTGTGCAGCCCGGCGTTCCCGCGGCCGCCCTGCTTGCCGGCGCCCCGGCCCGCCTTGATCCCCCGGCCGTGCGTGCGCAGTCCCCGGAACTTCTTCGTGCGGCTCGGCATCCGTCGTCCTCCCCTACAGCATCCGCTGGACGAGATCGTTGATGCGCGCGCCGCGGTAGCCGAGCGCGCCGCCGCGGGCGAACGGCTTCTTGGTCGACCGCCAGCCGCCCTTCGGCGCCCGGAGCCGGAACAGCGGTTTCAGGCCGTCGGCGGCGACCAGGCCCTTGCCGCTCACGTCGTGCGCCAGCGTCGCGACGTCGGGCGCACCGGGCGCGGCGGCCGCGTCGCCGAGGCGGTGGCCGTCGGTCGTCTCGCCGCGGGCGGCGAGCAACTTGCCGACCGTCGCCGGGTCGGCCTCGCCCCAGGTGACGTACCCCTGGACGACGGTGATCATGCCGCGGAACGACGGCTCCTCGGGGACGACCGTCGCGTGGTTCGGCCGCGTGAGGTGGAGCAGCCGGAGCGTCTCGACGACGTCGCGCCGCGCGTGGATCGAGCCGCGGACCCGGACGATCATCCACGCCATCGGCCTACGACCTCCGCGGGGCGCCCGGCGGCGGCCCCCGCGCCCCGCCCGGTCCGCCGGGCCGTCCGCCGCCCGGCCGGCCGCCGGGGCGGCGCCCGCCCGGCCCGCCGCGGCCGCGTCCGCCGCGCACCGGCCGCGGCGCGCCCTCCTCCTTCGGCGGGAGGATCGACGTGCCGGTCGGACCGCGGACGATCTTGAGCCGCGCCGCGTCGTCGGGCGGCACCTTGAGCTCGGAGAGCGCGACCAGCGCCCGGTAGACGGCGGCCGCGTAGTTGACGGTCGTCTTCGTGTGCCCCTCGGTGAACCCCCAGGCGTCGGTGAACCCGGCGAACCGGAGGATCGGCTTCGCGACGTCGCCGACCGCGAGGCCGACGCCGCGCGGCGCGGGCTTGAACTTCACCACGACCGAACCGGCGCGCCCGTGGACGAGGAACGGCAGCGTGTGCGCCCGCCCGCAGCCGCACTCCCAGCTGCCGCAGCCGCGGAGCACCTCGATCACCTCGAGCTTGGCGCGGTCGATCGCCCGGCGGATCGTCGGGCCGACCTCGCGGCCCTTGGCGCGGCCAAGGCCGACGAACCCGTCGCCGTTGCCGACGACGACCGTGACGGCGAACTTGAACCGGCGGCCGGAGTCGGTCATCCGCTGGACCATGTTGACGTCCAGCACCTCGTCGTGGAGGCCGGGGAGCAGCTTGTCGACGATCTGCGGCTCGCGGAGCGGCAGCCCGGTCGCGAGCGCCTCGCTCATCGAGCCGATCTCGCCGGCCGCGACCCGCTTGCCGAGCTCCGTCTTCGGCACCCACGGGGGGGCGGCCGCCGGCGCCGCCGGGCCCGCGCCGGGGCGCGGCATCGGTCCGGCCATCGCGGCGCTCACTTCGCCACCTCCGCGCGGGGCACGATCCCGGGCAGCTTCAGCTTGTACGTCTCGACCGGCTCGGGGAGCTTCGTCGGGAGGTGCGCGCCGCCGAGCCGGTCGGCCGACGGGAACCCCTCCTTGCCGTGCGGGATCGTGAGCCCGGCGTCCAAGAGCCCCTTCAGCGCCGCCGTGAGGCGGCCGCCGGGGGTCGGGTGGCGCAGGCCGACGTCGAGGACCGCCTCGGTCGCGCCCGCCGACTTCGCCCGCAGCCCGGCGAGCATGCCGGTCAGGTAGGCGGCGGGGGTCGAGGCGAACCGGGACGGCGGGAAGCTGATCCGGGCGAGCTCCGCGCTCTCCGCCGCGGCGACGACGCGGTCGCCGGCGGGGTCGAAGGCGACCAGCGCGACGCGGACGCGGCGACCGGAGCAGCGGACGACGGCGCGGGTGCGGCCCGAGCGGAGGAGCGCGAGGCGGACCCGGTAGTCGGTCTTGCCCTCCCGCCGGCGGCGGAAGTGGACGCGGTACCGCGGCCCGGTGCTCATGCGCGCGCCTCCGGGACGTGGCCGGCAAGGCGGAGGTTCACGAGGAGGTGCTGGCGGCTGCGGAACATCCCACCCTTCGACCGGCGGTAGAACTCGCGGTAGACGGCCGCGGAGATCTTCTTCGCCTCGCGCAGCTCCTTGAGGAGCGCCCGCTGCGCGCGGATGCGCCGCATCCACCGCTCCTTGCGCGGGACGCGGGAGAACGGCGTGCCCCGGCGGGAGCCGGGGCCCGAGTGCCGCCCCTTCAGGACCTCCGCCGCGTGGCGGCGGGCGCGGCCGCGGGAGGTGCCCTGCACCGGCAGGCGGCGGATGACGCGGGCCTTGATCGCGCTGCGGATGTCCGCGCGCGTCACGGCGTCCGCGAGCTCCTCCTGGCTCGCCGGGTCCATCCAGACGCGCCCCTCGCCGCACTTCAGGAGCGCGGCCGCGAGGCGGCGCTGGTTCGCGAGATCGGGCATCGGACTACGTCTCCTCCTCGGCCTTCACGATCGGGTTGAGCACGCGGATGCCGAGCCGGCGGGCCTCCTGCTCGAGGACGAGGCGGCGACGGGTGCCGACGGTCCGGCCGATCACGGCCGCCTGCCGGCGCCCGTCGAGCCCCTCGAGCTCGCCGGCGGAATGGACGATCACCGGCCGGAACCCGCTCGGGGCGAGGCCCCGGACGGCGGCCGGCGAGCGGTAGCCGATGCTGACGATCTCGGCGCGGTAGCCGTAGTGACGGCGCTGCTTCGACTGCTGGCCCCGGGGCCGGCGCCAGGCGCCGTCGCGACCGATCCGCCAGTAGCGGTTCGCCGCCTGGCGGCCGAAGATCGGCCGGCGCTTGTCGATCGCCCGACGGGCGGCGAGCAGGCGGGCGGTCGCCGCGTCGACCGTCGCGCGCTTCGGCGCGGCGGGCGTCTCGGCCTCCTTCTTCGCCTTCGGGGCCGGGGCGGCGGGCGGCGCCGCCGCCTTGCCGCTCCGGCGGCGCGTGGGCTTCGCCGGCGGAGGCGCCTCCTCGGTCGCGGCCGGGCGCTCGTCGTCCGCCATCAGGCCGCCTCCTTGAGGTGGGCGCGCTCGATCAGGTAGATGCCGTCCTGGAAGACCCGCGGGTCGTAGTCGCGGATCCGCGTGACCCGCTCGATGTTCGCCGCGCTCTGCCCGACCTGCTCCATGTCCCAGCCGGAGAGGACGACGAACTCGCCGTCGACCGCCGCCTTCGTCCCGGGGACGAGGCGGGTCGACCGGGGATGCTTCTCGCCGAGGAAGTTCTCGATCAGCAGCTCCTCGCCGCGGACCTGGACCTTCATCGGGAAGTGGGCGGCGACGACCTTGAGCCGCGCCTCGACCCCGCGGCTCACGCCGCCGGTCAGGTTCGCGACGTGCGCGGCCCACGTGGCGAGCAGCGAGCGGGCCTGCTTGCGCTGCGGCGGGATCTTGAGCGCGAGCGTCACCTCGCCGCCGGCGGCGGCGAGCGCGAGGACGTCGGACGGGAACGGGCGCTCGCTCGTCCCGAGCGGGCCCTTCGCGCGGATCGACCGCCCGTGGACGGAGACGGTGACCCCCTTCGGCAGCGCGACCGCCGCGCGGCCGGTCTCCTCAATAGACATAGGCGAGCAGCCGACCTCCGATCTTGAGCTCCCGCGCCTTCGGGTGCGCGAGGACGCCCTGGTTCGTGGAGAGGACGAGGAGGCCGAAGTCCTGCGCGGGCAGGAAGCGCGACTCGTACCGCTCGAGGCCGTCGTGGGGCACCGCGAGGCGCGGCTTCACGACGCCGCACGAGTTGATCCGGCGCGCGAGCGTCACGTCGTAGCGGCCCCCGCGGCCGTCGGGGACGAACGCGAACTCCTTCACGTAGCCGTTCTCGCGGAAGATGCGGAGCACCTCCGCGATCAGCTTCGACGTGGGGGCGATCAGCACGTGGGGCTTCCCCTCGGCGTCCGCGTGGCGGAGCGCGACCAGGGCGTCGTTGAGCAGATCCTGCGACATCGAACTCCCTCCTACTGGTACTTGCGGAACCCGAGGTCCATCGCGACCTCGCGGAAGCACTGCCGGCAGAGGTGGAGGCCGTAGCGCCGGACGATCCCGCGCTTGCGGTCGCACCGGAGGCACCCCTCCTTCCGCCCGAACTGCTTCTTCGGCTTCATCGGCGCTCACTCCACCACGGTGACGCCGAAGCTCGCGGCGAGGAACGCCCGCGTCTCGTCCCGCGTCGAGCGCAGCGCGCGCGGCAGGGGGCGGCTCTGGAGGCGGCGGGTGCGGATGCGGAAGCCGGCGCGGCCGAGCTCGACCGCGATGTCCATCCCGTGGATGCCGATCGCCGGGTCGTACTTCATGCCGGAGAAGTCGGTGTAGTCGGCGACCCCGAAGGAGAAGTTGCCGTTGCGATCGATCGAGTCGACGTCGAGCTGCCGGTCGCGGGCTTCGAACGCCCGCTGCAGGAAGTCGACCGCCGCCGCGCCGCGGAGCGTCACCTTCGCCCCGATCTCCTGGCCCTGCCGGATGCCGAAGTCGCGGTTGGTCGAGTGGGCGCGGGTGGCGACCGGCTTCTGGTGGGTCACCATCTGCAGGACCTTCTCGGCCTTCGTCCGCGCCTCGCCGGACTCGCCGACGCCGGCGTTGACGACGATCTTCACGACGCGGATCGCGCGGTGGGGGTTCCCCGGCCCCGCGGCGGCGGCCGGCGCGGAGGCGCTCTCGGGCGGGGCGCTCACCGGTCGACCCCCTGCCCGACGGTGATGCCGGGCGCCTGCTCGCCGACGACGTAGACGTACTCCTTGATCGTGGAGAACCCCTCGCGGAAGTGCACGAGGTTCGGCTGGGAGGAGTTGCGGACCTCGATCCGGTCGACCCGCGCGAGCTCGCCGACGTGCGAGCCGCCCGCGAGGAAGGCGAGGACGCCCGGCTTGAGCGGCAGGTGCTCGAGGACCTTCTGGCCGGGGACCGCGATCTTGACGGAGTCGCCGACGCGGTACGCGCTGGTCGGCGCGACCCGCAGGTTGCGGCCGTCGTGGAGCGTCACCGCGAGCTGGCCGCCGCGCACGGCGTGCTTGAAGCGGACGCGGGCGATCTTGACGCCGGCTTCGGTCGACGGGATCGCGACCAGGATCAGCTTGCCGCGGGTGTCGGTGACGACCCGGAAGTGCTGGTCGAGCGGCGCCGCGAACGAGACGGTGTCCATGAGGCCGACGCCGCGGGAGAGGTCGTCGGTGACCTTGCCGTCGACCTGGACGGAACCGGCGCCGACCAGCCGGCGCGCCTCGCGCGCGCTGGTGACGAGCCGGCGGAGGTCGCGGAGCACGAGCAGGAGCGGGATCGAACGGTCCTGGGCGTGCGGACCGGGGCTCGGCCGCTTCACCCACTTCGTCCCCTTGCGCGGGACGGTCCAGGCGCGCGGGGCGGCCCGGCGCTTCAGTCGGCGCGTCACGGCGCCTCCTCCTCTTCGCCGTCGGCGTCCGGCGTCGCGGGCTTCGGGGCGCGACCCGCCGACGGCTTCGGTTCGGCCGGGGAGTCCGCCGCGGGGGCGGGCGTCTCGGCCGCTTCGGGGACGACCTCGGTCGCCTCGCCGCGCTCCTCGGGGGTCACGTCGGTGTCGGCGACCTGCAGCGACCGGCGTCGCCACGGGTCGGCGAGGTTGAGCCGCGTGATCACGATGTGCGCGGGGCGGAGGGGGAGCGGCTTCAGCTTCTCCTCCGTCGTCTTGAGCGTGACGTTGTCGAGCGTGATTGTGTAGTCGCGCCGGTTGATGCGGGCGACCCGCTCCTCCCGGCCGGCGTAGCTGCCGGAGAGGACGCGGACGGTGTCGCCCTTGCGGACCGGGATCGACCGGGCGTGGAACCGCTTGCGGAGGTCCTTCGACAGCGGCACGACCATCCGCCGCCGCCGCTCCGGGTTGGTCGCCTCGTACAGCCGCCGCCGCTGCCGGCGCGGCGAGTGGGGGGACGGACGCATCGGTGAGCCCCTCCTACAGGATGATCGACGAGGCCGCGGCGATGCGCGGCCAGCGCTCGGCCGCCTCCTTCGCGACCGGTCCCTTGATCTGCGAGCCCTTGATCTCGCCCGTCTCCGTCGTGATCACGGCGGCGTTGTCCTCGAACTGGAGCCGCGTGCCGTCGGCCCGCCGCATCGGCGCGCGGGCGCGGACGATGACGGCGTGCAGCACCTGCCGCCGCATCTCGGGGGTCCCCTTCTTCACGGAGACGATCACGAGGTCGGCGATCCCGGCGCGGGGGTAGCGGCGGTGCGTGCCGTGCCAGTTGCGGACGGCGATGATCTCGACGACCTTCGCGCCGGTGTTATCGACGCACTCGAGGCGGGCGCCCTTCGGGAGCCCGCGGCCGCGGCGACCGGCGAGGCCCTTCACGACGACTCCTCCGCCGCCGGGACCGGCGGGGCGCGCGGCGTCGCTTCCTCGCCGGTGACCCGATGGGCCGCCTCGCCGAGGTCGGCGACGATGCAGAACGAGACGAGCTTCGAGAGCGGCCGCGTCTCCGCGATGCGGACCCGGTGGCCGACCGGGACGTCGAGACACGGCGGCGCGTGGGCGAGGTAGCGCCGGCGGCGCTTCTCGTACCGCTCGTACTTCGCGACGTAGTGGAGGAGCGTGCGCTCGACGACCGCCGTCCGCTGCATCGACGCGGAGACGACCGTCCCCTCGAGGATCTGGCCGCGGACGGAGAGGCGGCCGTGGAACGGGCAGTGCCGATCGTCGCACCGTCCCTTCGGGGCCCGGACGTCGAGCCCGATGTCCCGGGCGCGGGGCGTGCGGGACGTCGTACGGGCCGGTGTCATTGCAACCTCCGAGGGCCGCCCGCCAGGAGGCGCTTCGTGCGGTCCTCGGGACGCACGCGAAGGGCGTCCCCTCTTAACGGTAACTCGCCCGCGCCGAGAGAGATCGTGCCGGTGAGGCCGGTCTTCGAGATCCGGAGCGTCCGGCGTCGGCCGGGGACGCGGACCACGAACGTGCGGAGCGTCTCGTCCACGATCGTCCCGCGGACGGCCGCGGCGCGGCCGGCGCCGGCGGGGAGGTCGACCGCCGCGCCGATCAGCTCGCCGGCGAGCGCTTCCGCGACAACGCGCGGCGGAACGCTCTCGACGTCCGACGGGCCCGGCATCGGCTCACCGAGAAGCCCCCGTGCTCCGGGCGATGGGCTGGGGGGCGCGCGCCCGCTCGTTCAGGACCGTCAGCGCCCGCGCGACGTTCGTCCGCAGCGCGCGCATCCGCCCGGGGCTCGGCGGCGCCCCGCCCATCGCGGCGACGCCGCGCTCGCGGAGGAGGTCGTTCTCCGCGTCGGCGATCCGCCGGCGGAGGTCCTCGTCCGACAGCTCGCGCAGCTCGCGCATGCGCAGGAGCGTCATACCGCCTCGGTCGCGTCGGGCGGGGGCGGGGCGGCGGCGTCGTCGGTCGGGGGCAGCTCGACGACGGCCGGCGCGGGCCGGTGCTCGACGCCCTTCACGACGATCTCGTCCGGCAGCTTCGCGGTCGAGCGCATGATCCAGACGTTGACGCCGATGACGCCGGGCTTGAGGCGCGCCTGCGAGAATCCCTTCGCCATCCAGAGGTGGACGGCCTCCCCGCAGTACTTGATCGTCCCGGCCTTGAACCGCTCCGTCCGGTGCCGCTCGCCGGTGAGCTTCCCCGAGAGGATGACCTGGCAGCCGCGCGCGCCGGACTCCATGATCCGGCGGACGGTCGAGTGCCCCGCGCGGCGGAAGTGCCAGCCACGCTCGAGCGTCGAGGCGAGCTTCTCGCTCATCAGCTGCGCGTTGAGGCTCGGCTGGCGCTCCTCCTGGACCTCGATCTGCGGGTTGTCGAGCTGGAAGCGGGCGTGGATGTCCTCGGTGAGGCGCTTGATCAGCTCGCCGCGGTGGCCGATCAGGATCCCCGGCCGCTCGCAGACGAGCGTGACGCGGGTCCCCATCGGGGTGCGCGTGATCTCGAGCCCGCCGAAGCCGGCGCGGGCGCTCTCCTGGACGAGGAAGTCCTTCAGGAGGACCCGGCGGGTCGCCTCCTGGATGACGCGGCGTTCGGAGCTCACGACGCCTCCTTCGCCTCGGCGAGGACGATCTCGACGTTGGTCGTCTGCTCGTTCCAGGCGGTGGCGCGCCCGTGGGCGCGCGGCATGTTCGCCTTGGTGATCTGGCCGCGGGCGCAGGCGGCGACCTTCACGAACAGCCGGTCGGCGTCGAGGCCCTCGTACTCCGCGTTCTCGCTGGCGTTCTCGAGGACCTTCAGGACCTGCCGGGCGACCTTCTGCGGGTAGCGGCCCGGGCCGATCCCCTTCTTGTGGGCCGTCTCCTGGTTGTAGCGTCGGAACGGGACCGGCCGCTCGAGCGCGACGACCGACTCCAGGAACGTGCGGGCCCGCTCGATCGGCAGCCCGCGGATGGCGTTCATCACCTCGTACGTCTTCTTCGGGGAGATCGGGAGCTCCACGCCGCGCGCCCGCGCGACGCTCACCCCCGGCTCGTCCCGGTACGTGTACCCCTTCATCGTGGAAGCGCCCTCACTTCAACGGCATGAACTTCGACGACCGCGTCGCGCCGACGCCCGGCCCGGAGTGCTTCTCGAAGCGCCGGGTGAGCGCGAACTCGCCGTAGTAGTGCCCGATCATCTCCGGGCGGATCTCGATCTCCTTGAACTCCTTGCCGGTGTGGATCGCGACCCGCCGGCCGACGTGTTCCGGCAGGACGAGCGCATCGCGGCAGTGCGTCCGCACGACCTTGTCGCCGGCGGTCGCCCGCATCCGCTCGAAGAACGCTGCCGTCTCGGTGTTGAAGCCGCGGCGGATCGACCGGCGCGCCCGCGCGGTCAGGATCTTCGCGAGCGCCGGGAGGTCGAGCGCCTTCAGCTCTTCGAGCGTCTTCCCCCGGTAGGAGAACTCCCGCTTGCGGCGGGACTCGACCTTCTTCGCGCGACGGGCCTTCGGCATCGCCTACCCCTTCCCCCGCTCGGCGCGGCGCGCCCGCTTCTTGCGGGCCGACCGCGAGAACCGGCCGACCTTCGCGCCGGGCCACGTCCCGCTGCTCACCGTGCTCGGGCGCCCGACGTGCTGGTGCGCGCCGCCGCCGAACGGATGGTTCACCGGGTTCATCGCGACCCCGCGGACCTTGAACGGCGGCCGCGCGAGCGAGCGCGTCGCCCAGAACTTCTTGCCGGCCTTGATGATCGGCCGCTCGAGCCGGCCGCCGCCGCCGACCGCGCCGACCTGCGCCCGGCAGGTGGCGAGGAACTGCTTGAACGCGCCCGACGGCAGCTGAACGGTGACCTCGCCCGCGTCGTGCGCGACGACGAGCGCGCTCGCCCCGGCGGAGCGGACGAGCCGCCCGCCGTCGAACGGCTTGACCTCGAGGTTGGAGACGAGCGTGCCGTCCGGGATCCGTGCGAGCGGCAGGATCGACCCGCGGTCGACCTTCCCCTCCTGGAACGCGACGAGGTCGCCCGTGGCGAGCCCCGCGGTCGCGAGGATGCGGATCCGGCTGCCGTCCGGCGCGACGACCTCCGCGACGGGTGCGGTGCGGCCCGGCGACGGTTCGATCGAGGCGACCTTCCCCTCCCCGACGACGGTCGGGGCGGGATGGTAGACCGGGCCCGGGTGCCGGTGGCTCGGCGAGCGGTACCGTCCGGTGCCGGCCCCCCGGCGCCGGGAGATGATGCGCTTCCCCACTAGAACACTCCCGCGCGGCTGCCGATATCCTCCGCGCTAAACTCCTTCTTGAAGCGAACGGTCGCGATCTTCCCCGACGGCACGATCTTCACGGTGATCTTCGCGACCTTGCAGTTGTACGTCGACTCGACCGCGCGGCGGATCTGGGCGCGGTCGGCGCGGGAGTCGACGACGAACTCGAGCTTGTTCTGGCGCTCCATCTCGTCCATCGACTTCTCGGTGACGTAGGCGTGGAGGATGATCCGGTGCTGGAGGTCGCTCATGCCGGGGTCGCCTCCTTGAGCCGGGCGCGCAGCGACTCGACCGCCGCGCGGGAGTAGAGCGTGAGCCGGCCGGGCGTCCCGCCCGGCGCGAGGTCTTCCGTGGAGAGGCGGGGGACCGGCACGACATCGACCCCCGAGAGGTTCGCGAACCCCCGGGCCTGGTGCAGGCCGCTCGTGACGACCAGGACGCTGCGGGGGGTGCGCCGGACCCGGCCCCGCCGCCGGGCGCGACCCGACGCCTTCAGGTGGGTGCCGTCCGCCGACCGCTCGACGTCGTCCCACAGCCGGAGCTGCTCGAGGACCGCGCGGGCGTCGGCGGTGCTGTCGACCGCCTCGAGGGGCGTGTCGAGCACGATCGGGAGCGCGAGGCCGTGCGGGACCTCGTGGCCCCGCGCCGCCGCGAGCTTCGCCTCGCGCGTCGCCGCGAGGGCCGACGCGAAGGCGAGGCGCCGCTCCTTCTCGTTGATCTTCTTGCCCCAGATCCGCTCGACGCGGGGCGGGTGGGCGGGCCGCCCGCCGACGGTGTTCGGCGCCTGGGCGCCGCGATTCGAGTCCATGAGGCGCGGCGTCCGCGCGACGCCCTGGCCCTTCCCCGACCACTCGACCGAGTGGCGGAGACCGGCCGTCGGGCTCGTCCCGTACGGCTGCCGGCGGTGCGACTGCTGCGCCACGACCGCCCGGCGGATCAGGTCCGCGCGGACCGGGGTCGAGAACGCCAGCGGGAGGAGGACGGTCGCGTGCGACTTGCCGTCCAGGCTCAGGAGGTGCGCGCGGTGGTGGCCGCTCGCCTCGGGCGCCGTCGGGGCGGGCTCCTTGCGGGCGGCGGTCGGCATCACGCCCCCTGCTTCGACCGCGTGCTGAAGTAGCGCAGGTCGACCTTCTCGACGTTCGCGACCTGGCTGCGGATCGGCGCGCGGAAGCGGAGGAGCCGCTTCGCCGGTCCGGGCAGCGAGCCGTGCAGGATCAGGCAGGAGGAGCGGACCTCGCCGTAGTGCGGAAAGCCGCCGGCCGGGGTGATCGGGTCGGCCTTCGGGTCGCGCACGACGCGCAGGATGCGCATGTTGAATTGCGTGCGGCGGTGGTACCCCTGCTGGCCGGCCTGCGGAATGCGGTAGGTGACAAAGCTCGGGTTGTGCGGGCCGAGCGTCCCGATCATCCGGCGGTGCTTCGAGTTCTTGCGCGGCTGGAGCTTGACGCCCCACCGCTGGATATGGCCCTGGAAACCGAACCCCTTCGTGACCCCGATGACGTCGACGAACTCCCCTTCCCGCGCGAGCTCCTCGGCGGGGATCTCCTTGCCGAGCCGCTCGAGCGCGAACGCCCGCCGCTCCTCGAACTTCTCGCCGGAGACGCGGACCTCGAACAGGTTCGGGGTCTTCGACGGCGTGCCGGTGATCAGGGACGGCTGGGTGTGGACGAGCAGGCGGACCTCGACGCCGGCCATCTGGCCGAACGCCGTGCGCTGGTCGGCGGAGCCGATCCCGTGGGTCGGCAGGCGCCGGTCGAGCTCGGGCGACGGTTCGGGCGCCCAGACCTCCGCGACGACGCGCATCCCGTACGGGTGGCGCGCGTAGACCCGCGCCCCGACGATGCGGAGCGGCGGGACCTCGACGACGGTCACCGGCACCGCGACCTCCTGGCCGGCGGTCGTCGACCGCTTGCGGTAGTCGACGATGAACGCGTGGGTCATGCCGACCTTGTAGCCGGCGAACCCTTCGATCGCCGGCTCCTTCTTGCCGGGCGACCAGGAACGGACGCGCGGGACGGGCCGGGCCGATCGCACCCGGGGCGAGAACGCGAGCGAGCCTCGACGGGGACGGTGACGTGCCATGGCCGATAGAGGCTCCTCTCTGCGGGGGGTGGGGGAGCTGCGTACCCTATATAACGGCTCGTAGAAAACGGGGTCTCTCCGAGAGAAACCGACACATTCCCCGTCGCGGCGAGCGCGTCGCGCCCGAACGCGCGCGTAGAGAGCGCGCCCCGGTCGGGCCGGGCGCCGGTCAGACGATCTGGAGCTCGCGGCCGACCTGCCGGAACGCGTCGATCGCGACGCCGACGTCGTCGTCCGAGAGCCCCGCGTTCATGATCGTGCGGATCCGCGCCTTCTCCTTCGCGACCATCGGGTAGACGATCGGCAGCGCGAAGATGCCGAGCTCGAGCAGGCGGGCGCTCATCCGCTGGGCGAGCGCGCTCTCCTTCACGATGATCGGCGTGATCGGGGTCGCGCTGTGGCCGGTGTCGAACCCGGCGTCCGCCATCGCCGACTTGAACCGCCGGGTGTGCCGCCAGAGGCGCTCGACGTGCTCCGGCTCGGTCTCGAGCACGTCGATCGCCGCCGTGCACGCCGCCGCGACGGCGGGCGGGTGCGAGCCGGAGAGCAGCCACGTCCGCGACTTGTTGAACGCGAACCGGATCAGGTCGGCGGAGCCCGAGACGTGGCCCCCGACGACCCCGAACGCCTTCGAGAACGTCCCCATCTCGACCTGCACCTGGTCGCGGCCGAGCCGGAAGTGCGAGACGATCCCCCGGCCCCCCTCGCCCAGGACCCCCTCGCCGTGGGCGTCGTCGACGTAGACCATCGCCCCGTGGTCGGCCGCGGTCGCCGCGATGCGGTCGAGCGGGGCGATGTCGCCGTCCATCGAGAAGACCCCGTCGGTGATCACGAGGATCCGGCGCGGCGCCGGCGTCTGGTGCTCGGCGTCGCGGAGGACCCGCGCGAGGTCGTCCGGGTCGCCGTGCTTGTAGACGGCGCGTCCGGCGCGCGCGAGGCGGACGCCGTCGATGATCGAGCCGTGGTTCAGCTCGTCGCTCACGATCAGATCCCCCTCGCCCGCGAGCTGCGGGATGAGGCCCGAGTTCGCCGCGAAGCCGGTCTGGTAGACGAGCGACGCCTCGGCCCCCTTGAACCGGGCGAGGCGGCGCTCGAGGTTGACGTGCAGGTCCATGTTCCCGGCGATCGGCCGCACCGACCCCGAGCCGGCGCCGTGCGACTCGACCGCGGCGATCGCCGCCGCCTTGAGCTTCGGGTGGGTCGACAGGCCGAGGTAGTTGTTCGAGCAGAACATCAGGACCTTCTTGCCGTCGACCGTGCACCACGGCGCGCTCGGCCCGCCGAGCACGTGGAGCTTCCAGTCGAGGTCGGCGGCGACGAGCTCGCGGACCTCCGCCCCGAGGAACCCGACCGGGTCGCGCGGCGCGGTCACCAGCGGGCCTCCAGCGAGACCTTCCCCGACGCGCCGGACCGGATCAGGTCCATCGCCCGCGCGACCTCCGGGATCGGGACGCGGTGCGTGATCACCTGCTCGACCTTCTCGCGGAACGACGGCCGCGCGAGCAGCCCCTTCACCTGGTGCCAGGTCTCGAACATGCGGCGGCCGTAGATGCCGTGGACGCGGGCGGCCTTGAAGACGATCGAGTTGTCGACGTCGATCGTCGCCGGACGGTCGAACAGGCCGAGCAGCGAGACACGCCCGCCCGGCGTCAGCGCGCCGAAGACGATCGGCAGCGACGCCGGATGGCCCGACATCTCGAGGGCGACGTCGACCCCGTGGCCCCCGGTCGCGGCGGTCACCTCCCGCACGACGTCGAGCCCCGGCTGCGTGGGGTCGTACACCGCATCGACCCCCATCCGGCGCGCCAGCTCGGCGCGCACCGGGTTCACCTCGGTCGCCGCGACGTACGTGGCGCCGAGCGTCTTCGCGGCGGCGATCGCCATCAGGCCGATCGGCCCCGCACCCGTGATCAGGAGGTTCTTCCCCGCGAGGTCGTCGCAGTTCCCCTCGGGGAGCAGCGAATGCATCGCGTTGCCGAGCGGCTCCTGAACGGCCGCGAGCGCCGGGTCGAGGTCCGGGGCGTTCTTCCAGGCGTTCAGCTCCGGCAGCACCACGTACTCGGCGAACACCCCGTCGCGGTCGACGCCGAGGAGCTGGACGTTCTCGCAGATGTGCATGCGGCCCGTGCGGCACTGGTAGCAGGTACCGTCGACGATGTGCGTCTCGGCCGAGACCCGGTCGCCGACCGCCAGCCCGCGGACCGACGGCCCCAGCCGGACGATTTCGCCGCAGACCTCGTGCCCCAGGATGATCGGGACCTTCCGGACCCGCGACTCCGCCCACTCGTTCCACTGCCAGAGGTGGACGTCCGTCCCGCAGACGGACGACGCCAGCACGCGGACGAGCACTTCGCCCTCGCCCGGGGTCGGATCGGGGACCTCCCGGACCTCGCCGCCGGGGCCGCGATGCGTCTTGACGACCGCGTGCACAAGAATCCGGTCGGCCGAGTCGGACCACGGGTTTAACGGTTGGCCGGAGGCCCGCGCGGCGCGCCGGTCCGGCCCGTACGGTTACCTCCCGCCTAGACCGAGCGTAAATACCGGCGACGGCCTCCTTCGAGGGAGCTCGCATGAGCCGGGACATGCGACCGCAGGAGCCGGCGGCGGCGACGCCGTCCCGGCTGTGGACCGTGGCGGAGGCGAACGCCCGGCTGGCCACGCTCGAGCCGCTGCTCGAGCAGCTGCGGGTCTGGGCCGTGCGGCTGCACGAGGTGCACGCCGAGCTGCGCCGGCTGACCGGATTCTGGGGCTCGGAGATCGACGCTCCGGACCACGCCGACCACCACCTCAAGGAGCGGCTCGAGGCCGAGTGGAAGAACCTGTCGCGCCGCCTCGACGAGTCGATCGAGGCGCTCCGGGCGGAGGCGATCGAGGTGAAGGACCTGCGCGAGGGTCTGGTCGACTTCTACACGATCGCGGACGACACCCTCGCCTACCTCTGCTGGCGCCGCGGCGAGCCGGCGGTCGCCTTCTACCACTCGCTGGACGGCGGCTTCCGCTCCCGTCGGCCGGTCGCGGCCGCCGAGCGGCCGTCGACCGCGTCGACGCGGTCGCCGTAGCCGGCGCCGCTACGGGGTCGTCCCCTCGACCAGGAGCTCGCCCGCGCCGGTCGCGGCCGCGAACGCCCCGCAGGCCCCGACGACCGAGGCGACCAGCAGCAGGTACGGGAACGCCGCCGACAGACCGAGGAGGAACAGCACCGCCGGCGCCGCGACGCCCGCCGACCCGCCGATGACGGTCGCGGTGCGGACCGTCGGGCGCCGGGCGAGGATCGCCGCCGCCCCCGCGACGACGGCGATCAGCGCGAGCAGGATCGCCCCGCCCCCGATCGACGCGAGGAAGCTCTCGAGGTCGGGGAACGGGGCGAGCGCCACCGTTGTGCCGTTCGCCACGCTCCCCGGGTAGACGGCGATCGTCAGGCCCGTCGTCCCCGCGTTGTACGCCGGCGACGCGAACGTCGTCAACGTCACCGGCGCGTACCCCGGATAGGTCACGTTGATCGAGATCCCACCGCTCGGCACATGGGCGAACGAGAACGTGCCTCCGAGCGACGTCACCTCGACGACCGAGCTGCCGTTGTCCTCGGTCAGGTTGACGGTCGCGCCGGCCAGGGGCGCTCCCGTGGAGCCGCGGACGACCGTCCCGGAGACGGTGTACTGGGCCGAGTGCGTCGCCTCCGCGCCGTAGAAGGCGAGGGCGCCGCCGACGCCGATCGCGGCGATCGCGACGGCGATCAGCGCCGCGGCCGCGGCGGACCGGACCCGCCAGCGCGGGGGGCGCGGCCGCGGAAGCGGGGGATATAGGCCGGGGAGAACCTCCCACGTGTACAGTACCGGCGGGTCCCGGGGGACGAGCACCGGCACCGGAGCGCGGCAGTGCGGGCACGGAAACCACTGGGTCGGCGGGGACGGAGCGACGACCGCCGCCAGCGGCGTCCCGCAGTTCGGACACTTCATCGAGACGGGCGGGACGGCCATCGGGTCGGGGCAGGGGCCACCCGGGTCTTATCGTTGGAGCGGGCCCTGGGGAAGCCGCATCCTCGCGTCGTCGGGGTCGACGACGGTGCGTTCGGCCGCCACGAACGGTACGCCCCGATCGCCGCCGTCGTCCTGACCCTCCCCGACCGGATCGAGGCGGTCCGAGTCGGCCGGGTCCGGGTCGACGGCCAGGATGCGACCGCGCGGATCGTCCGCCTCTTGAAGGGGCTGCCGGGGCGGGACGGCCTCCGGGCTGTGCTGTTGGACGGGGCCGTCGTCGGCGGGTTCAACGTCGTCGACCTCGATGCGGTCGGTCGGTCGACCGGCCTGCCGGTGGTCGCGGTCACCCGTCGGCCGCCCGACTTCGCGGCGATCCGAACGGCGCTCCGTCGCTGGTTCCCCCGCACCGCCGCCCGTCGGCTGGCCGTCCTACGCCGGCACCGCCTGGTGCGCGTGCCGACGACCGGTCTCCCGCTGTGGGCCGCCGCCGCCGGTTGCCCGACGCGGGACGCGGTGTGGCTGGTGCGACGCACGGCCGTGCGCGGGTACTGGCCGGAACC
>Ga0335074_10003566_pt1 | contig 21315 bp, 6 predicted proteins | sample Lox_Sample_23_FD_206715 | JGI IMG/M metagenome (GOLD analysis project Ga0335074, IMG submission 206715) | Soil microbial communities from Loxahatchee National Wildlife Refuge, Florida, United States - Lox_Sample_2.3 | ecosystem: Environmental > Terrestrial > Soil > Wetlands | place: USA: Florida... | reverse complement strand
GGTAGTCCTGCACCCCGTGCTGCATGTCGACGGTGATGCTGTCCCAGCCGCATTGCGCCATGACCTCGGCCGAGAACCCCGTCGGGATCGCCAGCCAGCCGTTGACCGCCGCCTTTCCCGCCAGCCAGCGTTCCTTCAACTTGTTATCGGCCATCTCGCTTCCTTTCGCTGTGACGCCGCGCCCGCACGGCCACGGCCGCAAACACGGCGACGGATCGTACCCTGGTTGTTCCGCCGGTGGAAATCGGCAGATGCCGCCGTGGCAGATACCCTAATCGGGCTGCTATGCGCCGGGCTGGGTCCTGACCCCGTCGCCAATTAAAACAAACGGCGACCAGAAGTTAGGATGCGATATCTCAACCGGTGCTTGAGGTGAGCCACCGGCAGTATCGATCATTTTGAGCTGGGCGGCGCGCAAAGCCTGCGCGGAATCCGTCGCCCCATTGCCGAACGTGCCGACCATCATCGGCACCGACGCGGCGGTCACCACCGACCAGTGGGTCACCAGCAGCCCGTGCGCGCCGGCCTGGAAAAAGGCGCGCGCCAAACCGGAAAGGCTTTCGCCGGTGCCACCGCTGCCGGCGGTGTTGCAGGCTGAAAGCGCGACCAGATCGGCGTGAAGCTTCAGTTTTTCGATATCGCCGACGCGCAGGAACTCGGAATCGGCATTCGCGGCGTGCGGCGATACCGACACGATAATCGCCGGTTCCGTCAGGCAGCGCAGGCTGGCTGGCAGAAAGGCATGCGTCGCGAGCAGGATGATCTTGTATTCGCCGAGATCGGGTTGCTCGAGGCGTGCTTTTGTAAACTCGTCGCCGGTAACCGCGGCGCTCGGCCCGGCGCCGAGTTGCTGCGCGATCTGGATCACCTGGTTGCGCGTGTCCGGCAGCCGCGGCAGCAACCGCAACGCCGCCAAATCGTCCTGGCAGCGGTCGGGGGGGAAAGAGGCGGCGAGCTGCGCTTCGCTGGCCGGCTGGAAGTCGCCAAAGCCGATAAACGGCTTCAGCCCCGACGCCACTTCGCGCTTGGCGCGGATGTTGACCAGCATGCGAGGCGACGGAACGTAGGCCATCGCGAACCGCCGGATCAGGAACGGAACCTTGCGGTAGTCGCCGCCGTCGACTGAGACCCCTGGTTGCGTCACCAGCGCCTCGAGCGGGTAGCGCAAAAGGTCGCCGTTGGCCGCGACGGTTATCCGCGTGACGCCTTGCAGCTCGGATTCGGCCGGACCGAACAGCGCTGAATAAAGCTTGTACGACGCGGCGAAATCGAGCTTCGGGAGACCATGCGACGTGGCGAGTGTGGTGTCGCGCAGCTGGTTGATGAGGCCGGAAATGTCGGCAGCAGTGAGATTGAGGGGATAGGCGACGATGCTGGTCGGCCGAACGACAAACCCGTAGCTGCCGTCCCTGGCGACAAAAAACAGCGCAAAGGCTTCGTCGGGCGCCAGCAGCTTTTGCAATTCCGCGAGGGTCGCCGGCTTTTCCTTCGCCTTCAGATAATTCGGAGCCTCGGACTGGATCGCCTGTTCGGCCTCGCCTTCAGCCTTTTTCGTCTCGTCGATCTTCTTGTCGATCGCCGCGATCTGATCGGAACCCTGCCCGCCGGCGACCGCCTGGTCGCGCTGCGCCTGCAGCCCTTGCAGTTCCTTCTTGCGATCCTCGTAGCTGCGGATCGCGTCGGCGGCCTTGGGATCCCCGGCGATGAGCCGCGCCGTCGCCGCGGCGATCAGCGCCGCGGTCTGGCCGGTCTCGCCCAGCTGCGCGGCCTGGAACATCTCCGCCGCGTTCGCGGTCTTGTCGCTCCCCGCCTGGAGTGCATCGAGCCAGGGGAGGATCAACTCCGGCGGAACGCTGGTATCGCCCTCGTAGCTCGGCTGGGCCAGGATCAGCCCGGCCTTGTGAAAGGCGTCGCGAGCAGCACTTAGATCTTTCGCCTTCGCCTCGTAGGCGCCTTGATACAACAGCGCTTCCGCATCGGGCCGCGTCCCCGGCACCACCTGACCGAAAATATGCGAGGCCTGGGCGCCCAACCCGCTCGCGCCCGAGAAATCGCCAGCCCCCGCCTGGTTGCTGGCGAGCAGACGGAACGAGCGCGCCGCGGTGCTCGACACGTTGAGCCCGTTCACCGCGAGAAGCTGCTCGGCGCGCTGGGCCAGCGCCACGGCCTCCGCACCCTTTCCCGCATTGAGCAGCAGCGTCGCATGCAGGCGCATCGCCTCCGCGAGGCCCGATATCGCGGTGCGGTCCTGCGTCGCGCTCGCCGCCGCATCGTCGTTCATCACGTCGGCAAAGGACTGTTCGGTCGAGGGCTGGGCCGGTTTGGTGGTTCGCGCCAGCGCCTCTGGCACGAGCCTGGCGAACGCGTTCTCGGCGGTCTGCGCCTGGGCCATTGCATCCGCCGGCTGGCCCTGATAGGCCGATGCGACCGCGCGGTAATACTCGAGCTGCGCATTGAGCAGGGGGTCCGGTTTCTTCGCCGCCAGCTCCGCGGCTCGCTTCAGCAACTGTTGCGCCTCCGGCGCATTCGCCTGGTGGCTGATCTGCGCCGCGAGCTTCATCATCGTCAGCGCGAGACCCGGATCGTTAGGTCCGAGGATCTTCTGCTGGATCGCCAGCGCCTCCCGGTACGACGCCTCGGCATTTGCCGCGTCATCGATATTGTTATAGGCATCGCCGCGCTGGCTCAGCTCGAAATAACGGCCTTCGTCGCCGCTGCCGAAATTGCCGCTGCCGCCGGTGCGCTGCTCGATCAGCCGCAAGGCCTCTGACTTCGGCGCTCCGGCGGCGGGCGCGGCCTGCCCGGTCAATGACGCAAGCGCCGTTTCGAGCGCCGGCAGGGCCGGCCTGACCGAGTCCGCACCGAACACGTGGCCGCCAACCGCTACCGTCAGCGCGACGTGCGGCCACCCGCCCAAGCGGCGAGTGCATTGCATGATCTCGGCCGAACCGCCCGCGAAGCTCGACCCGGCAGGCCCGCCGCAATCGAACCGCTGATTGACGTAGTTGCGCCACGAGCCCGACGCGACGAGGGATGCCGGGCTGCCGGCGCTCCCCGCGTCGCCGAGGTCGAAAATGCGCCCGCTCGGCTCGTCCCAACTGCCGCAATAGACCACCGCATCGCGTTGCGAGGCGACCCCCTCGCTCGCCGCGGAGATGAGCTGATAGCGACAGCTCTCGCCGGCTTCATTGGTCCCCGCCGGTACTGCCGCGGGTTTGTCAGAGCCCTTTGATCCGGTGACGTAAGCCTCGGGCGGCGGTCCCTCGCAACCTGTCGCTATCGCTGTCAGCATCAGCGATAGCAACCAGAGCGCCCGCATCATTGGCAGGCCTCCCGGTGCTGATCGCACAACCGGTCCTCATCGAACACATTGGTCAGCGGCGCGTCGACGTCATCCTCGGTCGGCGTCGAGACAAACACCGCGAAATTCGTGATCGGCGCGGGCACAACAGGTGTCAGCGCGGGCAGCACGGTGCACGATACCGAACCGATCGCGCAGTCGTTGAAGCGGTAATTGTTGTTGGGCGCGGCGAAGGCCTGCCCGAGTTCCGCCGCGGTTTGCGTCGAGTTGCCCGCTATGCTGCCGGTCAGCGCCGAGCTGCCGCCGCTCGTGGTCTGCGCGGCGCCGAGCGCTCCGACATCAAGCGATTTGCCCGAGATCACGCCGCCCTTCGACGAGAGAAGTAGCAGCGAGTTGGGCGCTGAAAGCGTGCCGCCGAAGCTGATATCGCCCATCGCGCTGCCGTCATGCGCGACCACAAGCCTGATCTGATCGGGCTCGGTGTATCTCGTTCCATCGAGGGCGGCAGCGGTCGTCCCCGTCGTATCGATCACCAGAGCGGTTCCGGAAACCGTGATCGTCCCGGACGGTGCGTCGAAAGCGTCGCCCGACGCCAGGATGATGTTGTTGCCGCTGCCGGAGGTCAACGGCACTGACCCGGTGGTCGTGATGCCGCCCGACGTGGTCACCAGGATGTCGCCGGAGGTCGACAGCGCCACATCGTTGATCGTCAGCGACCCGGCCACGTTGACGAGAATTTCGCCGGAGTTGGAGACAAGCCCCGATTGCCCGGCTACGTCGATCACATTCGCTACCGCGGCAAGCGCCAGGTTGGTGGCGTTGCCGAAGGCAATGCCGCTCGATGCCGATGCCGCGAGGGTTCCGACCAGATTGTTGGCGCCGCTCGCGGAGTTGTCGTCGAGGCTCACCGACCCGCCGGACTTGGCGATCAGGTTGTTGGCCGCGATGCGGCCGCCGGTCTGAGTGAGGTTCCCGGCGGCGACCAGCGCCACGTTGGCGCCGCCATTGCCAGCGGTGACATTGTTCGCGACCACCAAACCGCCACTGGTCACGCGGACGTCGGCGTTGCCTCCCGTTGTCAGCCCGGTGAGACCGCCGAACGGTTTATTCCCCGTCAAGAACAAGCCGGTTCCGCCGCTGACTGCGCCGATCGTCAACGGATCGGCGTCGACAAACTCGAACTGACCCCCGGAGATTGCCGCCAGGGTGACGGTCTGATTACCGTCGGCGAACGACACCGTGCCGCCGGACGAGATCAGAACGCTGGGCGCCGTTATCGTGGCCCCGGCGGTCTCGGTCATATTGCCGCTGGTGGTTAGCGCCGCTGTTCCGCTCGCGTTGAGATTTGCGCCCAGGGTCAGCGATGCCGCGGTCAGCAGTGCGTTGTCGCCGGCGACCAGAGACGCATCGACGGTCAGCGCGCCGGATGACACGAGACCGAGGTCGCCGCTGCCGGAATTGACCGCGCCGGTGACCGTCAACGGAACCGCGTCGACCAGAATGAAGCCACCGGCGCCGCCGTTGGACGATGCCGCCAGGTCGGTCACCTGGTTCTGGTCTTCCAGCGAAATTCCGCCGTTGCCGGTCATCGCCAGCGTGCCGGCATTGACGACGTTCGAGAGCTGGGCGATGGAGCCAACGATGTTGAACGTCGCGGTCTGACCAGGCGCCGCGACCACGGCGTTCAGCACCAAATTCCCGCTGCCCGACGTGGTCAACGTGACGTTGCCGCCCGCGCCGCCGGCCGTGCTCACCCCGGAGGTCGGCCCGAGGCTCAAACCGCCGTTGCCGCCGACGCCCGCGCTGAGCGAGACCGTGCCGACGGTGAGACCGGCATTGCTGTCGGTGAAGGCAATGCCTTGCCCCGGCGTGGTCACCGCCGCTGCGAGGATGCCGGGGTTCTGGGCGACCCCGCCGCTGTCGGTGTTGCCCAGCCGGTTCGCCAGGGTCAGCGTCACCGCGTCGGAAGCCAACACGTCGAGTTGCGACCCGACGATCAGCCCGGAGCCGTTCTGCGACACCGTGCCAACCGAAGACAGCCCGATTTCGCCGGGGCCCGCGCCGAGCGTGGTGGTGCCGCCATTGGCGTTGACCTGCTGCGTCAGCAACAAGTCGCCCTGCGTGCCCAGCGACTTGCCGTTGGCGTTCGTGGTCTCGACGATGATGTTGCCGCTGCTGCCGCCCTGCGTCACGACGCCGGACAGCGAAGCAAGGGTGAGCTCTCCGGTGCTCGTGTCGCTAGTGCCGGCGCTGATCGAGCCCACGGTGCCGACCGTGAGGCTCGCCGCGTCGTCGGCAAAGGCGAAGCTGCCTGTTGTCGACGAACCGGCCAATATCCCGACGGTTTGCGCCACGCCGCTGCCGTTGTCGTTCGCGCCAAGCCGGTTCCCCAGCCCGAGCGACACCGAGCCCGCCGCAACCGCGTCAAGCTCAGAGCCGACGATCCGCCCGTCATGCGTCACGCTGTCGGTCGTACCCGTGTTCGTCTGCGTCAGAGTCCCCGCAGAGGACAGGCCGATCTCGCCCGGCGTCATTGGCAGAGCGGCCGTCGTGTTCAGCGCCAGCGTCGTCGCGCTGAAATTTCCCCCCGCGTCGACCCGTTGATTAAGCGCAAGGTTGCCCGTCGTCGTCTCAAGGACGATGTTCCCGCCGTCGCCACCCTCGGTCGCCACCCCGCTCAACGCCGCCGACAGCGTCGTCGTCGTTGTCGAAGCCGGGATCACCAGCCGTGTGCTCCCAGCCGTCTCGACGTCAACCGTGTCCACCGTCAGACCGCCGCTCGCCGCGTCCGCGAACGAGAAGCCGTCGCCAGAGGTCAGCACCCGGCCCGCCAGCAGGCCCGAACTCCCCGAACCCGAGAAATTGCCGACAAGATTCGGCCGACCCAGAGACACCGTTCCCGTCGCAACCGCCTCGACCGCGTCGGCCACGATAAGTCCATCATTGCTAGACGCGTTGCTCTGCGAGATCGTCCCCACCGAAGACAGCCCGACCTCGGCCGGCGTCGTCGTGCCCAGCGTCGTCGCCCCGCCATCGGCGTTGACCTGCTGAACCAGCAGCAGGTTACCCTGAGTTCCCAGCGTCTTGCCGCTGTTGTTCGTCGTCTCAAGAATGATATTGCCGCCGGCGCCGCCGGCGGTCACCACGCCGGCCTGCTGGTTGAAGGTAAGCTGCCCATCGCCCGTGCCGGCGGTGAACTGATCGACCGTACCGACCGTCAGGCTCGCCGCATCGTCGGCAAAGGCAAAGCCGTTGCCGCTGACGCTGATCGAACCGGCCAGCACGCCCGGGGTCTGCGCCACGCCGCTACTGGACGCCGGGGAGTCGTCGGCGCCGAGCCGATTCGGCGCCAGCAGCGTGACCGGGCCGGCCGCTACTACGGACAGCGCGGACCCGACAATAAGACCGTTATTGGCCACGCCATTGGTGGTTCCGGTATTCGTCTGCGAGATCGAGCCGACCGAGGACAGCCCGATGATGTCCGGCGAGGCGCCCAAAACCTGGCTGCCGGTATCGGAATTTGCGTTGACCTGCTGGATCAACAGGATGTTGCCCTGCCCGCCGAGCGGGGCTCCGTTGATGTTGGTCGTCTCCAGAATGATGTTGCCGGTGCCTCCCACGGGGGCGACGCCGTCGTCGGTGAGCACGCCGCTCTTGCTGACATCGGTGAACCCGGTCGCGGTGACATCGACCGTCCCTACCGTCAGGCTCGCCGCGTCGTCGGCGAAGGCAAAGCTGTTACCGGCTGTGTTCACCAAACCGGCCAGCACGCCGGGGGTCTGCGCGACGCCGCTCGCGTTGTCGCCCTCGCCCAGCCGGTTCGCCGCGCCGAGCGACACGGTATCGGCCGCCACCACTTCGAGCTGCGCGGCGTAGATCAGGCCGTTATTCGGGCTCGTGGCCGATTGCGACACGCCACCCGCCGAGAACAGACCGACCGAGCCGACACTGGCTTGCAGCGTCGTCGACGGCGCGTTCTTCACAAAAGCGTTCGCGTTGACCGGTTGGTCGAGCACGATGTCGCCGCTCGTCGTCGTCTGCAGCACGATGTTGCCGTCATTCGTCGAGACGCCGGCGAGGCCAGTGGTGGTGCAGCACGCCAGCATCGCATCGTTGTTCGCACCGCTCGCCGGCGGCGGCGCGGTGAACGCGCTCGTCTCCGTCAACTCGGCGACTTTGCCGACCGTCAGGCCGGTTTTCGTGTCGTTAAAGGCGAAGCTGTTTCCGCTGCCGGTTACTTCGGCCGCCAGCGTGGCGACGGCGTTGGCGCCGAGCAGGGTGACCGCGCCGCCCGACGCCACCGTCAGCGAACCGCTGCTGATCGTGGCGACCGGCGTGCCCGTCTCGGAGATGGCTCCCGCCGCCTCGAGCCCGACGCCGCCGGTCCCGGCGTTCACCGCGGCGGATAGCGTCAAACCGCCGGCATTGGTTACGCGCAACCCGATATTCGCGTCGTTGGTGGTGATCCCGACGATCGGCGTTATGGCCGTCCCGGGGTTTTGCGGGTCGAGCAGCTGGTTGCCGGCGCTATCGGCGATGTTGGTGGTGAAGGTGCCGACGGTCAGTGTCTTTCCTGTCGCCAGATCGCTGCGCAGCACAAAGCTCTCGCCGGTGGCGACGACGTTGGCGGCGACCGTACCGCTGATGACGTTGGCGACACTTTGATCGGTCATGCCGCTGCCGAACGCGCCAAGCGAGACCTGATCGACAGAGTAGATTTCGAGATTGTCGGCGGTGATGACGCCGCTATTGGGGCTGGCGCCAGACTGGGTGATCGTCCCGGCCGAGCCGAGCGCGATCGAGCCGCTGCCGGCGTTGACCTGCTGGTTGAGGATCAGGCCGCCGGCGGTTGTCGTCTCAAGGATAATGTTGCCGTTGCCGCCATTCGTCTGCACGCCGGACTGGGTCGCCAAGGACGTGCCGAATGCACCATTGACGGTGCTGACATTGAGGGTATCGACCTGCATCGACGCGCTGGCGTCCTGCAGCGTCACGCTTCCCGTACCGGCGGTCACTTTCGCAGCGACGAGGCCGGCGGTCTGCGCTACGCCTGAATTGTCGTCGGCGCCGATCCGGTTTGCCGCCACCAGGACGATTGAGCCGCTGGTGCTCAGCGCTTCGAGCGCCGCGCCGTAGATCAGCCCATCGTCGCCGCCCGTCGTCGACTGCGTGATGCTGCCGGCAGCCTCCAGGCCGATCTGTCCCGGGCACCCTGTCCCCGGACAGGCGCCGAGCGCGGTGCCGCCCCCATTGGCGTTGACCTGCTGGTCAAGCGTCAAGGCGCCGACGGTCGCATCGAGGATGATGTTCGTCCCGTTGACGATGACACCGGTCAGCGGGCCGCTCAGCACACCCATGGTGGGTGCCGACGCGACGTCCACAAAGCCCGTCGACGGCGAAGCAAAGGCAAGCGACAGCGTCGTCGGCGTCAGCGCGCCGACGGTCAGCGCCTCGCCATTGACGAAGGTAAAATTGCCGCTGTCGCTGAACCCTGCGACGGTATTCACTAGGTTGGTCGCGGTCATCGAGACGTCGCCGCCGGCGAGCAGCCCCAGGGTCGCGACCGTGATCGCGTCGGTGGTGTTGTTCGCTTCGCTGATCGTGCCGCCGTGCAGAGTCGTCGCGTTGGTGCCGGTGACGAGCTCCAGCGTCGACACGTTGGCCGCGGTCGCGATCGGGCCGGCGACGCTGATGTCGCCGTCGAACTGTGTGCCGGTATTGTCGCGGTAGCCGATCTGCAGCATCTGCGCTTCGGTGACCTTGAGAAGGTCGGTCGCGAGCAGCGACAACGTGCCGGCGACAGCGGTGCCGCCGAGGGTGATGCCGCGGTTCAGCGTCTGCGGGCCAAGCACAACGATGCCACTCGTCGTCGAGCCTGTGGTGATCGAGCCGCCCGTGAGGCTCATCGTGTCGGCCAGGATCACGATGTTGCCCGCTGCGGCGCTACCGGTCGCGCTGCTGTTTATCGACGCCCCGGTATCCAATGTAAACGCGTCGGCCGGTGCCACCGAGATGTCGATCTCGCCGCCGTTGGTGTTGTTTGGTGTGGGCGTCGAGGTGATCGTGGTGTCGGTCGCCACCGTGAGGTTGCCCAGGGTCGATGGCGAGGTCTGCGTCGTCGCGAGCTGGATCTGGCCGCCATTCGTCGTGATGCCGGTCACCGCTGCGAACAAGGTCGCGGGATCCGATCCGGCGATTACCGGCGCCGCAACCGAGCCGACGGTGAGATTGGTTGAGTCGTCGCGGAACTGTAAGGTCTCGCCAGCGCCAGTGAGGTTCGCGGCCACGGTGCCCGCCGCGTTGCCCAAGGTCAGCACTACATTGCCGCTGCTGTCTTTGACCGACAGCGCGCCCGCGGTAACGATCGCCGTCTGCGACACCCCACCCGCCTCGACCAGCCGCACATTGCCATTCCCGACGTTGATCGCCTGATCGATCGCCAGCCCAGCCGAATCCAGGTTGGCATCACCGCTGGTCACCGTGATCCCCGTCACGGCCGGGAAGAACCCGGCCGGATCGGGTCCCCCGGCGCCCGCCGGCGTCGGCGCGATTACCGAGCCCACCATCAGCGCGGTTGTGTCGTTGAACGAAAACGCGCCACCGCTGAAGGTCAGGTTCGCCGCCACCGTGCCGACCGCGTTCGAGGCCTCTAGCACCACGTTGCCGCCAGTGCTGTTGGTCACCGACAGCCCGCCCGCCGTGATCGTGCCGGCCGCGGCCTGCGAGACCGCGGCGGTTTCCACCAGGCGCACATTACCTGTTCCAGCGGCGAGCGGCTGGTCCACGGCGAGACCGTCCGACAGCAGGTTGATGCCGTTATTGACGGTGGTGATTCCGCTGACCCCGCTGACGGTGCCGACGGTCAAGTCAGTTGTGCCGTCGTCGAAGGTGAACGGATGCGACGTCGTCACATTTGCCGCCACCGTATTGACCTGGTTCACCGCCTCGAGCACGACCCCATTGCCGCTGTCGGTTATCGCCAGCTGATCGCCGACTATCGGCGCTGCGGTCATCGCCGAGGGCGTGGTGGCTTGAGTGAGCAGACCGGCCGCGGTCAAGGTCACCACGCCGCCGGTGGTTGGCACCGTTACGCCGGTCAGGGAGCCGAATAACCCGGACGGGTCGCCGTTCGTGTTCGCGGCGCCGACGGTGCTGATCGTCAGCGACGTGGCCAGTTCGTTGGTGAAGGTAAAGGCGCCATCAGCAAACGTCACATCGGCGGCAAGCTTGTCGACCTGATTTTGGGCCCCCAGCACCACGTTGCCGCCGCTGTCGGTGACCGACAGGGCATCGACGGTGATCGTCCCGGCGGTTGCCTGTGACACCGCACCCGTCTCGACCAGGCGTACCGCTCCCGCTCCCGAGGACAGCGGCTCATTCAGCGCCAAGCCGCCCGACTGCAAATTGATCCCCGCGGTATTAGTGGACGGAGAAGTCGTCGTGATGCCCGTGATGCTGCCGAATGTCGCACCCGGGTCTTCGCTGGCTGTCGCCGCCGCGACCGTACCGACCGTCAGCGCCGTTGTGCCGTCGTTGAACGTGAAGGTCTTGCCGGCCGCCGTCAGGCTCGCCGCTACGGTTCCGACGGCGTTGGTCGCCTCCAGGATAACGCGACCGACGCTGTCGCTCGCCGACAGCGCCCCTGCGGTGATCGGCCCGTTGATCGCGTCCTGAGAAACGTCGCCCGCCTCGACCAAGCGCACGGTGCCGCCGCTCGTCCCGCTGCCGACATTGATCGCCTGATCGATCGCCAGCCCATTCGAATCGATGTTGGCGTCGCCGTTGTTCGCGGTGGTGACGCCGCTCACGGTGGTATTGAACAGATTGGTCGGGTCTTCTGTCGAATTTGACGTCGTCCCGAGCACCTGCCCGACCGTTAGCGTGCCCGTATTGCCGGTGTCGTTGAAGCTGAAGTTCTGCTTTCCGGTGCCGATCAGATTGACCGCCACCGTGCCGACATTGTTGGCCGACAGCAGCAACAGATCCCCGGTATTGGTCGTCACGGCGAGCGAACCCGCCTTGATCGTGCCGGGCGTCGTCTGCGAGACGGTGCCGGTGTCGACCAGGCGCACGACGCCGCCCGTGTCCGAGCCGGTGCTGATCGCCTGGTCGATCGCGAGCCCGCCGGAGGCAAGGTCGATATTGCCGCCGTTGGTGGTGAGGCCGACCACCGCCGGGCCCGTCATCTGGCTCACAGTGCTGATGGTCAGAGTCGTACCGGCATTGTTGAACGAGAAGCTGTTGCTCGCGCCGGTGACGTCGAACGCAAGGTTGTTGACGATGTTGGCGCCCGGCATGGTGACCGAGCCCACCGACACGACCGACAGCGACGCCGTCGCCATCATCGAATCATCGACGAGGCCTGCGCCGGTCTCGGTGATCGCGCCGCCCGAATTGAGTTCGACCAGCGGCGAATCGAGCGTCACCGGGATGCTGAGGGCGCCCGTGCCGGTCGAGGTCAGCGCCAGCGAGGTGGTCGTGGTGATATTGCCGCCCGTCGTGAGCACGATCGCGCCGCCGGTCGCCGACAGGGTCGTCAGGTTGGTCGTGCCGCCGACCGCGTCACCGAAGGTCACGGTTCCGCTGCCGGCAGTCGCCGTCAGCGCGAAGCCGCCGTTCACCGTGCTGGTGAAGTCGATCGGCCCGTTGTTCGCGCTCGAATCTAAGGTCGAGCTGGTCGTCAGCACCGTCGCACCGGTATAGGTCTGGCCGACGACGCCGGTGGTGGTGACATTGCCGCCGAGATCGATCGTGCCGCCGGTCGCGGCCAGGCTCGCCAGCGGCGTCTTACCCCCGACCGCGCCGCCAAAGGTCACGGTTCCAGTCCCGGCAGTCGCTGTTAGCGCGAAGGGGCCATCGACCATAGTGGCGAAGTCCAGAGCGCCGCCGCCGGTCGCCAGTGTTAACTCGGCGGCCAGGGTGACCGCGCTGTTGTAAGTTTGGTTGCCCGTCCCCACCGCGGCGTTGGTCGTGACGTTTCCGGTTAGCGTCGTCGGACCGGTGACCGTCAGGAACTTCAGCGGCGTCATACCGCCGACCGCGGCCTCAAAGTCCACGGTTCCGATGCCGGCCGCCACGGTAAGGCCCTGGCCGCCGCTTGTCGTGGCGTCAACCGTGCTCTGGAAGGTGACGCCGTCCGCGGTGGTTCCGCCGGTGGTCGTCAGCGTCACATCGGCGCTCAGCGTCACCGCGCCGGCATAGGTCTGCGCCCCCGCGGTGGTCATGCTGGTATTCAGGTCGATCGGCGCGGCGGGATCGACGACCAGGTTGGCGACCTGCGGGAAGGTCAGCGTCGCGTTGCCGCCGAACGTGATCGTACCGGTCGAGACATTGCCGATCTGCAGCGTTGTCGCATCGATATTGTCGAGGTCGGTCTGCGCCAACGACAGGCCGCCGGTTGTGCCGATATTGATCGCCGTGCCGGCCGTGTACGGCGCGATCGTGACCAGCGTCGCCGCGCCCGTTCCAGCCCCGCTGCCGCCGATCTGCGCGCCGAGCGACATCGTATCGGCAATCAGGGTCACGTCGTTGGTGGTGTAGAGCGGTTGAGTCACCGTGAGCTCGCTCGCCGAGGATGTCAGCGAGATCGCTCCGGTCGTTGTGACGGCGCCGTCCACCGAGATCGCGCCGCCGGTCACCGTCAGGCTCGACAGCGCGTTCGTGCCGCCGACCGCTTCATCGAAGGTCGCCGCCGCGGTCCCGGTGTTGACCGTCAGGCCGTGGCCTCCATTGATCGTGCTGTCGAACGTGATGGCATTATTGAGCGCGCTGCCGTCCAGCGTTGTGTTGCCGGCCAGCGTCACGGCCCCGGTAAAAGTCGTCGGCAGGCCAAGGGTCAGCGTACCGTTGGTGCTGACCGCCGAAAACGACTGTGAGGGGCCATTGCCGATCGTGTAAGTGCCGGTATCGAGCGTTGTTGCGCCAGACGTGGTCGTCAAGCTGCCGGTCGTCGTGATCCCGCTCAGCGTCACAGCGCCGCTTCCCGCATTCAAAACCAGAGGGTCGCCGCTGCCGCCGGTGATTTGGCTATTGAACGTGATCGAGCCATTAGAAGTCGTGACGTCGGCATCGAGCGTCGTCGCCCCGGTGACCGACACGTTCTTGAGAGGCGTGCTTCCACCGAGCGGTTTCTCGAACGTGACCGTGCCGCCCGTGCCGCTGGCGTCGGCCGTTAGACTGTTACCCGCGGCGGCTCCGTCGACGGCGCCCTTGAAATCGATCGCGGCGTTCGTCCCGGTCGCCGTCACCGTGAAAAGTCCCTCAACGCCGTTGGCTCCGAGTTGGACGGAACCGTTGTAAGTCTGGTTGCCCGTCGTCGTGACGGCGCCCGGACTGCCTGTGAATACGGTCGGGCCGTTGACGGTCAGGCTGGTCAGCGCCTTATTCTGGCCTGTGCCGCTAAAGGGAAGAGTTACCGTCCCCCCGGTAGTGACCGTCAGCGACTGAGCGCCGTCGAGTGTTCCGGTCCCAAAATCTATAAAGCCGTTTCCCGTATCGGAAAGCGTGGTGGGCTGCTCCAAGAAAACGCTGCCGGAGTAACTCTGCCCTCCGCCGGCCGTCGTCACCACCGTTCCGTTGTAGTTAAGGTTGACCGTCAAGTCCTCTGGATACATGGCCATGACGGAGAAACTGTTGACGCTGATCGGACTGTCGATCGTGATCGAAGCCGGGGTTGGGTTGAAATTCAGGCCATTCTGGGTATAGAGGGTCAAACCGCCACTTGTCCCGCTGATCGTGACCCCGCTCTGAATGACGATGTTGCCGGCGGCATTGAGCGTGAGCGATGCGCCGCCTGCCCACTGGATTACAGCCCCGGTGTCGACAGTGATATCGCCGTTGGCGCTGCCGGAAGTCCCGGTTGTTTGCAGGACGACATCGGTCCCGCCGTTCAGCTCCGAATTAATGGTGCCGTCGCTGATCTGCGCGCCGGTCTGGCTCGGTGTGACCGTGTAGGGTGGACCGGCTGTCGTGCTGACATCGGTGTCGGTCGAACCGTGGACGACGTCGAGATTGAGCGGGTCCAGCAGCCAGGTGCCAGGCTGACCGCCCGGCGAAAGCGCTGAGGCAGTGACGACCGCCGTGCTTGCCACGGTTAGGTTCGGCCCCGAGGTTTCGACCCAGCCGCCATTGCCGCCATTGGGGCCGCCCTGGGCGAGGATCGCGCCGCCAAAGAACGTGCTGCCGTTCGACCACACCGAGACCGTCCCGCCATTGCCGTTATTGGTGGCGCTGGCGTTGATCGTGGCGCCTGGTAGGACGGTGGTGTTCTGCGCGTTGGCGACCGTCGGGTCGGCGCCGTGCGGGCCGCCGCCCACTTCGACCGTGCCGCCGCCGGCATAGCCGCTGGCGTTGATGTTCGCGGTCGAGGCGAGCGTGACGTTGCTGCCGGTCACGACCGCCTTGCCGCCAGTCTGTCCCGGCTTCTGCCCGGAGACATCGACGGCGCCGGTGACCAGCGCGCCGTTGGAGCCGCCGTTGATGGTGATGCTGCCCGTCTTCCCCGCGACCGTCGGCGCGGCGATGGTGCCGCCCACGTCGATAACGTTGGTGAGGAGCCCCGCCGCCGCGTCGGCGGTCAACAGAACGGTGCCGCCCGGCGCCACAATCTTGCCGGTATTGGTGACGAGGCTCGCGACCTGCTGGCCGTTACCGGCGGTCGGCACCTGTGTGACGCCCGGCCCGATATCGAAATTGATGAGGCCGTCGCCATAGAAATCAATAGTATAAGTCTCGGCTCCTGCGATGGTGACCTTGCCCAGCTTGGCGGCGATGACGCCGGAATTGACGACACTCGGCGCCACCAGCGCCGCCAGACCGCTCTGCGCAACGGTAATGTGCCCGGCGTTGACAATGCTGGCGTTCGGGTCCTTCGACGGGATGTCGAACTTCATGTTTCCGTGGAGGAAATTCCTGTTGGTGATATCGGTGGTCGTTGCCAGAAGCGAGTTGGCGTCGACCTGGGCGCCATTGGCGAAGACGATCCCGCTCGGATTGACCAGGATCAGATTGCCGTTGGAAATCAGTGTCCCGGCGATGGTCGACGGATTGCCGACGTTGACCCGGTTGAGCGTCGTCGACGACGCGGCAGGTACCTGAAACTGGGTTTTCTCGCCGGTCGCGATGTTAAAGCTCTGCCAATCGATGATGCCGTTATTGGTCGATTGGTTGACGTCTAGCGTGGTCGAACTGGGCATCGTGATCGAAATGCCGCCGCTAACGACGGTGGCGCCCTTGGGATTGGCCAGCGCCGTCGCACTCCCAAGCGCCACCCCGCTCAGCAGGATCAGCGCGCGCAGAACCGGCACGCTCCGCGCACTTTCGAACCTTTTAACTTGCCTCATTTTCGACCCGACGATCATGGGGGGAAACCGTCAATAGTGCGCTGAAAACCCGTCAGTAATGCAGTGAGACCTGTGTCAAGAACCCGTACGCTCCATCAACCGGCGCGCCCGTCTGGGCGTGCGTCGTCAGGCGATGTACGCCTTCAACGTCGACCGTGAACCAAGGCTTCAGATCAGTTCGAAGGCCGAGGCCGAGCGATTGGATCGTGGTGTCCAGGTCGCCCGAACCGAGGTTGTAGGACCGGCCGTAATCCCAGAACTGATAGAATTGCGCCGGGACCTTGCCCTCATCGTCGCCGAGAAACGGCAGCCCCGTGTAAACATAATTCTCCTCAGCCTCGATCGTCGTCGCCAACGCCCGGTCACCGGTGATCTCGCCATTCCAGAAGCCGCGACCCCACTGATTGCCGCCAAAATAGAATTTCTCGCTCGTCGGCAAGATGTCATCGCTGTATTGCCCGCCGATGGCCAGCTTCAGCGCCGTGCCCACCTCGCCGATGTTCCACAGGTTCTGCACGCGGGTCAGGTCGCCGCTGACCTTGTTGAAGTGGACATCGTTGCTGGGACGTGTATCGCTCGTGCCGACCAGCCCGCGGCTGACTTTGATATGGAAGCTTGTCGCGGCCGGGAAGTCGAAGAGCAGCGCATCCTGGACATCGACGGCGGAGCCCAGCCGGCCCATCAGCAGATGGCTTGCGCTCAGCGTCAGGTTGCCGGTCGAACCGATCGAGATGTTGGAATCGTACTTGTCGACATCGCCGTTGATGTACCAGTTGAAGCGACGGCTTCGCACCAAAGGATAGGATAGCTCGCCGCCGCCGATCGACAGATCGCCGTTGTAGCCGGTATTGGCCAGGATGCCGCCCGGCTGGTTATTGCCTGCGCCGAAATACGTGTGCAGATGCAGCCCGTCCGAGAACAGGAAGGTATCTGCATTGACCTGACCGAAAATCTGTTCACGGTTGAAGGTCGTGAACATAAGCGCTTGAAATTGCTCACCCAGGCTGGTGAACGAATTGGTCGAGCCGCTGACCAGCATCTCGTTCGGGCCGGCTTCCGGCGAGCCGCGATTGTCGTAGTCGAGAAACCCGCTGAATTTTTTGCGCGACAGTTCGGCAATCAGCTCGATGGAGCCGGGTTCGGCTGATTCATGACGCAGCACCGCCTTGACGGTGACACCCGGGACATCATTCGAAAGAAGGATCGCCCGCTCGAGATCCGAGTTGTTTACCGGGCGCTTCTCGGTCAGGTGTTCGAGTATCTTGTAAACGAGCAAGCCGGCCGGGCCGATGTCGTTTTGGAGCTTGACCTCGCCGATATAGCCTTCGACCGCGCGGACAACGAAGACGACATGTTCCTTCGTGCCCTCGAAGGAGCCGTGCACGACCGTCAGGATGTAGCCGTCTTCGCGATACTTTGTCTGCAGCGCGCGCGCGATCTCATCCAGCTTCGCGCGGGGCACCTCCGTTCCGACGGCCCCCGCCGCCAATGCCTGCAGCGTAGCCTGGTTGTAAACGGTCACCCCTTCGAAATGCACCTCGTCGACGCGAACCGGAGCGCCCTCCGGCGGCGCGGGCGGAGGAGAAGGTTGCGCCGGTGCCGGCTGAACTTCCGGTTGCTCGGGCGGCAGAACGCGGGGAATAGGCGGCGCGGCCAAGGGCGCAGCCGCCGGAGGAAGCGCGATTGGCGAGGTCTGCGCCAAAGCGGAAGTCACGGTCGCCATTACCAACGCGCCAATGTAAAACAGTGCTGGCGCGTTGACTCTTTTAAGGGATAGCAATACGACATGTAACGTTCTACTCGCCACCGTCCCCGCCGCCCCCCGCCGCGCGCCGTAAGCTGAAGCAATCTTTCAGGCCGTTTGCCGCTAACCCCCGATGCCGCACAATCCAGCCAGACTTCCGTACATTAGACTTGAGGCAAATTTATCTCAAAGCGTATTTATCCCTAACGGCGGTATTGAAACAACTCTATTCCGTCAGTAGGTGTTGTCAGGAACACGGCAGGGTTCCACGATCGATTGGGGGGTCGTGTGAAATGGCGGGGAGCGGGATGGCGTTGCCGGGACGTTAAGAATAAGTTTCTATTTAGTCGCGACCATCGGGTTCGAGTGTCCGGACTCGGAGGAAGCAATGGCGGATCACACGGGGATTTCGATAATGCCGGCCAGGCTGGCCAGTTTGAGCCACTTGCAAGCGGTTGAGCCGAAACCACATCGACCGGTGATTGCCGCGCTCGCCGGCTCCCCGTCGTCCAAGCCCTTCGCTGAGCCTTGTGCGGTAACACTGACGCGACCCACGATCACTTCCGCCGTCGCAACCCATCGCGGCGGCGTGCGCCCGATCAATGAAGACGCCGTGCTCGACGCAGCTTCGGTCGGGCTGTGGGCAGTCGCCGACGGGGTCGGCGGCGCAGATGCCGGCGACCGCGCCAGCATGGCGGTCGTCGAGACGCTGGCGCTGGTTCCTCGACCGGAGCGCGCGGCCGACCTACTTGCTTCGGTGCGGGCGGTCCTCGAGGACGTTAACCGTCGCCTGATCGCCGAGTCACGGCGTCTAGGATCGTCGCGCGGCATCGCCAGTACCGTCGTATGCCTGATGGTGGTCGAAAATCGCTTCTTCTGCATGTGGGCCGGCGACAGCCGGCTCTACCGCTGGCGCGACCGCCAGATCGAGCAAGTCAGCCGCGACCACAGCGAGGTGCAGAGGCTGGTCGACAGCGGCGCGATCTCCGCCGCGGATGCGCCGCTTCACCCGCTCGCCCATGTGATCACCAGCGCGGTCGGCATCGAACCCGTGCTGCGGCTCGATTGCGTGGAAGGCGACGTCAGGCCCGGCGACCGCTTCCTGCTCTGCAGCGACGGGCTGAACCGGGTGGTCACCGACGCCGAGATCGGGCTCGTCATAGGACTGGTCAATCCCAAAGAAGCGGTGAACCACCTGATCCAGATGGCGCTCGACCGCGGAGCGCCTGATAACGTGTCGGTTGCCGCGATCAGCATCGCTGGCGCCGATCCCGCCCATGGCTGATTGAATGCCGCCGGAAGCGTCCGACCAGACGGTTATCCATACTCCGGACGGCACCACGACACTGGTGCCCGGCGCAAGAATCCTCAATAACGCCTATGTCATCGAAACGCTGCTCGGCCGCGGCGGTATGGGCGTTGTCTACAAGGCCAAGCATGAAAAAGGAGGATATCAGCGAGCGGTCAAAATGATCCTTCCCGAATTGGCGAAGGACCCTAAGTATATCGATCTATTTTTTGCTGAGGCGAATAAATTAAGCCAGGTCGATGCCGACGCGATTGTAAGATATTATGATATTTTGACTGATGAGGCCGGAAATCTCTATATGCTGATGGAGTTTGTCGACGGCAATTCCTTGGAGCACGCCATCGACGGTCACCGCCTTCAGCCAGCGGAGGTGGTGCGCCTCCTCAAGCGGCTGGCGCAGGGATTGACAGCGGTCTACGACCTCGGGATCAAGGCGCATCGCGACATCTCGCCAGCCAACATCCTGCTGCCCGGCGGCCAGGTCGGCCGCGCGAAGCTTATCGATTTCGGCATTGCCAAATCGGGTGAACCCGAGACGATCATCGGCGACGCCTTTGCCGGCAAGTATGCCTATGCGTCGCCGGAGCAGGTCTACAGCCCCGGGGAGATCGACCAGCGATCCGATATGTACAGCCTCGGTCTCGTGGCGGCGGCCGCGGCCATCGGCAAGCGACTCGATGCCGGGACGCGACATAAGGTGCCAGATCTCAGCGCCGTGCCGCCGATGTTGCAGCCGATACTCTCGCGTATGCTCCAGCCGCTGCCAGAGCAGCGCTTTCAGACCATGCGAGGCTTGCTCCAGGAGTTGGAGCGGCTTGACGGCGGTCATACTTCGGCACACCCCGCATCGGCTGCTTCCGGCGGATCGCTGCTCCGATATTGGCCCCTGGGGCTCGGCTTGGGTGTGGCCGCCGCCGCGGCGGTCGCCGTCATCGCGTTCGTATTGCCTAAATCGCCTTCCTCATCCGACGATGTCAGAGCGCAGATGAAACAGGCGATCGCCGGTTATCGCTGCGCCGACTTGTCATATTCGGTCGAACCGGACCGCGGCGTGACGCTTTCCGGCTATGTATCGACGGCCGCGGATCTCAACGATCTCAACCATCGCATCGAGAACGTGCGCGGCATCGGCAGTTCGCACGTCAATGTCCAGGTGCGCGCCTGGCCATTCTGCGAAGCGACGGCGCTTCTGCGGCCACTGATCGACAAGTCGGAGATGAGCGGGGCGTCGCTAGCGCTCGCCTCCGCGGGAAACATCGCCCATGTCGGCAGCCCTCTCGCACTCGACGTCCGCGCCCCCTCGTTCGATGGCTACGCCTATATTGACTACTTCACCGCCAGCGGGAATGTGGTGCATCTCTTCCCCAATGACAAAGACGCGCTGAACTACCGGCCGGCGCGCAACAATTTCGTCCTAGGGCAGCCGCCGGAGACCGGCATGCGGCGTTGCTGGACATTGGATGGGTCCACCGGCGAGCAATTGATCACATATATTGCTTCGAGCGAACCGCTGTTCCCAGCCTCCCGGCCGGCGCAGGAAAACGCCAAGGACTATCTCGCCGACCTGTCAAAGGCAGTGAACGTCTCAGACGGCGAGATCGCCAAGACTTTGTTCTTCGACTTGAAGCCCGCCGACGGAAGTCGCTCGGCAAGCAAAGGCTGCCCCCCAAACTGAAGCAAAAAGCGCCCGGCTGTCGGCCGGGCGCTTGTTGGTGACGCCGGCGTTGCCGGCTTGGCTCAGCTTGCCTTGTTTACGATGACAACCCGCCGATTTTCGGCAGCGCGCGGCTCCTGCGGGTTGGCCAAGCCGCAAGGACCGACGCCGCGCACATCAAGCTGCTGCTTCACACCCTGCTGCTGGGTCAGATAGTCCTTCACGGCCTGAGCCCGCGCCAACGACAGCGCTTCATTTGCATTGAAGCTGCCGGCCGCGTCAGTGTGGCCTTCGATGATCAGTGCTGCGCTCTCCGGAACATCCTGCTTGAGAGCTTTCGCGAGAGCGTCCAACTGCGTGACCGCCTCGGGCTTCAGCTGAGCCGAGTCAAACTCAAAGGTTATCGCCGACAACGAGGACGAACCGGCGGCAGCCGTTTGGGCCGCAGGGCAGCCATCGCGGCCAACGGCCACGGCCGTAGCCGCATTCATGGTATGAGATTGCGGCGCGGCTTGCTGTCTTCCCGGAGCAGCCGCGGAACTCGACACCGAGGCGTGAACGACGGGCCGCGGCGGCGCAGCTGGCGCCGCACCCGGGGTCGGCAAGCCTTGTTCACCGCTCTGCAAAATCGAAGGCACCGCGGTACAGCCCCCGGGGCACAGTTCCTTGGTGATCTCCTGTTGGCTCTTGATGCCGGACTGCGCGAGCGCGGGGGAAAGCATTCCCAAGGTGCACCCAACGCCAATGACGATGATCCCTACGGCGCTCTTCATGTTTGTCTCCTGCCCACCCCTGGTGATTGCCAGACAGCCCTATCTTTGCACACCCCTCGGCTAAGTCCGCTTCTCTCGAAGCGACGAAAGCGAGACTATCTACCAAGCGCGGATACGGGCGCGCGACAGAAAAGGATTTGTGACAAATTGTCGCAAGGGGTAACGGCCTCGTTACAATCTGTCAATAGCTACC
>Ga0335074_10003563_pt1 | contig 21320 bp, 23 predicted proteins | sample Lox_Sample_23_FD_206715 | JGI IMG/M metagenome (GOLD analysis project Ga0335074, IMG submission 206715) | Soil microbial communities from Loxahatchee National Wildlife Refuge, Florida, United States - Lox_Sample_2.3 | ecosystem: Environmental > Terrestrial > Soil > Wetlands | place: USA... | reverse complement strand
GGTCGGCATCGTCGTCACCGGCGGCAATATCGACGCGCGCCTCCTGGCATCGGTGCTGATGCGCGGGCTAGTGCGCGAAGGCTGCCTGGTGCGGTTGCGTTCGGAGCTGCCAGATGTACCTGGCGCGCTGGCGCGGTTGTCGGCGGTGATTGGCGGACGCGGCGGCAACATCGTCGAGGTGCACCATCAGCGCCTCTTCCAGGACGCCTCGGTCAAGCGCGCCGAGCTTGATGTCGTGATCGAGACGCAAAGCCGCCGCCACGTCGCCGCCATCGTCGCAGCCCTGATCGCCGCCGGGTTCCCGACCGAGCTGTTATCGGCCAGCGGCGATCGATCGTCCGCTACGCTTCCGTAGAGGGGGCTGGAGCGACCAGCACGCGGTCGACGCGGCGGCCGTCCATCTCCACCACCTCGAAGCGGAAACCGCCGGCAAGCACGCGGTCGGCCACCACCGGCACACGGTTGAGCCGCGCCATCAGATAGCCGCCCAGCGTGTGGAAATCGGCGTCTTCGCCGGGCAGATGCGTGATGCGCAGCGCCTGCTTGACCTCGTCCAGCGCGACCATGCCGTCGAAGAGCCAGCTTCCGTCCTCGCGATGCACAACCCGCGGGTCGGTGTCGCCGGCGCCGGGCAGCTCGCCGACCAGCGCCTGCAGAATGTCGTGCAGGGTCACCAGTCCCTCGAGATCGCCGTACTCGTCGACGACGAGCGCCAGCGCCTCGCCGGTCGACTTGAAGACTTCGAGCGCGCGCAGCACGGTTACGGTATCGGGCAGGAAAAGCGGGGTGCGCAGCGCCTTGCGCACGTCAAAAGCCGCCTCGTTCAGCACCTCGTCGAGCAGGTGCTTGACCTGGACGATGCCGGCGAGCTGGTGCGTCCCGCCCTGCACCACCGGGAAACGCGAGAACGAACTCTCGCGGATATGGCGGCGATTTTCGTCGATGGGATCGTCGAGATCGAGAAAATCGATCTGAGTGCGCGGCGTCATCACCGCGCTGACGCGCCGATCGCCGAGGCGCAGCGCCATCTCGACGATCGCCGTCTCGGCGAGCGGGATGTGCCCGGCCGCGACGCCCTCGCGCAGCATAAAGCCGATCTCCGCGTCGGTCACCGGCGCGGGCTCGCTGCGTACCGGAATGAGCTTGAGGATGAGATCGGCGGTCGTGCTCAACAGCCACTCGACCGGCGTGCCGATCAGCGCCAGCCGGCGCATCAGCCGCGCCAAGGCGCTGGCAATGCGTTCCGCATCGCCGAGCGCGATGCGCTTCGGCACCAGTTCGCCGAGGATCAGCGAGAAATAGGCAATGCCGATCACCACCACCGCCATCGCCGCGACATGGGCGTAATCGGCAACGCCGGGAAGCGTGGCGAAATACGCCTCGAGCGGCTCGCCGAGCGTGTCCTGGCCAAAGGTGCCGGAAAGGATCGCGATTACCGTGACGCCGATCTGCACCGTCGCGAGCAGCCGCGACGGGTCGGCCTTCAATTCGATCGCCGCCTTCGCGCCCGCGTTTCCCTCACCCGCCATCGGCTGCAGCCGCGCCGGCCGCGCCGACACTAGCGCGATCTCGGCCATCGCGAAGAAGCCGTTGAGCAAGATCAGAAAAAAGATGATCGAGAGATGCAACCACAGCATCGCGACCCCCTGGGCGCAAATTACTCAGGCGGAGTCATTCCTCCTGCTCCCTTGGCCGGCCCGGATCGAGTCCGGGGTGACCCAGCCATCTATGTCTTCCGGGTCCGTTGTCAGTGGATGAAGGCATAGCCCCCCGGGCCAAGCCTGGGGGAGGCGAAAATCATGTTACTTCCAGCTAAATCAGCGGGAATAGAATTCGACGACGAGGTTCGGCTCCATCGTCACCGGATAGGGCACGTCGGCGAGCTTGGGCGCGCGGATAAAGCGGCCCTTCATGCGCTCGTGGTCGATCTCAAGGTAGTCGGGCACGTCGCGCTCGCTCGATTGCGTCGCCTCGAGCACGAGCGCCATCTCCTTCGCCTTCTGGCGCAACTCGATGGTGTCGCCGTCGCTGAGCTTGGCCGAGCCGATGTTGAGCCGCTTGCCGTTGACCAGCACATGGCCGTGATTGATCAGCTGGCGCGCGGCGAATGGCGTGGGCGCGAACTTCATGCGGTAGACCACCGCGTCGAGCCGCCGCTCCAACAGCTCTATGAGGTTCTCGCCGGTATCGCCCTTGCGGCGCACCGCCTCCTCATAGAGGCGGCGAAATTGCCGCTCGCCGATATTGGCGTAATAGCCCTTCAATTTCTGCTTGGCGGAGAGCTGGGTGCCGTAATCCGACGGCTTCTTGCGCCGCTGGCCATGCTGACCGGGGCCGTATTCGCGGCGGTTCAGCGGGCTCTTCGCGCGCCCCCACAAATTGACGCCGAGGCGGCGATTGATCTTGTACTTGGACTGCGTCCGTCTGCTCATCTTGCCGGTTTCCGATTGTCGTTGTTGTTGTCCCGATAGTGCCGCCGCAAGGGCCGGCCGGGGCTTTCGCCCGCGTTCTCGGGAAGGGCGCGAACTATACGCGCCAAAGCCGCGAAGTCAATTTGCGCGGAAAAAACGACACGCCTACGGCTACTTTAGCCTGCTTCTGCTGGAAGTTTGCAGGCGGCCGGTCCCTCGCCGCGGCGCTTTTTGACACCGTTCAACGATCATCATAAGGATGATTTTGGCAATTTTACGGTCAACGGTCTGATCGGCTACGGAACCGCCCGATTGCAGGGAAATTTCTCGGAAAGGGCGCGGGCGATCAGCTCGGCGGCGCCTTGATCGCGCAGCGCGGGGTTTTTGCGGAGAAATTGGACGACGACAAAGCGCAGCAGACTGTCATCGGGCGGCTTTGCGGCGCAAGCGGCGTATGGGCCCATCGCGTGCTTCTGGAACAGATAGTCGGCAACAGCGTCAATATAGCCGTAGCAGAAGTCCATGTAGGCACCGATCGTCGCGGTGCACTCCGCGAACAGCGCATCGCCATCCCTAATTTGCGCCACGCAGGGGGAAGCCCACAACGAAACGGAGATGACAAGCGTCGCCCAAGACGCCCCAGCACTCGGCGTTCGAATGTCGATCCTACTCCGCCGCCGCCGAGCGGCTGGCGCGTTTGCGGTCGTTGGCATCAAGCAGGCGTTTGCGCAGGCGGATCGCCTTGGGCGTCACCTCGACCAGCTCGTCGTCGGCGATATAGGCGATCGCCTCTTCGAGGCTCATCTGGATCGGCGGGGTCAGGCGGACCGCCTCGTCCTTCGAGGTGGTGCGGATGTTGGTGAGCTGCTTGCCCTTTGCCGGATTGACCTCGAGGTCGTTGTCGCGCGTGTGGGCGCCGATGATCATGCCGGGGTAGATCGCGTCGCCATGCGACACGAACATCGCGCCGCGCTCTTCGAGGTTCCACAGCGCATAGGCGACCGCGGCGCCGCTCGCGACCGAGATCAACACGCCGTTGATGCGGCCGTCGACGGGGCCCTTGTAGGGCGCATAGCCGTGAAAGAGGCGGCTCATCACGCCGGAGCCGCGGGTGTCGGTGAGAAACTCGCCGTGATAGCCGATGAGGCCGCGCGTCGGCGCGAGGAAGGTCAGGCGCAACTTGCCGCCGCCCGAAGGGCGCATGTCCTGCATCTCGGCCTTGCGGCGGCTCATCTTCTCGACGACGACGCCGGCGAACTCCTCATCGACATCGACAAAGACCTCCTCGACCGGTTCGAGGCGCTGACCGTTCTCGGTCTTGAACAGGACGCGCGGGCGCGAGATCGACAATTCGAACCCCTCGCGACGCATCGTCTCGATCAGCACGCCCAGCTGTAACTCGCCCCGGCCCGAGACCTCGACCGCGTCGCGCTGGGCGCTTTCCTTGACCCGGATCGCGACATTGCCCTCGGCCTCGCGATAGAGCCGTTCGGCGATCATGCGCGATGTGACCTTGCTGCCGTCGCGGCCGGCGAGCGGGCTGTCGTTAACCGAAAAGGTCATCGCCAAGGTCGGCGGGTCGATCGGATCGGCCGCGAGCGGGGTCGCGACCTCGGGCGCGCACAGCGTGTCGGCGACAGTGGTTTCGGCGAGGCCGGCGACAGCGATGATGTCCCCTGCCCTCGCTTCCTCGACCGGCTGGCGTTCGAGCCCGCGATAAGCGAGCAGCTTGGTGAGCCGCGCCTGCTCGATGACCCGGCCGTCGCGGGCCAGCGACTTCACCGGCATGTTGATGCGCGCGACTCCCGAATGGATGAGACCGGTCAGCACGCGGCCGAGATAGGGGTCGTAGTCGAGCGTCGTCGCCAGCATGGTGAAGGGCTGGTCGGGATCTGCCTGCGGCGGCGGCACATGCGCGATGATTAAGTCGAAGAGCGGCGCGAGGCCTTTGCGCTCCTCGGCCATGTCGGCGACCGCCCAACCGTCGCGGCCCGAGGCGAAGAGGGTCGGGAAATCGAGCTGATGCTCGTCGGCATCGAGCAGCGCGAAGAGGTCGAAAATCTCGTTATGCACCGCCTCGGCACGGGCGTCGGGGCGGTCGACCTTGTTGATGACGACGATCGGCCGCAGGCCGCGGCGCAGTGCCTTGGCGACGACGAACTTGGTCTGCGGCATCGGCCCTTCAGCCGCGTCGACCAGCACCAGCACGCCGTCGACCATACTGAGAATGCGCTCGACCTCGCCGCCGAAATCGGCGTGGCCGGGCGTGTCGACGATGTTGATGCGGACACTGTTTTCCGTTCGGCCCCAGGTCAGCGAGGTGCATTTCGCCAGGATGGTGATGCCGCGCTCACGCTCGAGGTCGTTCGAATCGAGCGCGCGCTCGGCGACCTGCTGGTTGGCGCGAAAGACGCCCGACTGGCGCAAAAGCTGATCGACCAGGGTCGTCTTGCCGTGATCGACATGTGCGATGATCGCGATGTTGCGGATATTCTCGGTCACGCGAGCGAACTTGCCTCTTTACCGGGTGGCACCACCATCAACCCTGGGGCACCAGGCCGGCGGAGGCGACGAGTTTGTCGAGCGCGGCCTCGGGCCGGGCGCCCATATGGCTAATGATCTCGGCGGCGCAGAGGCTGCCGATCGCCCCACAGGTGGGAAGGGCCAAGCCGCGGGTCAAGCCGAACAGCACGCCCGCGGCATAAAGATCGCCGGCGCCGGTGGTGTCGACTAGCCGCGACACCGGTGCGGCCGCGACCGCGTGGGTCGTGCCGCCGGCGAGCAGCATACTCCCCTTTTCGCTGCGGGTCAGCGCGGCGATCTTCACCTGGTCGCGGACCGCGGCGGCGGCGGTGTCGAAATCTTGCGTCTCGTACAACGAGCAGATCTCCGCCTCATTGGCGAACAGAATGTCGATTTCGCCCGATACCAGCGCACGGAAGTCTTCGCGATGACGGGCGACGCAAAACGGGTCGGAAAGCGAGAGGGCAACCTGCTGATCGGCGGCATGGGCGACTGCCGCGGCCCGGCGGAACGCTGCCTTGGCGCGCGGCGGATCGAACAGGTAGCCTTCGAGATACGTGATTTGCGCGGCCGCGACGACCCGCGGGTCGATGTCTTCGGGCCCCAGATCGACGCAGGCCCCGAGATAAGTGCCCATCGTGCGCTGGCCGTCCGGGGTCACCAGGATGAGGCAGCGCGCGGTGCCCGGGCCGGCGACCGCGGCTGGCGTCTCGAAGCGAATGCCCATCGCAGTAATGTCGTGGCGGTAAATCTCGCCGAGCGCGTCGTCGCGCACCTTGCCGATATAGGCGCCACTGCCGCCGAGCGAGGCGAGGCCCGCCATGGTGTTGCCGACCGAGCCGCCGGAGCTCTCGACGCCCGGCCCCATGCGCCCGTAAAGCTGGTCGGCGCGCGCCGCATCGATCAGCGTCATGGCTCCTTTTGCCAGGCCCTCGGCCGCGAGAAACGCCTCGTCGGCGCGCGCGATGACGTCGACGATCGCATTGCCGATGCCGGCGACATCGATGGTGGCCGCAGCCATTCAGCCCCCTATGATCCTGTGGCGGGAAAGCAGGCGCAGTATAGGGAGCTTCATCGCCGCGACAAGCGCGCCTAGAACATTGCCGATTCGCCAAGCAGCAATGGACGCCCGGCCTTCAAGGTCGGTTGCGATAAGTCTTAAACTGTTGGAATTCGCGGTTTACCTGACCTTGGCAAGGATAAATCGTTTTGTTTTCCATCGGCTCAACAGATATGGTTCCCGCCGGGGACAATTCGCGATGGTCGCATGAAAGACGGCTCCGCGCCCTCGGCGCGCTGCGAGCCGAATCGGTTCGCATCTGGCAATCCCACTAGCTCACTGACGGGGTACGGCATCCATGTTCAGCCGGAAGAGATCGGATACGGAGGATCGGACAATGGTTGATGCGCCAGACGATTTGGGCATCCCGATGAAACCCTCACGGCCGATCGGGACTGTGTCCGTCACACAGGTCGGCCGCTCGCCTGCTGCCGTGCCGCCGCGCGTTCCCGAAATGGCGCGGCCGCCGGCCGAGCCGCCGCGTGCGGCGGAGGGGCCGCGCCGTCCCGTTACCGAGCCGATCCCGGTCCCGGTTGCGCCGCCGCCGCTCGCCGCCGCGCCGCCGCCACTCCCGGCAGCCCAGGCGCGGCGCAGCGAGACGGGCCTGCGCCAGTTGACCGTCGGCCGCGAAATCTCTTTGTCCGGCGAGATCGCCTCGTGCGACACGCTGATCGTCGAGGGCAGCGTCGAGGCGAACCTGCAGAATTGCCGCGATGTCGATATCGCCGAAACGGGGCTTTTCAAGGGCAGCGCAGAGATCGACAACGCCGACGTTCGCGGCATCTTCGAGGGCAGCCTGGTCGTTCGCAAGCGCCTGTTGATCCGTGCCGGCGGCCAGGTGTCGGGGACGATCCGCTACGGCCAGATCGAGATCGAACTGGGCGGGCAGATCGCCGGCGACGTGCAGGCAAACGCCGCGGCCGGCGACGTCATTACCGAGCTGCCAAACGCGCGGGCGGCTTCTTAGGAACGGCAGCCGCCGCGGCCTTGGCCGCGAGCAGTGCTTCCGGCACGGTCTTCGCACCATAGCGGCAGAGCGAGGCGACAACGCAGCTCGGGCAATCGGGCCTGCGCGCCTTGCAGACATGACGGCCGTGCAGGATCAGCCAGTGATGCGCGTGGAGCTTGTATTGCGGCGGCGTCATCTTTTCGAGACCGAGCTCGACGGCATGAGGCGTCTTGCCGGGCGCGATGCCGGTACGATTGCCGACCCGGAAGATATGCGTGTCGACGGCGATGGTCGGTTCCTCGAACGCGACATTCATCACCACATTGGCGGTCTTGCGCCCCACCCCGGGTAATGCCTCAAGCGACTCGCGGTCGCGCGGCACCTCGCCGTGGTGCTTTTCGACCAGGATGCGCGAGAGGGCGATAACGTTTCTCGCCTTGGTGCGGTAGAGCCCGATCGTACGGATGAGGCTCTCCACCTTCTCGATGCCGAGCGCGGCCATCTTTGCCGGCGTGTCGGCCAGCGCGAACAGCGCCGGTGTCGCCTTGTTGACTCCGACATCGGTCGCCTGCGCCGACAGCACGACCGCGACCAGCAGCGTGAACGGATTGATGTATTCGAGCTCGGTGCGCGGGATCGGCCGGCTCTCCGCCAAACGGCGGTAGAATTCGGAACTCTCGGCTTTGGTGAATTTTTTTGGCATCAGCCGAGCTTAGCGCATTTTTTGCGTTAGCAACGTCATGCCGGGCTATGCTGATGATGCGATGACCGACATCCCGTCTGGGGCCCTTGGCCCGCCGCGCGACATCTTCTTCGAGCGCGTGCTGCTGCCCCATCGCAGCCTGCCGCCGCGCGGGTTCAACATCCTGATGCTGGTGCTGGCCGGGATCAGCATCGTCGTCGGCGTCGTCTTTGTGTCGATGGGCGCCTGGCCGGTCTGCGGGTTTTTCGGGCTCGATGTCGGGCTGGTCTACGTCGCGTTCCGGCTCTCGTACCGCAGCGCCCGGCAGCGCGAAACACTGCGTCTCGCCGACGAGGAGCTGACCGTGGAGCGGGTTGGCATCCGCGGTGACCGGCGGCTATGGCGCTTTCAGCCGTTCTGGGTGCGGGTGGTGTTCGAGGAGCAGCCGGACGAAACCAACCGGCTCGCGCTGGTGTCGCACGGTAAAACGCTGCCGATCGGCGCCTTCATGCCGCCGCCAGTCCGGCGCGAACTCGCCGGAACGCTGCGCGACGCGCTGCGGCGCTGGCGCGACGCGCTCAATCCGCCGCAGCGATAGACCGGCCCCACGGCAGCTCGGGCAGCGCCAGCCGCTCGGCAATGACGCGCAGGGTGCGCGGGTTGGCGAGCATTGTCGTATGCGCGCCATCGACGGCGATGTTCTCACGGTTCGGCCCTGGCGCATCGATGCAGCTCTTCCAGGCAACGACACCGTCGCGCGGACTGTAGATCGCCGTCGTCGGCACGGGCGGCGGTGCGGTCAGCTGCTCGAGCATCCGGCGCTCACCGCTATGCAGCGGCGCCAGCGCCCGATAGACCGGTTCCAGCGGGCTGGCCGTGGGCAGGCGAAACGGGCTGCACACGGTAACGACGCGTCGCACGCGGTCGGGCTGCGTGCTGGCCAAAGCGCGCGCCAGCACGCCGCCCAGGCTGTAACCGACCAGACTCGCCTTGCGGCCGGTCGCCTCGGTGCTTCGTTCGAGGATTTTCTCGACCGCAGCGAACGCGCTCGCGCTCGGCCCGATATTGACCCGCGATCCCCATCCCTCGACCGCATAACCGAGCGCCGCCAACCATTCGCGCAGGCCGCGGCTCATATGGTCGGAACACAAGAACGGCGGCAGCACGATCACCGGGTGCCCGTCTCCAAGCGGCACCGGCCCCAGATGAATGAGCCGCGGCGTGCGCCGCATCTCGCGCAGCACGGCCAACCCCTCGCCGACGAGATCGCGCCAGGACGGCCCGCCGATCGCGCGATCGCGCGCGAAGATGCGCGCGTGCTGCCGCCGACGCAAATATTTGGGCGCGTGAAGCTCGACGCTCATAGCCCAAGCACTTCCTTCATCCCGTAGACGCCCGGCTTCTGGTCGATCACCCAGCGCGCCGCGCGCACCGCGCCTTTCGCGTAGATCGCCCGGTTCGTCGCGCGGTGCGACAGTTCGAGCCGCTCGCCCGCGCCGGCGAAAATCACGTGGTGATCGCCCACCGCGTCGCCGCCGCGCAGCGAGGCAAAGCCGATATCGCCATCGCGCCGTGCGCCGGTGATGCCGTCGCGGCCACGCTGCGCGACCTTGTCGAGCGAGACGCCGCGGCCCGTCGCGGCCGCGCGGCCCAGCGCCAGGGCGGTCCCGGACGGTGCGTCGGCCTTGCCGCGATGGTGCATTTCCATGATCTCGACATCCCAATCGGGACCGAGCCGCGCCGCGACCTGCTCGACAAGACCCAGGAGCAGGTTGATGCCGAGGCTGGTATTGGCCGCCCAGACGATGGGGATGCGCCTCGCCGCTTCGTGCACCGCCGCCGACTCGGCCGGCGACAACCCGGTCGTGCCGATAACCATCGGCTTGCCGAGCTCGGCGGCGAGTGTCGCGTGCGATGCGGTCGCCGCGGCGATGCTGAACTCGATGACCACATCGCTTTTGCGCAGCAGATCGCCTGCGGCGTTGCCGGCGGAAAGTCCGATCCGGCCAATCCCGGCGAGCTCGCCGAGGTCGCCGCCGACGGTCGCGCTGCCCAGCGCGACGGTCCCGCCCGAGAGCTCGCACCCCTCCGCCGTCGCGATCTCGCCGATCAGCATGCGCCCCATGCGGCCGCCGCACCCGATGACGCCCATCCTGATGTCGGCCATCGCGGCCTCCCCGAATCGGAAGCCGCAACGGGTACTCTGTGTGACAAAAAAAAGACAAGGACAAATTGCAGTCGAGATCACGGCTTTTTATTGCCCTCTCACCGGCTTGGCCCGGGGGTCTATGAATGGCTTGAAATTATTCGTGGATGGCCGGATCAAGTCCGGCCAAGACGAGGTGAGGCTGGTGAACAAGTTGGCTGCCATTTTCCGCGGCTTGGTTTTCCGATAAACCGCCGCCCATGGCCCTCTTCCGCTCGGCCGCCACGGTCGGCTCCTGGACGATGGTGAGCCGCCTTTTTGGCTTCGTCCGCGACATCCTGACCGCGGCGCTGCTCGGCGCCGGGCCGGTGGCGGACGCGTTCTTTGTCGCGCAGCGGTTGCCAAACCTGTTCCGCAGCCTGTTCGCCGAGGGCGCGTTCAGCGCCGCCTTCGTGCCGCTCGCCAACCGCACGCTGGTCGACGGCGGGAAGCCGGCGCTCAAGGAATTCGCCGAAGAGGCGTTCGCCCTGCTGTTCGCCGCGCTGTTGATCTTCGTGGTTCTGGGGGAAATCTTCATGCCGTCGGTGATGCGCGTCATCGCCCCCGGTTTCGAGAAGGACCCGGGCAAGTTTCAGCTCGTCATCAACCTGACGCGCATCACTTTTCCCTACCTCCTGTTTATTTCGCTCACCGCGCTGCAGGGCGGGCTGTTGAACACGCTCGACCGGTTTGCCGCCGCCGCCGCGACGCCGGTGCTGCTGAACCTGTTTCTCATCGCCGCGCTTTTGCTGATGACGGCGCTGCACTGGCCGGACGGCAGCCTGCTCGCCTGGGCGCTGACCTTGTCGGGGGTGGCGCAATTCTGCTGGCTGATGATGTCTTGCCGCCGCGCCGAGATCGGGCTGAGGCTGCGGCTGCCGCACCTCACCGAAGGCGTCCGCCAAACTCTGAAGATCATGGGACCGGGCGTGCTCGGCGCCGGGGTGACACAGCTCAACCTCTTGATCTCGACCGCACTTGCATCGCTGCTGCCGAGCGGCTCGGTGTCGTATCTCTATTACGCCGACCGGCTGAACCAGCTGCCGCTCGGCGTTGTCGGGATCGCCGTCGCGACGGCGATCCTGCCGCCGCTATCGCGCGAGGTGCGTAGCGGTGACAGGGAAGCCGCGATCGCGACGCAGAATCGCGGGCTGGAGTTGGCGCTGCTCTTGACGCTGCCGGCGGCGACCGCACTCGCGATCCTGGCGCTGCCGATCTTCGCCGTGCTGTTCGAGCGCGGCGCGTTCGGCCCAACCGAGGCCTCAGCGACCGCCTCGGCGCTGGTCGCCTACGCCGCCGGGCTGCCGGCCTTTGTGCTCGTCAAGGTGCTGGCGCCGGCGTTTTTCGCGCGGCACGACACCAAGACCCCGGTCAAGGTGGCGATCGTGGCGCTGGCGACCAATCTGCTGCTGACGATCGTGCTGATGCGGTTCTTCGCCCATGTCGGGGTGGCGGCGGCGCTGTCCGTGGCCGGTTGGCTGCAATCGGCATTGCTGATGACGATCCTCGCGCGGCGCAGCCATTTCCATTTCGATGCCCGCGCGCGCGCCAATCTGCCGCGCATCGCATTGGCGACAACAGGCATGGGCGCGGCGCTGTGGGCGTTGCGGATCGTTCTCCACCCGGCGCTCGGCGGGGGAGCGACGGCAACGCACCTCGCCGCGCTGGCCGGGCTGGTCGCCGCCGGACTCATCGCCTTCCTGGTGCTGGCACTCGCGCTCGGCATCGTCAACTGGCGCCAGTTGCGGCGCCTACCCGCTTGATTATCCCTTTCGGCAGCGATAACCACCACGCATGAACCGCATCTTTTCCGGCATCCAGCCGACCGGCAATCTGCATCTCGGCAACTATCTCGGCGCGATCCGCAACTGGGTCGCGCTGCAACACAATTACGAATGCATCTTCTGCATCGTCGATCTGCACGCGCTGACCGTGCCGCAAGACCCGGCCGAACTGCACGCAGCGACCCGCGAGGTCACCGCCGCCTACATCGCCGCCGGGATCGACCCCGAGCACTGCATCATCTTCAACCAGAGCATGGTGACCGCGCATAGCGAGCTTGCCTGGATCCTGTCGTGCCTGACACCGCTCGGCTGGCTCAACCGGATGACCCAGTTCAAGGAGAAAGCCGGTAAGCAGCGCGAAAATGCCGGGCTTGGACTTTATGCCTATCCGGTGCTGATGGCGGCCGACATCATCGGCTACAAGGCGACGCATGTGCCTGTCGGCGAGGACCAGAAGCAGCATGTCGAGTTGGCGCGCGACATCGCCGGCGCGTTCAACCGGCGCTATGAGCGCGATTTTTTCCCGCTGCCCGAGCCGCAAATCTTTGGCGAGGCGACGCGCGTCATGAGCCTGCGCGACGGCAGGAGCAAAATGTCGAAATCCGACCCGTCGGATTATTCGCGCCTCAATATGACCGACAGCGCCGACACGATCGCGCTCAAGATCCGCCGCGCCAAGACCGACCCCGAGCCGCTGCCGGACACCATCGCCGATCTCGAAAAGCGGCCGGAGGCCGACAACCTCGTCGGCATTTATGCGGCGCTCGCCGATCTGTCGCGGGAGGAGGCGCTGGCGCGCTTCGCCGGCAAGAACTTCTCGACCTTCAAAGAAGAGCTGTCTTGTGTCGCGGTCGAGCTGCTCGGCAAGATCGGCGGCGAGATGCGCCGCCTCATGGCCGACCCCGGGCATATCGACGCGGTGCTGCATCGCGGCGCCGAGCGCGCCTCGGCGATCGCCACGCCGATCCTCAGGGAGGTACAGGACATCACCGGCCTGCTGCGTCCCTAGCGAAGCTGCCTTTTAGAGAAGTTGACTGCGGCGCTTGGATTTTCCGGCGAAAATCCCCATCCTATAGGCACCCTGCCGCCACTTTTGTTCACGGAGCTTACGCCATGTTCATCCAGACCGAGCAGACACCCAACCCGGCCACCCTCAAATTCCTGCCGGGATGCACGGTGATGGAGTCCGGAACCGCGAACTTCACCGATGCGGCGGCAGCCGCGACGCGCTCGCCGCTCGCCGAGCGGCTGTTCGGGCTTCCGGAGGTCGGCGGCGTCTTTCTCGGCGGCGATTTCATCACCGTGACGAAGGCAGGCGACAGCGACTGGTTCCAACTGAAGCCGGCGGTGCTGGCGGCGATCATGGAACATTTCACTGCCGGGCTGCCGGTGGTGACCGGCGCGGCCGAGACCTCGGCGGCCGAGGGCGAGGATGATGAGGTCGTTTTGGCGATCAAGGAGCTGCTCGAGACCCGCGTACGCCCAGCCGTCGCGCAGGACGGCGGCGACATCATTTTTGAGGATTTCGAGGACGGCATCGTCTACCTGCACATGCAGGGCTCCTGCTCGGGCTGCCCGAGCTCGACCGCAACCCTGAAGGCCGGCATCGAAAACATGCTGCGCCACTACATCCCCGAAGTCGTCGAGGTCCGCGCCGTCTAGGGCGGCCTTCTTTCACGAATGTCCGCAGCGGGAGCGCCGGTCGTTCTGGCGTTCGACACCGCGGGCTCGGCCTGTTCGGTCGCGCTCGGCCGCGGCGAGGCGGTGCTGGCGCATGAGCGGCGCGCGATGCGGTACGGTCACGCCGAGGCGCTGCTGCCGATGATCGACCGCGTCGCGACGGCGGCCGGGCTGGCTCCGGACGAGATCGACATGGTCGCGGTGACGGTCGGGCCGGGCGGGTTCACGGGTATTCGCGCCGGGCTTGCCGCGGCGCATGGGCTGGCGCTGGCGGCGGGCGCGCGGCTTGTCGGCATCAGCAGCTTCGCTGCAGTCGCCGCGGGGTTTTCCGACGGCGAGCCGAGACTGCTGGTGGCGCTCGATAGCCGTCGCGCGGATCTTTACGTGCAGTTGTTCGGCGCGCGCCGCGCGCCGGCTGGCGAACCGGCGGCAGTTCCTCCAGAAAGGCTCGCCGCCTGGGCCGGCGATGGTGAGCTGGCGATCGCCGGCGACGCGGTCGAGGCAGCGATCGGGGCGCTCGGACCGCATCGTAAGCCGAAGATTTGGCCGAATTCCGCGCCCGACGCGCTGGGCGTGCTCGCCGCACTGCGCCGGTGGCCGGACCGCACCGACCCGCTGGCGCGGCCGCTCTATCTGCGGCCGCCCGATGTGAGCTTTCCAAAGGCCCAGCGCGGTACAGGTCAGCCGGCATGAGCCGGCGCATCGCGCCGATCCCGCCGGTGGCGGTCGAAGCGTTGGCGGTCTTGCATCGAGCATGCTTTCCGGACGATCCGTGGGAGGCGGGAGCGCTCGCGCGGATCATAGCGCTGTCGGGCGGGTTCGGCTGGCTCGCCTTCGAGGACGAGGAGCCGGCGGGCTTCATCCTGGTGCGCGATCTCGGCAACGAATGCGAAGTGCTGTCGTTCGGCGTCGCGCCGCGCTGGCGCCGGCGCGGCGTCGCGCAGGATTTACTGCGGACCGCTATGAAGGAGGCGACCCGGCGCAATCTCCCCTCCATGGTGCTGGAAGTCGCCGTCGACAACGAGGCGGCGAACGATCTCTACAGCGCCGCTGGGTTTGTCGCCGTCGGGCGGCGCGCCCGCTACTACCGGCGGCCGGACGGGCGCGTCGATGCCATGATCCTGCGGACGGTCTTGTCTCGTAAGGCGCGGTAGCGGTGATTATACAGCCTTGCCGTATACTGGCTAAGTTCGGTCGCTGTTCTGCGCGGGAATTGAATGTCGAGGATAGTCACCCAAGATTCGGCGAATAGCTCATTGCGCAACTTTCACCCATTACTTATGCTCACGAAGCGTTCGGTGTCAGGAAGGACGATATGGAAGATACGGACCAGACAGGCGATCTGCTCGCTCTAACAACGGAAATCGTGTCGGCGCACGTTTCCAACAACACGGTGGCAGTCGGCGATTTGGGCCAGCTGATCAACCAGGTCTATCAGTCGCTCGCCAACATCGGCGGCGCTTCCTCGGCATCGGCGCCCGCAGTCCGGCCGCAGCCGGCTGTCAGCGTCAAGAAGTCGATCCAGCCCGACTTTCTCGTCTGCCTGGAAGACGGCAAGAAGCTCAAGATGCTGAAGCGCCACCTGAAGACGGCATACAACATGAGCCCCGAAGCCTATCGCGAGCGGTGGGGGCTCCCCAACGACTACCCGATGGTCGCGCCGAATTACGCCCGCCAGCGCAGCCGGCTCGCCAAAGAGATCGGCCTCGGCACCAGGGCGCGGCGGGGACGCGGCTGATCAAGCCGCCCGTCCGCCGCGCCATGTCCATCGTGGATATCGGCGTCGCGGACATAGGCTCTCCCGGCGGAACGGGCTATAATACCCCGGCGTCATTTGCCGGGACCGCGATCCCATGACTTCCCGCCTCGAGCAGCTCTGTCTCGACAAGGGTCTGAAGATGACCGAGCAGCGGCGAATCATCGCGCGCGTGCTGTCGGATTCGGCCGATCATCCGGATGTCGAACAGGTCTATCGCCGCGCGACCGAGATCGATCCGCGCATTTCGATCGCCACCGTCTATCGCACGGTGCGCCTGTTCGAAGAGGCTAACATATTGGCGCGCCATGATTTTGGCGATGGCCGCTCGCGCTATGAGGAAATGCCGAGCGCGCACCACGACCACCTGATTGACCTGCAATCAGGGCACGTCATCGAGTTTCGCAATGATGAAATAGAAAAGCTGCAGCATTTCGTCGCCGAACAGCTCGGCTACGACTTGGTCGGGCATCGGCTGGAACTCTACGCGATCAAACGCGGCAACCAACGAAAGTCCGAGTAAGCCTGTTCATGTTGGAAACGCCAGTCTGCGACTACCAGAACGACCGGCTCAGCCAGCAGGGTCTCGCAGCGTGATTGTCGGCGCCACAGCCGACCCTGCCGCGCTCTCGGTCGACCCGGTGACAGCGCTCGACCGCTCCGGGGACCGGCGAAGCTCCCCGATTCTTGATGTCGTGAGCGGGGCGCTGCAGGTACGGCTCGCGATGTCGTCCGAAGATATCGACGCGGTTCAGGCGCTGCGCTACCGCATCTTCTACGAGACGATGGGCGCGCATCCCTCGCCCGGCATGGCGCGCCTCAGGCGCGACGCCGACCCGTTTGACGATATCTGCGACCATCTGATGGTGCTCGATCACGCGCGCGGCGGGGGCGCCGACGCGGTCGTCGGCACCTATCGACTGATCCGACGCGAGGCGGCGCGGCTCTACGGCAACTTCTACTCGGCGGCGGAATACGACATCGCGCGGCTTGCGGCCTATCCCGGCCCTGTGCTCGAGCTCGGCCGCTCCTGCGTCGACCCGGCCTACCGCGCGCGGGCCGTGATGCCGCTCTTGTGGAGCGGCATCGCCGCCTATGTGTTCCACTACGACATCGAGCTGATGTTCGGCTGTGCGAGCCTTCACGGCACCGATCCCGATGAGCTGGCGGTGCCGCTCTCCTATCTCTATCACCATCATCTCGCCCCGCCAGAATTGCGGACGCGGGCGCTGCCCGAGCGTTATGTCGATATGCGTCGGCTCGACCCCGGCAGCATCGACCCCGAGCGGACGCGCAGCCAACTGCCGCCGCTGATCAAGGGCTATCTGCGCCTCGGCGGGTTTGTCGGCGACGGTGCGGTGATCGATCACCAGTTCAACACCACCGATGTCTGCGTCGTGGTCAAAACAGACCTCGTCGCGGAAAAATACTCGCGTCACTACGTGCGCCAATCTAAAGAGCAGTGGGCTAAAGAGGGCTGGACTTAGGAACAACCAGGCGAAGGGCAATTGGGTAATTTCGAGAGCATGGGTTCGACAGGGCTAAGGGTGCGGCGGGCCGCGATCTACCTCGCTTGGACCCTAGTGCTGATGCCGGTTCAGGCCGTCGGACTCATTCTGCGGCGGCGCTGGGTGGCTGCGCTGCCGCGCTTCTACCATCGCCGCTGCTGCCGCATCCTCGGCTTCGATGTCCGCCAGATCGGCGAACCGGTCGCCGCGTACCCTGTACTGTTCGCGGCAAATCACGTGTCCTATACCGACATCACGGTGCTGGGTTCGCTGATCCCCGGCTCGTTCATCGCCAAGAGCGAGGTTGCCGGCTGGCCGTTTTTCGGCTGGCTCGCAAAGCTTCAGCGCTCGGTCTTTGTCGACCGCCAGGTACGCAGCACCGCGCAGCAGCGCGACGCGATCGCCGAGCGGCTCGCGGCGGGCGACGCGCTGATCCTCTTCCCCGAAGGCACCAGCGGCGACGGCAATTTCGTGTTGCCGTTCAAGAGCGCTCTGTTCAGCGTCGTTTTTAACACGGACCAGCCGATCGCCGTGCAGCCCGTCTCGCTCGCCTATACAAGGCTCGACGGGCTGCCGATCGGCCGACGCCTCAGACCGTTCTTTGCGTGGTACGGCGACATGGATCTGGGGCCGCATTTGTGGCGGCTCATCGGTCTTGGCAAGATCGAGGCGATCGTCGAATTTCACCCGCCGGTAATGGTCGGCGATTTCGCTTCGCGGAAGGCGCTCGCCGATTTCTGCCGAGAACGGATCAGCCGCGGCGTCGCCCGTTCGCTCGCTGGCCGCGGCGAGTCGCCCGAGGCCCGGCTACCAGCGCCCGAGCCGATCCCGGATGAACTTCCCGCCGCGGCGGTTGGGTGATGCAGAAACGCCTTTTCATCAAGACCTATGGCTGCCAGATGAACGTCTACGATTCGGCGCGCATGGCCGAGCTCGTGGCGCCGCTGGGCTACGTCCCGACCGAAACGCCTGACGGTGCCGATCTCGTCATCCTCAACACCTGTCATATCCGCGAGAAAGCGGCAGAGAAGGTGTTTTCCGAGCTTGGCGGCATCCGCGGGCTGAAGCGCGCCAAGGAGCGCCGGGGCCAGCGCATGCTGGTCGCCGTCGCGGGTTGCGTCGCGCAGGCCGAGGGCAAAGAGATCATGCGGCGCGCGCCCTTTGTCGACATGGTTTTCGGCCCGCAGACTTACCATCGCCTGCCGGAGATGGTGGCGTGGGCGACACGAGACGGCGGCGGGGTGCTCGACACCAGCTTCCCGGCCGAGCCGAAATTCGACCGTTTGCCGACGTCGCGCGGCGCGCAGGGCGCCAGCGCGTTCCTGTCGATCCAGGAAGGTTGCGACAAGTTCTGCACGTTCTGCGTCGTTCCCTACACGCGCGGCGCCGAGTTCTCGCGGCCGGCGGCGCAGATTATCGAAGAAGCCGAGCGGCTGGTCGCTGCCGGGGCATGCGAGATCACGCTTCTCGGCCAGAACGTCAACGCCTATCACAGCGCCGCGCCCGCCAATGGACCCAATGGGGGGGGAGTATGGCGCTTAGCCGACCTGCTGCACGCACTCGCTCGCCTGCGCGGAATTGAAAGGTTGCGCTACACGACATCGCATCCGCGCGATGTCGATGAGGGTCTCATCGCCGCGCATCGCGATGTCGCGCAGGTGATGCCGTTTCTGCATCTGCCGGTGCAGAGCGGCTCCGACCGCGTGCTCGCGGCGATGAACCGCCGGCACACCGCTGACGATTATCGCCGCACGGTCGAGAAATTGCGGCAGGCCCGAGAGGACTTGGCCTTGTCGTCGGATTTCATCGTCGGCTATCCGGGAGAAAGCGAATTGGACTTCCGCGCCACGCTCGACCTTGTCGCCGAGATTGGCTTCGCCCAGTCGTTCTCGTTCAAGTATTCGCCGCGGCCGGGCACCCCGGCGGCGAGCGAGAAGCAGGTGCCGGAAGCCGTAAAGACCGTGCGCCTTGCCGAGTTGCAGGCGCTGCTTCAGCAGCAGCAGCGCGCCTTCAACGCCGCTGCGGTCGGCACGACGATGCCGGTGCTGTTCGAAAAGCCGGGGCGGCATAAAGGTCAGTTGGTCGGGCGCAGCCCCTATCTCCAGCCGGTCCACTCCGACGCCGCACCCGAGATGGTCGGGAGGATCGTGCCGGTGCGGATTGTCGGGGCGCTGTCGAACAGCCTTTCCGGGGCCATTGCCTGCGGTCTCGACGAGGCGGCGCCATGAGCGCCTCGCCCATCGATGTCGCCGGTGATTTGCCCGGCGCGCGAAGTCAGCTCGAATTCGACGACAATCTGCTTTTGCCGCTGCTCTACGGCGAGCGCGACGCCCATCTCGACCAGATCGAGCGCCAGCTCGGCGTCGCGCTGGTGCCGCGCGGCAACCGGCTGGCGATCTCCGGCTCGCCCTCGGCGACCGAGATCGCGCATCTGGCGCTGTCCAACCTCTACGAGAAGCTGAAGCACGGCCATGAGGTCGATGTTGCCGCGGTCGATGCCGCGCTCCGCTTCGCGCAGGCCGAGCGCGACGATAAGAATTTGAGCCTGTGGCGCGAGGATGTCGGCTTCCGCACCCGCAAGCGCCGGATTGCGGCGCGCTCGGCGGCGCAGGCGCTGTACGTCAAGGCGATGCGTGAGCACGAGCTGGTCTTCGGGTTGGGACCGGCGGGCACCGGCAAGACCTATCTCGCGGTCGCCGCCGCGGTCGATCTCTTAATGACCGGGCGGGTCGAGCGCATCATCCTGTCGCGCCCGGCGGTGGAGGCCGGCGAGCGGCTCGGCTTTCTGCCGGGCGATCTGCGCGAGAAAGTCGACCCCTATTTGCGACCGTTGTTCGACGCGCTCAACGATATGCTGCCGGCCGACCAGATCGCCAAGCGCATGGGCACCGGCGAGATCGAGGTGGCGCCGCTCGCTTTCATGCGCGGCCGCACCTTGGCGCGGGCCTTTGTGATTCTCGACGAGGCGCAGAACACGACACCGATGCAGATGAAAATGTTCCTGACCCGGCTCGGCGAAGGGTCGCGCATGGTGGTGACCGGGGACCCGAGCCAAGTCGACCTGCCGCCGCAGACGAAATCGGGGCTCGCCGACGCCGTCGAGGCCGTGACGGGGGTCGAGGGCATCGGCATCGTGCGCTTTAGCGACAAGGATGTCGTGCGCCACCCGCTGGTCGCGAAGATCGTCGGCGCCTACGAGACGCGCGACAAGAAAGCGAAGCGATGATCGAGCCGCGGGAGTTGTCGATCGAGCCGACAGTCGAGGTTTCGGCACTCTGCCCCGGCTGGGAGCGCGAATGCGCCGAGGCAGCGGTGCTCGCCGAAACGGCGGCACGGCTGGCGCTGCGGCTCGAAGGGGCGCCGGACGGCGCGGTGGCCGAGATCACGCTCGCCGACGATGAGGCACAGCGCGCGCTCAACCGCATTTGGCGCGGCAAGGATGCGTCGACCAATGTGCTTGCCTTTCCCGCTACCGACCCCGCGACTGCGCTCCCGCGGGGTGCGCCGCTATTGCTCGGCGATGTCGTGCTGGCGCTCGAGACAGTGAGCCGGGAGGCAGGCGAGCAGGAAAAACCGTTCGAGGATCATCTGCGCCATCTCGTCGTGCACGGCGTGCTGCACCTGCTCGGTTACAACCATGAGGACGAGCGCGACGCGGCGGTGATGGAGGCGCGAGAAATCGCTGTATTGGCCGAGTTGGGGGTGCCGAACCCCTACCGCGACACCATCTGAATCAAAACCGGATTTCATGCCTGATGAGCCAAGCCGAGCCGCCAAGTACTGACGGCCATCCCGAGCACCACGGTTCTGTCGGACGCCTGCGCCAATTGCTGCGCATCTTCCGGCGGGCGCCGGAGACGCGCGAGGCGATCGACGAGTTGATCGCGGCGCCGAGCATCGAGGATGAGGAAAGCCCGATCACGCCGCAGGAGCGCGTGCTGATCGGCAATGTGCTGAAGGTCCATGACCGCACCGCAGCCGACATCATGGTGCCGCGCGTCGACATCGTCGCATTCGACATGGAGTTGCCGTTCGGCGACCTGGTCAAGCTGTTGATCGAACACGGGCATTCTCGCGTGCCAGTGTATCGCGAGACGCTCGACGACGTCGTCGGCTTTGTCCATGTCAAGGACGTGCTGGCGCCGGTGGCCGATCGCCGGCCGGGAAGGCTCGCCGCGATGATCCGCAAGGTGCTGGTCGTTGCGCCATCGCTGCCGGTCTTCGACCTGTTGGTTCAGATGCGGCAGTCGCGCACCCATATCGCGCTGGTGGTCGACGAGTTCGGCGGCATCGACGGGCTCGTGACTATCGAAGACGTGATCGAGGAAATCGTCGGCGACATCGAGGACGAGCACGACGTCGACGAGACGCCAACGCTCATCGAGCGCCCCGACGGCAGCGTCATCGCCGATGCGCGGTTGCCGATCGAGACGTTCGAAGAGCAGCACGGCACGCCATTGCGTCACAATGGCGATCACGAGGAGGTCGATACGCTTGGCGGGCTGGTTTTCACACTCGCCGGCCGAGTGCCGCGCCGGGGCGAGATCATTCCGCACCCGCTCGGCCTCGAATTCGAGGTGCTCGACGCCGACCCGCGGCGCATCAAGCGGCTGCGTGTGCGCGGGCTGCCACTCGCCACCGGCGATGGTAAGGGTCTCGCCGGTGCCTGAAACGACCCTCCTGCGTGCTCCTCCGGGCGCGCGCATGGCGACGCCGCTCTGCCGGATCGCGCAGGAAATGGCGGCGCAGCAGGGCTGGCGCCGTTACGGCCTCGCCTTTGTG
>Ga0335074_10003562_pt1 | contig 21323 bp, 20 predicted proteins | sample Lox_Sample_23_FD_206715 | JGI IMG/M metagenome (GOLD analysis project Ga0335074, IMG submission 206715) | Soil microbial communities from Loxahatchee National Wildlife Refuge, Florida, United States - Lox_Sample_2.3 | ecosystem: Environmental > Terrestrial > Soil > Wetlands | place: USA... | reverse complement strand
CATCGCGATGTGCTCGCAGCCCGGCAACGCGTCCCGGGCGATGCCGAAGATGAACGGATGCGGCTTGCCGATCACCGTGGCGGTGACCCCGGTCGCGGCCTCGACCGCGGCTAGCACCGCTCCGGTCGCGGGCAGCGGCCCGTCGCGGGTCGGCACGATCGGATCGCGTCCGGTCGCGAACAGGGCGGCGCCGCCGGCGACGGCCCGGATCGCCGCGCGCAGTTCGGCGTACCCGAACCCCTCATGCCCGGCGACGATCACCATCCCGGCCCGGCCGGCCTGATCGAGGGGGACCGAGCGGATCCCGGCCCGCGCGATCTCCTCGCCCAGCGCGGGCGGGCCGCACACCAGCGCGGGCCGGGGGTCCAGGCCGGGGCGGGAGGCGAGGTAGCGCGCGATCGCGTAGCCGGACGTGATCACCTCATCGGCGCTGGCCGGGAAGCCCGCCGCGGCCAGGCGCGCCGCCTGCGCGGCGCGGGATTCACCCGGGTCGTTGGTCAGGAACACCACCCGGGTGCCGTGGCGGCGCAGGCGCGCGACCGCGCCGGCGGCGCCGGGGATCGGCTGGCGGCCCAGCCAGACCACGCCGTCCAGGTCGAGGATCAGGCCGTCGTACCGGCGCGGCGCTGCGCCGGGGGCCCGGGTGTCGGGGGTTTTGGTGTCGGGGGTTTTGGTGTCGGGGGTTTTGGTGTGGGGGGTCGCGGTGTCGGGGGCGTTGGTGTCGGGGGTTTTGGTGTCGCGGGGATGCGGGGGGCCGAGTATCGCGGCGAGCACCGCGGTGTAATCGTGCTCGCCCCAGCCGGCCGCCTCGGCGTCGGCCAGCCAGGCCCGGGCGGCCTCGGCCAGCCGGAGCTCGGCACCGGCCGACCGCGCCGCCTGGCCGATGAGGCCCGCGTCCTTGCGGGCCAGCGACAGGGCGAACCGCCGCGGATAGTCGCCGGCGTCGATGGCCGGGCGCCGCCGCGCCGCCTGCTCGCCCAGCGGGGTGACCGCCAGCACGTCGGCCAGGACGTCCGGCCCCAGCCCGAGCGCCCGGCCCAGCGCGATCGCCTCGCCGAGCGCCGCCACCGTCGAGAACAGCGCCATGTTGGCCATCAGCTTCGCCGCCGCCCCGGATCCGAGTGGGCCGGTGGCCATGACCGTGCCGAGCGCGGCCAGCAACGGCCTGGCCCGGTCGAGTTCGGCGGCGGGACCGCCGGCGAAGATCGTCAAGGTGCCGGCTTCGGCCTCCCGGACGCTGCCCAGCACCGGGGCGTCCAGCAGCCCGGTCCCGGCCGGCAGGGCATCGGCCAGCCTGGTCACGGCGCCGGGCCCCACGGTGGACATCTCGATGACGGTGAGCGAACGGTGCGCGCCGGCCGCGACGCCGGCGGTGCCCTCGGTCACCGCGCGCAGCGCCTGCGGACCCGAGACCATCGTGATCAGCGTTTGCGCGCCGGCCGCCGCCTCGGCCGGCGTCGCGGCGACCGCGGCGCCGCGCCGGGACAGGGGCTCGGCCGCGGCCGGAGAGCGGTTCCATACGGTGACCGGATACCCGGCGTCGAGCAGCCGCGCGGCCATCCGGCCGCCCATCGCGCCCAGGCCCACCACCGCGACTCGCACGGCCAGAGACTAAACCCGCAGCTTTAGGTCCAGGTCAACTTCTTTACCGGCGCCGCCGGGCGCACATGCCGAATAAATCGGTGAATAGAGGGTAGCTGGCGGCCGTGGCAAGAACTAGAAGTGTTGCCGGGTGGGCCATCCCCGGCATCGTGCTGTTTTTCTTCTGGGTGGTCATCGTCATTCTGGCCATCATCCTGCTGGCGTTCATCGTGCACTGGGCCGGAGGCGGCTCGCTCAACCTCAGGCTCGGGCACTTCTTCCTGGACGTCGGCTTCACCTGATCCCTCCCGCGGCTACGGGTGGGCCTCCCAGTGGCGGCGCAGCGCCGCGGTGAGCTCGGAGGCCCGCTCGTCGGGAAAGAACAGCCGCGCTCCCTCGATCTCGACCACCCCGGTGGCGCCGGGGATGATGTCGCGCAGCCAGTAGGCCCACTTGCGGCGGAAGAACGCGTCGCCGGTGCCCCAGACGATCAGGGTCGGAACCTGCAGCCGCGCCAGGGCCGGCTCGATCGCCAGCAGATCCCTGGCGTGCAGCGACGTCAGCAGGCGCTGGTTCTGCCGGGCCGACTCGCGGCTGGCGTGCATCGGTTCCAGCCAGACGCGCGCGATGTCCTCGGGCAGGTTGGTGACGTCCTGGTAGCCGCTGCCGTAGACGAGCTTGCGGCCCCGCCGGACGTCGCGCGCCAGCCAGGGCTGGAGGCGCGCGGCCAGGCCCATGCGGGCGAGCAGCACGGCGGGCAGCAGCAGCTTGGGCGGCATGTTGTTGTGCGCCTCGCAGTTGGTCAGCGTCAGCGTGTGCAGCCGCTCCGGGTGTCCGGCGGCGAACGCCTGGCAGATCGCGCCGCCGGTGTCGTTGCCGACCAGGTCGATGTCGGTCAGCTCGAGCGCGTCGCAGACGTCGGCCACGAAGCGGGCCAGGCCGGGCAGCGAGAAGTCCTGGTCGGCGGCGGCCGGGGTACGCCCGTGCAGCGGCAGGTCGGGGGCCACGCACCGGCGCTCGCCGTCGAGCTGCTCGATCACGTGCCGCCACAGGTAGCTGCTGGTGCCCAGCCCGTGGACGAACAGCGCCGGGCGGCCCGGGCCGCCGGTGTCGATGTAGCTGGCCGGACCGGACCGGGTCTGCACCTGGCCGCGGCGGGCGTCGAGGTGTTCCATCGTGCTGGTCATGGGCTTCTCCCTCGTCGCGGGTGGCCGGCCGGGGTACAGTTGGTCAAAGACCGACCGGCGGTCTAGCTTCTTCACCATTACAGACCGGCGGTCGGTCTGTCAATGGCCGGGCACGCGGGAGAGCGAGATGAACAAGAACGTCGAGCGGGGCGAGACCACCCGCGCGCATCTGGTCGACGTCGCCACCCGCCTGTTCGCCGCGCACGGCTACGACGACACCTCGATCAAGGCGGTGCTGGCCGAGTCCGGCGCCAGCCGCGGCTCGCTGTACCACCACTTCCCGGGCAAGGAAGCGTTGTTCCTGGCCGTGATGGAGGACGTCGGCCTGCGGATCGGCCGGCAGGTCGAGGAGGTCATGCGGGCCGCTCCGGACCCGGTCGCCGCCCTGCGGGCCGGCTGCCTGGCGTGGATCCGGCTGGCCGGCGACCCGGTCGTGCGGCAGGTCATGCTGATCGACGCGCCCGCGGTGCTGGGCTGGGAGCGGTGGCGCGAGCTCGACGAGCAGGGCCCGCTCGGGGTGATCAGGGCCGCCCTCGCCTACGCCGCCGAGGCGGGCATCATCGAGCCGCGTCACGTGGACGCGTTCGCTCACATCGTGCTGGCCGCGGCCAACGAGGTCACCCTGATGATCGCCCGGGCGGACCACCCGGCCGCCGCGCTCAACGCGGGCGAGAGCGCGGTCGCCGAGTTCCTGGACCGCCTGCTGGCCTCATGAGACGAACTGCTGGCCGCCGTCGATGTCGTAGGTCGCGCCGGTCAGCGCCGTGTTGCTCATGAGGTGAACGGCGAGCGCGGCGACGTCGGCGGGACCGACGACGCGGCCGATCGGGAGCGTGTCCCGCAGCTCCTGGCGGCGCGCCTCGAGCTGGTCGCCGAGCAGCGACGCCGACAGCCCGGTGTCGACGAAACCCGCGGCAATGAGGTTGGCGCGAACCGGCGCGATCTCCAGCGCGAGGGCCGCGACGAACGGGGGCAGGGCGTCGGTGGCGGCGGGCACGATCCCGGCGCCAGGCGCGATGCGCCGGCCCCCGGTGCCGCCCATGAACAGCAACGTGCCCCCGGGCCTCATCTTGGGCACGGCGGCCCGGGTGACCTCGAGCGCCACCACGATGTGGCCGCTGAGTGCCTCGCTTATCTGGGCCGCGTCCATCTCGAGCAGCGGCCCGTAGGTCGGGCCGCCCGCCGTGACCAGCACGTGGTCGATCGGCCCGGCCAGGTCATGGAAGAACCGCTGCACGGCGGCCGGGTCGGAGGCGTCGAAGACCGCGACGCGCTGCGCACCGACGTCCTGCGCCGCCTGGTGGAGCCGGTCGCGATGCCGGCCGGTCAGGATCACCTCGGCGCCCTCGGCGCGGGCCCGCCGGGCGGTCTCGAGCCCGATGCCGGCGCTGCCGCCGATCAGGACCACGGTCTGCCCGGCCAGTTCCGGCTCGCGCCGGGCCGGGGCGGAGGTGCTGGCGCTGGTCATGATGCCTCCACTGGCCGGTGCAGGCGGGCGATCATCGAGTCGCCGGCCGGTCCTGATCATGCCCGCCGCCCGGCAGGCTCAAGCCAGGGCGGGAGGGCCCGGTCGGCGCTCAGATCACGCTGGCGGCGATCTGCGAGGCCGTCCCCTGGATGGTGGGCCCGAGCTGGCCGACGAGTTCGTTCATCGGAGCCGGCGACCACGGGATGGCGACGTTGACCGCCGCCACGACCTCGCCGGAACGTGAGCGCACGGGCGCGGCGATGGACCGCAGCGCGCTTTCGAGCTCCTCGTCGTTGGTGGCCAGGCCGGTGCGGCGGACGTGCTCGAGCTCGGCCATCAGCGAGTGCTTGTCGGTCAGGGTGCGTGGCCCGCGCTGGACGAGGTCGATGCGGTCCAGCAGCCGCTCGAGATCGCGGCGCGGGAGGAAGGCCAGCAGCGCCTTGCCTGTGGCGCTGCAGTAGGACGGCAGCCGCGAGCCCACGTGCAGGCTGAACTCGAGGTGGTGGTAGCGGCCCGGCCGTCCCCTGACCCGGTCGATCAAGATCACGTCGATGTCGTCGCGGATGGCCAGGTTCGACGTGTGCCCGGTGGTCTCGGTCAGGCGCCGCAGATGCGGCGCCGCGATCTCCCGCAGCTCCAGCGATCGCAGCATCGAGAACCCGAGGTCGAGAACGCGCGGCCCCAGGCGGTACCGCCGGGTCGCGCTGTCCCGCTCCAGGTACCGGAGCGTGGCCAGCGTCGCCACGTAGCGGTGCGTCGTGCTGCGGGTCAGGCCCAGCTCGCGGGAAAGCTCGCTGATCCCGAGCGCCGGCCGGTCGGGCCGGAACGCCGACAGGACCGCCAGGCCGCGCTCGAGCGACTGTGAGAAGCCGGTGCCTTGCTCTGCGGACATGTCCCAAATACTAGAACAGTATCTTGACATACGGACACAGCGGCATGACTCTCGATCCAGCGCTCTGGCTCCACATCGGGAGGACGGGATGAGGCGGTTAGTGCCCTGGCCCACACGGCCGCGGCGGAAGCTGATGGCGCTGATCGCGAGCCTCGCGGCGGCCCTGGCCATGGCGGCGGGCGTGCCGGCGACGCAGGCGGCGCACGCCGCGCAGGCGTCATACGTGGCGCCGGCGGACGCGGGCGCGCAGGTGAGCGCCACGCAAATGCCGGCCGAGCCGTGCGCCGCGCTGAGCGGGACGGCGCTGACCGGCCTGCCCGGGTCCGACACCGCCACCGTGACCGCGACCGAGGTCGCGGGCAGCGGCTGTCAGGTGGCGATCGAGATCACCGATACCTCCGATCCGCGCGGCGGGCAGCCCGGCATGATCGGCATCGATCTCACCCTGCCCGACAGCTGGAACGGCAACTACATGGCCGAGGGCAACGGCGTCTACTGCAGCCCGGCGAACTTCGTCACGCTGGCCGGCGACCAGTGGCTGGCGGCCGGCTACGCGATCTCGCAGGACGACTGCGGGCACACCGGGTACCCGAACGCGCTCGTCTCGCCGTGGGTCACGAACTCCAGCCCGCCGCCGACCCTGAACTGGGACCGGATCGACGACTTCGGCTACCTCGCCCAGCATCTGACCGCCGTCGAGTCGAAGGTCCTCGTGGACGACTACTACGGCGTCGGGGCGCACTACTCGTTCTGGAACGGCTGCTCGACGGGCGGCCGCCAGGGCCTGACGGAGGCGCAGCGCTATCCAAAGGACTTCAACGGCATCCTGGCCGGCGCGCCGGCCCTGAACTGGGATCAGTTCATGGTCGCTCAGATGTGGCCGCAGCTGGTCATGGAGTGGAACAACGACATCCTGCCGACCTGCAAGGAGAACCTGGTCAACACGGCCCTGCAGTCGAAGTGCCGCGACCAGGACGGCCAGGTCGACGGCGTGTTCGATCCGCGCACCTGCAACGTGCTCGGCGTCCTGCGCAGCCTGATCGGCACCGTCACGCCGTGCGGCGCGTTCACCGCGACCGACGCCCTCGTTGTCCAGGAGATCTGGCAGGGACCGCGCGATTCCGGCTCGCAGAAGAACCTGCTGACCGGACTGCCGGTCTGGTTCGGGATGGAGCCGGGGGCGGACCTGGCCGGGGCCTACGTCCCGGCCCTGGGGCCCGGGGGAGGGCTCGGCCTAGCGACCACGTTCCAGCAGGCCAACGGGCAGTGGGCCGGCGCGCCGTTCATACCGTCCGCCGACTGGTTCCAGCGCTGGATCAAGCAGAACACGAACTGGGTCTACACCGACGAGACCTACCAGCAGTACTGGCAGGACTTCGTGACGTCGAGCCGCTACGACGACGCGATCGCGGCCGACAACCCGGACCTGCGGGCGTTCAAGGCGCACGGCGGGAAGCTGATCATGTGGCAGGGGCTGGCCGACCAGCTCATCTTCACCGGCGACAGCATCAACTACTACAACCGGGCCCTCGCGGCCAACGGCGGGATCCGGGCCACCGAATCGTTCTTCCGCTACTTCCTCGCCCCCGGCGTCATGCACTGCGGCACTCCGGGACCGGGAAGCATCGCCCCGACCAACCCGATGCAGCAGGTCATCGACTGGGTCGAGCGGGGCCGGGCTCCCGCCGTCCTGGAGGCGAGCGGCTCGGTCAACGGCCAGCCCGTGACCCGGCCGCTGTGCCCCTACCCGGACCGAGACGCGATCTACGCCGGCGGCGACCCGGACCTGGCCGCCAGCTACACCTGCAGCAGCCGGCCCCAGCTCACCAACCCGCTCCTGCTGAACGGCCAGCGCGCTTGACCGGCGTGGCGCGCGCCGCTTCCGGCAGGTGGAGGGGGCGGGCGCCCGGGGCCGGCTACGAGTTCCGGCAGTGGAGCGGCGGGCGCCCGGGGCCGGTTACGAGTAGTCGGCGGTGACCCGGCGCGCGGCGCCGTCCACGGTGATCACGCCGCCGTGCGGCAGGATCCACTGCGGGCGGGTGTGGCCGAACGGGATGCCGACGCACACGACGGCCTCGGGGTTGTACTGGCTGATCAGCCCGGTGACGACATCGCGCTGCTCGGCGCGCAGCCGGGCCCGCTCGGCGGCCGGCGGCCTGCGGTCGAAGTCGGACACGGGCGGGCGGGCCACCAGGACCGCGTCGGCCGCGGCGATCACGCCGCGCTCGCCGAGCGAGCGGACGATCCATCCGACGTTGCGCGCGGGCAGGAGTTCCTCGGAGGTCTCGATCAGGAGCACCCCGCCGTCGAGGACGTCCGGGCCGAACGGGAACCGTCCCGCGACGAGGACCTCCTCGATGACCTCGATGCAGCCGCCCCAGCTCCGGCCGGTCACCGACCGGGCCGGGCCGTACCAGCTCCACGGCTCGGTCGGCTCCCGTTCTCCGAAGCACTCCAGGGCGCGCGGGTCGCCCCAGTCGATGCCCACGTCCTCGGATTCGCCGGGATCGGTGATCTCGAGCGTTTCCCCGGTGAGCAGGGCGGCGCGCAGCGACCGGGCGTGGACGTCGTCGACGCGGGGACCGGGGCCGAGGTGGACCTGGGAGGAGCCGCCGTAGAAGCTCGCGACGCCGTTGGCCCACAACCAGTGGTGCAGGTTGGTGTTGTCGCTGGTGCCCAGGAACGGCTTGGGATCGGCCCGGGCCAGCGCGGCGTCCAGGTGCCCGATGACGGTGATCTGGTCCTCGCCGCCGATCACCGCGAGGATGGCGCGGATCTGCGGGTCGGCGAAGGCGGCGTCGATGTCGGCGGCGCGCTCCTGCGGCGTCGCGCCCAGCTTCCGCGTCGTCGGGTACTCGACCGGCACCAGGCCGGTCACCTCGGTGAGCCGGCGCATGGCCTGCTCGTGTATCGCCGGGGCAGCGCCCGCGGCCGCGAACGAGGGCGACAGAACGGCGATGCGGTCACCGCCGCGCGCCTTGGGCGGGTGGACCAGTTCGTGCGCCATGGGTGGGTCAGTCTAGTCCCTGGAATGGCTCGATGAGCTGGCCGGCCATGAGCCGCAGGGCCGGTCGCGCCGAGCCGTCCTGCTCGACCGGGACCGGCCGGCCGTCCAGGCCGGTACGCCCGACGGCGTCGCCGCGGGCCGGGAACCTGGCCCGGCCGGCCAGGACGTCCCAGATCGTCAGCACGACGCCGAGGTTGGCCTGCTGCGTGTCCGGCGCGTGGTGCAGCCGGTGGTACGCGGGGCTCACCAGCACCCGGCCGGCCGGGCCGAAGGTCCAGCGCAGGTTGGCATGCTGCAGCGTGCCGATGCACACGTAGATGGTGATCACCACCGGGGCGATCGCGCGCGTCGGCATCAGCGCCACGACCGGGACCGCGGCCAGGATGAACCCGGTCGTGTGCATGAGGGGATGGGCGCGGAACGACGTCAGCACGCTCAGCTCTTCCTGGCTGTGATGCAGGGCGTGGAAGCGCCAGAGGAAGCCGAGCCGGTGGTCGGCGTAGTGGGCCAGCCAGTTGGCCGCGTCCATCGCCACCACCGTGACCGGAACCACCAGCCACAGGGGCCAGTGCTCGGCCGGGCGCAGCTCGATCCAGCCCGCGTGCCCGCTGATCAGCACCGCCGCCCCGACGCTCAGCAAGGTCATCAGCGGGATGACCACGAGCGCGTGCAGGGCCAGGTAGCACGCATCCTGGACGTGGCCACGGGCCAGGAGCCCGCGCCGCTCGGCCGGCCAGATCCGCTCGCAGATCCCGGTCGCCACGACCAGCGCCACGAGGAGCGGGGCGGCCAGCTCGGCCCGCCCGGCCGAGAGCACCGTCTCGAGACGGCCCTGCCGGAGCAGATCGGCGACGGCGGCCCACAAGACGACGACCGTGACGCCGGCCACCGCGAAGGAGCCCGGCGACAGGCGCCGCCACCAGGACCGCCCGGCGGTTCTCGTTTCCGCCCACGCCTGCGCCGCAGACAACCAAGCTCCTCGACTCGCGCCAATACGAGAGCCGGCCTGGCCGTGTCCCGGCCGGGCCCCGGCTCTGCCCCCATGGTGCTATACGGACGCCGCGCGCGAACGGTTCGATTCGCCGGCCGCTGTCCGGGCGATCAGGTCGGAAGTTCCGTCCCGGCCTGCTCCGCCACCATGTACCTGGCGTACCAGTCGGGCCAGTTCGCGTCGGCGTGCCCGATGCGCTTCTCGTGCTCGCCGTGCGCGGCCGACGCGCGCCGCATCGCATCGGCCAGGTCGCTCGCGGAGCCGAACGTGACGCCGGCGCCGACGTCAACACGCCCGGGCAGCCTCGTCGTGACCTCCTGGAACAGCCAGTTGTTGCCGTCGGGGTCGTCGAACGAGCACAACGAGCCGTAGCTGCGATGGTCGGGAGCCGGGCCGCTCTCCGGTCCGTCGGGGCCCCGGTGGAAGATCTCGCCCACCTCGACGCCGGCGGCGACCAGCTGGTTCCGGATGGCGTCGATGTCGGAGACGATCAGGTACGCCTTGCCGGAACCGGGCGCGGCGGCCGTGAGGTGCTCGCCGAACTGGACCGAGCACCAGGAGCCGGGCGGCGTGAACTGGACGACGAACGGCGGCGTGTCGTCGAGCCGCCACCCGAGGCGCCCGTAGAACTCCCTGGCCCGGCCGACATCCGAGACCGGGATGATGACCACTTCGAGCTTCTGATCCACATTTACCGAGATTCCCGGCACCGGCCGCCGGATAACCAGCAACCGCCGAGGAATACGGTGGCACCTGTGTGGCGCGTGCCGTGGTGGGGCGTGGCCTCGTCGGCCGCGGCCCCGGTGCTGATGGTTGCGGGATGGACGATCGCCGCACGGCTGCAGGGCTCCTATGACCCGGTGGCCGATACCGTCAGCGCGCTGGCCGCGCCCGGCGCGGCCGACCGGTGGGTGATGACACTGACCTTCGTGCTCGTCGGCGCCTGTTACTTCGTCACCGGTGTCGCGCTGCGGTCGGCCCGGATGCCCGGGCGGCTGGTGCTGATGGCCGCGGCCGTGGCCGGCGTGCTGGTGGCGGCGAACCCCGAGCACCCCGGCATCAGGTTTCCGGTACCGCACATGATCTGCGGCGGCGCCGGAATCCTCGCCACCGTGGCCTGGCCCGCGATGGCCTGGCGGCGCGGGCCGTCGACCCCGTGGGGCCTGCGGCCGGCGGTGTCCGCGGCGGCCGCCGGAGTGCTGCTGATCCTGGCGGTGTGGTTCGCGGTCGAGCTGGTCGCCGGGGGCGGGCAGGTCGGCCTGGCGGAACGCGTCTTCGGCGTCGCGCAGGGGCTATGGCCGCTGGCGGTCGTGGTGTCCTGCTGCTACGCCGCGAGGCCCGCCTCCCTAAACTTGGATAATTCGTTTTCTTGAATAGTTAGTGTTTAGCGCGGTAACGTGGGAGGCCATGACCGCGTCCGAGCCTGCAACCATCGCCGAGGAGCTGCGCGGTGCCGGCCTGAGGGTGACGGCCGCCCGCGTCGCGCTGCTCGAAACCGTGCGCAGCGGCGACCATCTCGGGGTCGAGGCGATCGCCGACGGGGTGCGCGGCCGCGTCGGCCATGTCTCCACCCAGGCCGTGTACGACGCCCTGCACGCGCTCACCGCGGCCGGGCTCGTGCGCCGCATCGAGCCGGCCGGCAGCCCGGCCCGGTTCGAGGGCCGCGTCGGGGACAACCACCATCACGTCGTATGCCGGTCGTGCGGCGTCCTCGCCGACGTCGACTGCGCGGTCGGCGAGGCGCCCTGCCTGACCGCATCCGACGACCACGGCTTCGCGATCGGCGAGGCCGAGGTCGTCTACTGGGGCCTGTGCCCCGACTGTTCCACCGCCCGCAGTTCCTGAGCTCCCGCGATTCGCTGAACAGGGAAGGATTCACATGACTGAGAACCACGATCCTGTCGTCACCGAGGGCCCGACGCCGGAGAGCGCGGCGGCCTCGGAGGCCGGCGGATGCCCGGTCGGGCACGGCCGCGTGCACCCCACCATGGGCGATGCCAACTTTGAGTGGTGGCCCAGCAAGCTGAACCTGAAGATCCTGGCCAAGAACCCCGCCGTGGCCGACCCCATGGGCGAGGACTTCGATTACGCCGCGGAGTTCAAGACCCTTGACCTCGCCGGGGTCAAGCGGGACATCGCGGCGGTGCTGACCGACTCCAAGGACTGGTGGCCGGCCGACTTCGGCCACTACGGCCCGCTCATGATCCGGATGGCGTGGCACCTGGCCGGCACCTACCGGATCAACGACGGCCGCGGCGGCGCCGGGGCCGGCCAGCAGCGGTTCGCGCCGATCAACAGCTGGCCGGACAACGTCAGCCTGGACAAGGCCCGCCGGCTGCTCTGGCCGGTCAAGAAGAAGTACGGCCGGAAGCTCTCGTGGGGCGACCTGATGATCCTGACCGGCAACGTCGCGCTGGAGAGCATGGGCTTCAAGACCTTCGGCTTCGGCGGCGGCCGCGTGGACGTCTGGGAGCCGGACGACGACGTCTACTGGGGCCCGGAGACCACCTGGCTCGACGACGAGCGCTACAGCGGCGACCGCGAGCTGCAGGAGCCGCTGGCCGCGGTCCAGATGGGCCTCATCTACGTCAACCCGCAGGGCCCGAACGGCAACCCGGACCCGCTGGCCGCGGCGCGCGACATCCGCGAGACGTTCCGCCGGATGGCGATGAACGACGAGGAGACGGTCGCGCTGATCGCGGGCGGTCACACCTTCGGCAAGACCCACGGCGCGGGCCCGGACGACAACGTCGGCCCCGACCCGGAGGCGGCGCCGATCGAGCTGCAGGGCCTGGGCTGGAAGAGCACGTTCGGGACCGGCGTCGGCAACGACGCGATCACCAGCGGCATCGAGGTGATCTGGACCGAAACCCCGATCACGTGGGACAACAGCTTCTTCCGGATCCTGTTCGGCTACGAGTGGGAGCTCACCCAGAGCCCGGCGGGCGCGCACCAGTGGCAGCCCAAGGGCGGCGCCGGGGCGGGCACCGTCCCCGACCCGCACGACCCGTCGAAGCGCCGTACCCCGATGATGCTGACGACCGACCTGTCGCTGCGGTTCGACCCGATCTACGAGCCGATCTCGCGGCGGTTCATGGAGGACCAGGCCGCGTTCGCGGATGCCTTCGCCCGCGCCTGGTTCAAGCTGACCCACCGCGACATGGGCCCGATCGTGCGCTACCTCGGCCCCGAGGTGCCGTCCGAGGTGCTGATCTGGCAGGACCCGGTCCCGGCGGTGGACCACGAGCTCGTGGGCGCCGCGGACATCGCCGCGCTCAAGGGCCAGATCCGGGACTCCGGGCTGTCGGTCTCGCAGCTGGTCTCCACCGCGTGGGCGTCGGCCTCGTCGTTCCGCGGCAGCGACAAGCGCGGCGGCGCCAACGGCGCGCGCATCCGCCTCGAGCCGCAGAACGGCTGGGAGGTCAACAACCCCGACGAGCTGGCGATGGTGCTGCGCACCCTGGAGGGGATCCAGCAGGCGTTCAACGGCGCCCAGGCCGGTGGGAAGAAGGTCTCGCTCGCCGACCTGATCGTGCTGGCCGGCGGCGTGGGCGTCGAGCAGGCCGCCAGCAGCGCCGGCCACGTCGTCGAGGTCCCGTTCGCGCCGGGCCGCACCGACGCGTCGCAGGACCAGACCGACGTCGAGTCGTTCGCGGTGATCGAGCCGGGGGCGGACGGGTTCCGCAACTACCTCGGCAAGGCCAACCGGCTGCCGGCCGAGTACCTGCTGATCGACCGGGCGAACCTGCTCACGCTGAGCGCGCCCGAGATGACGGTCCTGGTCGGCGGCCTGCGCGTGCTGGGCGCGAACTACCAGCACTCGCCGCTCGGCGTGTTCACGGCCAGCCCCGGGTCGCTGACCAACGACTTCTTCGTCAACCTGCTCGACATGGGGACGACGTGGACGCCGGTGGCCGACGACGCGACCACGTTCGAGGGCCGCGACGCGGCCACGGGCGAGGTCAAGTGGACCGGCAGCCGGGCCGACCTGGTCTTCGGGTCGAACTCCGAGCTGCGCGCGGTCGCGGAGGTGTACGCGAGCGACGACGCGAAGCAGAAGTTCGTGAACGACTTCGTCGCGGCGTGGGTCAAGGTCATGAACCTCGACCGGTTCGACCTCGGCTGAGTCCCGGCGCGAGGCCCTGACCACGACGTCCGGGCCGGCCGTCACGGCCGGCCCGGACGTTTTTGCGCGATGATGGGCATCCCGGCCCCGATGGGGCGGATCGCGCGAAGGAGCCCGCCGTGCCGATGTCCCTCGACCCCGAAATCGCCTCCGCCCTCGCGCTCGCGGCCGAGCAGGCCGACGGCATCGTCGTTCCCGAGCGCGGCGACGCGCTGGCGCTGCGGGCCTTGACCGACCGGGACGTGGACGGCATGTTCGGGAACCTGCCCGACGCCCCCGACGTCAGCCGCGCCGGGCACGTCGTCGCGGCCGACGACGGCTACGAGATCGAGCTGCGCTGGTACACCCGGGCCGGCCGGGCCGGCTCCGCGGCCGTGGTCTACGTCCACGGGGGCGGGATGATCTGCGGCACGCTCGACAACTATGAGCCGCTCGTGCGCCACTACGTGCAGCTCACCGGCGTGCCGTTCCTCGCCGTGGGCTACCGGCTGGCTCCCGAGTTCCCCGGCGAGGTGCCCGCGACCGACTGCTTCGCGGGCCTGCGGTGGATGTTCGGCCACGCCGCCGAACTCGGCACGGACCCCGCGCGCATCGCGCTCATGGGCGATAGCGCGGGCGGCGGCCTGGCCGCGGCCGCGGCCATCCTGGCCCGCGACAACGAGCTGGCGCTGGCCCGGCAGATCCTGATCTACCCCATGCTGGACGACCGCAATACCATCGCCGATCCCCTGCTGGCGCCGGCCGCCACCTGGACCTACGACCAGAACTACACCGGCTGGCTCGCGCTGCTCGGCGCGGAGCTGGGCGGGCCGGCCGTGTCGCCGATCGTCGCGCCGGCCCGCCTGGCCGACTTCGCCGGCCTCGCGCCCGCCTACATCGAGGTCGGCGAGCTCGACATCTTCCGCGACGAGTCGATCAGCTACGCGCAGAACCTCCTGCGCGCCGGGGTCTCCTGCGAACTGCACGTCTATCCCGGATCCCCGCACGGCCACGACTGGCTCAACCCCGACGCCGAGATCAGCAGGCGCGCGCTGGCCCCTAGGCTGCGGTTGATAACCGCGCTCTAGGCGGGAGGCGACGCGGGCATGGCCGACGACGACGACCCGGTGAGCGGCCGGCGGTTCCTGACCGAAAAGGCCTACGCCGACGACCGTCATCTGCGCTCCCGCATGGCGATCTGGCGCTATGCCGAAGGGCCGGCGGATCCGCGGTGGCGCACCTCGCCGGTGGCCTGGGACGGCACCCAGGTCGTGGCCGACATCGGCTGCGGCAACGGATTCGATCTGCGCCAGCTCGTTCCCGACGGCCGGTGCCGCCACGCGTTCGCCGTCGACCTGTCCGCCGGAATGCTCGGCTCAATGGACGGCGACCTGCGTGACAGCGGCCGGGTCACGCCGATCCGGGCCGACGCGCAGCGCGTGCCGCTGCGCGACGCCGGCGTCGACGTGGCCCTGTGCATGCACATGCTGTACCACGTGCCCAGCATCGAGGCCGCGGTCGGCGAGCTGCGCCGCATCGTGCGGCCGGGCGGAACGGCCCTGGTCTCGACCGTCGGCGGCGGCTCGTTAACGGAGATCAATGACCTGCTGTACGCCGCGATCTCGGAGCAGGCCGGCCGGCCGGTGCGAGCCCGGCCGACGATGAGCTTCACGACCGAGAACGGCGAGGCGTTCCTGCGGGGCGCCTTCGCCGACGTCGTGCTCCGCCATCACGAGGTGGTCCTCTCGTTCCCTGACGCGGCGCCGGTCACCGCCTACCTGGACAGTCTCCGCGAGCCGCTGCTGCTGGAGTTCGGCGAGCCGTTCGACTACGACGCGGCGCTCGCGTTCGTCGCGGCGGGCGTGGAGCGCGAGGTCAAAGCCGCCGGGCGGTTCCGGGCCGTCAGCCGCATGGGCGTGTTCATCTGCCGCTGACCGGATGGCTGACGGCCAGACAACCCCGAGACCGGGCGTTACATAAATTTTTTTAACGCACCGTCGGCGGTGATGGCGGGCACCGAAAAGCGTTCCCTGAACGGTGAGTTTGCTGGCGCCACGACCATCTGGCCGGTCCCCGCTTTCCCCCGTAGGCTGGAGACGATCACCGACGCGGAGACCCGATGGTAACCAGCAACGAGCCGTCCAGCCGGTCCAAGCCCGCCGTGCTCACCTGGCGCCGGCGCCGGGTGCTCCAGGCCATCGAGGATTACGTGGCCGATCACGGCTGCTCGCCCAGCAACCGCGATATCGCGAAGGCCGCCGATCTGAAAAGCGCGTCCAGCGTGTTGCATCACCTGCAGGAATTGAAGGCGGCCGGATTCGTCAGCTATGACCCGCGCTCCCCGCGCACGGTCCGGGTGCTGCGGCGCGATGACGCGCGACGGCCCGGGCCCGGCCCCGAGGACCTGGGCTCGCGGCGGGTGGTCTGGGTGCCGGTTCTCGGGCAGATCGCTGCGGGCGAGCCGATCCCGCCGCTGGAGTCGATCGAGGATCGCGTGCCGCTGCCCCGCGAGGTGGTCGGCGCCGAAGAGGGCCTGTTCATCCTCAAGATCGTCGGCGATTCGATGACCGGCGTCGGCATCTTCCCCGGCGACTGGGTGGTGGTGCGCCAGCTGTTCGACCCGCCCAGGGACGGCGACATCGTGGCCGCCGCGCTGGACGGCATCGAGGTCGAGGGCACGGTCAAGACGTACAAGAAGATGGGCCGGCGGGTCTGGCTGATGCCGCACAACCCGGCCTACACGCCGATCCCGGGGGACCGGGCCGAGATCCGCGGCAAGGTGGTGGCGGTGCTGCGCTGGCTGCCGCCGCTGGTCAGGTCCTGAGGATGTCGACGATCAGGTATCCGGGCCAGCTGCCCTCCAGCACCTCGACCTCGCCGCCGTGCACGGCGAACCGGCCGCCGAACGGCGCCAGAGTGGCATCGATCCGTTGCAGGTATTCCACGATGTCCGGCCCCATGGCGACCTAGTGCATGTGAGCAACGGCATATGCGGACATGAAATCCTCCGTGTTCTGGTGGGTAGGTACCGCTACCACGATCGGTCGCCGCGATCGGGCCGCGCAATTACCTGGCAGGTCAAGACGGGTTGCCGGCCATCACGGACAAAACGACCGCCCGGATATCGCGAGAAATAACACGTTGAATTACCTGTCCAAAGGGGTACCAGCCTGACCAAGGCAGCATGTGGCCGGCCTGGGTATGACACCGGAGCAGAGCAGATGGCCCATCTGGCACGGGGGGTACGGGGTGGCAAGAGAGACAATTGTCGAGCTTGTGGACGATCTTGACGGCGGCCCGGCCGACGAGACAGTTCGGTTCGGGATCAACGGGTCGCAGTACGAGATCGACCTGAGCGAGAAGAACGCGAGCAAGCTGCGCCAGCGCTTGCAGCCGTTCGTCGACCATGCCCGCGCGGCGGGAAGCAGGCCGCGCCGGACGAGGCGGACGGCGGCCAGCCGCCGGCGCAGCGCCGACATCAGGGCCTGGGCGAGGGACCAGGGCATCGACCTGAGCGACCGGGGGCGCCTCCCGGCCGGGGTGACCGAGCAATACCAGGACGCGGCCCGCCGGCCCGCCCGCAGGTTACGGATCGGACCGCGTCCGGTTCCTGGCAGAATGCCGGAATGGACGGACCCGCGGTGCTGCGCCGCGGCTCTGCGGCCGACCTGGCCGCGCTGGAGCCGCTATGGCTCAGCGTGCATCACCGGCACGCTGAGGTCATGCCCGAGCTCGGCCCGTACGTCGACGACCGGCGGACCTGGGCCGAGCGCAGCGCCCGGTACGCCGACCTGCTGGCCAAGCCGGACACGGTCCTGCTGCTCGCCGAGCGCGACGGGACGCTGGCCGGCTACGGCCTGGCTCACGTCATGCCGGCCGCTGACACTTGGGTGGCCGACACCTGGCAGACGGGGGAGCGGATCGGGGAGATCGAGTCCCTGGCCGTTCTTCCGGCCTGGCGCGGCCTGGGCATCGGCACCCAGCTGCTGACCGCGCTCGAGCGTGAGCTGCACGCCATCGGGGTGGACGACCTGATCCTGGGCGTCCTGCCCGGCAACGAGGCGGCGATCCGGCTCTACCAGCGGCACGGGTACCGGCCGACCTGGACGTACCTGTCCCGCTTCGCCGGCCGTCCCGGCCAGTGAAGCGAGCGCGATGGTTGCACGGATAGGCGCCGTCCAGGGGGTCCACCGGTGCGACCATGCGGGCTGGCGGCGCCCGCCGGGCGCGCGAGTGCGCGCACTATGACTGATTTGCCCGATTAGCGGGGGGCGTGTGGTCGGGCTGGGGGTGGTAGGGGTAGTGGCCTGCCTTGTCGCCGGCGTCCCAGGCCTCGCGCAGTCCGGGAGCGGCCAGGTCCCAGTCCGGGCGGATCTCCCTGGTCACCTCGCGCAGATCGCGGCGCAGGTCCTCGAACGAGGGCCGGCCCCAGAACCAGTAGCCGTTGTACACGCTGTAGATGACCAGGCCGGGCTTGAGCACCAGGGTGTGCGGGATCATCGGGTCGTGGAAGGGGTCGGTGTACTCCTTGATGTCCAGGTCCTTCTGGACCTTGCGGCCCGCGTCGGACAGGAAGGTCCACTGGGCGCCCACCTGGAGCCGGAACTCGTTGGTCTCCAGGATGTTGTCGGTCGAGATCGTGACGATCTGGGTGTAGGCGACGGCGATCTTCGGGTAGTTCGCGGCCAGCTCCAGATGCTGCTGGTGATCCTTGGGGCAGAAGCTGCCGCGGGAGAGTATGAGGATCATCGGGTCGATGCCCTGCAGGTCGCTGAGCTTTCGCCGGGTCTTGGCGTGGTCGGTCAGCTCGTAGTCGGGGAAGGTCCCGCCCGGCACGATGTCGGCGCGCATATGTGCTCCTCGATGAACGTGACGTCGATGGCGTTAAGGATCGTCGCAGGGTGATACCGGTCGGCTAGCGCCGGGCGGCCGTGATCTCGCCCCGCAGTGCCTTGAGCGCGGCGACGAAGATCTCGGAGAAGGTGGGGAAGGGCTGGATGACGTCGCGCAGCACCGGCAGCGGCACCTGGGCCCGGATGGCCAGCGTGGCCTGCTGCGTCCATTCCCCGGCCTCAGGACCGAGCGCGTGGGCGCCGGTCAGCCGCTCGCCGTCGCTGAGCAGGGTCAGGAAGCCATTGGACTGGGCGTAGGCGTGGGTGTAGGTCGCGGTCTTGGCCACCTCGGACACCTTGGCCGTCGCGCGGAACGGGGCCTCGTTCGCGCCGACGGAGGCCGCCTGCGGGTCGGTGTAGACCACGTCGGGAATGGCCTCGTAATGAGCCTCGCGCGACTCGCCGAGGATGTTCGACGCGACGACCTCGCCCTGGTACTTCCCGACGTGGGTCAGCAGCCGGACGCCGGTGACGTCCCCGAGCGCCCACAGCCGCTCGCCGGCCCGCAGGTGCGCGTCGACCGGGATGGCGCCGTGCGGGCCGGGCGTGACGCCGACCGTGTCCAGGCCCTCCGGCACCCGGATGCGCCGGCCGGTGGCCACGAGCAGGCGGTCGCCGCGCAGTTGGGTGCCGTTGTCCAGGGTCAGCACGTAGTTCTCGCCGTCGCGCTCCGCGGCGGTCGCGTGTACGCCCAGGAAGAGCTCGATGCCGTCGCCGCGCAGCACCTCCCCGAGCGCCTGGCCCAGGGGCTCGGGCTCGCGGGCCAGCACGTGACTGGCGCCCTCGACCAGCGTGACCTCGCCGCCGAGGCGGCGCACGGCCTGGGACATCTCGGCGCCGACCGCCCCGCCGCCGAGGATCAGCAGCCGTCGCGGGACGGCCTTCATGCTGGTCACCTCGCGGTTGGTCCAGACGCCGTCCAGCTCGCGCAGGCCGGGCACGGGCGGTATCACCGGGTCCGAGCCGGTCGCCACCACGACGTGCCGGGCGGTGTGGCGGGCGCCGTTCACCTCGACCACGCCGGGCCCGGCCAGCCGGCCGGTGCCGCGCAGCAGGGCGATGCCCTTGCTCTTCAGATAGTCCTCGGCCCCGGCGTCGGAATAGTTCGAGACCATGAAGTCGCGCCAGGCCAGCGCGGCTTTGACGTCGACCTCGGCGGTCGCCGCCGCCTCCCGGGCGTCGTGGACCGCCTCGCCGGGACGCAGCAGCGCCTTGGACGGGATGCACGCGTAGTACGAGCACTCGCCGCCGACCAGCCGTTGCTCGACCATGGCCACCCGCAGCCCGCCGTCGGCCAGTTCGCCCGCGCAATGCTCGCCCGGCGCGCCGGCGCCGACGACGATCACGTCGTAGTCATAGTCGGTCATCGCTGCCTCCCCGAGTGCGGGCGGCCCCGGCCGGGCCACCTGTCCTGGCTCTAGCCTCGCATCTGGGAGCGCGGTTCGGGGTTAGGCGTCCCGGGTCATCATCCGCCAGGCGCCGACGACGGACCAGACCACGATCCAGCCGACGATCACCGAGATCATGGACCAGGTCGGCATCGGCGGTATCCCGAGGGCACCCCGCCCGCCGAACAGCAGGCCGCCGGGCCCGCCGCCGCCGCCGGGGGTGGCGGGCGCGAGCGCCGCGGGCCGAAGCTGGTCCATCGCCACGCCGACGTCGAGCCGCTGGCCGTTGAGGAAGTAGGGAATCTCGGCCCGGGCCAGGATCGGCGTCACGATGATCTCGAGCCCGATCAGCAGGATGGTCGACAGCGTGCGCTGCCCGGTGAGCGAACCCAGGCCCAGCCCGACCAGGAAGCCGATCCCGATCTCGAGCCCGAGCCACAGCCCGATCTTGAACATCTCGTTGGGCGCCGGGTTGAACTGGGTGTCCTCGGCCGAGGTGTACTGAGTGAAGTCGGTCGATGCAACGCTGGCATTCGGCTGGACCTGGCCGGAGCCGGGACCGGAAAGGATGTCGAAGAACGCCTGTCCCGCCTGCCGCGGATGCTGGCCGACCCAGGTCTGCAGCTGGGCCTGGTCAAGATGCGCCGGTACCGAGATGTTGTTGTTCATGCTGACCGTCGTCGGCTGCGGGACGCTCTCGTAGGCCGTGACCAGGCACAGCATCGTGAACGATATGGCCAGCGCCGAGATCAGGATGGCCAGGCCGGCCGGGATGCGGGCGAGATACAGGGCCAGGCGCGACCGGCCGGTGATCACCAGGTAGCGGAACACGCCGTCGTTCAGGTCGGTGGTCGCGGCCGCCGCGCCGACCACGGCGGCGACGATGAACCCGAACTCGGCCATCAGGTTGGCGATCGCGTTGAACACGCTGGGGCTCCCGGCCGGCCCGTAGTGGGCCGGGTCGAACAGGTGAAACCCGAGCCGCAAGCCCATGATCAGGACCGTGGGCGCGATGATCATCACCGCGACCGTGATCATGAGGCCGCGGCGCTTGCGCAGCTCCAGGTGCTTGGTGACGATCAGGTCCCAGGTCGGCACCGCGGCGCCGAGCCGCCGCGGGACCGTCACCCGGCCGGGCCGGGTCGGCGATCGTCCGGCGGACAGCAGCGGCTCGGCCGTGGGAGCGGGGCTGGTCACGGGTTTTCCCCCAGTCGGGTCGTCACGGACAGGAACCATTCCTCCAGCGAGGCGCGGGTCTCCTGGAGGCCGTACACGGAGATCCCGGAGCCGACCAGCCGCCGGTTGATGTCGGCGACCAGCTCGCGCGAGGACCCCGCGGGCAGGGTGACCGTCAGGCCGGCGTCGGTGAGCGACGTGCCCGCGGCGATCCCCGCCTCGTCGATGAGCCGCGCGGCCCGGGCCGGGTCGGCGCAGTCCACCAGCAGCGATCCCGCGTCGGTGCCCCGGGTCAGCTCGTCGATCGGGCCCTGGCGCACGACCCGGCCGCGGTCCACGATCGCCACCGCGTCGCAGGTGCGCTCCACCTCGTCCAGCAGGTGTGAGGACAGCACCACGGTCCGGCCCTCGTCGACCAGGCTTATGATCATCGTCCGCATCTCGTGCATCCCGGCCGGGTCGAGCCCGTTCATCGGCTCGTCCAGGATCAGCAGCTCGGGGTCGCCGAGCAGGCACGAGGCCACGCCGAGGCGCTGGCGCATGCCCATCGAGTACGAGGCGACCTTGTCGTCGGCCCGCTCGGCCAGGCCGACGCGCTCCAGCGACGGCCCGATCCGCTGGCGGGCGTCGCCGCCG
>Ga0335074_10003561_pt1 | contig 21326 bp, 16 predicted proteins | sample Lox_Sample_23_FD_206715 | JGI IMG/M metagenome (GOLD analysis project Ga0335074, IMG submission 206715) | Soil microbial communities from Loxahatchee National Wildlife Refuge, Florida, United States - Lox_Sample_2.3 | ecosystem: Environmental > Terrestrial > Soil > Wetlands | place: USA... | reverse complement strand
GGGAGGGGAAGACGGACGCGGCGTCACTGGCGGAGGTTCCGGTTGAACCTGCCCGAGCCGCCCGAAGGTCCCTGCATCCGGAGCAGGCGCCGGGGGAACTGCCGGCCCGCCCGCGGCTTTGACCAGGCGGGTGAACTCGCCGGGCTGGTTGGCCGGGGGCGGCGGCGCGGCGGCGGGCGATGGCGGCGGCGATGGCGGAGCCGCGGCGGGCGGCGCCCCTTGCGACGGGATTCGCAGCAGCCTGGTAAACTCGCCCGGCTCCGGTGGAGGGGGCGCGGCGGGAGTGGGCGGCGCGGCCGGTGGCGGCGCTTGCGAGGGATTCAGCAATTGGGCGAACTCATCCGGCTCGGCGGCCGAAACCGGCGGTTCGGGCGGGCGGGCGGACGATTGGGAGGGGATGCGCAGAAGCCGGGTGAACTCGCCAGGTTCCGCCGCGGCGGGCGCCGGTGGAGCGGGAGGCGGCGCGGACGGCGCGGGTGGGATGACTGGCGGCTTCAGCAACCGGGTGAATTCGCCTTCGCCCGCCGAAGCCGGCGGCGCCGAAGACGCGGGATCCGGCTGTGGCTTCGGCAGAGTCTGGAAGAGGCGCGTAAATTCGCCGGGCCCAGTGGAGGGCGTCGCGCCGGGCCCTGCCGGCGGCTGGCTCACAGCCCAACCCGGAATCTTCCAGGCTTTCATCCGCGACGGATCGTTCGGATTGGACGCATCGCCGGAAACCAGTTTGGCCTTGAGACCCGCCATCCATTGACGCAAGGGAGGGTTTCCCGCAAGCACGTCGGTGATCACATAGGGCGTGCCCCGATAATCGCCGGTTTCCAGGAAGCAGGCCCGGTAGTCGTGCGGCAGTGCGGCCACCTGCGCCAGCAGGGCTTCATTGGCCGGATTGTGGCCCCCGGCCAGCAAGTGTATGGTTACTAACCGTCCCGACGAAATCTGGCGGCCGGGCATCGCGTGATCCGCCATGCCGATGGTATCGGGAATCGTCCCGAGCACATGAAACCTCTGATCGAAGCTCATACCTTCCCCAACAATGCCAAGGATTTAGCAACCCTCCGGCAAAATCTTCCCGATGCGTTCGGAGGCCCTCAGGGCGGCTCTCGCTGTGCCTCCACACCCCTGCATATGATACAGTATCCGTACTGCGAAATTCGCGACTCAACAACGGAGAACGGGAACGGCGTTACCGATGGCCTTATGAGATCTCTGTCCCAAGTGGTGTGGTCGGAAGGCATGTACCTCGGCCCTCACGAGTTTCAGGCACAAGCGCGCTATTTTGAAGATGCGATCCAGTTCGCGGCCGCGGCGTTATGGTTCCAATGTTATGGTTTGATCGGCTGCACCCTGGATGGAGACGCGCTGCGTAATGGGACGGTCAACCTGGTTCACGCCTCCGGCATCTTCCCCGATGGCACACCGTTCCTGATCCCCCAATCGGATGGCGCTCCCGCCGCGCGGCCGATCGCCGATGCGTTTCCGCCCACCCGCGACCGGATGACCATCTACCTCGGAATCACGGGCCGCAAACCGGGAGGGCGCAACACCACCGCTTCGCCCGAACCCGGCGATACGCGGTATTTCGCCGAGCTGCGCAATTTCAACGACGAAACCAACGGCACCGACGTCCGCAGCATCCCCATCCGGCGCAAAAACATCCGCCTGCTGCTGGAACCCGAGCTGAACGATAACATCGTTTCCCTGCCTTTGGCGCAGGTGCAGCGCGACGGCTCGGGCCATTTCATTTACTCCCAGGAATTCGTCCCTCCCTGCCTCCAGATCAGCAGCAGCGAGAGGCTGATGCTGATGCTGCGGCGGCTCATCGAAATCCTGGAAGCCAAGAGCACGGCGCTCACCCGGTCCAGGTCGGGGTCGGGAGGCGTGGCGGAATTCTCTACCCGCGATCTGGCTAATTTCTGGCTGATGCACGCCGTGAATTCCGGCCTGGCGGTGTTGCGCCACCTGTGGATCTCAAAACGAGGCCACCCCGAGGAACTGTTCATGGAGATGTCGCGCCTGGGCGGCGCTCTTTGCACCTTCGCCCTGGATTCCCATCCACGCGACCTGCCGAATTACGACCACCAGAACCTGAGCGACTGCTTCGAGAAGCTCGACAACCACATCCGCACCCACCTGGAGACCATCGTTCCGACTAACTGCGTCTCGATTCCGCTCACCCAGGTGGCGAATTATTTCTACGAGGGGGAGATCACCGATACCCGCTGCCTGGGCCGCGCGCGCTGGATTTTCGGAATTCATGCCGCGGTGGGCGAGGCCGAGCTGATTGTGCGGACTCCTCAACTGGTAAAGCTCTGTTCGGCCAAGTTTGTAGGCGAACTGGTCCGGCGTGCCATGGCCGGCCTGACCCTGACCCATCTGCCGGTTCCGCCTCCAGCCGTCCCTGCGCGCGTCGAGACGCAGTATTTCGGAGTTTCCAGAGACGGTCCTTTTTGGGACCATATTGTACAGACCCGCCGCGTCGGAATCTACGTTCCAGGGGAATTGACGGACGCGGAACTCGAACTTTTGGTACTCCTGGACAAATAGGGATAAGGAACGTCTGTTTATGACACCTAGTGTTGCGGGTTCGGAAGCAACCCGAACCGATAATCTTGCGCTCATTTTCCAGGAAGTTCTTACCGCGATTGTTCGCCTGCGCTCCAACCGGCAGGAACTGTCGGATGCGGAGTCTTTCCGGTTCTACATGCGCGAGGCCATCAAGAGCGCCATTCAGGAAGCCCGCACTCAGGGCGGGTATTCGGGCGACGACATCAAGATGGCCACCCTCGCCCTGGTGGGATTCCTGGATGAATCCGTGCTCAAGACGCAGAACCCCATATTCGCCAACTGGCCCCGCAAGCCGCTGCAGGAAGAGCTTTTCGGCATTCACATGGCGGGGGAGATCTTCTTCCAGAATCTGGAACAGTTGATGGGGCGGCCGGATTCCGCCGATTTGGCGGACCTCCTGGAAGTCCACTACCTCTGCCTGCTGCTGGGCTTTGGAGGCCGGTACAGTATCGGCGGCCGCGGCGACCTGCAAGCCATCACCACCGCCACGGGAGACCGTATCCGCCGGATTCGCGGCGCCTCCAACGATCCCTTCATGGAGATCCCCAGCGAGCCCGAGGTGGTCAAGCTGACCGCCGACCCGTGGGTCAAAAAATTCCTGTTCACCGCGATTGCCTGTTTTGTCCTGATGGTGGCTCTGTTCGTGACCTTCAAGATGACGCTCGGATCGAGCGCTTCCGGGGTTAGCGCGGCCGCCGCGGCAGCCAAGAGTTAGGAGGCGATGCGATGAGCAAGAAGAATCTCACCATCGTTGCCGGCGCCGTAGCTCTTTTCGGCGTGGCGTTCACCCTCATATCGTCGAACGTCGACAAGATCCCGGGGCTGAAGCATGCCAGCCCGTTCGTGGTGCAAGCCGTCATGGTGATTCTCGGCATTGTAGGAGCCGCCGTGATGACGTGGATGATGACCCGCGGCGAAAAGCAGCCGGCTTCCAGCTCCGCGTCGGCCTCCGCTGCGGCGGAAGAAGTCACCGATCTGGACGATTTGATCGCCGAGGCCGAAGCCCGCCTGGCAGTGGCGCAGCAGGAGAAGGATTCCAAGCTCGGCAAGCTGCCCGCCATCCTTTTGATCGGAGAACCGGGCAGCGCTAAGACCACCACCATGGTGCAGTCCGAAACAGAGCCGGAATCGCTCTCCGGCCAGGTGTACGAAGAGAACAACATCCTGCCCACGCCCACGGCCAATTTCTGGTTCGCGCACCATACCGTCTTCGTGGAGATGGCCGGGAAGCTGCTGGGCGACGCGGATTCCTGGAAGAAGGTGATCGGCCGGTTGCAACCGCCCAAGGCGGCGGCCCTGCTCGGAACCGCCGAGCAGGTTCCGCGGGCCGTGCTGGTGTGCGTGGATGCCGAAAGCCTCACCCAGCCCAGCCCCGATCCACTGGCGGTTTCCGCGCGCAAACTGCGCGGCCAGTTGACCGAGATGTCCCAGGCGCTGGGCATCAACCTGCCGGTTTATGTGCTCTTCACGCGCACTGACCGGCTGCCGTATTTCACCGAGTTTGTCAGCAAGCTGAACAACGACGAAGCCACCCGCATCGTGGGAGTCACGCTGCCCGTGGTTGCGGGCCGCCAGGGCATCTACGCCGAACAGGAAACCAACCGGTTATCGGCTGCTTTTGAGAAGCTGTTTCACTCGCTGTGCAATGCGCGCCCCATTTATCTGGCGCGGGAAGGCCGCGACAGCGACCCCGCCCAACTGGACAGCGTTTACGAGTTCCCGCGCGAATTCCGCAAGGTCCGCCAGGCCATGGTGCGTTTCCTGGTGGAGCTGTGCCGGCCCAGCCAGTTGACCGTGGGGCCGTTCCTGCGCGGCTTCTATTTTTCGGGTGTCCGGCCGATCATCGTGAATGAAATGGCGCCCGCGGCTCCGGCTCAGGCGGAAAGCCAGGCGGCCGGACGGATGGGAGCCACGGGCATGTTCCGGTACGGCGGAGCGGCCCAGCCGGCGGGCGCCGCTCCCCGCGTAATCGGCACCAAGAAGGTGCCCCAATGGCTGTTCCTCGGCCACTTCTTTAACGACCTGCTGCTGGCCGACGCGGCGGCCAAGAGCGCCAGCGCCAGCAGTATCCGGGCGAGTATGCCGCGCCGCATCCTGCTTTTGAGCGCGGCGGCGTTGTGCCTGATGTACAGCGGCGCGCTGTTGGTTTCCTTCCGCCACAACCGCACCCTGGCGAACAATGTGAAAGATGCGGCCCAGGCGATCGCGTCGGTGGACACCACCGGATCGGCGGTCGCCTCGCTCGATTCTTTGCAACGGCTGGAAACCCTGCGGCAGTCGCTGGAGATCCTGACCAAGTACAACCGCGAAGGCGCCCCATGGGGCTATCGCTGGGGCCTTTATATCGGCAACGACCTGTACCCGCAGGTTCGCCAGCTCTACTTCTCCGATTTCGGAAAGCTGCTGCTCACGCCCACCCAGAACATCATGGTGGACTTCATGCGCACCCTGCCGAATACGCCCACCGGGCCGGAATACGGCTACACCTACAACAGCCTCAAGGCCTACCTGGAAACCACTTCGAACCACGACAAGGCCACCCACACCTTCCTGCCGCCGGTTCTGGTGGACCGCTGGAGCGCCAACCGCAACGTGGATCCGCAGCGCCTCCAACTGGCCCAGAAGCAATTCGATTTTTACGCCGACGAGCTGAAGATCGCCAATCCGCTATCGAGCGACAACGACGCCGCGGCGATTGGCAAAGCGCGGTTCTATCTGAACCTGTTTGCGGGACTGGAGCGCGTTTACCAGGCCATGCTGTCGGACGCCGCCAAAACCGGGCCGCCGATCAACTTCAACAAGCATTTCCCCGGCTCGGCGGAAGAAGTCATCGATACCCAGGACGTGGCCGCGCCGTTCACCAAGCCCGGTTGGGACTTCATGAAGAGCGCCCTGAAAGACCCCGAAAAATACTTCGCCGGAGAGCCATGGGTGCTTGGCGAGCAGGCCACTCAAACCATTGACCGTTCGAAGCTCGGGCAGCAGTTGGCCGACCGCTATTATTCCGATTACGTCAAAGCGTGGCGCGCCTACATGAAATCCGCCAGCGTGGTGCGCTATGCCAGCGTGCCGGATGCCGCCAAGAAGCTGGCCGTGCAATCGGGCAATCAGTCGCCTTTGCTGGAGCTCTTCGCGCTGTGCTCGCAGAACACCGCGGTAGACGTGCCGGATGTTTCCAATGCCTTCCAGCCGGTGCAGACGGTGGTGCCTCCCACCAGCGTGGATCGCTACATTGCCGCCCCCAACCAGAGCTATATGAACGCCCTGGTGACGCTCCAGGCATCTCTGGATACGGCCTCGCAACAGCAACCCGTGACGGACGCCACCGCCGCCTCGACCCTGACCAACGCCAGCGCCGCCAAGGTGGCGGCGAAGCAGGTGGGGCAGGCCTTCCGCGCCGATACCGAAGCGCACGTGGACCAGACGGTGCAGAACCTCATGCTCGACCCCATCACCTACGTGGAGGCCCTGCTGCGCAACCTGGGTCCGGAGGAGTTGAACGGCAAAGGCAAGACCCTCTGCTCAATCTACCGCCCGGTAATGAACAAATATCCTTTCAATCCCAGCGCCAGCGCGCAGGCCACCATCGCCGAGGTGGATGGCGTGTTCCATAAACCCGATGGCGCGCTGTGGAAGTTCTACGATGAGAGCCTGCAAAAGCTGCTGCCCAAGCAGGGGACGCAGTACGTCGCCCAGACCGTCAACGGGGTGACGCTGACCCCCGCTTTCGTGGCCTTCTTTAACCGGGCCGCGGCGTTCGCCGATTTCGCCTACGGGGGCAACTCGGCCGACCCGCACTTCGCCTACTCACTCAAACCAGTGCCCACGGATGGCATTCAGGGGCTATCGCTCCAACTGGATGGCCAGTCTTTCGCGTATTCCGGCGGCGACGCCGCGTCCAAACAGTTTACCTGGCAGGCTTCCGGCGCGCATGACGCCAAAGCCGGGGTAAAACTGAGCGGCACCGACCTGACCTGGTTCGGCCAGGACGGCCTGTGGTCCACTTTCGTGTTCTTCAATCAGGCCGACACCTGGAACGCGGCGGGCAACGGCTACATTCTGGAATGGCCGGTGCGCGCCGGCAAAAACCCCCTGCTGCTGCCCAATGGGAAACCGCTCACGGTGCGTTTTGAGCTGGATATGGGCGGAGGTCCGCAGGTCTTTGAGAAAGGCTATTTTTCGCGCATGGCGTGCGTGGCGGAGGTCGCTAAGTAAGCGGCCCCGCTAACCTCCCACCAGAACCGTAAAGTCGCCCATCACGATGACCCCGCCGTGAATGGTTTCGTCCAGAATGCGGGCCGCCGGCAGGAAGTTGATGAGCACCGTGGTGGATCCCTTCACGATCACGTCGGTGGGGCCGACGCAGATAGCCTCGTCGGTAACCCGGGCCGCGGGCAGAAAGCCGACAAAGGTATCCTCCGAGCACGGCCCGATGATGGGGCCGCCGACGTTGGGGATAGGCGGCACTCCGGGCGTGATCATGGGACAGAGGTGCATGTCGGTTAGCCGGGCTTGAGGAAACATGCCCCACAGTATTCCATGAGCGTGCAGGCGGGCGCAAGCCCGCTTCGCCCGGAGCGCTACGAGTGCGGCAACCCGGTGCTCCGCGGCCCCGGAGTTTCGCGCCCGGCTGCGGCAACCTCATCGCTGACGCTGGCGAGTGGACACCCGGCCGCAATCGCCAGGGAGCGCCGCCGGTAGCCGTTTCCCAGTTTCGGTCAAGCCCTGCGCCAAGGCCGGCGAGGCTGAGTGCGCCCAAGCCGGCGTGTTAGCATGGAATCTTCCGGATACCTCAACCGGGCGCGGTCCCGGCGGCCCGCCTGGCCGTATTCGAAAGCGAAAACTGATCCATATGGAAACCTCTGTTGCACTGGATTTTCTGGGCGAGCTTCGCCGTACCCATACTTGCGGCGAACTGCGCGCCGCCGCGGAAGGCCAGTCCGTTGTGCTAATGGGCTGGGTCCACCGCCGCCGCGATCATGGCGGGGTGATCTTCGTGGATTTGCGCGACCGCGACGGCATCACCCAGGTGGTCTTCCATGAGGAAGTGGGCGCCGCCATTCATGGCCGCGCCGAAGAAGTGCGCCCGGAATACGTGATCGCCGTGGAGGGCCGCGTGGCGCTGCGCGGGGAAGGCGCCGTCAACCCCAACCTGGCCACCGGGGAGATCGAAGTGGTGGCCTCGCGCATCTGGATTCTCAACGAATCCCGCACCCCGCCATTCCCCATGGAAGACCAGGTGGATGTGGCCGAAGACGTGCGCCTGAAATACCGCTACGTGGATCTGCGCCGGCCGCAAATGCAGCGCAACATCATTTTGCGCTCGAAGATCTCCTTCGCGGTGCGCGAGTTTCTGTACTCCCAGGGCTTCCTGGAAATCGAAACGCCCTTCATGACGCGCTCCACTCCCGAAGGCGCGCGGGACTACCTGGTGCCCAGCCGCGTGCAGCCCGGCAGTTTCTACGCCCTGCCGCAATCGCCGCAGATTTTCAAGCAACTGCTGATGATCAGCGGCTTCGAAAAGTATTTTCAGATCGTGCGCTGTTTCCGCGACGAAGACCTGCGGGCCGACCGCCAGCCGGAGTTCACCCAGATCGACCTGGAGATGTCCTTCCCGCAGCAGGAACGCGTGTTTGAAGTGATCGAGCCGCTCGTGCAACGCGTCTGCCAGGTGGCCGGTTATCAGGTGTCGGGGCAGTTCCCGCGCATCACTTATGCGGAAGCCATGCGCAGTTATGGCATCGACAAGCCGGATTGCCGTTTTCCGCCCATGCATCCGGTGGACGACCTGGCGCCTGAATTGGCCCATAACGGCCTGCCGCTGGTGGCCATCCATCTACCGGCAACCGGCGCGCCCACCCGCCGCGAACGCGATGAGCTGAAGGCGTTCGGCCAGGAGCGCGGCCTGCGCGTTTACGACGATGCCAAGCGCCTCGACCGCGATTATCCCCAGCCCATGAGCCGCATCCGCGAGCGCACCGGCGCCGGCGAAAACGACCTGCTGCTGCTGGCCACCTGGGCCGGCGAGCCCACCGGCCATCGGCCCGAGGAAACCGTCTACCAGGCCTGCGGCCAGTTGCGGCTCTCCTGCGCGCAGAAGTTTGCCGATCGCCACAAGCTGCTCGACCCTAAAAACTTCCAGTTCCTGTGGGTTGTAGACTTTCCCATGTTTGAGTGGGATGCCGAGGAAGGGCGCTGGAACGCAGCCCACCATCCCTTTACTTCGGTCCACGACGAAGATCTCGACAAGCTGACCAGCGACCCGGCACGCTGCCGCGCCAAGTCTTATGACCTGGTTCTGAACGGCACCGAACTCGGATCGGGCTCGATTCGTATTCACCGCCGCGACGTGCAGGCGAAGGTGTTCGCCGCGTTGGGGTTCACGCCCGACGAGGCCCGGCGCCGCTTCGGCTTCCTGCTGGATGCGCTGGAATATGGCGCGCCCCCGCACGGCGGAATCGCCCTGGGTCTCGACCGCCTGGTGATGATTCTGGCGGGGGAAAGCTCCATCCGCGAAGTCATTCCCTTTCCCAAGACCGCCCGCGCCACCGACCTTATGTGCGACGCGCCCTCCACCGTGCCCGAGCGCCAACTGCGGGAACTGGGAATCGCTCTGCGGGCACCGGCGAAATAGGCCCGGTGGATTTTGGGATCCAGACGCCTGCGGGCAGGCGGCCTCCCCCCGGCGCCGCCTGCCTGCACGCTGCGCCCCTGACGCAGCGCAGTAACCCGCGCCGCGTTGTGCGGGGCGGTCTCATGGCCGCCGCCATCCGTGGCCGTTCTCACCGCCGGAACGGATGGATACGGCGTTGAGTAACTGGATTAGCCCTTTGACTCCGGCGGGAAGTGCTTAAACATATCGTCGACCGCGTGATCCAGCTTCTTGTCGTTCTCTTCCGGCTTGGACGAGAGCGTGTGTTCGGCCGTTCCGCGCCACACGAGCTGCTTGGTGCCGCCGTCGAAGATGTCCACCGTCAGCGAGCCGACCCGTTCGGGCACCGCTTCCGTGGTCGCCATCCCCATGCCGCCACCCCAACCGCGCCATCCCCAGCCGGGGAAGCCATCGTAGAACGTTTCCAGGGTGTCCTGCTCGCGGGTCTTTCCAAACGCCGAGACGTCGGCTTCCCCGCCCGACGGCACCTTGGTCCAGCCCTTGGCGGCCAGAGCGCTATCGACGGCATTCATGATACGGTCCTGCCATAGCGAATTGCCGGCCCTGACGCCGATCCAGGAGTACGTGTGATAACGGGAAAAATCGGCGTGATGATTGTAATCCGTGGTAATATCCGCCGCGAAGGCGACGCATGCCGCAATCAGGGCGGGTAACAAAAGACGTGACAATCGAAACTTCATGATTTAGGTTCCCTCTGTTGGCATATTTGCAGGTGGCGCGCCACTGTTCGAAGCCAAACCCACGCCATGCTGGTGCGGCGGCGCGCAGTTTCCCCGGCTGCCCCGGTTGCCGCGCCCGGCCGGGCCTGATGCCGAACCTCGCGCTTCAGCGGGTAGGACGAACCGACTCACCCGCTCAAAGACCACCTAGAATAGAGGCTGATGAAATCTTTCGCCGTGCTTCTGGCCGCCGCTGCCGTTATGCCCGATCTGACGCAACTTACTCAAATGACCGCGCGATTCGCGCCCGTAACGCTCAAAGTTCAGGAATCCGGCCTGTCCGCCGGCGACCGCCAGGCGCTGGCCAAACTCACCGAAGCCGCGCGCCTGCTCAACTTCGTCTTCATGGACCAGCTCTGGAGCGGCGACCGCGCGCTGTATGAAAAGCTGCAAAAGGATTCCACGCCCCTCGGCAAAGCGCGCCTGCAATACTTCTGGCTCAACAAAGGACCGTGGTCGGACCTCGACGGCCACACCGCCTTCCTCCCCGATGTGCCCGCGCGCAAGCCCCTGGGCGCCAATTTCTATCCCGCCGACATGAGCCGCGCCGAATTCGACGCGTGGGTCAAAAACCTGCCGGAGGCCCAACGCCGCGAGGCCGAAGGCTTCTTCACGGTGATCCGCCGCGGCGCCAACCATCAGCTCACCGCCGTCCCCTACAGCCAGGCCTACGCCGCCGATCTGCACCACGCCGCAAACCTGCTGCGCGAAGCCGCTGCGCTCACCGATAATTCCTCGCTGCGCCACTACCTCAATCTGCGCGCGGCCGCCTTCCTCTCCAACGACTACTACGCGAGCGACCTCGCCTGGATGGACCTGGACGCGCCGCTCGATATCACCATCGGCCCGTACGAAACCTACAACGACGAGCTGTACGGTTACAAAGCCGCCTTCGAAGCCTACATCACCATTCGTGACGACCGCGAAACCGAGCGGCTCAAAGATTTTTCGGCGCACCTCCAGGAGATCGAAAACAACCTCCCCATCGATCCCCGCTACCGCAATCCCAAGCTGGGCGCCGCGGCTCCCATACGGGTGGTGAACGAAGTGCTCGCGGCCGGCGATGGCGCCCACGGCGTGCGCACCGCCGCCTTCAATCTGCCTAACGATGAGCGCGTGGTCCACCAGAAAGGCTCCAAGCGCGTGATGCTGAAGAACATTCAGGAGGCCAAGTTTCAGAGCATCCTGGTGCCTCTGGCCGCGCGCGTGCTGCCCGCTTCCGCCCGCGGCGATCTGAGCTTCGACTACTTCTTCATGCACATTCTGGCGCATGAGCTGAGCCACGGCATTGGCCCGCACCAGATCGAAATCGGCGGGCGCGCCACCAATCCCCGCCAGGAACTGAAAGAACTCTACAGCGCCATTGAAGAGGCCAAGGCCGACATCACCGGCCTCTTCATGCTGCAATATCTTTTTGACCACGGCATGCCGCATAGCCCGGAAGCCGAGCGGCAGCTCTACACCACCTTCCTGGCCTCGGCGTTCCGCTCGCTGCGCTTCGGCCTCACCGAGGCGCACGCCAAGGGGATGGCCCTGCAATTCAATTATCTGAGCGATAAGGGCGCCTTCGTGGAAAGCACCGACGGCACCTTCCACGTGGATTTCGGCAAAGTGAAAGGCGCGGTCCGCGACCTCACCCACGACTTGCTGACGCTGGAAGCGCTGGGTGACTACGCCGGCGCCAAGCGGACGCTCGACACCCTGGGCGTGATCCGTCCGGGCGTCCAGCGCGCGCTCGATGCGTCGAAGAGCCTGCCCACCGATATCGACCCGGTGAACGAGTAACATCATGCGCAAACTGCTGGCCGGTTTCCTGTTAATCGCTTCGGCGCTAGTCTGGTCCCAGGCCACAACCCCAGGCGTTCATCCCATCACCGGGCGCAGGTACGCCGGCGTGATGGGATACGGCGGCGCCGATTGGCTGGTGCGGCCCGAGCGCGAGGCCGAAGAGCACCCCGACCAGGCCCTGGATGCCATCGGCATTGCCAAAGGCGCTGTGGTCGCCGATGTAGGAGCCGGCGCCGGCTATTACACCTGGCGGCTGGCGGCGCGCGTGGGACCCACGGGCAAAGTCTACGCCAACGATATCGAGCCCAGAATGCTGGACTTGTTGCGCCGCAATATGGAGCAGCGGCACATTTCCAACGTGGAAACCGTGCTGGGCGCGGTGGACGATCCTAAATTGCCGCGCGGGGCACTGGATTTGATTCTGCTGGTGGATGTGTACCACGAGTTCTCCGAGCCGCAGAAGATGCTGCGCCACATGCGCGAGTCGCTCAAGCCCGAGGGCCGCCTGGTGCTGCTGGAATACCGCGCCGAAGATCCCAAGGTGCCCATCCGCCCCGAGCACAAAATGACCGTGGCGCAGGTGAAGGCGGAGGTGGAGCCCGAGGGCTTCCGCCTGGCCAGCACGCTGGAGACGCTGCCGTGGCAGCACATTCTGATCTTCCGGCGGTAGCCGCGCAGTGCCGGGCCGGCCTCAGCCGAGTGCCGGCCGCTTCGAATCGGTGTCCGCCGCCCGCAGCACTTCCTCGGGCGAAGCTGTCCCAGTGCCCTTCTTCATAATGGTGATGGACGCCACCAGGTTGCCGAAGCGTGCGGCGGCCACCGCATCGCCGGTCACTTTCAATGTCAGCGCGGCGCCCGCGGTATAGCTATCGCCAGCGCCGCAGATGTCCACCGGGTGTTCGATGGCGCGGGTCGCCACCTGGCGTTCGCCGGCCTCATCCACCAGCCGCGCTCCATTGGCGCCCTCGGTAATCACCAGCAGCGGCGCTTCCATGCGGCGGCGCAGTTCGGCGAAATCGACACTGCCCAGGGCGCGCAGGGAGGCGGCTTCGGCCTCGCGGCGGTTGGGCTTGACGATGACGCGGCGGAAATGCTCGGCGCGCAAGCGCGAATCCACCCAGATGAGAGGCCGGGATTGTAGCTCGGTGAGGCCCGCCAGAGCTTCCCGGACGGCCGGAGTGACCACCCCGCCAGAATCGGTTTCGGCCTGGTCGGCCACCAGGATGGCGTCATAATCGGGCGCGGCTTCTTCCAGCCGGTGGAGCAGTTCGTCCTCCAGGTCTTCCGGCACGGGCCGCGTATTGATGAAGTCCACGCGGGGCAGATCTTCGTCGCCGGTGCGCGCATTGAGCAGCTTGGTGTAGGTGAAGGTGGCGACTTTTTCCGACCACACCAGCAGGTGCGAAGCGATGCCGCGAGTGTCCAGGGCGCGGCTCAACTCATGCCCGAAGCCGTCGCGCCCCACCAGGCCGATCACGCCTACGCGCGCGCCCAGCGCGGCCACGTTGCTGGCGATGGTGCCGGCGGCGCCGGGAGACACTTCGGTCGAAACCACGGCGATGCGCGGGATGCCGGTCTCGCGCGAAGGGTCGGCCAGGGCGGGATCGTAGGTACACCACCTGTCAAGGCACACATCGCCCAGGACCAACACACGCAGGCGCGGAAACGCCGCCAGAATCGCCTCAACGTTCATTGCCCGTCCTCCGCCAGCAGGCGCCACAGCGCGGGCACGGTGGCCCGGTGCAGGCCTTCGAAGTAAAAGCTCTCGCCGCCATCGGCCACCGTGCGCACCAGGATGGTCTTATGCGGCCGGAAATAATAACCGGGGTCGGTTTTGGGCAATTCGCGGCGGTAATCTCCGCGAATGGGCGCCATGTCGAACACGGCGGTGGTGAAGCGGCGGATCTGGCGGCCCTCCTGCCGCGCCACATTGCGGGCCATGGCCAGCGCCTTCAGATACACCTCCGGCCCCATGATGGCGCTTCCAAAGTTGAGGAGCACGCCATCTTCCAGGCCCTCCACGGAGCGGGCGAAGATCAGGAAATCGCGATAGCTGGCCGCGCCCAACGCAGCGCCGTCGCAGTTGGGATGCTCGTGGATGATGTCGTAGCCCACACCGGCATGCACCGTCATCGGCACGCCCGCGCGGTAGGCGGCGGCCAGCACCGAAAGCCGTTTGTGCGGAAAATCGGATTCCGCAATGCGGCGGCCCACGTTCTCGCCCAGGCCGAGCGAGAGCGCGGCGGCTTCGGCGATCCAATCGTTCAGATCGCCGGTCTCCCGCCACAGCCCGAATTCCCCGGTGCGGATATACCGCTCCACGCTTTCGGTGGTGGCGCCGATGCGCGCCAGTTCGTAATCGTGAATGGCGACGGCCCCGTTCACGGCGATGTGGGTGACGAAGCCGCGGTCGATCCAATCGATCAGGTGACGGTTGACGCCGGCGCGGAGCACGTGCGCCCCCATCATTAGGATGCGCGCGGTTCCCGCGGCGCGGGCCCGCCGCAGGCGCTCGGCCACGGCGGGCAGATCGGGATGGGTGAAGGCCGGCGCGGGATCGCCCGGCTCCAGCCAGTGGTCGAGCTGGAGGTCGTTCACACGTTCCGCCAGCGGCTTCACCTCCAGGCGGGAGCGATCAAAAATCTGGTAGTGGCTCATGATTGCGAAAACAGAATCTTGGATAGCTCGTCAAGGCCGAGGTAGTTGGGCACGATATAATCCGCGCCGGCTCCGATGAGGCGCTGCCGCTTCCATTCGTCAATGCGGAGGCAATCGGGTTCGTCCGAGGCAATTCCCACCGCCACGCCGCCCACCCGCTTGACCTCTTCGATTTCCACGTAGCCGTCGCCGAAACCCAGCAGGTGGGCGCCGCGCGTTTCCGGCAGCGCGAGGATGCGCTCCACCAGAATGCGCTTGGAGAAGCTGCGATAGTCGTCCAGCGCGCCGTAAACGCCGCCATCGAAGTAGCGCGCCACGTCGAGCAACCGGGCCTCCTCTTTCATATAGATCTCGTCGGTGCCGCTGGCCAGGTAAAGGCGCATGCCGCGGGCGCTCAGCGCTTCCAGGATGGCGCGCGCGCCCGGCACCAGGTAGCGGTCGGGAGAGCAGACGCCCGCGCGCAGGTCTTCCACGCGATGGCGGATCACCTCCCAGAGGCGGTCCAGGTAGCGCCGCTTGTACTGGAGCGGGTCGAGCGGTTCGCCTCCCCGCAGGCGCACCTCTTCGGCCAGCCGGATCATCTGGTAGATGGTTTCCTGACCGGTGAGGCGCCAGACGAAGTCTTCCACCACCTGGCGCAATTGCGCTTCGCTTTCGCCGCTGCGGCACTCGGCCAGAACTTCCACCATCATGGGGACCATCACGCCCATCCAGCCGCTGCGGATGAGCGAAAGCGTGCCATCGAAATCGAAGAGGGCCACTTTGGCGGAGATGGCGGACACGGGCCGGATGGCTTCAAGAGTGGGGGTCAAGTTCCATTGTAAGCTGCGCGGGCGAGGTCGCACGAACCACGACCGGCCCTGGAAAATCTAGTACCATGGCCTTGTTCCCGGAGGCGCCATGTTCGTCGTCCACAATTTCTGGCTCGCGACCCTGTTCTGCGTAATCACCATGCTGGGCTGGGGATCGTGGGCCAACACGCAGAAGCTCGCCGGCAAGGACCAGTGGGCGTTCCCGTTGTTCTATTGGGATTACGGAATCGGCGTGTTCCTGTTCGGGATTCTGTGGATGGCCACCCTGGGAAGCTTCGGCAGCGCCGGCATGGGCGCGCTGGACAACCTGCGGCAGGCCGGCGCCGCGCCAATCGCGCACGCTCTCTTCAGCGGCGCTTTGTTCAACGCGGCCAATATCCTTCTGGTGGTGGCCATCGATGGCGCCGGCATGGCGGTGGCCTTTCCGGTGGGCGTCGGCCTGGCGCTGGTCATCGGAACGGTGGCCTCGTACATTCAGGCCCCCAAGGGCAACGCCGTGGTGCTGTTTTCAGGAGTGCTGCTGGTGCTGTTCGCCATCGTCATTTCGGCCGTCGCCCACCACCGGCTGCCGCGCGGCGCCCAGGGCAGCGGCATGGGTGGCGTGCTGGCCGCCGTCGCCGCCGGCTGCCTGATGGGCTTCTTCTACCCGCAGCTCGCGGCGTCGCTATCGCCGGACTTCTCCAACGCCCCCATCGTTCCCGGATTCCTGACCCCCTACACCGCCCTGGCCTTGTTCGGCGCCGGGTTGTTGGCCAGCAACTTCGTCTGGAACGCCGTCTTCATGCGCGCCCGCTCCACGCCGTATGCGGACTACTTCCGCGGCAGCGCGCGGCTGCACTCGCTGGGCATTGCGGGCGGATTTCTGTGGATGATTGCTTTGTGCCTGAACCTGATCGCCTCCGGGGTGGTCGGTCCGGCGGTCTCTTATGCGCTGGGCCAGGGTGCCACGCTGGTAGCGGCCATCTGGGGAGTCTTCATCTGGCGCGAATTCCGCGGCGCGCCCAAAGGAACCGGCTGGCTGATTGCCCTCATGTTCGCGGGCTACGGATGCGGCCTGGCGCTCATCGGCATGGCCACCGAGTGAAAGGCGGGCGCGGCAGGGTCACAGCACGCCGTTGTCTTTCAACAATTGCCGGAGCACCACGCCGAGCTTCAAAAACTCATCGTAGCTGGGCGGCTTGCGGAAGTATCCGGCGCCGAATTCGGCGGCCTGGCTGCGGTCGTCCGGGGAATCCGAAGAGCTGACCACCAACACCGGAACGGTTTTGAACTTCTCGCTGGCGCGCAACCGGCGGAGCACCTCGAAGCCGTCTACCTTGGGCAGGTTCAAATCGAGCAGCAGCACCTGCGGGCAAGGGGCGCGGGGGTCCTGTTCCGCCCTGGTAATAAACGCGATGGCCTGTTGGCCATCGGGCGCCATGTGGATTTCCAGCGGCAGGTTCTCCATGCGGATGGCTTCGCGCACCAGCAGCGCGTCCGGCAGATTATCCTCAGCCAGTAGAAGACTCCACCGCAGCGGGCCGGACGGTTGGGGCGTGCCGGGGGACCGTAAAGTAGAAGGTTGATCCCTTCCCGGGCTCGGATTCGACCCAGATTCGTCCGCCATAGCGCTCAACCACCCGCTGGCAAATAGCCAGTCCGATACCGGTGCCGCTGTAGTTTGTATCGTGATGGAGCCGCTTGAATACGCCAAAGATTTTCTCCTTATATTGGGCCTCGATGCCGATACCGTTATCCTCGACCGAAAACAACCAAAACGCACCCCGGCCGGTTGCGGAAATGTGGATGCGCGGCGGGTTTTGGTCCCTGTATTTCAGGGCATTGCCAATCAGATTCTGCAACACCTGCTGCAAATGCGCCTCCCCGATGTACACTTCCGGAAGCGGATCGCAGGTCACCGTCGCACCGCTTTCGCGGATGGCTTCCGCCAGGCTCGCAAGCGTGTGCTTCAAGACGGCGCTTGCATCCACCGGCGCCTCGGTGATCTCGGCCATGCCGGCCCTGGTATAAGCGAGCAGGTCGTTGACGAGTGTTGCCAAACGGCGACCGCCTTCCCTCAGGAATCCCAGGAACTGCTGTCCATCGGGATCTAATAGATTATGATACCGCCTCGCCACGATCTCGCTGTAAACGGCTACATTGCGGATGGGCTCCTGCAGGTCGTGGCTGGCGGCATAGGCGAACTGCTGGAGGTCGTCATTGGCCCTCCGCAGCGCCTGTTCTTTCTCCTTTTGTTCGTGAATATCGGTACTGGAGGCGATCCACATCGAAATCTCGCCCCGCCTGTCGCGCATCGCCTGCGCGCGGCTCAAGTGCCAGCGGTACTTTCCGTCTGCGCGGCGAAAGCGGTGTTCCAGGTGGAAGGGCTCGCCGGTATCGATGGAATGCCGCCAGGCCCGCAGGTTCTCCGGCAGATCTTCGGGATGCACGAATTGCGTCCACCCCCAGTCCTTGATCTGACCGAAAGATAGCCCCGTAAATTCCAGCCATTGGCGGTTGAAGTAGTCCACATCGCCTTTGGGCGTGGCGGTGAAAATCTTCTGGGGCATCGATTCGGCCATGAAGCGGAACCGCTCGCGCTCGCGCTTAAGGTCCTCCTCCCGCGACTGGATGCCGGCCAACATCTCGTTGAACCGGTCCACCAGCACGCCCAGTTCGTCGCCGGACATTTTTTCGGCGCGCGTGCTGTAGTCGCCGGTTTGGGCAACCAGGGTGGTGGCGCGCACGAGCTGCGCGATGGGCGTCTCGATCACCGCGCGCAACCTGGAGGAGAGCAGAAAGGCCAGTATGCTCGAAGCCAGAAGCACGCCGAACACGGTGCTGCCGAACAGCTTGATCCGCTCGGTGACCTCGCCAAGACCATAGAGCAGCATCAGGGTCCCCATCCGGTGGCCGCTCAAAACAATCGATTGCGAGACGATCACGCCATCGTGCGTGAATCGGATTTGATCCTGGGTATCCACCGGCGGGCATCCCGAAATGCCCGGGCGCGCGTAGCCGGCCAGAATCGTTCGATTCGGTTCATAGATACACGCGCTGAGCACCTGATTGCGTGCCCGCAAGGCCCCCAGCGTCTCCGCGGCGGCCTGCGGATCGTTGAAGGCTAATGCGGCGGTGCTGTTGTCGGCGATGATCTTCGCCAGCGCGGTCAGGTCGCGGCGCAAGTACTGGCGATAGAGGATGGAGTCGGTGAGAACGATGCCCAACCCGGCCAGCAGCAGCGCCACCGTGGTGGTCACCATGATCATGATCACCAGCTTCTGCTTGATCGGGATGTCGCGGAACGTTCGCATGGTTCGCCGGGTCATTTTTCGATCGCTCTGGCTACACTCAACAGCTTGGAGCTCAGCTTGAGCCCGGCCGCATTCGCCGCGCCCTGGCTGATATCGAAGCGCACGCGGCGGCTTTCGATCACAAAACCGATTATGCCGCCATCGTGAACGAAATTGGCGCCTTCGCCGACCGTCAGCACATTGTGTAACGCGCTCAGCGTTTTGGTGGCGTCCTTTCCGGATTCCTGGGTGAAGAGAATCTGGCAGGCCTGCTGCGCGGGAAGCTCGCTGATTCTGCGCACCACCAGCTTGCGGCCGCTCACCGTTTCTCCCTGCACCAGGTCGTCGATGACCCGGCCGAACGGGTCTTTGCCCAGAATGCAGATCGCCAGGGGCGCGCCGGAATCCGCAAAGGCGCCCGCGGGCCACTCCACGAACTTCGCAAAATTCAGCAGGAAGGCGGCTTTGACCTCATATTCCAGGGTTTGTTCCGCCAGCGCAGAATGCGGCGCCATCCACCAGCCGGCACAGACGATGCAGCACAGCGCAAATCGTGCAACCCAGCCCAACGGCTTGCGCCGGGAACGACGGCACGAAAGCCGCAACCGTACTTGGTAACCCGTGTCCTCAGGGCGCATGGTTCACTTGCTGGCCCAGGACAGGCTGGCGTACACGCTCCGCCTGATGCCGACCGGCCCTCCGGGATCGCCGATATATTCCACGTGCGACGGCTGGAACAGATTTTCCCCCACCAGGGAAAGCCCCACGTGCCGGCTCATCCGGTATCCGATTCGCGCGTCGCCGGTGGAATACCCGCTCACGCCTTGGTAAGGCAGAGCGCTGACAAAGCGATAAATCAGATCGAGCTGCAGCTTCGGGGAGATGTCGAATGCCGAGTCCAAACTGACCTCGTGCTGCGGACTCGACCCCTGGTCGCTTGTAGGGCCCAGCCCGAGGCTCGTGGTGGGCGCCTGCTTCAGAGACATCCGCAGAAACGAGTAGGACCCGCGCAGCGACCAGAACCTGGCCGGCTGCCACTCCGGAGCGATTTCGCCGCCGTAGGTAGTGCCGTACAGGTCGTTCTGGAACTGGGCGGGCAGCAGCAGATAGGTGGGCGGCGGCACGGGCGCCGGATAGGGCAGCGTGGTTTCCAGGGAGTATCCGCCGGTGATGTCCTCGCTGAAAAGATCGTGGTAGTGATTGAAGAACGCCGCCAGGTCCAGGTAAACGCCTTTCCCGATCAGCCGCCGATAGCCCGCTTCGTACGCATTGAGCTGCTCGGGAGCGAATTGGGGATTGGCGTTGAAGCGCGCGAAGACCGGCGTTCCGTTGGCCGAACCAATCAGGCTCGACAAGTAAAAATCCTCTTCAGCGTCCGAAGGGGTGCGCAGCGCATGGGTATACGAAATCCACCAGGTCTGCTGCTCCGAGGGCGTCCACATCAGCCGCACGCTGGGCTCGGCATTGAAACCGGTATAATTCGTGCGCAGCACTTTGCTGCCGAGGGTCAGCATCAATTTCCGGTCGATCACGTCGATGTCGTCTTCCAGAAACGCCGAGAACAGGTAGTCGGTCTGGTGCAGCGGAAAGAACACCAGCCCGGTTGTGACCTCATCAAACCGCCCGGCGCTGACTTGGGCACCGACTCCGTAGAGAAGCTCCTGGCGGGTTCCCAGTTTGGTTCGTTCCAGGAAATCTACGTCCACGGTGTCGCGATTGTCGCCGAGATTCGGCTCCAGCCGGTTGGTCCGGTCGTAATATACCTGGAGCTGAAAATCGTTGCCATCGCTGATGGTTCGCTTCCACTTGAAGAGAACATTTCCGCCCGAAAGTTGCTCGTACCCATCCACGTTCCCGGTCGAAGGCGGCGTGTAATTGGTTGCCGAAACCCGCTCGCCGTCTTCCTGCTTATAAGCATCGCCCTGCAAAGTAAACGCGTCGTGCGGACCGCTCGTCCAGTCCATTCGGAACCCGCCTTGCACGCCCCGCCAAGCGTCGAAATTGTCGCCATCCGGATGGTCATCCGGACCGCGCGTGAATCCTTTGCCATAGACCCGCCAGGTGAGGCCGTTGCCATCGTCTCCGCCATAGCGGGAATTGAAAAAGCCCTGCTCCTCATTTCCGCCTCCCGCGGAGGCGTATGCGCCCTGGGTGTCTTTGCTGCTCTTGGTGATGATATTGATCACGCCATCCACGGCATTGGGTCCCCAGATGGTGCCGCCGGGGCCGCGAATCACTTCGATGCGGTCGATGTCTTCGAGCAGCGTGTCCTGAACTTCCCAGTAGGTGCCGGCGAACAGAGGCGTGTAGACTGTGCGCCCATCGATCAGGACCAGCACGTCTCGCGAGAGCCGGGTGCCGAAGCCGCGAATCCCGATGGACCATTTGCTGGCGTCGATCTGGGCCACCTCGACGCCCGGCGCCAGCCGCAACGCATCCGGAATCGTGGTCACGCCGGAACGGCGGATGTCTTCCCCGGTGATCACATAGATCGCCACCGGCGACCGCAGCGCAGGCGTGGGCTCTTTGGATGGCGAGGTCACCTCGATTTGCGAAAGCTGTTCGAGGGTCAGCTTCTTGAGCGCCGAGGGTGGGGTCTGGCCAGCCGCGCCCTGCTGAGAATCGTCACCCCTCACCGCGGGTAAGAACCAGAGGAGCAGGAACAGCACCCGCAGTCCCTTCTGCGGGAGAGATCGAACCGGAACGCCGGGGAATGGCATACAAGTATTTGAGTGTACCTGCAATGGCTTACGCCGGACTCCGCGGGCGAGGCGAATCATGCGAAACCCCGCCGGACAGGCGCGGGAACTGAATAGAAAAATACCAAAGGCGGCGCAGGATC
>Ga0335074_10003560_pt1 | contig 21335 bp, 17 predicted proteins | sample Lox_Sample_23_FD_206715 | JGI IMG/M metagenome (GOLD analysis project Ga0335074, IMG submission 206715) | Soil microbial communities from Loxahatchee National Wildlife Refuge, Florida, United States - Lox_Sample_2.3 | ecosystem: Environmental > Terrestrial > Soil > Wetlands | place: USA... | reverse complement strand
CCACCCATCAGGACGAAGTAAGCCCGGTCGCGCTTCATTGCTCGTTCCAGTGAGGTTGCGGCAGCTTCTAGACCTACCCAGATGGCCGACCCTCAGCGCGCTCACACCGGTATTGCACCATTGATCAAGATTTGAGCAGAAAGCGTGCTTCTTGCTCGCCGTCGCGCTCTGTTGAGACTTCGCACAGTTCTGATAGGTACCATGCGCCGGAGAACCTCGGCAGTGTCTAGCGCGTTGGAGATGACATGCAGTCGGCACGTACGGGTGCGTATCGCTCTCCGCGGTCGCGAAGCACCTCATGACCGGCACGGAAGCGCCGCCGCCCGTAGCCAGTCAAGCACGGCCACGCGCTGCCTGGAGGCCGCCGAGCGGGGAGTCGTCCGCCCCGTCACGATGAGAGGAACCAGGTGTACATTGCGGTGACCCTAGTGGCAGCGATGCTGTCAGGGTTCGGCTTTGTGCTGCAGCAGCACGCTGCACAGCAAGTGCGCACCAGCGAGTTCCTCCGGCTCGGGCTGATTGCCCGGCTCGTGCACAATCGTCGCTGGCTGGCGGGGCTGGCGGTGATGGTCGCCGGCTATCTGGTGGCTGCCTGGACGCTCGGCCATCTCGACCTGTCGGTGACCGAACCGCTGCTCAGCACGAACCTCATCTTCGCTTTGATCCTCGCCGTCCCGCTGTCCGGGCAGGCGCTCCGCCGGACCGAGATCATCGGCGCCATCCTGCTGACCTCGGGCGTGGCCACGCTTTCGCTCAGCCGCTCAGTACGCGCTCCGGTCCTGTCGTTCGGCTCGTTCTCACACTGGCCAGCCGCGGGCCTCATCGCCCTGATCGCTGTCGCACTTGTCCAGCTCGGCCGCCGGCGATCGGGCACCGCTCGGGCGGCCCTCACCGGCACCGCAGCCGGCCTGTTCCTCGGTATCGCGGACGCTTTCACCCGGCTGAGCGTCCAGCAGATCGATGGCAGGCACCCGCTCAGTCTGCTAGTCCACTGGTCTGGTTACGCAACGATCATGGCCAGCGCCATCGGCGTGTGGCTGATGCAGAACGCGTTCAACGCCGCCCAGCTGCACGCCTCGCTGCCGGCCGTGACCGCTGCCGAGCCGACTGCCGGGATCGTGCTTGGCGTCGTAGTGTTCGGCGACGTTGTCCATGTCAGCCCACCGCTGCTAGCGCTGCAGATCGCTGGCATCGCTGCAATGGTCGGCGGGGTGATCCTCGTGGCGAGGGCGCCGGTGTTCCGGGAGTTGCGTGTGGCTCAGTTGCCGCAAGCGGCTCTCGAGCTGCTCCATCCAGCAGCCAGCCGTCCGGCGAATGACGAGAGCGGCGAGCTCGCCCTTGACCCTGATGGGCCTGACCCGGACGGCCGCGGTAACGACACGGACGTGAGCGACGACCGCGTCGCCGGTCAGCCGGCACAGCTTCGGGATGCGGCTAGCCCGGGCCCGGCGCCCGGTCCCGGCGACGGGGACCGCGAGCTAGGCAACCTAGTCGTCGGCTGGCCGGACAGCGCCGGCCAGGCTGGCATCAGCTAGCCGAAGACAGCACGTTGACGGGCAGCCGCTGGTTCCGATCAGGCAAGCCGGCAAGAATTCCTGTTTGGGAGGATCTGGGCTGGGAAGCTCTGTTCTCTGACGAACTGCCCGAAGCCCGGCCGCGACCCCGGTACGCAGCCGGCGAGCGGCTCGGACGCTAGCAACCCCGGCCGAGCCCCAGACGCCCGAGCGAGGTGCGCATGACAACCCGAACCGCCTGGTCAGAACTCGCTGCTGCACCGTGACTGATCAGCAAGTCATGCCGTCAGCTGCAACGCCCGCTCCTCGTGACTCGCCGCACCGTAAATCGCACAGCGCATCCCGGCTTCCCGCCTCGACATACCGGCTGCAGCTGACACCTGAGTTCGGCTTCGCGGAGGCAGCCGACCTGGCCGGGTATCTGTCGGAGCTGGGAATCACGCACGCCTACCTGTCACCCATCTTGCAGGCCGCGCCCGGCTCGCAGCACGGCTACGACGTTATCGACCACTCCAGCATCTCCGCTGAGCTCGGCGGCGAGGAAGCCTTCCGGTACCTCGCTGCCAGGTTCGCGGGCAACGGCATCGGACTAGTAGTCGACGTGGTACCGAACCACATGGGCATTCCGGTCCCTGAATACCTCAACCGCCCGCTCTGGTCGGTGCTGTCCGGCGGTCAAGACTCCGCTTACGCTCACTGGTTCGACGTCGACTGGGACGCTCAGGGCGGCCGGATGCTGCTGCCGGTCCTGTCCAGGCCGCTGCCGCAGTGCATCGATGAAGTACGCCTGTCGCGGCTCGCCGAACTGCCTGGCCACCGCGAATCCGGTGCGAGCGCCGGCCGGGCTGGCGAGGAGGGGTGGCCCGACGGAGACCTGCCGGTGCTGCACTACCAAGGGCACGTGCTGCCGGTCCGGCCCGGCACTGAGGGGCTGCCGATGCCAGAGTTGCTGGCGGCGCAGTGCTACCGCCTCGACAGCTGGCGGGCTGCCGCGACGGAGCTGAACTGGCGGCGGTTTTTCGACATCAACTCACTGATCGCTATCAGGGTCGAGGAACCCGACGTCTTCGCCGCAACGCATGGCCTGCTGCTCGGGCTGGTTGCCGAAGGCCTGATTGACGGCCTGCGGATCGACCACCCCGATGGACTCGCAGATCCGCGTGACTACCTCAGGCAGCTGGCAACAGCAGCGCGCGGCAGCTGGATCGTGGCAGAGAAAATCCTCGCCGCCGGCGAGGAGCTGCCCGGCGACTGGCTCTGCGCGGGAACGACGGGCTACGACGCGCTCGCGGCAGTCGGCCAGCTGTTCACTGACGGTGCCGGCGCTCAGCCGCTCGCAGCCGAGTACGCGCGCTTCACCGCGGACCCGGCCGACTTCGCGTCGACGGCGCAGGCCGCCCGCCGGGAGGTCACAGGGCAGCAGCTGAATGCGGAAGTCGGCAGGCTTGTCCGACTGGCCGGCCGGCTAGACGAGCCCGGCCTTGCTCGCGCGCCTGCCGACGACCTGGCGAACGTCATGGCCGAACTGCTGGCCGCCTTCGACGTCTATCGCGCGTACGTGGTGCCTGGCGAGGCCCCGCCACATACCAGTCGCGAACGGGTGGCTAAGGCGACGGCGGAGGCCAAGCGCCGGCTGCCGGTCCGGCTGCGGGCAACCGCTGACCTGATTGCTGCGCTGCTGCTCGGCCGCGGTGTGGCCGCTGGCTCGCGGCCGGCGAGAGACGAGCTGATAGTGCGGTTCCAGCAAACCTGTGCTGCCGTTCAGGCAAAGGGAGTCGAGGACACCGCTAGCTACCGCTGGCCACGGCTGGTCAGCGCAAACGAAGTCGGCGCGGATCCAGATCAGCCCGGCCGCAGCCTGGCCGGGTTCCACGCGTTCGCCAGGCGGCTCAGCGAGGACTGGCCTGCCACCATGACCACCCTGTCGACGCACGACACCAAGCGCCAGGAGGACGTGCGGTCCCGCCTCGCGGTCCTGGCCGAGTCCCCTGCTGCCTGGGCAGCGGAGGTTACTGCCTGGCACGCCCGTGCCTCCGGGCTCCCCGGCGCCAGACCGCCGGATCCGCCGACCGAGTACCTGATGTGGCAGACACTCGTCGGCGCCTGGCCCATCGACGACGACCGGCTGACTGCGTACTTGCGCAAAGCGATGCGCGAGGCGAAGCTCACCACGTCGTGGACGGACCCGGACTCCGGGTACGAGTCGGCAGCGATCAGCTTCATCAGGCGCGCCGTCGCGGATAGCGAGATCGCCGAACGCGTCGCGGCCTTTGTCGCGTGGATCGGTCCGGACGCCGCGGCGAACACCCTCGGCGCCAAGCTGGTACAACTCACCATGCCCGGCGTGCCTGACCTGTACCAGGGCTGCGAGCTCACCGGGCTGGCACTGGTGGACCCGGACAACCGCAGACCGGTCGACTTCGAGGTTCGCCGGGCCATGCTGTCGGAGCTAGGTCCTGGTAACCCAGTTGATCAGGACTCCCTGGACGGCGCAAAGCTGCTGGTGACGTCTCGGGCGCTGCGGCTACGCCGGGACCATCCCGGCTGGTTCGCAGGTGACTATCAGCCGGTGACCGGCAACGGCGCGGCGGCAGCGCATGTGGTGGCTTTCTGCCGGAGCGGGCAAGTTATCACCGTGGCGACCAGGCTTCCGGCGCGCCTGCGCCGGTCCGGCGGCTGGCGGGATACCGCGCTGGCCGTGCCGGCGGGCCGCTGGCACGACGTCCTCACCGGAGCCGAATACCTGGTCACCACCTCGCAGCCGGGCGACGGCCCGATTCCCGGCGCGGACAGTGCGGTCATTGCCAGCACCCGGCTCATGCTGAGTGACCTTATGCGGCAACTGCCAGTCGCCTTGCTGATCCGGGCCGAGGCCGGAGAGGGCTCTGGCCAGGCAGCGGCGGACCAAGCACAGGCGAGCCAGCCACGAGCGAGACAAGCATGACCGAGTTCCGGGTCTGGGCTCCACGCGCACGCCAGGTGGAGGTCCAGGTAGCAGGCGCGTCACAGGCAATGACGGCAGATCAGCAGTCGGGTTCAGCCAGCGGCTGGTGGACCGCGACGGTGCCGGGTGCCGGGCCCGATGCCCGGTACGCGTTCCGGCTGGACGGCGGGGACTTGCTCGCCGACCCGCGTTCGCCCCGGCAGCCCGACGGTCCGGCCGGCCTGAGCCAGTGTCACGACCAGGCGGCATTCCACTGGACTGACGCGGGCTGGCGCGGCGTCCCGCTGGCGGGCGCTGTCCTCTACGAGATGCACGTCGGCACTTTCACCGCCGAGGGCACATTCGATGCTGCGATCAAGCGCCTCGATCACCTCGTCGCGCTTGGCGTCGACACCATAGAGCTGATGCCGGTCGCCGCCTTCCCGGGCCGGCACGGCTGGGGCTACGACGGGATCAGTCTGTGGGCCGTGCACGAGCCATACGGCGGGCCGGACGGGCTCAAGAGGTTCGTCAACGCTTGTCACGCTCGCCGACTGGCCGTGGTACTAGATGTCGTCTATAACCATGTCGGCATCGGCAACCGGCTGGCCGATTTCGGCCCCTACTTCACCGATGCGCACAGTACGCCCTGGGGCCCGGCCGTCAACCTCGACCAGGCGGGCTCCGACCAAGTGCGTGCGTTCATCGCGGACAACGCGATGATGTGGCTGCGTGATTATCACCTGGACGGGCTCCGGCTGGACGCGGTACACGCGCTTGCTGACAACCGCGCGGTGCACCTGCTCGAGCAGCTGGCAGCCGACGTGGGGGCGCTGTCAGCATCGTTGAACCGCGAGCTTGTGCTGATCGCCGAATCTGACGCGAACGACCCGCGGCTGGTCACGTCCAGTGAGGCAGGCGGCTACGGACTGACCGGGCAATGGAACGACGACTTCCACCATGCCCTGCACGCCGTCCTTACCAGGGAGCGGCAGGGTTATTACCAGGACTTCGGTTCCGTTGCCGCCCTAGCCAAGACGCTGCGCAGAGTGTTCTTTCATGACGGCAACTGGTCGTCCTTCCGCGGCCGGTCACACGGTCGGCCGGTAGATGTCGGCCGGCTGCCTGCGGACCGCTTCATCTGCTATCTCCAGAACCACGATCAGGTCGGCAACCGAGCGGCCGGGGACCGGATCTCCGCCACGCTGCCTCCGGGACTGCTCAAGGTCGCTGCCGGCCTCGTGCTGACCGCGCCGTTTACGCCCATGTTGTTCATGGGCGAAGAATGGGGAGCGACGACGCCGTGGCAGTACTTCACCGACCACAGCGACCGCCGGCTCGGACAGGCAGTGGCCGACGGCCGGCGGGCGGAGTTTGCCAGGCATGGCTGGGTTGCAGCCGAGGTACCCGATCCGCAGGACGTGGCCACCTACTCGCGTTCCAAGCTGGACTGGTCGCAGCTCAATGCTGAGCCACACCAAGATGTGCTGGACTGGTACCGAGAGCTGATAAAGCTGCGGCGGCGATGGCCCGAGCTGACCGATCCACGACTTGACCAGGTAGCTGCCCGCTGTGATGAAGCGGCACGCTGGCTCATTATCAGCCGCGGCCGGCTGCGGGTGCTCGCCAATCTCGGACCGTCCGCGGCCCGGTTGCCACTTGGCGCGGCCGGCGGCCACCTGCTCGCGGCGTCAACGGCCGGCCTGGCGGTCGACGCCGATGCCGCCCTGCTGCCGCCTTCGTCCTTTGGCGTCGTGCGAATCTGATCGCCCTGCCCGGCTGGTGGTCGCCGGACCGGTGCACTGCGTGGTCTCAGCTGACGAGCAGACCGGCGACGGGGCCGGGTCCTGCCTCTGTTTGAACGCACCCGCTTGGGAAAGTCGTGATGGAACCCGAGATCAGGAGGTTCCCATGTCCAGCGGAGCTACCGCAGTCGTCATCGTCGTGGTGGTGGTGGTCATCATCGCGGCAATCGTGGCATTGCTGGCCCGCCGTCGCGGGCTCCAGCGGCAGTTCGGGCCTGAGTACGACCGCACGGTCAATGAGCAGAACAGCAGGCTCCGTGCCGAGGCCGAGCTGACCGGCCGGCAGCGGCGGGTACGCAAACTCGACATCAGGCCGCTGACCGAAGCGGCCAGGACCAAGTACGCAGCCGACTGGGTGGCCATCCAAGAGCGGTTCGTCGATTCGCCCGAAACGGCGGTAGCCGACGCTTACGCGCTGGTCACGACCGTGATGACCGAGCGTGGCTACCCGATGGGCGAAGACGAGCAGATGCTGGCCGACTTGTCGGTCGAGCACGCGCAGACGGTTGGCCACTTCCGTGCCGCACAGGAAATCAGCAGGAACGCCGCGTCCGGCAACGCCGCGACCGAGGATCTGCGGCAGGCCCTCATCCACTACCGGGCATTGTTCTCGGACCTGCTGGGTGAACCGGGCGCGCTAACCCCGTCGACCACGGCCACGGACCCGTTCGCGGGCACAGGCCCGGCCACGACCACAGGCCCGGCCACGACCACAGGCCCGGCCACGACCATGGGTCCGGCCACGACCATGGGCCGCTCCGACGTCGCAGCCGACCGTGACGATGTTGCGGTGGGTTCGGGTGCGTCGAGCCAGTCAGATCCCGCTACCAACTACGGAGGCACCCCGTGACCGCGCAGCCGTATCAGCCGGCCGACGACCGCTGGGCCAGCCCGGCGACTGACGACCCCGACGTCATCGTCGTGGCAGACGATGTCGCAGCAGACGATGTCGCAGCAGACGACGTCGCAGCAGACGACGTCGCAGCAGACGACGTCGCGGACGGCCATGTCGTCGAGGCGGATTCAGCCGACCTGACCGACGCCAGCCTGGAGCAGGACAACCTCAGCAGGGACGACCCGGCAGCCACTGAGTCCAGCCCGACCCGCGATACCGCCAGCGACGACGACAGGCCGGCAGCCGACCTCGGCCCGCAGTGGCATGACATCCAGGCAATGTTCGTCGACGATCCGCGCGGCTCGGTCGCGCTGGCGGCGGCTGCCGCAGACGCGGCAGTCAGCGCGCTGGCCGAGAAACTGCAGCAGCGGGCTGCGCTCACCCAGGCTGACGCCGACACCGAGCAGCTTCGCGAGGCGTTGCGCAGTTACCGGGTCTTCTGTCAGAGCCTGGCTGACTTCGGCCGGCAGGTGGGGCAGCCGCAGACAGTCAGCCGCTGAGTCCCCAGGACGTGACGGCCAGGCGTTCGCGCCTGGCCGTCGTTCGCGGGCAACCGATGTCGGCGCTCCGCCGCGCAATCCGCGTGCGTCGCTTCCGGGCCAGCGAGCCGCCCGGCGCATTCCAGGTTGAATCCGTTATTTTCCGGCCAAGCCGGAGCCGGCTGAACCAGGTGCCAGGCAAGCCGGCTGACGCGGCGCAGAAATGGCGTCCGGGTGCGGTCGCACCCTGTCTCCGCACCCGGCTGCGCCATGAGAGCTGACGCACGTCAGCACGACGAGCGCGATGACAGCAATCGCCAGCTGGCTGATGATCAGCAGGTGCTGCCAGGCCGAGCCGCGGCGGTTGCCGTGCCTACCCGACGGCCGCAGCCGACGTGCAGGCCACGCGACGCGCCTGCGAGCTGCCAGCTGCTCACGGAACGGCGTGGGCTCGTCTCTGGTGAGCCGGGTGAAGATCGCGAACATGACCGCCAGCCGCGGCTCGGTCAGCCGCAAAGTCTCGGCAATACCGTCGAGCGTTCGCTGCTGACGGGTAGGCAAACTCATCTAGGCTCCAAGCCGCTCGTCCGTGCTGACGGACAGCTACCCGGCCCGCGGACGGCAAACGCGCGGCGCACGGTTGCCGGGACCGGCCCGATCGCCCTTATTGCCCGCGGTACATGTGCAACCGGACGGTGGTGCCGAGCTCGCTGGTCCTGATTTCGGCCAGATCGCAGAGCTGGTTGACGAGCCACAGGCCCTGGCCGCCTGGAAGATCACCAGCCGGCCGACAGTGGCCGGCCAGCGGATCGGTGATAAAGCCGGAGTCCTCGAACTGGCAAAGCACTTCGCCGTCGGTGGCCCACAGCCGGACCGTGCCCGCACCGCGAGTGTGCCGGAGCGTGTTGGCCGCTACTTCACTCGCAGCGATAACCAGATCCGTGCACCGGGATTGCGGGAGGCCCGCCCGTTGCGCGACTGCGGCGACAAGCGCACGCACCGGGCGCAGATCGGTCCGGTACTCCAGGGCCTCAGCGCCGGCAGGCGCGCTCAGCGGTCTGTCTAGTTTCGCCAGATACTCGGCAGGCTCCAGATAGTCCATGCTGGGGCAGTCAGCCCCGTCAGTGCGCATCATCGGATGGGTGCCGCGGGCTTCTGCCATGACTGACTTCGGCAGCAGGGCGCTGTACGGGCAAAAAATGCTGATCTCAGTATCGGCGAACGCCAGGTTAAGTAGCGCCTCATGGCGAGCCGTCTCCTGCTGTTCTGCCTCGGACCGGCCGGGCCAGGCCGACTCACCGAGGTATCTGACCCGCCGTCCCTGGTAGCGAGCACAAAAGGCGCGCAGCGCCGGGATTATCCGCGCTGGGTTACTTCCCATCACCGCCATGTCTGTGGAAGTCACGTGCGGCCCCGCGGGCGGGACCCAGTCTCGTGGCAGCTGAACGGCGGGAACGGCCACGAGCACCGGCTCGCCCGATGCCTGCCCGGCGTGCACGAACTCCTCGATCGCGGCGAGGTAGTCGGCTTGCGTCCGGTAGAACCAGGACACATGGCGGAGTCCGGCACCGCTCCCAGCCTGGTTGCTCAACACCTGCTCTTCGCTCCCTCCCCGCCCTTGCCCGCCGTGTGCTGCCAGCCCGCTTGGTACGTTCCCGCCGGATTACGGTCTATGCGATGGGCCATAGCGGGCGCGCGCTTTTACTATGGGCCGGTATACCGTTAATGCGAGAGTAAATTCCCCGGGGGTGGAGCGTGGAAGAGGCCTGGCTCTCCTCGCAGAGCCGTGGTGACTGCATGGTTATCACGATTCGCGGGGATCTTGACATCGTCACGAGCCCGCAGCTCGATGAGTGCCTGAGCGCGGCCGAGAGTACTCATACCCGAATTATTCTCGATCTGAGTGACGTCGATTTCCTGGATACCAGCGCCCTCGCAGTTATCGTCGGGCACTGGAAGACGGCCGAAGCGGCAGGCGGGACTCTGGCGCTAGCCGGGGCCCGGTATCGCTACACCAAGACGCTGTGGATCACCGGGCTCGCCGACAAGCTCACGATGTACGAGACAGTGGACGAGGGCGTGCTCGACCAGGGGAGCGCAGCCGGCCAGAATCGCCAGTGACGGGAGGTGCTGCCGGTGCCCGGCCCCAATGTCCCCGATCGCTCTGCTCTTCCCGACCGTGCCGCCGCACTCCTCAGCCTCGCCGGAGCCACGCAGGAGCGATCGCTTAGCCAGCTCTCCGCGCTCGCCGCCACTCAAGTGCCGGGCTGCGCGGCTGCGACTATCACCGTCTGGCACGGCGGCGAGCTAGTTCGCCAGGCGTCCAGCCATCCGGAGCCTTCGAGCCTGGTGGCAATGCAGGTCACCAGCGGACGCGGGCCGCTGATCGACGCCGTGACCGACGGCAGTTCGACAAGCTGCGCGGACACCCTGACCGAGACACGCTGGCCGGAGTTCGCCGCCGCGGCAGTGCGCCTCGGTGTGCGGAGCACGGTCACGCTGACCCGTAGCGGCGACATGGTGATCGCGCTGTCGCTCTTCGGTTTGCGGCCGCGCTCCGTCGACAGCGATCAGCTCCAGCTAGCGGAACTGCTGGTGGCCTATGGCGGTGCTCTGGTCGGCGCGGTCTCGGACTACGACGAATCCCGCCGGGTGGCGGCGCAGCTCCAGGACGCCGCAGACGCCCGCGCCGTCGTCGACCAGGCTAAAGGCATCCTGATGCACGCCCTGGGCTGCACCGCGGATGATGCACTCGACCGGATGCGCGAGGTGTCCCAGCGGACCAACCTGCGCGCCACCGAGGTGGCCAGGCGAGTCATCGACGCGCATACCAGGCCGGGCGGCCGGGGTGAGCTTGGCCAGCTCGGCGACCTGGCCAAGCGCAAGCGCCGAACCGCTGGGTGAACTGGACAGCCGGATACGATGGGGAATCAACCGCGTCGATTGGTGGCAGAATGCCGGGGCCTGAGCGACTAGCGTCCGGCGGCGAGGTTGCCGAGTTCTCCGACCGGGCAGCCGCGCTGCGACAAGCCGCCAGCCTGCCGCGAGCTGAGCCAGAGACGCTGCTCGATGCGGCGCTAGCGGAGCTGGACGGTGCCATCGAGGCGCTCGCTGAGGCGAACGGCGCCACCGCCGGACCTGGCGGCGATGGCCGTGCGCTGAGCGGCCTGCACTCCGAGCGGCGGCTGCTGCATGCGCTCTTCACCGCTGCTCCGCTGCCGTTGTACGTAGTGGACAGCGAAGGCACTGTGCTGCGAGCTAACTCGGCTGCATGCGAAGTACTCGGAGTGGGACCTGGCTACGCCACCGGCAAAGCGCTGACGTCGCTGGTCGAGCCTGCCGCCAGGGCGGCTCTGCGCTCCCAGCTAGCCGCCGTCGGACGTACCGGTAAGCCTGCGAGGCTGACCTGCGGGATGGCGGGAGCCACCGGCGTGGTCAGCAGCGAGCTGGCCATCGGGCCGGTCCGCGTGCGCGGCGACGCGGACCGGCTGCTCGTTGCCCTCAGCCCTGACAGTCGCAGGAGCGTCCCGGCCGACGACGATGCCGTAGCGAGCGAGACCGGCGAGCCGGACGCGATCGCTACCGCAGCACGCCGGCTTGACCTGCTCGCTGCCGCCGCCAGGCTGCTGCTTGAGGGCGCTAGCATCAGCGAATCGGTATTGCTGCAGCGATGCGCCCGCCTCCTGTCGGCCAGCATGGCCACCTGGGTCATTGTTGACGTGCACCGTCGAGACCAGCTCCGGCGGCATTACGTTGCAGGTCCCGACGACCCCGAGTCATCCGGCCTGGCGCATGCGATGGCGACATCCGATCCCGCGCCTGGCTCGGTGCCCGAGCAGGTGCAGGAGTCCGGGCAGCTGCTGCTGCTCACCCACGTGGCCGACGAACTGGCGCTCGGCGCAAGCGAGGACGGCCCGCCGTTCCTGACCCTCCTCGGCGCGACTTCGCTGGTCTGCGTGCCGATCAGCGACGGTGCTCATAGCCATGGCGTGCTGACATTGGTCCGCCGCGCAGGCGACGGTCAGTTCGGACTGGCCGACGCGGCGCTGGCGGAAGAAGTTGGCGCTCTGCTGGGCCGGGCTGTTTCTGGACGCCGGATGCTCCGACGGCGAACTGAGGCGGCCGATGCCCTGCAGGCGAGCTTGCTGCCCCCGGTTCTCAAGCCAGTGCCAGGAGTCGAGATCGCCTCGGCGCACCTGTCACCGACTCGGGGCCGGGAGGTAGGCGGCGACTTCTATGACGCTTATCCGACGCCCGGCGGCTGGGGAGTCGCCATCGGGGACGTATGCGGGAAAGGCGAGGACGCAGCGGCCGCTACCGCGACAGCCCGGCACGCGATCCGGGTGCTTGCGCACTGGAACGGCGATCCGGCTGACGTGCTGCGTCGCGCTAACGACATCATGCTCGCCGAAGAGTTCGGCGGACGGTTCGTGACGGCCAGCGCGGCGCACCTGAGCTGGCAGCAGGACAGCCTGCGCGTTGTGCTCGCCACGGCTGGTCATCCGGCACCGATCCTGGTCAAGCCCGACGGGAGCGTACAGGTGCTGCCAGGCGGCGGCGTTCCGCTCGGGATCTTTCCTGATCCGGAGCCGGCCACGCTGAAACTCGACCTGACCGCCGGAGACGTGCTGTTCTTCTTTACCGATGGCCTCGCCGACGCGCGCGGCCCGCAGGCGAGCTACTTCGAGGACAGTCTCGGCGACTGCCTCGCACAGCTCGCAGGCTCGCCGGCTGCAGACATCGTCGCTGACGTCCGTACCGCGGTCCTCAGCTTTTGCGACGGCGTGCTTGTCGATGACCTGACGATGCTGGTGCTCAGAATCGGCGGTCCGCCGCCCCCGGCTGATGCTCGCTGAACAGCTCAGCCCACCGGGCTCAGCCGACTGCGCGACCGGCTGGCGACGATAGCGCGCCGCTCGTCCTCGCTGGTACCGCCCCACACACCGTGATCCTGCCTGGTATCCAGTGCGTATTCCAGACAGCGCCGCCGGATAGCGCAGGATGCGCAGACACCCTTCGCTGCGGCTATCTCGGAAAGACCGGCGTGGCCGGCAGCTACCGGGAAGAAGACCTCGGGATCGGCGTCCTGGCATGCCGCTTGCTCCCACCAACTGCTGATAGCGATCATCGTTGCGTTCGCCATACCTTCCTGCGCAGATGCCGCCAACTGCCCGCACCGTGCCCGTTTACGCCTGACAGTGCCGGGAAAGCTATCGGCGCCCGGACCCCGATGGTGAGGCAGATGCAGGCTTACACGGCGCCGTCGGCCAGCCACACGGCGATCGTGCTCGGTGGCGGCGGAGTACTGGGTGCTACCCAGGTCGGGATGCTGCGCGCACTGCTGGAAGCCGGAGTCCGGCCGAGCTTGGTCGTCGGAACGAGCGTCGGCGCGATCAACGGCGCGGCAATCGCGGCCGACCCGACCGCTGCGGGCGTCGCGAATCTCGCCGACTTGTGGGGGTCTCTCGCCGAAGCCGGGATGTTCACTGACAACGTACTCGCCAGAGCCGGGACTCTCGCCAAGTACCGGACCCATCTGTACTCGCCCGTGCCGCTGCGCAAACTGCTGGCAACTCATCTGCCGGCCACGTTCGCCGAACTCGCGGTCGAATTCCAGTGCGTTGCCGCCAGCATCGAGAAGGCCGGCGCGCACTGGTTCAGCCAGGGCAACCTTGCCGATGCCGTCCTGGCGTCGGCTGCGGTACCAGGCCTGCTGCCGCCGGCTGTCGTCGACGGGGAGCATTTCCTGGACGGCGGGCTGGTGCACTCCATTCCGGTCGGGCGCGCGCTGGCGCTCGGCGCGACTGAGATTTACGTGCTCCATGTCGGCCGCATCGAGCAGCCGCTTACGCCGCCCCGCTCGCTCTGGGACGTCTGCCTGACTTCCTTCGAACTAGCCAGGCGGCACCGGTTCGTCGAGGAGATGGCGGACCTGCCCGCCGACGTCCGAGTGCACGTGCTGCCAAGCGGCGAGGAGAAGCTGCCGCTGATATCCATGCGCTACCGGCACGCCAAAGCGGTAGCCAGCCGCATCCAGCGCGGCTATCAGGCTGCTTCGGAATACCTGTCCAGCCTGCCGGACATCGCGTGAGACCGCCGCCGACCGCGCTCCGGCGGACAGCGATCGACCCTGTCTGGCTGGTGCTCGGAATCGCGGCGGCCTTGCTGTTGCTGGCGACGGCTGCCATGGCCGCGCTCGCAGCCCCGCTGACCCGCCGCCGCAGGCTCCTGCGGCTGACCTTGTTCGGCGCGCTCTACCTGGTCATCGACGTCAGCCTGGTGATCGGCTGCGCGATGCTATGGCTGCGGCACCCGATGGCGAAGCGGCGAGACGGGGCCCGATGGTCGCTGTCGCACCAACTGCTGCTGAGCCGCGCCCTGTCGGTGCTGGTCGGCGCTGCGCGGCCACTGCTCGGGTTCACCGCGGCTGTGGAGGAGCCACCTGGTCAGGACCTCATCGCCGGGTCTCCGCTGCTGGTCCTGGCCAGGCATGGCGGGCCCGGTGACTCGTTCGCGCTCGTCCACTTGCTGATGTCGCGGTACCGGCGGCGCCCCGCCATCGTGCTGCGGGAGGAGCTCCGGTGGGATCCAGGGCTTGATGTGATACTCAGCCGGCTGCCGTGCTGCTTCATCCGGCAAGGTGACGGTGCCAGGATGGCCAGTCGCCTGACCGACCTTGCCCGTGGCCTGGATTCAAACGACGCGATCCTGCTGTTTCCCGAAGGCGGCAACTGGACGCCCGGCAGGCACCGGCGGGCCGTCGTCAGGCTGATCCGGGCCGGCCGGCGGCAGGCGGCGGCTGACGCGCAGAGCAACCCGAACGTGTTGCCGCCACGGCCGGCCGGCGTCCTTGCTTGCCTGGCCGGACGGCCGGACCTAGACGTTGCGATCGTCGCCCACACCGGCCTGGAAGACCTGGTAAGCGCGGCCAGGATCTGGCAGGCCCTGCCGGTGACCGGCCGGCCGATGACTATCAGGTGGTGGTACGAGGCGGCCGGCACTGTCCCTGACGCGGATGAGGACAGGCGGGAATGGCTGCGTCTGCACTGGGCGATCGTGGACGCCTGGATCGATGCAAGGAAGGCGGCCAGGAGCGACCAGCTGGCCGAGATAGGCCCCGGCTCCGAGTAGGTCCTGAGCACAATCGAAGTCAGCGACGGGGAGTCAGCCGATGAGCGGTGATGGCACTGGCGCCGGACCCCGCTTCGGGCAGGCCGGCCAGCGCCTCAGGGACAGCCTCGTCGTACTGCTCGCCGTCGAAGCCGGAGTAGTGAACGTGACCTCGTTCCTCGTGCTGGGGAAGGTCTTTAGCAGCGTGATCACCGGCAACCTGGTGGTGCTCGGTCTGGCGACGGCTACGGTGCAGCCTGGCCTTGCGCTGCGCAGCGGGCTTGCGCTGGCCGGTTACTCGGCCGGGGTTCTCATCGGCGTCCCGATCGCCGCGCGCGCAGGCCGCCAGCTCTGGCCGCAGGCCGTGACCGCCGCACTGTGTGCCGAGCTGTGCCTGCTGCTCGGGTTCACAGCCTGCTGGGAGGCAGGCGGGGGGCGAGCAAGCTGGCACGTCGCACTGCTCGTCCTGCTCGCCGTAGCGATGGGCGTGCAGAGCGCGGCCGTGAGCCGGCTGGGCCGCATGTCAGCCACGTACCTGACCGGGACGCTGACCGGGACGCTGACCGCGCTGATCACCAGCAACAGGCCTGCCGGACTATGGCGCGACGTGGGCGTGGTCGTCGCTATCGGGATCGGAGCCGGAGCCGGAGCCGCGCTCATCCACGTCGCGCCGAGCTGGTTGCCGGCACTGACGCTGCTTCCGCTTGCCACGGTGATCGCCGCCGCCAGCATGGTGCGCTGGGGCGACGCCGCCGACCACTGACGTGTTCGTCGCAGCCACGTCAGCGCCAGAATTCGGTGAGCTGCCCGGCAAGAGCCCTGCCTTGGTTGTAACCGCCTCGAGCGGCAGGCGGACGCGTCGACAAATCCATCAGATTGCTGCCGAACGCGGTGCGGGAGTTGCTATCCGGGAAGATGGTTTCGACTCTGCTGCCGCGTGCGCGTAGTTCGTCGGCCTGTGCTGCAAGATGCGTGCCCCACACCACCGGTGTCCGTGATCTGCCGCCAAGTGGTGACAGCACCAGCACCCGCCCGTATCCGGCCGCCAGATCGGCATTCTCATTGGACCGGTAGCCGCCGTCGATGTATCGGTTGCCGCCGATACCGTGGGGAGGGACACCGAAGCCATTGGCGCAGCTGGCGGCGACGGCGTCCGCCAGGTCGACTCCGCTGTGGCGGTCGAACACAACCGGTTCGCCGGTACGGGCATTGACAGCCACGATCAGCACCGTTCGTTCCGGCCAGCGCTGACTGGGCAGCCGGGCGGCGACCGTAGCGCGCCACTGCGGCTGCCCGGAGCCGTCCGACTCCGCATCCATTTCGAGCGCGGCCGCACCCATTCTGCGGCGCATGTCGGCCGCATCCTCAGCGGCGGCGATGATTCGGCTCGTTCTCTCCATATGGTCGGCCGCCGGCCCGACGGGAACGCGTCCACCGTTGGATCCGACCGGACCAGTCCGTTGCCGGGGCGCGGCGGAAAGGATGCCCGCAAGCAGTTTGACCGGCTGGGTCGCGCTGCTTAGCTGGGCCGCAGCCGTCGATCCGGCCGACGTCCCGATGATCAGATCAGCCTCGGTCACATCCAGGCCGGCATCAAACAGGCCGGCGATGACGCCGATCAGCCACGCATTGCCTGCCGATCCGCCGCCACCGAGGACCAACGCTCGCTTGGGTGTTGTGTTCATGGGAGCCGCCTTTCGCGTATTGCCTGTCAGGCGCTCCCGGCGACTACCTCAGTCGCGCGCTCGTGATCTGCAGAGGAGCACCCACTGCGGATACTGCGTTCATGGGTCTCACCTCCTGCCGAATGGATCACGAATCGCCGGAACGCTAGCACGCCGGCGACGCGGCGGGCAACCGGCATCATCGGTTTGCCAGCGGGGCCGGAGGGCAGTTCAGAGCTTTCTTGCCACTGCCGCCTCACACCGGCGCTAGCGCTCACCTGGAGGTCACGATGGTTGCACGCTCGGCGCACAGACGCCGGTTCCGGGTCCGCCCGGCCAGGCGAGAGGCGGCAGGCGGCCGTGCTCTCGCCGTACTGACCAGAGCAGGCCTGACGGCGCGCGGCATCATGTACGGCCTCATCGGCATCATCGCAATCCAGATCGCGCTAGGCAGCACCCACCGCCAAGCCGACCGGAGCGGCGCCGTCCGGCTCGTCGCCGCGACGCCGTTCGGCTCCGTAATTCTCTGGCTGCTAGTGATCGGCTTCGCTGGGCTCACGCTATGGCGGCTGTCCGAAACTGCGTGGGGCGCACCAGGACCTGGCGGGCGCAAGGCTTCGCAGCGCTTCATCAACCTATGCAAGGCCGTGATCTATGGCTTCGTCACCTGGGGCATCCTGAAGTTCGCGCTGGGGCTAGGGGCTCCCGCCTCCAGCAACAAACAATCGCGCGACCTGACCGCCACCGCATTCAAGTATTCGGGCGGCCGGTACGCCGTCGCCATCGCTGGCGCCGTCGTCGTCGGTATCGGTCTCTACCTGGCGTACCAGGCCTACCGTGCCAAGTTCCGCCGTGATCTCCGCATGGGCTCAGCCTCCCGGCGGACTCGGCAGGTCGTCACCTGGTTCGGAACGGCCGGCGGCATTGCCCGTGGCGCGGTGTTCGTCACCATCGGAATCTTCCTCGTGGTTGCCGCCATCGATGCCAGGCCAGGCCAGGCGAAGGGCATCGATTCAGCGCTCGTGACGCTGGCCCACACACCTCTCGGCCCGTGGCTGCTCGGCGTGGTGGCGCTCGGCCTGGTGCTGTTCGGCGTTTACTCGTGTTGCGAGGCACGCTGGCGCCAGGTCTGAGGAAGCCTCACGAGCTGGGACAGGTCGCCTGCGTTCGGGCACCAGTCCCGTCGGTAGCCAGCCGCCCGCCGGTAGCCAGCTTCTCACCTGTCGGTGATCAGCTTCTCCAGGCGATCGAGGCGGTCAGCCAGGTCGGCAGTGGTGACCACGTCAGCCAGCGCGAGCCGTACCGACGCCAGTTCGCGAGCCAGGTACTCGGTGTCGTCCTGGATGCGCCCGGCTACCTGCCGGTCGCGCTCAACGCTAGCGCGGTCCCGGTCGTCTTGCCGGTTCTGTGCTAGCAGGATCAACGGCGCCGCATATGCCGCCTGCAGCGAGAACGCGAGATTCAACAGGATGAACGGGTAGGGGTCCCATTTATGGCTCAGGGCCACGGTGTTGAGGATGATCCAGCCGATCACAATAATCGTCTGGCCCGCCAGGAACCGGCCGGTGCCAAGGAACCTCGCGATCGCCTCGGAGACGCGCCCGAAAGCGTCCGCGTCGTACCGCGACCCGATCCGCGGCGCGATGCCGCGCGGGACCTCAAGTTCGCCTCGCTCGATGAGGCGCCGGGTCGGGTTCATCTCACGCTCCTCGCTTCCGCCAGCCTGCTGGCAGCAGGCGGTCAATCACGTCGTCGATGGTGACGGCACCGACGAGCCGGCCGGCGTCGTCGCAGACCGCGACGCCGACCAGGTTGTAGGCGGCCATCTTGGTGGCGACCTCCCGCTCCGCTAGATCGGGCCGCACGAAGCTACGGTCCTCGATGCACTGGGCGACCAGCGCGGACGGGGGTTCCCGCAACAGCCGCTGGAAGCCGACGGTGCCGAGGTAGCGGCCGGTCGGCGTGACGGCAGGAGGCTCGCAGACGTAGACCTGGGCGGCCGCGGAAGCACCGTTTGCTGGCTGGCGGATGCGTGCCAGCACTTCGGCCACCGGCGCCTCCGGCGTGACGATCAGTGGTCTGGACGTCATCAGGCCGCCCGCTGTGGCCGCGCCGTAACTGAGCAGCCGGCGCAGGTCATCGGCACGTTCTCGGGGCATGGCGGCAAGCAACTCGGTGCGCTCCCCGGCCGGCATCTCTGCGAGCAGGTCGACTGCGTCATCTGGCTCCATCGCCTCGATAATGTCGGCGATGCGCTCGGTGCCGAGGCCTGCCAGGAACCGGATCTGCTCGTGCTCAGGCATCTCCTGCAGTACGTCGGCTAGTTCCTCGTCCTGCAGCGCATCGGCCACCTGACGCCGGCCTGCGGGCGGCAGGGAGTCCACCACGCTGGCCAGATCGGTCGGGTGCAGGTCGCGGAGTCCGGCCAGTTGCTCGCCGCCTCCGCCAGAGTCGAAGAGCTCCGGGTACTTGTCCCACGGAACGATGGCGCCGGAATGCCGCAGGAGCGCGTGGCGGCGCCCGACAGCCAGGACGCTGACTTCCCAGCCGCGGCGCCCGGTTGCGGACTCGGCGATACCCACGTCGAGGACCACACCGTCGCCGGCCGCCTTGTCGTAGAGCTGAGATGCCAGGATTTCCCCGGCTCGCCGGCTGAATCTGCCCAGATCGACGTTGCTGCCGTCCAGGGTGACGCCGTCGACCGTAATCTCCGCGACCCGGCCTAGGCTGATGAAGATGCTCCGCCGCCGCACTGTCACGACCAGGCCGAGCGCGCGGGGCGGCTCGCCGGGCACTGCCTGCAGGATCACCACATCGCGGACCCGGCCGATGGACAGGCCGTCGCTACCGAGCAGCCGGAGGCCGGCGAGCCGGGACGTGAAGACAGGACCCTCCGTCACCGCGGGTCTCCCATGACGATCACGGCTCCGTCCAGCTCATCTTCGGTCTGATCTGTTCTGGACCGCTATCTGGCGGCCTCCCTACCCTGCGTTCCGTTTACCACAGGATGTCGCTCTACCCAAACCCTGCACGGCAAACATGCAGGTCAGTGGCTTGATCGGCAAAAGCTCCGCATAGTGCCGGCTTAACTGGGCAATACGCGGGGTCATAGCTCGGGCACGACCGGTTAGGCACCGCCCATGCCCAGGCAGCTCGCAGAACCCCGGTGGGTTCGGAACCAACGGAGAGGACGCAGTGCTCGCTGCGCTAGTTCTGGCCGGAATCGTCGCCGCTCCGATCGGCACGGCCGGATTGCTCGTCCAGGCCCGCCGCCGGGTCCGAACGTCCGGCGCCTGGCCAGCCGTCCGGCGTTTCAGCTTTGCCATCGGCGGCACCGTCGTCCTCGCTGCGATAGTCGTCGGCGCACTTCGCCTGCTGGGTGACTCGGAGCACCTCGCCATTGACGGTGCCGCAGGGCTGGTCGTGTCCAGCCTGGTCTGGCTGCCTGTCACCAGACGGTGGAACGCACGCGGTCATTTGTGCTGGTCATCGACAATCTTCCTGTTCGTGGTGTACCTGGCATTCGTGCTGGAGTGGACATTCGACAGCCATCTGGGTGCCTTCAGTACGGCCGGCGGGTTGCTGCTCTGGGTTTTCGAGCTGTTCGCCGCGATCCTGGCCTGCGCCTACCTGTGGGAGATCTGCGACGCACTGGGCTCGGAACACTGGCGCAGACGGCTGGTCAGGCCCGAGCCGGGCAAGGTTCCCGACAGCGACCTGCCGTTCGTCAGCCTGCACGTGCCTGCCCACAATGAGCCACCTGACATGGTGCTGGACACGCTCCGCGCACTGCTGCGTCTCGATTACCCGAAGTTCGAGGTGATCGTGATCGACGACAACACCGACGAGGAGGCGCTCTGGCGGCCGCTCGAGGCGTGGTGCGCGCGGCACAGCGCGAAGTTCAAGCACCTGGAAAACTGGCCCGGTTACAAATCCGGGGCGCTGAACTACGCGCTCCGCGAGATGACGGACCCGCGCGCCGAGATCATCGGCGTCATCGATTCCGATTACCAGCTTGAACCCGGTTTCCTGCGCCGGTGCGCGCCGCTATTCGCCGACCCGTGGGTCGGCTTTACCCAGGCCCCGCAGGACTACCGGGGCTGGCAGCGGGCGCGCTACTACCGCCGGCTCTATTACTCCTACAGTTACTTCTTCGCCGTCTCACAGCCGTCACGGAACGAGCGCGACGGAGCCATCTTCGCCGGCACCATGGGCCTGATCCGCCGGGTCGCGCTGGAACAGCTTGGCGGCTGGGACGAGTGGTGCATCACCGAAGATGCCGAACTGTCGCTTCGGCTGGCGCGCGCCGGCTTCTCCGGGCTGCACGTGGACGAGTCCTGGGGCAAGGGGATCATGCCCCTCACCTTCGAGGCGCTGAAGGGCCAGCGGTACCGGTGGTGCTTCGGCGGCATCCAGATCCTCCGCATGCACTGGCGCTCGCTGCTACCGGGCAGGGAAACCCGCGCAAACCGGATGAGCATCGGCCAGCGCTGGTCCTACCTTTCTGGCGGCTTGCAGTGGTATGGCGATCTGCTCGGCTTGCTGTTCCTGGTGTTCCTGCTGGCAGGGGCGGCGAACCTGGCCCTGGGCGGCGGTGAGCTCTTCAGAAAGCTAACCGCGTTCCTGGTAGCGACCGTCCCGGTGCTGGTCTTGCTCGGCTTGATCCGGGCAGTCGCATTGCTGCGTCGCGGCACCGGGGCCTCCTGGCGCGACGCGCTCGGCGCGTTCTTCATCTGGCAATCCACCTCCCTGGTGGTAGCGCGCGCTTCGGTGCTCGCGTTGTTTGCCCGCAAAGCCGCGTTCCTGCGCACTCCGAAAACAAGCGAGAAGCAGAAGTGGTGGGAGGCGCTCCGGGCGAACTGGGCCGAATCTGCGCTGGCCCTGCTCGGGCTGCTTGGCATCGGTTTCGCGCTGAGCCGGGCAACCGAACTCGCCGGCATACTGC
>Ga0335074_10003559_pt1 | contig 21338 bp, 15 predicted proteins | sample Lox_Sample_23_FD_206715 | JGI IMG/M metagenome (GOLD analysis project Ga0335074, IMG submission 206715) | Soil microbial communities from Loxahatchee National Wildlife Refuge, Florida, United States - Lox_Sample_2.3 | ecosystem: Environmental > Terrestrial > Soil > Wetlands | place: USA... | reverse complement strand
GCCAAACGCGGCTCCCGAGGTGCTATGAGACAGAGCCTGGCAGCATCGAAACAGTATAAACATTGCGTTTTAATTGTGCATGATGCAAATGTAGAACAGTCTCTCCAGGTTGTTCAAATAGCCCCGGGATTCCTTCCCGGGGTCGTCTTGGTCTGTAGTAGGCATGCTCCGCGTGCTGTTGCTACATCGAGGCAATTTTCGTACGGTTTTCATGTTTTTCGCGGTTGCAAAATCTGAAAACTGAACACTGAAAACTTCCAACTCCGTGCGGCTATGCCGCGCGGACATGCTTTACTCTCGCGGCCCAGTTCGCTAGATTCACAGATGTTATGGAGAATTCAGCCAAACAACCTGACTCGACCCCACTCATTCCCGACTCCGGCGTCGCGATCAACGCCGGTGAAGATTTCCAACTTGGGTCTATGCCCCTGCAACAGGTGCTCGAGGCTATTTTGTTTTCCAGCGATATTCCGCTTTCCGCGGGCAAATTGGCCCAGACTCTGGGGATGGATTCCACACGTCCCGTTAAAGAGGCGGTGGAAAAACTAAATGAAATTTATGCCCAGCGTCAGGCCGCATATCGTATCGAAGATCGCGCCGGCGGTTATCAATTGCTGACGCTTCCACAATACGCCGAGTATATCCAGCGCCTGGTTCGTAAGCGCGACGAAGGGCGATTGACGCCCGCGTCATTGGAAACACTAGCCATCATCGCCTATAAGCAGCCGATTTTGCGCGTAGACGTTGAGGCAATCCGCGGCGTTGCCTGTGGCGATGTGATCCGAACACTGATGGAATATAACTTGGTCAAAATCGTCGGGCGCGCGGAAGAAATCGGCCGCCCAATGCTTTATGGCACAACCAAACATTTTTTGGAAGTTTTCGGCCTGGCCAGCATCAAGGATTTGCCGCGTGCTGAACAACTCAAAGAGCCGCAACAAGCGCCCTGAGATGCTCTGAAATATGAAATTTTAAATTTATTCGTCACTTGCACATTTCCTTACTTGCTCTCCTGATCAACTGCTCAACTTTCACCTGTTCTCGGCTCGGCCGCGCCGTGCCGCCCGTCCCAATAGCAGGGCGGCGGTTGCCGAAGCTATTCCTGCTCCAATGGCCATTGCCGCGAGCATGATCTGCATCCAGTAAATCAAACCGATCAGGGACGAATGATTGGTCAACATCGTATAAACAACTTCACAGATCAGAAGTATTGCCGCGGCAAAAGCCACCAATGGCAGCTCGAGTGCCGCGAGCTTGTCCCAAACCAAATGCCAATGCCAGAGTGTAAGTTGAAAACCCATCCAAACTAAAATTTTGGAAAATAAAACCATGATCCAGAGTACTCGCGTTTGCGGCGTATCTATAAATTGAATACCCGGGATAAAGCCCGCACCCAGCCAGACCGTCACCTGCAATGCGGCAACCAGGAAAAAAATAACCACAACCCATAGCTGTTTTCGTTTTTTGCCCTCCGGGTTGCTTTGTGTTTCGTACTCAATCGCACTGAGCATCCGGGCAACAGCCGCCATGGATACCAGAAGGGCGGCTAAATCAAACGGGTCGCTGAAGGCCAGCCACCGGCTTATGGCGCCGCTCTGGTATTGGGCTATTTTGTAGAGGCTTAAACTTCCTGCTGCGAGAGCCGGGATAGCCAGAGTAAACAGGAAAATCCAGAGCCAGGGGAGAACGGAACTAAAAAAATGAAGACTTAAATGAACGTCATTGTCTGGATGGGCTTGGCGCAAAAACAAGTGCAGCGCCAACAGCGCGGGTACAAAAAGAATTGTGGGTAAATCCGCACTGGGCATGCCGGGCAGCCAGGGCAAAAGCAAAAACGCCGACACCAGAAAAATCATGGCAAGAACGTTTCTGAAGATGAAAATCATCAACCAAAATTATAATCTTAAATCTTAAATTTGAAATTTCTTCGCAATCTTTGCGTCTCAGCGGTTACAAAAATGTAGCTCAGGCTCTGAAATACAGCCCCGTGGTGGAAACCCGGGGCCTAGCACCGGCATTTCTTGCCGGGCTTTACGTCGCGTCGTCATCTCGTTGTGGTGAAAATTTCTCCCGCCTCCCGTCTCAGAACTCCCTACTTGGTATAGCCGCGCCACATCTCGCGATACGCCGCTTCAACATTCCGGGCAAATCGCTTCGCATCCATTAGCGGCGATGCTTCCATGCGCTGGCGCAGAGTTTTGCGAAGTTCCGCCAACCGCGGCATATCCTTGGCGAGTTTGACTGCAATCTGAACATATTCCTCCGGCGTCTGTGCAATCAATTCCGGAAGGCCAACATTGGTCAGAATGCTTTTGCCCCCACGTCCTACCGCAGTTTTACCCACAAGCGTAATCACTGGGACGCCCATCCATAATGAATCAAGCGTAGTGGTATGGCCGTTGTAGGGTAAAGTATCCAGTACCACATCGATTTTATTGTAAAGCTCCAGATATTTACCTCGCGCGCACCGTTCAACAAATTCGATACGTTCATGTGATATCTCTTTTCCAGATAACTTTTCCAAAACGTGTTTACGCGCTTGCCCTTGAGGAGCAAGCAACAATAAGTGCGACTTAGCCGTTGTTGATAACACTTTTGCCCACAACTCAAGAACCGCGTCATTTACTTTGTCGAACTTGTTCAAACAACCGAAAGTTACGTAACCATTGGATAGCTCGGGTGAATCGCCGACCTGCGGTTCATCGGTCAGCGGGTCGTAACACCAGTAACAATCAGGCAGGTAGATTGATTTTTCCGAATAAAATTCATCGTCAAGTCCCGGTGGATCCAGATAAGTGTCCGTGAGACGATAGTCGATCGTCTCCAACCCCGTGCTGCCGGGATATCCTAGCCAGGTGGCTTGTATCGGTGTGGGTTTGCGGGCAAAGATCAGAAGACGATTTTTGCTTGTATGCAACTTTAAATCCACCAGGATGTCGATGCCGTCGCGACGAATCTGCTCTGCGACCTGCTGATCGGAAAGCCCGGCAATATTGCGCCAATGATCGGCGTAAGATTCAAATCGCTGAGTATACGCATCCGGTCCGGCGACATGCGCGTAACAGAAAATCTCAAATTCTTTGTGCTCGTGGCTGCGCAGCAGGGGATCAAGAAATAGGGCGCTGGCATGGTCGCAAAAATCCGCCGAAACATAACCGATGCGCAGTTTCCGTTCAGGATCATGATCATTGTTGTGCAGTTGAATCAATTTTTTAAGCGGCGCCGCATGCTGCTGGTTCCACCGCAACAGTTCTTCGTGGATTGTCTGTGCCCGTTGTTCCGGCTGATGGTACATCCCGTAAACAAGATTACTATGCGCTGCGGTATAATCAGGTTTTAGGTTCAGCGCTTTTCGATAGGTGGCCATGGCGTCGTCAATCCGGCCCTGAGCACTGAGCATAATGCCCAGATTGTTAAGACATTCCGCGAAATCCGGCTTATATTTTAATGCGGTGCGATATTCTTCAACGGCCTGGTCAAAAAGCCCTTGGTCTTTTAACACCGTGCCCAGATTGTTGTGGATTTCCGGATGCCCCGGCTGAATGTCCAAAGCCGCACGATAGGTACGGAAGGATTCTTCGAGCCGGTTTTGAATATGCAACACATGGCCCAAATTGATATAAGCTTGGATGAAATCTGGTTTTAAATTCAACGCCGTTCGATATGCGTCCACGGCGTCATCAAGGCGCTGCAAAAACTTCAAACTATTGCCCAGATTGTAATAATAAATGGCCTCTCCCGGCTTGATGCTGATTGCCTTACATATCAATTCCACCGCGGCCTGATGATCCGCTTTTTGTTGTGCGATTACGCCCAAAAGGTGCAGCGCATCCGCAAAATTCGGTTGACGGACGAGAATCTGGCGGTAAATCGCCTCAGCCTCGGCGAGTCGGCCGGCCTGGTGATGCTCAACTGCCAGGTTCAGTAACTGCTGGATTTTCATTTCGGGCATGAACGGATAATAACATTGAAATGATTGAAGAAAAGCTGGCGGATTTATTTTTCCAGTGTAGCACCGGATGCAAACCTAGCACCATTTGAGCCGGCGTGCTCGTAACGCCATGATCTGAACACTGAACGCCGAAAATTACAGTGGGACAGGCTTCCAGCCTGTCATTTCTGGCCTGTTCACCTGTTCTCGACGCGGTTTACTGCGTTGCTGCACCATTTTTGCCACATCTCGCGATACGCCGCTTCAATGTTCCGGGCAAATCGCTTCGCATCCATCAGCGGCGATGCTTCCATGCGCTGGCGCAGAGTTTTGCGAAGTTCCGCCAGCCGCGGCATATCCTTGGCGAGTTTTACTGCAATCTGAATATATTCTTCGGGCGTTTGAGCTATAAGCTCCGGCAGTCCGATGTTGGTTAGAATGCTTTTACCCGCACGTCCCATTGAAGTTTTACCGGACAAACTAACCACTGGCACGCCCATCCAGAGTGAATCAAGTGTGGTGGTATGTCCATTGCAAGGTAATGTATCGAGACTCAAATCGATACTATGATAGTGCTTCAGATAGTCCGTTCGCGATTGATGGTCGATGAATTCCAATCGTGCTTGCACAATATTTTCCTGTTCGAATTTACTTATAGCACGTTCCCGCGTCTCACCCGGAGGTGCAAGAAACAGTAGGCGCGAATTCGGCATGGCTCTCAGCACTTTAGCCCAGATTTCCAATACTTTGTCGTTAATTTTTCTGAAATTGTTCAGGCAACCAAAGGTCACGAATCCGTTTTGATCTGCCGGCAATTCATTGATTGGCGGTTCTTTGGTCAATGGATCGTAACACCAGAAACAATCGGGCAGGCGAAGGGATTGTTCCGAATAAAATTTATCATCAAGTCCCGGTGGATCTAAATGTGGATCGGTTAGGCGGTAATCAATGGTACTCAATCCCGTACTGCCGGGATAACCCAGCCAGGTTGCCTGCACCGGAGCTGGTTTATAGGCAAATACCAAAAGCCGGTTATCTTTCGTGTGTAGTTTCAGATCGACCAGGATGTCGATTCCATCCGCGCGAATTTGTTCCGCCAATTGCTGATCCGAAAGCGCAACGACACTGTGCCAGTGATCGGCATAAGATTGGAACCTGCCTGTGAACACATCGGGCTTGAGCACGTGGGCATAGCAGAAAATCTCAAACTGTTCATGATCTTGGTTACGCAGCAGCGGATCAAGAAAAAACGCGCTGGCATGGTCGCAAAAATCCGACGAAACATAACCGATGCGCAACTTCCGTTCGGGATTAGGATCGTTATGGTGTGGCTGGATGAATTTTTTAAGCGGTAAAGCATGACGGCGGTTGAAATCCGCAAGTTCATTGGCGATTTTTGCGATATCAACCGTGGGGCAATAGTACAAGGTGTAAATCAGATTGCTATGGGCATTGACATAATCAGCTTTGAGCCGCAGCGCCTCATGGTACTCATTAATTGCCAGATCGAATCGACCCTGTTCAAGCAATACCGTAGCCAGATTGTTACGAGCCTCCGCGAGATCGGGACTAATTAGAGCGGCCAAATGACATTCAGTAAATGCCTCTCGAATCTGATGCAACTGCAAGAACAGATTACCCAGATTATTGTGGGCTTGGCCGAAAAGGGGTTTGACTCGAATGGCTGCATGGAAAGCCTCAATAGCCTGATCATGTTTACCAGCCACGTGCAGTGCGATTCCCAGATTATTGTAAGCCTCCGCAAAATCGGGTTTAAATTGAACGGCCAGGCGACACTCAGCGATGGCCTCGTCGATTTGATGCAGCCGCCTGAAGAGATTGCCCAGACTATTGTGTGCATTGGCAAAATCGTGTTTGAGCCGGAGGGCCTCACGGTAAGCGCTAGCGGCGTCCTGATTGAGATTCAGTTTTTCCAGCGTAATGCCCAGGTTCAAGTAAAAAGTCGCTGCCGACGGGTTGACGGCTATGGCCCGGCGGATGAATTCGACGGCGTCCTGATATTGACCTTTCTGGCCCAGCAATACGCCTAATAAATGCAAGGCGTCGGCGTTGTTGGGCTGCTGCGCAAGAACCCGCCGATAAATCGCCTCGGCTTCGGCGAGTCGGCCGGCCTGGTGATGCTCAACAGCCGGGTTCAGTAATTGCTCGATAGTCATTTCGGGCATGAACGGATAATAGCGTTGGAAAGATTGAAACGAAAATGCGGGATTCAAATCTATGTTAATCGGTGAAATCTGTGGATCTTTTCGTGGCCTTCGTTTATTTCGTGGTTTAAAACCGGTGCCCTCGCCGCTTATGGATGCCCGGCGCTTCACCCATAATCTCGAAGCCGCCTATCGCGATATGTGGCGAAAATGGTACAGCGGCATTGCCGAGAAAGTAGAAAATTGAGAGTAGATAAGCAACCTTTGGCCTTTGACAAGGTTAAAAGTCTCATTACTTGCGGAAAAACGTCTTCCCCGCCATCACGGCCTTGCTAAGCCGGTTGTTCACATACAACGCCTCAAGAAGAAATTCACCCGCGCAAACCAGCGCGGCCGGCTGATCGTGTTTTAATCCCAGCTTCTGGGCCAGTTTGCCCGCCGCCGCCTTGAGGCCGTGAACGTGGTTATAATTTTCCAAAATAATCGCCGTCGGGACCTCATCGCCGACCTGTAGCGTCAGGCCGCCCTTGAATTGTTCGGCGATCGGTTCAAAATCCTCCAGATCGGCATGTTTGGCAAAAACCGTTTTGACCGCCTCGCCGATCAGTGAACCGATGAGCTTATCCTCTGCCGACTCGCCTTCGGAAAGCATCAATTCGATTTTTCCCCGGCAACTCGCATGAATAAAGGACAAATCATCCACGCGGACAATGACGTTTTTCTCCGAAAGTATGATTCCCCGCCGTTCCGCGGAGCTGACCAGGTTTTCGGCGTTGGCAATCGAGCAGCGCACGCTGACGCCGCTGGATTGATTAATGTGCGGACTCTGCCGCGCTAAACGGACGAACTCTTCGAGAATTTCATGCATAAACGGCGGCAACAGAATTTCCACGCCGCTATCGCGTGCCAGCCAGGCATTTTCTTTGGTGATTTTTACCGCCTCCTGCAGATTATTTGGATAATGCGTGCGAATCACCGTGCCTATGCGGTCCTTGAGCGGTGTAACAATGCGCCCGCGATTGGTGTAATCCTCCGGGTTGGCGGAAAAAACCATACAAACATCCAGTTCCAGGCGAATGGGGTAGCCACGAATCTGAACGTCGCGTTCTTCGAGTACGTTAAATAGGCCCACCTGAATTTTCGGCGCCAAATCGGGCAATTCATTGATGGCGAATATGCCCCGATTGGTCCGCGGAATCAGGCCAAAGTGCATCGTGCCTTCATCGGATAAATAACGACCCTGGGCGTGGCGCACCAGGTCAATTTCGCCAATAAGATCGGCGATGGTTACGTCCGGCGTGGCCAGTTTTTCATGGTAACGACTGGATCGATGCACCCATTCAATCGGCGCATCGTCGCCTTGTTCGCTTACGATCCGTTTGCCGGTAGCCAGACGCGGAGCGATTGGATCATCTGGGATTTCGCAGCCGGCCAGAATGGGAATCCATTCGTCGAGCAAATCCGGCAGCATACGCAAAAGGCGCGTTTTGGCCTGCCCGCGCAAACCCAGAAACAGCAAATCGTGCCGCGAAAGAATGCCGTTAATTACTTCCGGAATCACCGTGTCTTCATAGCCGATGATTCCAGGAAAAAGCTTCTGGCCCGAACGCAATCGTGCGATCACGTTGCGACGCAATTCATCTTTTACCGAGCAGGGTTGATAATCGGTCGCCCGAAGTTGTCCGCGGGTGCGTGGCGTCGGCGGTTGGGTCATGCGACATCCTTAACAAACAGTTCTTACCACCAAGACTCCATGAATACTAAGAGATTTATTATATGCCGTGATTTTGTGCAGAGTTGCAGAAGACGCAGAGATTTTTAACCACAAAAGTTGCGAAAAAAGTCCTTCTTATCCGTTTGTATATACAACATATGTTTGTTCAGTATCTGGATCCCACATTAAATCTGCGCCATAAGGTTTATCATGGCCATTATCTATAAAATACCCATATATTTCGGGGTGTTTTATCGGTGGTACTATCTTCCACGATGGTTCATAATCGAACGCTATGCCCATAAATGCCTCCCAAAAGTTCTGCCAATCTTCAAGTGAAAAAACATCTTCTAAATCAGTATTTTTCGACATGCCGCGATGAGCTATAAGTTTTTGAATAGTTTCACGCGGGGCGTGAAATTTCATCACGAAAACAAGATCTTCTGGACCACCGGCATAATGCAAATCAGCATAGAGGTCCGAAATTTCCGGCGGCGGATCCATATTAAAAGCTGCTTCAAAGCAAGAAATATTTACATCAGGAATCAATTCGTGTGCATATAAGACCGATCCCGCTGTCAGAAATAATAATAAAACCAGTTGTTGTGTAATCCCCCAGAACCTGCGGGTAGATTGAGCTGGAAACAGTCGGCGATATCCAGCTTGGATCAGCAGCGCAAGCCAGTTAACAATGGTGATTAATAAGCCGGCCATGAAAGCCATGCCGATCGCGTCACAGGCCCAATCATTCGAAAACAGCATCATCGCGGTTCCGGCGATCATGCCGCTAAGAAAAAATAGAACGAGACTAGATAACCCTTTTGCTGGTGTGTAAATCAATTTCATTGTTCATATTTTATCTCAGAAGACGAGAGTGCCAATCAACGGAACGGATAAAATCCCAATTGATGGCCAAAAATACAGACTCAAGCTCCACCGAATTCGCGCTTGTGGCGTTCCGGTCCAACGAAAATCACGGCTAGCGCAATGACAAAAATTACGCTCGCGCACAATGCCATCGCCTGGTTATATGCAACATGCTCGGCCAGTTTGGCCTCGATCCACGCCGCGGAACCGGCGATCAATGCTCCGCACTGATAAGCGAATCCCGGCAAAAATCCCCGCACATTGTCCGGCGAAAGTTCCGCCAAATGAGCTGGAATAACGCCCCATGCGCCCTGCACCATGAATTGCATCAAGAACGCCCCTAGGGCCAGAAGCGCCAAAGCAGGGGCAAACGCCCACAACGGTATCATTAAAAGAGCCAGGGCCAATGAAACCATCATCGTCCGCCGCCGCCCGAGCCGGTCAGATAGCAGCCCAAAACAAACGCCGCCGGACAACGCGCCGATCATGGAAATAACCGTAATCAGTGCAACGTGCCCCGGCGTTGCCAGCCAGAATCGTTTTAAAAAAGTCGGGTACATATCCTGTGTGCCATGCGAGGAAAAATTCATCATGGCCATCAACGCGGTCAGGTAAATAAATAACTTCCAATATTGCAGTGTCGCCGTCCCGCGAGATGGTGCGCCAACCTGCGTCGCCCGCTGATTTTTCCACACCGGCGATTCCGGAATTCCCAGGCGAATGTATAGGGCCAACAATGCCGGCGCTCCACCGATGAAAAACAAAACGCGCCATCCGAAGTGGGGCAGCACAATCCAGTAGCCGGCCGCGGCCAAAAGGTAACCAACGGCGTAACCTTCCTGCAGCAGACCAGCTACAATTCCCCGCCAGCGTACCGGGACGTGTTCCATGACCAGCGCGGTTCCCACGCCCCATTCGCCGCCCATTCCGATGCCAAATAAAGCGCGCAGAATTAAAAACTGATGAAAATTCACACTCAATCCGGTGCAAACTTCGATGATGGAAAAGAAAACCAGGTTCAGCATCATGGGCAGCCGCCGCCCGTAGCGGTCCGCCATCCATCCGAAAATAAGCGCCCCGATCGGTCTGAACGCCAGCGTGAGCAGCAGGCTCGCGGAAACTGAGGCGTCATTTACGTTAAAAGTCCCTCCGATGTCCGTCAGGCAAAGGACAACGAGGAAAAAATCGAAGGCATCGAGCGTCCAGCCGGCAAAGCCCGCCAGAATCGCACGACGCAATATCGCATTCTCTCCTGCGGTTCCTGAAGCGGTTCCAGACATAAAATCCCTGATTTTAGCCATAAAGGCGGCGACGACGTTTTACCACATTTTGAACAGTTCGTGGTTTTGGCGGTATTTTCTCGCTTGGCTCGGCGATGCATCAGAGCATAGAATGATAGCTTGAGACAATTCAGGCTTTGGTATGCACGGGAGGCCGTCATGGGAAATAAAACTACAGGTGCGGAGGAATCGTCCGCTATGGGGCGCATGGTCAGGGAAACTTCCGACACCGTCGCCAGCCGCAATTTTTTTGGTTTCTGGGCCACGGACTCATGGCGGCCCAGCGTGAATCTTTATGAAACGCGGTCGGCCTTTTTGATCTGCGCCGATCTGAGCGGGATGGAGAAAGACGACATCCAGGTACAGGTGGAAAACAACCACTTGATTATCCGCGGCAAACGAAATTGTCCCATGCCCACCGGCCGGGAGCGCGCGGTCGCCGTGCACCTGATGGAAATCGATCATGGCGTATTTAGCCGAACCATCGAAGTCCCGTCCAACGTGGATGAAAAAGATATCAAAGCTCACTACGAAGCCGGCATGTTGTGGATCACGCTGCCCAAGAAGAGGTAAAAATTTCCCACCCAGGCCCGGACGGCGTTTCAAAAATCAGATGGAATAAATAATGGCGGAAGAAAAAAAGACTCAGCACGAAAAAAAGCCTGCGGAAAAACCACAGACCCAGTCGTCTGCGCCGGAACAAAAACCGGACGCTCCCGATGCCGCGCCCGAAGCGCCAGGCTCATCTGCTTCAGCGACTGCATCCGCTTCATCAATGGCTCCGGTCTCCGGCCCGCAGGTTCACCAGGTGCGCATTCCGGACATGATCCCCGTTCTGCCTGTCCGTGACGCGGTCGCCTTTCCCGGCGCGGTGATTCCACTGACCATCGGCCGCGACAAAAGCCGGCGTTTGCTCGAAGAGGTTATGCCCGGCGACAAAATTCTCGGCGTCGTGAGCCAGAAAGCCGCCAATGTGGAAAATCCCCAGGCCGGCGATTTGTATACCATGGGCACGGTGGCCATCGTTCTGAAAATGTTGCGACAAACCGAAGGCCAACAAAGCATCGTGGTCCACGGATTGGTCCGTTTCAAGATTCTGGAGTTTGTGGCTCAGGAACCGTATCTGAAGGCCAAGATACAGTCGATACCCGACGTTGTTCCGCCGTCTTCGCCGGAGTTCGACTTATTGGTGCAGTCCGTCCGCCAGGCGGCACGCCGCATGATCGAGCTTTCGCCAAACATTCCCGACGAAGCCGCCGGAATTCTCAACGATATCGAATCGCCTTCAACTCTGGCGGATTTTCTGGCCGCGAATTTGCACGAATCGGTGCAGGAAAAACAGGCCATTCTGGAAGAAACCGACGTTACCAAACGTCTGCATCGCGTAAGGGAAAAACTCGCCACGCGGATTGAACTGCTGGAACTGGAGGAAAAAATCCAGACCCAGGTCCGTTCCAGCATCGATAAAAGCCAGCGCAATTATTTCCTACAGGAACAGCTCAAAGCGATCCAAAAGGAACTCGGCGTCGAAGACGGGCAAACCCAGGAAATCGCCGATCTAAAAAAGCGCATTGAACAAGCCGGCGTTCCCGAAGCGGTCAAAAAAGAAACCAATCGTGAACTCACGCGTCTTTCCGCGGTGCCGCCGGCTTCACCCGAATACGGAGTGATCCGCTCATTTTTGGAAACCGTCGCCGAACTGCCGTGGAATAAATCCACCAGGGACGATCTGGACATCGTCCGCGCCCGCCGCATATTGGAGCGCGACCATTACGATCTGGAAAAAATAAAAAAGCGGATTCTGGAATTTTTGGCCGTACGCAAACTCAATCCCACGGGCCGCGGGCCGATCCTCTGTTTCCTTGGACCGCCCGGCGTAGGGAAAACCAGCCTTGGTAAATCCATCGCGGAATCTCTCGGAAGAAAATTCGTGCGCATGAGCCTGGGAGGCGTGCGCGATGAGGCGGACATCCGCGGTCACCGGCGCACCTATGTAGGCGCGATGCCGGGCCGGTTGATTCAGGAATTGCGCAAAGTCGGCACCAACAATCCTGTAATCATGCTCGACGAAATCGACAAACTTGGCGCCGATTTCCGCGGCGATCCTTCGGCGGCGCTTTTGGAAGTACTGGACCCCGAACAAAATCACACGTTCCAGGATCATTACCTGGGCGTACCGTTTGATTTAAGCAAAGTCATTTTCATCTGCACGGCCAACTACATGGATACCGTGCCCCCGGCCCTTAAGGACCGCATGGAGGTAATCGAAATACCCGGTTACACCCAGCACGACAAATTACGCATCGCCCGCAAATATCTTGTGCCGAGGCAATTAAAAGAAAACGGCATCACGCACAAACAGTGTGAAATTTCCACGCCCACCATCGAGGCGATCATCGATCGCTATACCCGCGAAGCCGGGGTAAGAAATCTCGAAAGGGCCATCGGTTCCGTGGTGCGCGGCGTGGCGGCAAAGCTGGCGGAAAAATTGCCGGCGGCGCCGCTGGAAAAAGCTGACGGGCACAAATCCGATGGACATAAATCCAAGGGCGGGGATCCTCCAGCTCTGCGTCTTCTCAAAAATGCCCCGTGCTTTATCGTCAAACCCGACAATCTGGCGCAATACCTCGGGCCACCGCTGTTTGAAAGCGAAGTGGCCCTGCGTACTGCAATGCCCGGCGTGGCCACCGGCCTGGCCTACACGCCGTTCGGAGGCGACATCCTGTTTGTGGAGGCCACGCAAATGCCCGGCGTGGGGCGGCTGCGCCTCACCGGCCAGATCGGTGCGGTCATGCGGGAATCAGCTCAAGCGGCTTATTCGCTGCTGAAAAACAACGCTTCCAAACTCGGTCTGGACACGCGCATGTTCCGTACAATCGACGTTCACGTGCACGTGCCGGCGGGCGCGGTTCCCAAAGACGGACCGTCCGCAGGCGTGGCCATGTATACCGCGCTGGCCTCGCTGTTTTTGGCCCAGCCGGTGCGCCCCGACGTGGCCATGACCGGCGAAATTACCCTGCGCGGCCTGGTACTGCCGATCGGAGGCGTCAAGGAAAAAGTGATTGCGGCACAACGCGCCGGAATTAAGACCGTCATTCTCCCCAGGCGCAACGAAAAAAACGTGCAGGAAGTCAAAGACCTTCTGAAAAAAGACATTCAATTCACCTTCGCCGAAACCGTCGATGATGTGTTGCGAATAGCCTTAGGCTCAACAGAAAGGCCGCGTCGTGCCAACGGCGGGGGGACGAAAATTTCCGCATCCTCCAATGGCAAAGCAGCGATGATGCAACACGACCGCCGCACCGGTGCGCGCAAGCGAGCGGTGCGATGAATTCGCCGGCCATTATTCCCCCAGCCCCTAAAACCGCGCTTTACGTTCTGGACCTGGGAACAATGGAATACAAAGCCGCCTGGGACCAGCAGCTTTTCTGGCATCAGCAGGTTCTGGAAAATAAATATCCCGCAGGCGTTTTGCTCCTGGTTGAGCACCCGCCGGTAATTACCATCGGCCGCCGCCCCGGCTCTGAAGTGCATTTGCTGGCCGATGCCCAAACGCTTTTAGCACGCGGCGTAAGCCTGGTTCAAAGCGACCGCGGCGGCGACATTACCTTTCATGGCCCCGGCCAGCTCACGGCCTATCCGATTTTGCCGCTCAATGCGTATCACATGGGCCTCCACGATTACATGCGATTTCTGGAACAGGTGGTCATCGACGCAATCTATGATTTCGGAATCAGGGGCCATCGCGAAAAAAACGCCACCGGCGTATGGGTCGACTCGCGGCGGAACGGACTGGAGCGCCGGGCGAAAATCTGCGCCTTCGGCGTCAAGCTGCGCAAATGGATTTCACTCCATGGCCTGGCGCTTAACGTCACTACCGATTTATCTTTTTTTGACCTGATCAATCCATGCGGCCTGGGCCGGCCGGTTACGTCCCTGGCCCAGGAATTAGGGGAAAAATGCCCTGATATGCCAAGTGTTAAAAATGCATTAATTAGTGCTATTTCTTCCAAATTAAGTTTAAAATAGTTCTATAACTATTTCACAGGGCGGCTTAGGCCGATAGTTGTGCAATAGGGGCACCAAAATGGAAGCGAATACGCCATCTGAACCACTGGTAGAGAAATCAGATTCTTCGGCGCCTCAGGATCTGCCGGAAGCACCTGCCGACGGGCGCGTTCAGGCGACCCACACCGGCGGCAATTTAATAATCAAAATCAAACGATCTTCGGTCTTCTGGCAGCCGACGACTTTAATTGCCGTTTGGCTGCTTCTGTTTCCCCTGGTCATTTTTATGACCGCCTGGGTGGTTTATCTGTTGATAGGCAAAGGCGATCTGGCCAGGAGATTTTTATCATGGGAGCCGTCGTTGCCCTGGATTATTGTCGGCGCTGCCGTTACCTGGCTGGCGTTTTTCTGCGCGCTGATCAGCGCGGTAAAGACCGTAGAATTTATCGCCGACCGGGAAAAAGTTCGCGTACAAATGCGCTGGCTGTTTTTCAAAAAGTCTTGTTCCTGGTCGGTCGAGGATCTGCGCGATTTCAGCTACGACGAATATGTCGGTCAAGGCAAGTCCGGCGGTGTTCTTTGGCGTGCAATATACCTTTTGCCGCGCAAAGGACACGCCGTGCTTCTTTTTCAAACCGCCCGGCTTCCCTTCGAACACATGAACTACATCGCCATCGTGTTGCGCCATTTTTACGGTAGATAATTTTCTGATAATTGGATACCGCGTTCAGCCGCTTATTCCAGATAAACCGCATCACCCGGCTTAATCGCCGGAATCTGCTTCGCTTTTTCCTTCACATCTTCCGGATACAGGGCAAATAACGGTGAAATTTCGATCACGCAGTCCGGCGTGCCGTCCGCTTTACGCGGCACTTTAATTCCCGCCGCTTCCAGCCAACCGGCGTTGCGCTGCGTGGTAATCTGCCGTGAAGATACGTTTGAATCCACGCCGTCCGCATTCTTAATCGGCGCGAATTCATCGAGTCGATCCGTCTCGTACACAATGCTCTTTTTAGCCAGCGGCAAGGCGTCGAACACAAACGTTTCCATTTTCACCGCGTTGGGCTTTTCCGGTTTTATCGGTTCACCCGTGGCGGGGTTCACGCAGGGAACTTTTTTTTGGGCCCGGTGATAGGGCAAACCAAAGCTGTGGGCGTTAAGCTCTTCGACAAAACTTCTGCGGATCGCGTGCAGCGCGATCGACCCGGCTAAAAATCGCAGTTGTCCGTTGGGTAACCGCTCTTGGGCCAGTTCATCCGGCAGATCGCTGTATTCAATCACGCTCATCTTGCCGTTCACGAGGCAAAAATTGCCCAGCTTTTCTTTAGGCTCTGTCTTAGGCAGCATTTTGCTCGACATGTCCGCCTCTTGAAGATCGTGCAAACCGATGAACAGCGGATCGATGCAGCGGACAATCGGATTATCCACCTGGAAATAGCTGATTTGTGTGACGCCGCGCCGCGCCATGTCTGCAAGTGCTCCACTTTTATAAAGGGCCAGAAGCGATCCGCCATGTCCGTTGGGCGAAAGCGCCAAATTGCCCGGGGTTTCCAATAATACTTTTCCATCCAGTCCAACCGCGGGCAGCATGTCCTGGCTGAAAAGCATGACATTTGATGCGGCCAACCCAAAATAATTATTCTTTTTCCAGTAATCCGCGGTCTCGGCGTGATTGGCGGTGCTGGTCATGATATAAAATGGAATCGTGCAGGAAAAACGTTTCTGCAAAGCCCGGATGAATTCCGCAAAACATTCAAAGAGCGATTTATTTTTTACCGGCGTGGCGGGAAAAGTTCCTTTTGGCCCCGGCCATCCCAGTCGTGTTCCCTGTCCGCCGGCAACCACAAACGCCGCCACCTGATTTTTTTTCAAAAGCTCTTCGCCGCGCTGCCGCGCCTGCCGATAAGAATTTTGCATGGCTGAATCGGTCGGCTTATTCTGGAAGTAGGGGGCCGGCTGAATATTTTCCGGCAGTTTGAATGCCTGTGGATGGAGCACCACCGTGTCGATCAATTGGCGGACAAGTTGCCAGTCGATGCCGGCAACCTCGCGATCCAGTTCTATTTTCTGCTGGGCGTTAAGCTTCTCGTAAAAATTAAAAACGTGTTCCTGACCGACGGCCTTAAGCACCCGCACCAGTGAAGAATGATCCGGTTGTGTTGCAGTTTGAATAGTCTTGATTGTCATAGAACTCGGTCGCGAATCTCTGTCGTAATTTTTTCCACAAACGCCGGCAGCGGCATGGGTCCGAGGTCCTGATCTTTGCGCGTGCGAACGGCCACGGCGTTGGTTTCCTGTTCTTTGGAGCCAACGATCAATAAATAGGGAATTTTTTCCTCGCGCGCCCGCCGGATTTTCGCGCCGATCTTATCATCGGCGGCGTCAATTTCCGCGCGTACCCCCGCGTCGGTAAGCGTCTTAAGAACCACACGTCCATAATCGACAAACTTTTCGCTGATGGTCAGCACAATCGCCTGCACCGGTGAAAGCCATGTGGGAAATGCCCCGGCAAAGTGTTCAATCAGGATGCCCGTAAAGCGCTCCATTGAGCCAAACGGAGCGCGATGGATCATCACCGGCCGGTGGGGCGTATTGTCTGCACCGATGTATTCAAGCTGGAATCTTTCTGGCAATACGTAATCAAGCTGCACCGTGCCAAGTTGCCATTGCCGGCCAATCACGTCTTTAACCAGAAAATCCAGTTTCGGCCCGTAAAAAGCCGCCTCGCCGATCGCCTCCTGGTGTTTAATGCCCACTTCACGGACGACTTTTCGCAGCGTCGCTTCGGCGCGGTCCCACAGGGCCGGGTCACCGGCGTACTTGTCGGATTTCGGATCGCGCAAACTCACGCGGCATTCATAGTCGTTGAACCCCAGCGTTTTAAAAACCAGCAAAACCATCTCCACCGTAGAACGCAATTCGGCTTCCACCTGTTCAGGCGTGCAAAACAGATGTGCATCGTCCTGCGTAAAACCGCGCACGCGCGTCATGCCGGATAATTCGCCCGATTGTTCGAACCGGTAAACCGTCCCAAATTCGGCCAGGCGAATCGGCAGATCGCGATAGCTCCGCGGCTGGGCGGAATAAATCTGGATGTGGTGCGGGCAGTTCATCGGCTTGAGCAGGTATTCGCTTTCGTCGCCGTCGTCGCGTTCCTTCATTTTGATGGTGGGGAATTGTGATTCCTTATAGTAAGGATAATGCCCGCTGACTTTGTACAAATTGATGTTGCCGATGTGCGGTGTAAAAACGGCGCTATAGCCGCGGCGCACGAGTTCCTGCCGCATGAAGTTTTCCAGTTCCTGGCGGACAATTCCGCCGCGGGGCATCCAGAGTATTAATCCGCTGCCCACCAATGGGGAAATGGTAAACAGCCCAAGTTGTTTGCCGATTACGCGATGATCGCGTTTTTTCGCTTCTTCCAGCAAGCGCAGATGCTCCTGGAGTTCGGCCGGAGTAAAAAAGGCCAGGCCATAGACGCGCTGGAGCTGCTGCTGGCTGGCATCGCCGTGCCAGTAGGCGCCGGCCACGCTGCTGACCTTGAACGCCCCGATGCGCCCCGTATTGGGCAGATGCGGCCCGCGGCAGAGGTCCTCCCAGTTTTTACCCGGTTCGCCGGTGACGTAGAAACTGAGCACCGCGTTTTTATCCTGCTCGATGGCGCGCCGGGCGTTGTCGATTTTGTAAGGGTTGGCCTGCGTTTGGAGCTTGGAGAGCGCTTCGTTCTGCGGCATTTGGTAGCGCGTAAAAGGGCGGTTCTCGGCAACGATCCGGGCCATCTCGGCTTCGATGTGCGGGAAATCTTCTTCACGGATCGGCTGAGCCAGTTCCAGATCGTAATAAAAACCATCTTCCACAGGCGGGCCGTACGCCAGTTTCACATCCGGATACAACTTGGTAATCGCCTCGGCCATGACGTGGGCGGTCGAATGCCGCAATAAATACATCGCGTTTGGATCGCTGGATTTGCTGGTTACGATGGCCAGGGTTGCGTCGCGGGTGATCGGCGTGGCCAGGTCCGTTAGTTCGCCGTTGACCAATGCGCCAATAGCGTCCTTGGCCAGCCGCGGGCCAATGGCTTGCGCTACCTGCAGCGGCGTAACTGAAGCGGCGTCGAATTGTTTTTTCGCTCCGTCAGGAAGTGTAATGGTGATCATAATCCGCCTAAAAATTCTGACAGCTTCGCTAGGTTATGAAATAGGTTCTATATGTCAAGCCGCAGCCAAACGCACAGATCCGAAAGTAATGGTTGTAGCTCATGCTTTCCAGCGTGCGCATAGCTCCGGTATTTCTTGCCGGGGCCAAATCATGTGGGACAGGCATCTTGCCTGTCAGTAATAATTCGTTCGTGCCGTTCGTGTATCTCGTGGTTGAAAACTTCGTGTCGTAGTGCGGTTTTGTCCTTGTGATAAAAATTGGTTCCATTGCGTGCAATGTTGCAATCTTGCCCCCAGCTTTGTGAATATTTTTCTTTTCCTTAAACTATGGCCTGTGTTCTATGCCATGTTCCCAGTAGTCTAATAACTTATGTCCACGGATAACCCCGGCATCACAACAATCAGCACTCAACAGGTCTACGATCTGGCCTTGCTGCATCACCATGCCGGGCGACTGCACGAAGCTGAGCAACTTTACCGGCAAATCCTCTCTCAGCAGCCGCAGCATTTCAAAGCGCTGCAGCATCTCGGTGTCATCGCCTATCAGACCGGACAGAATGACGCTGCAGTCAACTTGATCCGTCGTGCTATCGCCCTGGCACCCGACTACGCCGAAGCTCATTGCAATCTCGGCAATGCACTGCAGGCCAAACGACAACTCAACGAGGCCATCGCCGCCTATCGTGCCGCCATTGCGCTAAAGCCCGACTACGCCGCGGCTTATTACAATCTCGGCAACGCGTTGCAAACCATGGAACAACTCGATGAGGCCATTGCCGCGTATCATCATGCCATCGGTCTGCAACCAGACCATGCCGCGGCCCACTTTAATCTCGGCAATGCTCTGCAAGCCAAAGGACAATTTTCTGAAGCCATCGCCGCTTATCGTGCGGCCATCACGCTGAAGTCCGACTACATCGAAGCCTACAGCAATCTTGGCGGCGCCCTGACAGATAATGGACAACTCGATGAGGCCATAGCCGTTTATCGTGCGGCCATCGCGCTAAAGCCCGACTACGCCGAAGCTCACAATAATCTCGGCGTTGCCCTGATCGCCGGCGGCCAATTTTCTGAAGCGATCGCCGCCTATCGTGCCGCCATCGTGTTAAAGCCCAACTATGCCGAAGCCTACAGCAATCTTGGCGGTGTTCTGACGGCCGGGGGACAGTTCGACGAAGCCATCGCCGCTTTTCGCCAGGCTGTTGCGCTGCGGCCCAATTACGCCGAAGGCCATAACAATCTCGGCAATGCCTTACAAAACAGCGGGCAATTTGATCAAGCCCTCGCTGCCTATCGTCAGTCTATCGCGCTGGCGCCCGAGTTCGCCGAAGCCCATAGCAATTTGGGCAATTCATTTAGAGCCATGGGGCAACTCGATGAGGCTGCTGCCGCCTATCGCCATGCCATCCTACTAAAGCCCGACTACGCCGAAGCCCACAGCAATATGGCTACATTGCTGCTTTTACGGGGAGATTTTAAGCGCGGCTGGCAAGAGTATGAATGGCGATGGAAAAGCAAGTCTTTTCCGTCCAATCGTCGAAACTTCTCTCAACCACAATGGAACGGCGGCCTGCTGGAGGCACGCACGCTTCTTTTGCACGCAGAGCAGGGCATTGGAGACGCCTTGCAATTTATCCGTTACCTGCCGATGGTCGCCCAGCGTGGTGGGAAAATAATCATCGAATGCCAGGCGGAACTCCAACGGTTACTGCAAACCATGCCCGGGAAATGCCAAATCATAATCCAAGGCGAACCCCTGCCGGCCTTTGATCTGCATTGTCCTCTCTTAAGTTTGCCTTTGGTTTTTGACACGACCCTGGAGAACATTCCCAACAACGTGCCTTATCTGTATGCCGATGCACAGGACGCCAAAAGGTGGCGAGAGCGCTTGAATGACTATTCTTCAAACTTAAAGGTGGGTTTAGTCTGGGCGGGAAATCCAGCTCAGCAAAATGATCGCAATCGCTCGATCAAATTGTCGAGTTTGGCCCCTCTGGCGCGGGTACATGGCGTACGTTTCTTTAGCCTGCAGAAAGGTTTGACGGCGGCAGCGCAGGCAAAGATGCCACCGGCGGGCATGGAACTAATTGATTGGACTGCGGATTTAAAGGATTTTGCCGACACAGCGGCACTGATCGTCAATCTGGATCTGGTCATTTCCGTAGACACATCCGTGGCACATCTGGCCGGAGCGATGGGCAAGCCGGTCTGGGTGTTGCTGGCCTTAAACCCCCCTTGGCGCTGGCTATTGGAGCGGGAGGACAGCCCGTGGTATCCGACGATGCGATTGTTTCGCCAGAAAAGCTTCGGCGATTGGGATGAAGTAATTGAGCGCGTCGCGGAACGTCTGGCGGCGGCGCGACGAGATCGCGCCGAGTAGGGAGTTCTGAGACGGGAGACGGGAGCAGGGGCTTTAGAGGGCTTTTGTTGACGGGGAGGGATAGGGTATACTCATTTAGGATATACGCCAGTGGGTTGTGCCGATGGCGTAGAGAAGCCAAATCAAAGATGGTCTAAAGGACAAGGAGGTCCGCATTATGAAACTGCTCTCTCTGGAGCTTGCGGGTTTCAAGTCTTTCGCCGATCCCACTACATTTCAGTTCGATCATGGTATTACCGGAATTGTCGGTCCCAATGGATGTGGCAAATCCAACGTTGTCGATGCTGTTAAATGGGTGTTGGGCGAAATGTCCGCCAAAAGCCTGCGTGGCGACGCCATGCTCGACGTGATCTTCAACGGATCCGCGGGCCGAAAGCCGATGGGCATGGCGGAAGTTTCCCTGGTTTTCAGCAATGAAGATCGCAAACTTCCCGTCGAAGAGCCGCAGGTAAAAATCACACGCCGGCTTTATCGCGATCTGACCTCGGAATATCTGATCAACAATCAAATCGTGCGGCTCAAGGACATCCGCGAAATGTTTTTCGACACGGGCATCGGCGTGGACGCCTATTCACTGATCGAACAGGGACGCATCAGCGCGATTCTGGATTCAAACAGTTTTGACCGCCGGGAAATTTTTGAAGAGGCCGCGGGCATATCACGCTTCAAAGCCCGCAAAAAAGAGGCGCTTCGCCGGCTGGAAAAAACCGACCAGAATCTGACACAAACGCAACTGGTGCTGGACGAAGTGGAGCGACAGTTGCGCAGCGTGAAGGTACAGGCGGGAAGAGCGCGAAGTTATCAGGAATATTCAACTCGCATCAGCGAATTACGGC
>Ga0335074_10003558_pt1 | contig 21339 bp, 24 predicted proteins | sample Lox_Sample_23_FD_206715 | JGI IMG/M metagenome (GOLD analysis project Ga0335074, IMG submission 206715) | Soil microbial communities from Loxahatchee National Wildlife Refuge, Florida, United States - Lox_Sample_2.3 | ecosystem: Environmental > Terrestrial > Soil > Wetlands | place: USA... | reverse complement strand
TACTGGACACCTGTCTGGGGTGTGCTCAAACGCCTGGGGAAAGCCAAGCTGGTCGGGCAGCCCGGACATATCTTCATGGCCAGTATCGACGGATCACCGACCGGCCTCGCGGCGATAAAAGCTCACGAGCTTGACTTCATGGTCTCTCAGCCACTCAACCTTTATGCACTCTGGGGTGCCAAGTATGCCGCGGCGGCGCTGAAGGGCGTTAAGCAGTCACCTGGAATGACGAGCCATGGCCCGGTCAAATACGTGAACGGCATCCTGGAGAATTTGGTGCCTAGCACTTCAGTGACGATCGAGAACGTCAGCGATCCAAGCCTATGGGGGAACGAGGCCGGCGCGGGTAGCTAGATTGCGCCGGAGACAGTAACAAATAAACACGGAAGAGACCCTCCGGGTGGATCCCTCGTCCACCCGGGGGGCCGACAGCGAACGAGCTCGCAAGTCCGTAAATCGGATTTCAATCATCAGCGCTCTTGCGGGGACGTGCAAGCAGAGAGGCAAGATGCCCGGAATCTCTCGCAGGCCGCGCCTAGACCCCGTGGCACGTCAGCAAAGGCTCGCCACGAAGGCGAGCGGACGTCCGGAGCGCGCCGCGATGCCGCAGTCGCCAGATAGGCCGGATAGAGGTTCTGTTCAAGGGAGACAGACGATGGAGTCTTGTACGGAACCGGCGGTTCCGGCACTAGAGGCAAGTGGTATCTCGATGCGTTTCGGTTCGGCCACAGTCCTGGATTCGGTCGACCTGTCAGTGGCCGCCGGCGAAGTGCATGGGCTGGTTGGCCGTAATGGCGCCGGCAAGTCGACGCTGGTAGCGATTCTGAGCGGGGTCCTGAGCCCGCTGGCGGGTGCCGTCCGGTTCGGAGGAGCCCCGGCGCCGAGGCCAGGTCATGTTCGTCAGTGGCGGCGTCACATCGGGACGGTCTACCAGAAACCAATGATCATCAGCGAACTGTCGGTACTCGAGAACCTCTTCCTCGGGGCGCCAGTGGTCCGGACGGGCGGATTCGTGCGCTGGCCGACGATGAGGGAGACGGCGGCGGCGACGCTAGCGGGGTGGGGCATTGATATCGACCTTGACGTGGAGGCAGGCAAGCTGAGTATCGGGCAGCGTCAACTGCTGGAAACCCTGCGCATCATGCTGCTCGGGCCGAAGGTCATCATCCTCGATGAGCCGACGGCTAAACTTGAGCGCTCCGAGGCCGCACTCTTGCTGGAACACATCAACCAGCTGCGCCTCACCGGAGTGTCGTTCATCTACGTCTCGCATCATCTCGGTGAGGTGCTGGACGCCTGCAATACGATCACAGTCCTCCGGAATGGCCGCAAGGTGTTCACACGGCCAGCGGGTGAAGCGACTGCCGCTCAGCTTTCTGAGGCCATGAGCGGCCAGGCTGTCATCGACACTGGGATGATCGGGCGGTCACGGGCACGAACCGGAGAGGCGGAGAACTCGGGCTGCGACGCTGCCCTGTCGGTAGCTGACCTGAAGACGGGCAGCACCGTGAGCGGGGTGAGCTTTTCTCTTGAGCCCGGTGAATGCGTCGGCCTCGCCGGCCTGCGGGGCAGCGGAAACCAGGAAGTCGGAATGGCCCTGGCAGGGCTGGTTCCTTCCGCATCTGGGCAAGTGGAGGTAGAGGGGAAGCGCCTGGATCTCCGTAGCGCCCGGAGAACGCTCAACGCCGGCATTGGCTACCTGCCTGGCGATCGCCACACCGACGGCTTCGTCCCAGAGATGAGCCTCACGGACAACGTGACAATGAGCGTCCTGCCCAGGCTGACGCGGTTCGGTTTTGTCCGCAGGAGACACAGGAACAGGTTGGTGAGCGAACTGGCAGGCCGGCTCGGGATCGTGGCCTCGTCGGTATCACAGGCAGTCGGGGAACTCAGCGGCGGGAACCAGCAGAAGGTGGTGATGGGGCGCGCTATTGCGTCGGACCCGCGCGTCTTGGTGCTGGATAACCCCACGGCCGGGGTGGACGTCGCGTCCCGGGAAGCGCTGTTCGGGGTCGTCGGGAAGGCGTGCGCAGCCGGGACCGCGGTTCTCCTGGTCTCGGATGACGCCGAGGAGCTGAGACGGTGCAGCCGAATCCTGGTGATGGTCAGGGGACGCATTTCGGCCGCCCTCGATGGCGGGTGCAGCGAGAGCGAGATAGTGACAGCCATGAGCGGAGGGAAGCGGTGACAATGCCGAAGCTAGAAGGACAGGATGTCAGCTTGCTGCCAGGAGGCCCGCATCCAGAACCGCGACGCGCGATACGACGGCCAGCTGGTATCCGGCTGCCAACCAACATGCTCCTGCTGCCCGCGCTGGTCGTTACGCTGGTCGTCGGCGCGGTGGTAAGCCCAAGCTTCCTCACCGAGAGCAACATCCTGCAGAACATCGGTGGCAACTCCGCGCCCCTCGCGCTGGTGTCGTTCGGGGAAATGCTCATCCTCATCACCGGCAACTTTGACCTGTCCCTCCAGTCGACAGTCGGCTTCGCGCCCATGGTGGCCGCGCTGCTGATGTCGCCCGTAAGCACAGGCGGAACAGGGTTCGGTCTTAATCCCTACCTCGCAATCATGCTCACCCTCCTATTGGGGGCGGCCATAGGAGCGGTGAACGCAGTCATGGTCGTGAAGCTGGGGCTGAACGCCTTCATGGTCACCCTCGCCATGCTGATCGTCCTCAGCGGTCTCGATCTTGGGCTCAGCAACGGCGAGACGATGTCGCCGCTGCCCGGCCCCTATGTGTACCTCGGCAACGCCGACTGGCTCGGCATCCCTGTCTCGGTCTGGGTAGTGGTAGCGCTCGGCTTGATCCTGGGTGGCGTCCTGAAGCACCACCAGCTGGGCCGCGCCGTCTACGCAATAGGAGGCAATTCCGATGCTGCGCGAACCGCCGGTATCCGAGTCGACGCCATTCGCTCGGGGACATTCATCATCGGCGGGATGTTCGCCGCTCTCGGCGGAATCGCGATCGCGGGAATAACAAGCGCTGTTACATCATCCCAGGGCAACAACATGATCTTCAGCGTCTTCGCCGCTGTCGTTATCGGCGGCGTGAGCCTGCAGGGAGGCAGGGGAAGTGTGCTCGGCGTCATCAGCGGAGTCCTGCTACTCGGAATGATCACGAACGTCCTTACCCTGTCGCAGATTTCGGCGTTCTGGATCGATGCATGCTACGGGCTGGTGATCCTGCTGGCACTCATGATCGGACGCCTAGCTGGCAGGGCCAGCAGCTCTGCCAACTGAATGGACAGATAAAGGTGGCTACAGTGCACGACAGGAAAGACATCGAACTGCTGGCTACATGCTGGACCAGTGCCGGCGACGCATCTCCGCTGTACCAGAGCGAAGTGAGTCCCGTGGATATCTTTCACCGCATCCGGGCCGTCAGCGACGCTGGGTTCCGGGGAATCGGCCTACTCCATGCGGACCTGTGCGCGGCGCGGGATCTCAAAGGTAAAGGCGTGCTCCGCGACATTGGGACGGCACTCGCCGACAACGGTATCCGGCACGTGGAACTCGAATTCCTGACGGACTGGTACGCAAGTGGCAGCCGTCGTGAGACGTCTGACCGCAAAAGGGCTGAACTGCTGGAATGGGCTGCCCAACTGAACGCCCATCACGTGAAAATAGGAAGTGATGTGCGGAAATCACCCGAGCAGACCGAATGCAGGAACAAGCTGTCGCTGATTAAGGATGCGTTCTGGCAACTCTGTGCCGACGCGGCTGTGGCAGGCACCAAAGTCGCGCTGGAACCACAGCCCTACACCGAAGTCGCCACACTGGGCGCAGGCCTCGAGATTGTTGAGGAAATCGGCAGCCCAGCAGGCGGTCTCCTAATTGATATATGGCACTCAAGCCGCGGGGAATGGGATCTGTCGCAGCTCTCGTTGAAGGACCAGCCCTGGCTGACCGCGGCCGAGCTAAATGATGCAGGCCCGTCACCAGTCGGAACTCTCATCGAGGATACCGTCAATCGGCGGAAACCATGCGGCAAGGGCGCATTCGATATCCCGGGCTTCATCAGCGCCATGAAACGATCCGGATTCCAAAGCTTTTGGGGCGTGGAGATCCTTTCACAGGATTACCGGCAGTACCCTATCGAGTTCGGACTTCGTCTGGCTTACGAGACGACAATGCAGCAATTCGCCAGGATACCCGAATGAGCGCCGCAGGCACGACCAAAGGAAATTCCTTGAACCAGTCGCCAGGAGACGATCTGCTTCCGCGCTTTGGCCGTCGCCTTCGTGTGGGCATGGTCGGCGGCGGACTCGATTCCATCATAGGGCAGACGCACCTGCTCGCCCTGCGGATGGACGGCTACTTCGAGATATCCGCCGGCGCGATGTCGATCGATCGAGCCGTCGCCATGGCGTCGGGACAGGCGCTGCTCCTTGACAAGGACCGCATATATACCGACTGGCAGGTAATGGCCGAGCAGGAGTCATCACGAGCAGACGGAATCGACGTCGCAGTGATTGCCACTCCTCCCGCCAGCCACGCGGAGATTGCACAGGCGTTCCTGCGAGCAGGAATCGATGTGATCTGCGAGAAGCCGATGACAATCTCCCTCGCGCAAGCCGATGACGTGGTCGAGGCTGTCGAAAACTCGCGCAGGGCGTTCATGCTGACTCACTGCTACACAGGATATCCGATGGTTCGGGAGGCCAAGGCGCTTGTTGCTGCGGGCTGCGTCGGTTCGGTGAAACTCGTCGAGGGATTGTTCGCTAGCGGCGAGCCAGGCCTCCTAAATGACCCTGCCGATTCCGCTAACAGACACTGGCGCTTCAAGAGTGAAGCCACGGGAGCACACAGGGCGAGCGTCCTGCTGGAGATCGGCACGCACCTCCACAACGTCGCGGAGTTTGTGTCAGGCATTAGCGTTAAGGACGTCTCGGCTGGCCTGACGACTGTAGCCCCCAGACGAGATGTCTATGACAACGCCTATCTGACCGTTGGCTTCGAGGGCGGCGCGCAGGGACGACTATGGAGCAGTTACGTGGCAGCCGGCCGAGAGCACGGACTCGAGCTGCATATCTACGGCGATGAGGGATCGCTGCACTGGAAACAGGAAAGCCCAGAGTACCTCTGGCGGCTAGCCCCAGGCCTACCGGCCGAGCGGGTCAGCCGCGCCCTAGATGGGACAAGCGTGATATCACGCGCCGCCACACGAGTACGGCCAGGTCATCCCGAGGGATACCTGGCCGCATTCGCGAATCTGTATCGCGATTACGCCCGCGGACTGCTGGCCCGCAGCCTCGGCGACGACACGGCGGCCACATACCTCTCCAACCTGCCCGACGCGCGTGCTGGCCGACGCACAATGGCGCTCATCGATGCGGCATGCACATCAGACACGGAGAACGGTGCTCGCGTAGAGCTCCGCATATGAACCATTTCGCTAAAGGCGGCTCACCAGACTGATGAGAGAAGCGAATCCGACAAGAGGATGACATAGATCATGTACGCTGTCGTACTTCATGACAACCCGAGAGAGCTGCGCGTTGAGTCAAGGCCCGAACCGTCGCCGGGACCAGGCCAAGCTGTAATCGCCTCACGCGTGGTCGGCATCTGCCGCTCCGATATTGAGTTGATCAACGGGACCCTAGACGACTGGCTAGACGTTCGCTACCCACTGGTGTTCGGCCATGAATGGAGCGGCGAGGTTGTGGCCATCGGCAAGGACGTGACCCGAATCAAAGTTGGAGACCGCGTGACGGGATGCGGCGCGTTGGGAAACGATCGATGGTTTGGGGTCACTGACAACGGAGCCTCAGCAGAGAGGTTCACCGTGGACGCGTCGCTTCTGCAACGGCTGCCGTTCTCGATGAGCTACGAGCAAGGTGCACTGATCGAGCCGTTCGCCTGTGTTTATCATGGGCTCACAGCCATCGGCGGAGTTGACCCAAGCACCAATGTATGCGTTCTAGGTGCTGGAACGATAGGCGTTTTCGCCGCAGCGGCCGCACGGGCGTGCGGAGCCCAGGTAGTGGTCGTCGAGCCAAATCCGCTCCGCCACCGAGTTGCCCTCCAGATGGGCGCGAGTGTTGCAATCGAGACGGCGACCTTGGAGGCAGTCGAGCGGGCTCTGGGATGCGGGCCCGATCTCGTAATCGAGGCCGCAGGCGCGTCGACGGCGCTCGCGTCCAGTCTCGAGATCGTCGCTTCCGGAGGACGCGTCTTGTTCTTGGGACTGTGCTCAGCCGAGAGGACGTTGGCGGCCCTCCGACTAATCCAGATCAAGAACCTTCATATGCGCGGATCGACAGGCGCACCACTTGCCGTCTGGGAGCCAGCGATACGCTTCCTAACATCGGCCACCGTTGACCTTGCTCCCGTCATCAGTTACCGCTTCGGATTGAACAATATTGCAGACGCGTTTGCCGCAGCTCGGGACCCAGCCCATCTCAAAGTACAAATCCACCTCGGTGGCGGATATGACGCCCGGCAATAGATGACTTGCAGCGCCTATAACGCTTTGAGACAGTAGCCCTCCTGACCAAAGACGGGACGATCACCCCGTCGTCAGCCCAGCAGGGCGACAGGTGTTTCCCGAGCGACCTAGACCGCAGCCTCGAAGATCATGGCTGCAGACCACGAACTCCACCCAGATTCAACAAGTTGGTTTCTCTGGCCCTGACGGCTTGACTCAGAGAGGGTGCCGTTAGTGAGATAGACCCAACGCGAGTGATCTGGACTCGTGGGACGTAGGTGCTTCAAGTGACTACGGCTCCGCTTCAGCTTGGGCTTCTTGATCAGCGATCTGATGGCCGATGCATCTGAAGGCTGTGGTGGCGCGGTCAGCATTCTCTCCGTGCGACGGCGGAGCGGAGGGTGACAGGGAGCGCAGGATCGGGAGATTGGGGCTGCCGGAGGCGAGTATGTGGTTGATCAGCTCGGCGGAGCCGGTGGATCTGCTGAGGCTGAAAGCATCGGGGCCTTCTTGTCCATGTTCGCTGACATGCGCGGCATCGAGAATCAGTTGCTCACTGATCTGGTCTATCGCGGAGGCTCGAAGCAGGGTGGCGGGGTTGGTGATGCCGAGGTCATGCAGGATGCGCTCGACAGGGCCAGGGCCAGCCTGCGCGTCGTGGGCTTCCGGATCACCCGGCCTTTGCTTGCCGTTTGCCATGATCTCGCTATCGGGTCTGATCACAGCGCGGGCGATGGCGAGGATGTGGCTTGGCGCGCCGACCTCGGCGGCGATCGGGGCCACAGCCGCCGTGGCCCCGGCGCTTGCAGTCCCCGCGGCGTCGTAGGCGCCGAGCAGGGCGTCGACGCGGTCGCGTGGTGCTGGCGCGAAGGGGTGGGGGATGTCGAAGCGGTCGGGGAGGCTTCGGGTGGGTACGAGCAGACGCCCGGCCTGCGCGGCGGCGCGGATCTGGCCGTGGTCAGCGGCGGCGATCTGGGTCAGGGTCTCGGTGGCCTGATGGACGGCTGCGACCACTGCGGGCAGGTCGCCAGGTTCGCGAGCAAGGGCTTGCGGCGTGCGGGTGGGGTGGGAGAGCCCGAGCGCGGGCGTCCAGGCGGGATCGGCGTAGGCGAGCCTTCCGGTCCACAAGGCCAAGTCGCCGCTTTGAGCGGCGTCGGGCGCGATGGTGCCTCGAGTATCGCTGGTGACCTGGTACCACGCCCGGGCCGTGTGCAGCCAGGCCAGCCGGGCCTGGCTCGCGGCTTCGGCGCATCCGAGCAGCCCGTCGGCTAAGGCACCGGAACCGTGCTGTCCGGCACGGGTGGCCAGGGTGCGGAGCAGGATCTCGCAGTTGTGGCTGATGACTGTGCTGCAGGTGGCAGCGTGGCGCAGCGAGTCGGCAGTGAACGCCGGTGACCAGGTCGCGTCGACCTGGTTGATGGTCGCGGCGTCGCGAATCCGTTCGGCGGTGCTGGTCGTGCCGTGGCACAGGCTGGTGATCGTCTCGGCACCAGCGGGGATGCGGCGCGGTTCCAGGGCGTTGACCGGGATGGCGTGCAGCAGCCTGACGTCGGAGGTGGAGACGGGCTGGTGGTGCTGGGCGACCCGGACGGCGGAGTCGAGCACCCATAGCCATTGGCACGCGGTGTTCAGCTCTTGTCGTTCGGTGCCAGTGCCGTGGCGCGCTGCCGGTCCGGGCAGTGCGATCCGTGCGCCTTGCTCAGCGGTCCGCCGGGCCCATAGTCCGAGTTCGAGCAGCAGGGCACGGGCTACGGTGTCCGAGGCGACGACTGATGCCCATTCCGAACGGTCCAGCAGCGACCCGTCGGCCCTGGCGGTGACGTGGGTGTGCAGCAGGTCGCGCCCGGCGGTCAGCGCCGCAGTGGCGGCGTTCAGCCTGCTGACCGCTGGATCGTCGGCGTGCACGTCGCCGGGCGGGGTGGTGCTGGCCGACGCGGATGGCAGGAAGGCGGAGGCGTTGTGAAGTGCCTCCCGGGCGCGAATGCTGGCATGGGCCCAGCTGCCGGGCAGGCGTGCTTGACGGCGGCAGGGTCCGCTGGCGAGAACGCCGGCGATGTCGGCGCAGTAGCGGTCCATGACGGCAAGGACGCTGGCCATGCTGCGGGTGAACTCCCGGACTGTCCCAGCGCGCGCGGTAGGCAGCGGGTTCCCCGCGGCTGTATCTCGCGCGCCGGGATCATGGCGGAGCAGACCGCGGGCCGCGTTCGCGAAGTCGCCGAAGGTCGGCCTGCCGGTCACGGCTCCGGTGTTCCGCCGAGCAGCGAGCAGACGTACGCGGCGTGGCGCGCTGCTTGTATGGAGGCGACCCGGTCGCCGGCATCGGCCGCATGGTCGCTCGCACCAGTGAGCCGACGAGACAGCAGCTGGCTCAAGCTGGCCAGGACGGCAGCGGTGTCCTGGGTCGGCAGGTCACCAGATGAATCGCTGGCCTTGTTGGCAAGGTCGCCGGCAAACACCCGCGGCAGGGACGGCGCGGCGGCTAGGGCGTCACGGGCGTTCGCTACGGCGGTGCCGGACATCACGAAGGCAGCGAACGCTCCCCCGCCGCGATCTTGCTGAACTGTGATGGCTACCAGCATCTGCTCGAAGGCGTCATAGGCGGCGTCAAGGACAGCGGGCAGCCCGATGGCCTGTTCGACGCGTGCACGAGCGGACTCGATTTGGTCCATATCAGGATCCCTCCTGAACGGCGACTACGACCAGCATGGCAACGGTTCGGGACGCCCGGCCCGGCGCGGATAGGTCTGTGGACAATTCCCCTGCTTCTGACGGCCAGCGCTATCGCCATCCGGGTGCCAGGCGGTGTTCACGATGCGGCCCTAGCCAGGAAGGCGTCCAGGTGCTGGCGGGTGATGATGCGGCGGCGGCCGACTTTGATGTAGCCGAGCCGCCCGGTGCGCATCTGGTCATACAGCAGGTCTCTGGACAGGCCGGTGATCCGGGCGACCTCATCGACTGAGTAGGCGAGCCGCTCAGCCGGCCCGGTGATGATCTCGGGCATTGGATCCCCCTCTCAGCAATTCCCGGCCTGGTGCCCGCTGGTTGTGGTGGTGGAGCCGACGGTCACGGCTCAGCCTCGAGTTCCGTCGCCGACCCGGCTGTGCGCCGATGGCGCAGGTGGCCGTGTTCTTGGAACTGCTGGGCGAGGACGGCGTTGTTGCGGCGGATCTGGTCGCGCAACTGCTCGCTGACCCACAGCACAATCAGGTACTCAGGAGGCCTGGGTCCAGCCAGGGAATGAGCCATGGGATCTAGTTCCATCCGCTGGCCTTCTCGCGGCCGGTCCAGGCGGCGGCTCATTGCCCGGCCTCGTGCTCGACTTTAGGGGTGGTTGGCGGTTCGCTAGCGCGCTTGATCGCGGCAGCGTAGTCGGCGTCGTTCATGCCGAACTTGCCCTCGTATTCAGCGTGCAGCCAGTGCTGGCTCTCGGCCCACTCCCGGTACTGCTGACGGACTCGTGTCTCGTCGGAGCCGACGGCCTCCGCGATCTGCGACCACGAGGCGCCGCCCTTGACGGCCAAGTCGACGTGCGCGGGATGCCGATAGTGACGTGCCAGCACTTCACCGACTGCCAGGACTTCGAGATGCTCGGCGGCGGTCAGCGGCTGATAGTTTTCCGCGTCTGAGTGCTTGGCCGGGTCGTAGGTGCCGCGCGCCTTGAGCGTCGCGATCGCTCGAGCGGTGTGATCTCGGCTGGTCAGCTCGTCGAAACGCTCCCGTGCGGCGGTGATGCCCCGGTACTCGCCTTCCGCCAGCCAGTAGGTGATCATGCCTTCGCCACCGGACCGGCTCGGATTCTGCCCGGTCATAGCTCCGCCTCCCGATCCGCTGCGGCTTCGCGATGCGCCCGGTTCCGTAGAGCACCGTCTGCGGGCTGGGGCGGTGGTTTCTGTGCCGCGGAGTTCTCCATGGCGCGCATGAGCCGGGCAGCGAGGCTCTCGTAGGTGCGGGCTGAGTCGAGGCGGTATTGGCATGTGCCGCAGGTCTGGTCTGCGCAGTCGGCGCAGGATTCTGCCCGGTCGCGTTTGTAGTCGGAGGCTTCGTCGAGCGCGGCGAGGATCGTGTGCATTCCGACGCCCGCGATCGTTTCCGCGTTGGTGGTCGCGGCTGGCGCTGGTTGAGCCGGGCTGGGCTGGCGCGGCTGGGGTGCCGACATGAGGTAGGCGCCAGCGGGTGCTTCCTGGGTGCCTTCGTAGATGTGGGCGAGATCGCCGATCAGCCCGACGGCTCGGCCGGTGTGCTGGTCGTCGGCCTGGCGGTATCCGTGCTGCTCTAACACGTCGAGGACGTCGATGATCAGGCCCCAGTTGTGCCGGCGGTCGCCGCTCATGCTCCGAGCTCGATTCGTTTTGCTTGCGTCGGTGGATGGGTGGCGGTGGCGATGCCGGTGCCTCGGGCGGGTTTCCAGCCTTGCGCGGGGCGGTATCCGGGGATGTCGAGTGCGTCGTCGTCCAGTGCTGCTGCGGCGCACCAGTTCCCGGCGATGGCTCGTCGCCGTGCTGCGGTGGCGGCTGCGCGTTCGGTGCGGGTGCCTTCGGGGGCTCGTTTGTCCCACCAGGCGTCGTAGACGGCGGTGATGGCGTCACGCAGGTGCGGGCTGACGGTTTTGACGTCGCCGCGGATGAGTTTTTGGATGGCCTGGTCGCTGGCTCCGGCTTCGCGGGCGATGCGGGCCGAGCCGTGGCCCATAACGGCGAGCGCCCGCAGCCGGAGCCGGGTGCCGCCCGCGTCGATGCGCCGCCGCCGTCGGTCGACGCGGTTAGTGACCGGCCGCAGGGCGGTGCTGTTTATGTGGTTGCGGGACGTAGCAGGCATGTCAGATCACCGCCTCTGATTCGTGTTCGGGTTGTTGCTCGGCGCGATGGGGACGAGCTGGGCGTGGCTGACCTCTGTCGACGGTGTGGCGGGCGGAGGCGATGGTCCGCGCGATCTCGTGCCCGGGCAGTCCCGCTGCCTGCGCTGCCTCGGCCAGGATGTCGAGGGCACCGGCGTGCCCGGATTCGGCGGCTCGGCAGGCGGCCCAGAACAGGCCTGCGTTGCGGTTGCCTTCGGGAAGCCGGGCGACCCATGTCGCGAGCCGGGCCGTATCAGCACGCCCAGGTGGCCACGCTGGCTGCAGGTGGAGCTGCCGGGGTTCAAGAAAGGCGAGGGTGGCGGCCCAGTCCAGCCGCCCGTCCGCGGTCTGGCCCATCCCCCTGCGTTGTTGCTGGATCCGGCGGTAGGGCCTGCCGTCGGCGACCGACGGCGGAGCGAGGACGTATCCCCCGGTCGCCTTGAAGTCCACGTAGCAGCCGGGCAGCCGGCCGCTGGCCTGCTCGGTGCCCAGGTAATAAAGGTGCATCCCGCCGCTGGGCGTGGCCACGGCGGCGGCGGGGACTTCAAGCAATCCGGCACGCCGGAGCCGCTGCAACGCCGGGTACCCGCTGCCGCCTGGCCGGACGTCGACGTCGAGCACGTCGGGCCCGGGAGCGCCGGTGGCGATCGCGACATTCCGGTTGGGCCCGCTGGTCCACCAGGCGGTGATGCGCTCGGGGTCGACAGTGGCGTCTTTGAAGCCGTGCAGAGTGTCGGGTTCTTTGCGGCCAGGCCGGCAGGGAAATACCGGCCAGCCAAGCTGGGCGTACTCAAGCGCACGCTCGAGCGCGATACTGCCGGCGGGACCGCGGCTCATGGCAGGCTCCGCTCGGCACCGTTGACCGTTGTGCGGGCGCGGATGTGGCCGCAGCGAGTCGTCTCGGTCATCATCTGCTCGGCGATAGCCGGAACGATCCGGGCGTGAAACTCGGCTTGTGCCGAGATCACGGCCGAGGTGCGCTGCGCCTGCAGGTACAGCACCGACCACAGCTCGGACAGCACATCCAGGCCGTACAGGCAGAAGGGGTGCTGCTCCCAGCACGCACCGAGGGTGGCGGCGAGCTGCCCGTAGCCGGGCCGGTAAACCTGCTCGACCCAGCCGCGGAGCTTGCCGAGCGCTTCCTCGCGCGCCTCGCCGGTCAGCTTCCACCACCTCGGCACCGGCGATGGATCGTGGGTGTCTCCATCGCCATCGTCAGCGCCGGAGGCGGCCAGAGCTGGAATCCGCTCCGCAAGCTCGTCAACCCTGGCCAGGACGGCGGACTGATCCCGCAGCGTTCCGCCCAGCTTCGTAATGAGCTCCGCGAGCTCGCCTAGCCGCTGCTGGGCGGCACGGAAGTGACGCGCCTCGCGCTCGTCGAGGCTGGCGAGCCGTTCATCGTGCTCGGCTAGCTGCAGCAGGGCTGCCGGGATCGGGTCGCTGGTCATGTCAGTTCCACGGGAACGTCGTTCCGGGCGGGAACGGGTCGGGCGGCATTTGCTCTGGGCGGACCGGCGTGACCGCAACCGTGGGCCGCCCAGTGACCTGCGCGGGCTGGACGGCCGCGGCGGCGCGGCCGTGGCGGCGGGCCCGGCGGTAGGCGCGGTCTTTCCAGGCACGCGGCAGCCGGGCGATCACCGGCGAGTATCCGCCGCGGATCACCAGCGCGAACCCAGGTGGCAGCTGGCGGACCATGTCTGGGCTGGCGACGTCGTGGCGTGAGTGGTGATCCTCGCCGTGTTCCTTGTAGGCGGCCTGGCCACAGAGCTTGCTGGCCGCGTCCAGGGTGCTGGTGTCCGTGATGCCCGGCAGGAACACCTTCACCGACGAGGTATCCAGGATCGATTGCTTGCCCTGGTCACCCCACCGGCCGGCCAGCTGCGCCTCGCCGTGCGCGACGGCGCAGACCTGGATGCCCTTTCCACCAGAGTCTGCGAGCCAGAACGGGAGCGGGACGGGGCAGATCTGGGTAACTTCGTCCAGGCCCATCAGCAGCGGCGGATCCAGCCGGCCACCCTGGGATGCCTGGCCGATCTGGGCAGCCTGGTAATGGATCTCGCTGGCCATCGCCGCGAACAGCGGGGCGACCGGCGCCTCCTGCTGCCCGGAGTCGGCGATCATGTACAGCGTCCCCCGGTCGCGCAGAAATCGTGTGATGTCAAAACCCCGCGGACCGGGCAGGACAGAAGCGGCCAGCACGGGGTCGGCCATGAACGACAGCGCCCGCGACATGACCATCCGCACCGTGGCAGCCGTCTTGTGTGCCTCGCTGCGCAGCTCCGACAGCGTCACCGCCCACTGATCCGCCCCGGCGTGTACCAGGACCTGCTCCGGTGTGTCCGGGTCATCGCCGACGACCCATCGGGCCACGGTCCGCATGTCCACCCCGGCGAGCGCGGCGGCGTGGAAGTAGGCGCGCATGTAGTCGCTGGCCTTGGCCGACCAGAACGTGCCGTCCTCGACGCCCTTCTGGGACACTGCGTGCGCGAACGCGTCCGCGCGGCGGATCGCAACGGCGTGCTCCTGGCAGCCGTCGAGCGGGGACCAGCAGAACGTGGAGGCGGCGCCGCCGATGGCCTGCGGATTGAACACGTGCACCGGTCCCAGCTCGGCGCGGATGCCGGACGTCATCGCGTACACGTCCGGCTTGGTGGTCGTCGATATGACCGGGCCCGGATAGTGCATGATCACATCGGCGAGGAACGCGGTCTTGAACGTGCGCGGCGGTGCCATCACCAGCAGGTGCTCCTCGAGCGGCACCCGAAGCCGATACCGGTACTGCGCCCGGCCCAGCAGGATCGAATGCAGCCGCGGCCACCCGGCCCGTTCCCAGAACGACAGCGAGCGGCGGATGCGGCCGGACTTGCGCAACGCCGCCATCCGGCCCCACCGCAGCCAGATCTCCCAGGTGGTGGCGAACCCGCGGCCGGGGTGCAGCCGCAGATGCAGCCGGATCCTCATGTGCCGCACCCGGTGCCGCGGCAGGCCCCGGCCGGGCCAGAACGCCCACTTCCACCCGGCCGCCAACGCCAGCAGGACGAAGAGGATGATGGCGATCTTCATGACGTGCTCCCGTTCTGTTGAGCCAGGACGGCTCTGCGCAGCGCGGTTCTGGCCGCTCCGGTGTGCAGCCCGATCTCCGGCGCGAGAGCAGTGCAGATCCGCGACACATCCGCCGCCGACACGGCGGCCAGAGCGCCATGGCGCTCGGCCACCAGGGCCAGGAACCGGGCCGTTTTTGTCCCGCTCCGCGGCGTGCGCCGATTGCGCTGCGGCCGGTCCGCCGTGATCGCTGGGGCTGGCCGGCTCGAGGCAAGCTGGCGGCCCGGCGCGACCGGGCATTCCTCGATCACCCAGCGGCGGAACCCGGACAGCGTCGAAACCGGCGCGAGCGCCAGGCGCAGCAGCCACAGCACCAGCCCTGCCAGCACCGCCAGCGGGGTGGCCTGGTCGTCGGCGAGCCGGATGTTCAGCGCTTGCTCGCGGGCGATCGCCCAGGCGCGGACGACGCCGATCAGCGTGTCGCTGGCCAGGGCGTACGCGACCGGCGGCATGGCCCAGATTGCGAGTGCGCGCCAGCCTGGCGCAGCGGCGATCGCGTTCATGAACACGCTGACTGCGACCGACGCGACGTTCAGCACCCGAGCCCGCAGCGCCCGCCGGCCATGCAGCGCCAGCGCGATGCCGAGCGAGGCGAACACGACGGCAGCGGCATCGGGGATCGCGGCCTCCAGAGCTGCGATCAGCTCCAGCCGCCGAGCCGCGAAGATCATCTGATACTGGGCGGTGAAACTCACCACAGCCGCGGCCACCGCCAGGACGCCGAGGCCGGCCACGGCGTTACGGAGCCAGAGCCCTGACCTGTCCGCGTGAACTCCGTGGTGAATCACCCGCAGGCTGGCCGGATGTCGTGAGCTTGCCTGGTGCGAGTTCATGACTCGTCGTCCGGGAAGATCTCGGAGTCCAGCGCCGTCAGCAAGCCCTCCTGCTCCGTGGGCGAGGCAGCGGTCATCGATTCCGGGTGCCCGGGACCTAGGCCTGCCGGGTGCGGAGGGCGGATGCGCCCGAACGGCACCAGGCGGCGGATGCGCCCGGCCGCCGCCAGCAGCCAGGCCCGGCCCGCCGTAGAGGGAATGACTCCAGCGGCCACGCAGCGACGACAGGCCATCAGCCGAAGGCTCATCCGGATACGCGTGATCTGCCAGCCGTAGTCGGACGGCAGTTGCGCGAGGGCCGTGGCCCGGCTGGCGAAGTGCGGCGGGATTCCGTCCTCGCATGCCGGGTCGTCAAACGACCATGCCAGTCCGCACGAGTCGCAGGACGGGATCAGGTATGAGATCTTGCGGAAGGCCATCACTCGATCCCCCGCGCTGGCCCGGCCGACCGGTCGGCGACTCGTTCTGGCCGGCGGACATACAGGCCGAAGACACGGCGACAAATCGCGGCGCTCAGCCCGTGCGGACGCTGGTCCAGCGAGCCCGCGTGCTCCTGCTGCCAGGTCCCTAGGCGCAGGACCACAAGCAGGAACACGATCGCGGCGATTACTGCGGCGGTGAAACCAACCAGGATGGTGCTCATAGCCCGAAGCGTGCGCCGCAAGGCACGGACGCCGTCACCACGCAGCTGGACGGCGCTCAGACGTCTTAGGCTGCCTGGACGCAGGCAAGACGTCCCGGCTACTGTGTTCCCCGTCCCGAACGTCCCAGCCTGCTGCGGTCGGTGTATGCAGACGAACGAACGGTTGCGCGCCGCGCTGCTTGAGCACGGGCTGACGCATGCTGCGATCGGCAGTGAACTCGGCGTCGATCAGAAGACCGTGGAGCGCTGGGTCGGCGGACGGCTCCCCTACCGCAAGTACCGGTACGCGTTAGCCACCCGGCTGGGAGTGGACGAGTCGTATCTGTGGCCTGATGCGCTGCCGCGCGATGTCGTGGGCGCGGCGTCAGAGGCCGAGATTCTGGCTGTGTACCCGCACCGGTGGGAAGCACCGCGAGACGCCTGGAGCAAACTGCTCGCCGCGGCGGAGCAGGAAATCGCGATCCTCGTCTACGCCGGGCTGTTCCTCGCCGAGGACGCCGGAGTACAGAATCTCCTGGCCGACAAGGCCCGCGCGGGCGTGCGCATCCGGGTACTGCTCGGTGACCCGGACAGCCCTCAGGTCGCCGAACGCGGCGCCGATGAGGGCATCGACGAGGCGGTGGCCGCGAAGATCCGCAACGTGCTCATCTTGTACAGGCCGCTGCGCCGGATACCGGGTACCGAGTTCCGGCTGCATAGGACGATCTTGTACAACTCGATCTACCGCGGCGATGACCATCTCCTGGTGAACACCCACGTCCAGGGCATGCCCGCAAACAATGCGCCGCTATGGCACTTGCGCAAGATCGCCGGCGGCCAGTTCGCTGCCGTCTACCTGGACAGCTTTGAACGGGTCTGGGAAAGTGCAGAGCCGCTTGCGGAAGACTAGGCCTGTGCCCCGCAAGATCGATTTTCACGACGACCCGGACGCTCCGCGGGCGCAGCGCATCGTGCCGGCCGTCAGCGTCGTGGTCACCAATGACGCCGGTGAGATTCTGCTCATCCGGCGCACCGACAACAACTACTGGGCGCTGCCCGGCGGGGCGGTCGATATCGGCGAGTCGCTCCCCCAGGCCGCCATCCGCGAGACCCGCGAAGAGACCGGCGTCGACTGCGAAATCACCGGGCTGTCAGGCATCTACACCAACCCCGGGCACGTGATCCTCTACACCAGCAACGGCGAGGTCCGCCAGGAATTCTCGATCGTCCTGACCGCCCGGGCTACCGGTGGCCGGCCGACGCCAAGCAGCGAGTCCTCCGAAGTCCAGTGGATTGCCCCGGCTGATGTCGGCGGCTACCAGATGGACTCCTCTATGCGGCTTCGCGTCCGTCACTTCACCGAGCACCGCAATCAGCCCTACATCGGCTGAGCGACGACGCCGGGGTATCCGCCTGCGCTGATGATCCGGCGATGGACCGCGTGCACGCGGCTAGCCTGCCAACGACACGCCCGACCGCCGAGATGAGTTCTGGCTCCGAGCGCGTGATCGAGCGGCTGACAAGGTGGCCGGGGCCGTAGCGGGAGCGGATCTCGGCCAGGCGATGCGCGACCGGCAGCCGATAACCATCCGGGCTGGTCGTCATATCGCAGTAGATCAGCGCATCGGCGAGGTCGCGCCGGGCGCGCGGAAATTCTGCAGCCAGTTCGCCGGCCAGCCCTCGCTCGATCGCCTCATTGATCGCACAGGAATGGTGGGCGACCAGCCGGCACAGCATCGCGCTGGCTTTCTCGTTGTCGCGCAGGTGACGGGCGCCGTCCAGTGGGTGGAACCCGGTGGCCGCGACGCCGGGAGCGTAGCCAATGTCGTGCAACCACGCGGCAGCAGTTACCAGGTCGGCATCGGGACCGAGCACGGGAGCGAGGCCTCTGGCGGTGGCGGCGACTCCCTGGGTATGAGCCCAGCGGCGCGGCAGCGGCCTGGCCAAAAGCTTGCGGGCGGTAGCTTCAGCCCAATCTGCTTGCGGCATACGCCGACGCTATGCCCGATCAGGTGGACGTGCACGGACGCGCCCGGACAGCTTGAGACGTCCCCCCAGCCGCCAGGACGTCCCAGTCGTCCCGCTCAAGCGAGCAGCCGGTTCCAGCGACGGGCTTACGGCCAACACCGGCGAGGATCCTCGCCCGCGACTGGGCCGGGCGTCGCACAGAGTCGGGCCGCCACGCCCATACGTCCACCACGCCCGGCCTTGCTACCGCCAGACCGTCAAACCATGCCGCGATCTCCGCGGCGGTGCGGCCGGTGACCGGCGCCGCGTCGCCGAAGGCGGCCTGCAACTGCTGCAGCAGCTCCGGATCAGTACCGGTCGATGTTCCCGCGCTGATCACCAGGTAGCTGCCCGGAGCCATCCACCATCGGAACCACGCCGCCGCTGCATCAGCCTCGGTCGACGGCAAGAAGTGCAGGACGCAGCCGAGGATCACACAGACTGGCTCGGGAGCGCTAATCAACTCAGCCAAGGCCGGAACGGTCATCGCCGCGGCCGGGTTCCGGAGATCACCGGCCACGACACCGATGTTCTCGTCGGTGGCCAGCAGCGCCCGGGCGTGCGACAACACGACCGGATCACGGTCGAGATAGACGACCCGGGCGTCCGGGACGCGCTCGCGGGCGATGTCGTGCAAGTTCGGGCTGGCTGGTAGCCCTACACCGAAGTCGACGAACTGACGCACACCTTGCTGAGCGACGTGCCGCACCGCACGGGCCAAGAACGCTCGGTTCGCGTGGGCGATCTCGGCGACCTCGGGAAACCTCACCAGTACGGAGTCGGCCGCCATCCGGTCAGCCTCGAAGCTGTCCTTGCCACCCAGCCAGTGCGCATACATCCGGGCAACGTTCGTCCTGCCGGTCGTGAACGCCTCAGGCCCTGGAGGGCTGACCGGCTTCAGCGCCTCACGCACTTCAGTTAAATCACTGGTGATCAGAGTGTGCGGGCTCAAGCCAGGAACCAGGCTCCGGACGACGTAGCGGTCCCTACCGGGAAAGATCTCCCGCCAGATCCGGTAACCGGGAAACTCAGCCTGCACCGTCGCCAAGTCGTCCTCGCTCACCGGGATCCTCCTGCCCTGGCTAGCATTACGCCCGCTGCGCTGCCTGGCCCAGCCGCATGCCGGATCGCGGAAGCAGAGCCTCCGGCCGGACTCGCACAGCAGCCGATGCGTCCTTTGACATTGATCAACGTTGGTCCCGTCCATCCCTTTGAACCGGACTGCCAGCAGTCCGGCAGTCGCCTTCCGTGAGGACAAGGCTCGTCCGGATGGCAGAACTTCTGTACCGCGCGATGGGATCACTAGGGACGTCTTCTGTTACCGTCGGGATGTCCTCGCGTCAGGAGGCACCGCTGTGAACGAAAACCTGCGCCGCGCGATGCTCCGCGCGCGGCTCAGCGAAGAGGACGCCGCCGCCCGCTTGCAAGTCGATCCCAAGACCGTGCGACGGTGGCTCGAAGGCCGCGTTCCGTACCCGCGATACCGCTGGGTCCTAGCAAGCCTGTTAGACGCCGACGAAGCAGACCTCTGGCCCGATGTCCACGCCAGACCCAGGCCCCCAGAACTGAAGGCCGTCTATCCCAACCGTCAGGCCACACCCCACGAGATCTGGCTGTCGCTGTTCCGCTCAGCTGAGCACGAGATCGGCATCCTGGACCACAACCGCCTGTTCCTGGCCCAGCAACCGGGCGTCCTGGACGTGCTGTCTGAGCGCGCCCATGCCGGGGCGCGGCTACGAATCTGCGTGCGCGACCCAGCCGTGCATATCGCAATGGAAAACGGCTCGGGCGAAGGCCCAAGCGGTATCAGACCAGCGAAGACCCGACGGGCTCTCGATCTGTTCGGGGGATTACGCCAGATCGGTGCGGAGATCCGGCTGCACCAGACCGCCCTTTACAACTCCATCTACCGCGCCGACAGCCAACTGCTGGTCACCCAGCATGTCTATGGCATCCCAGCCGAACGCGAACCCGTCCTCTGCCTGCGAGCTGCTGCCGCCGGAGACATGGCCACCGCATACATCGACGCTTTCGACCGCATCTGGGCGAGCGCGCTCCGCGCAGAGTAGGAGGGCAATGCGTCACCGGCCCACTGTGGGCACAGCCACGCATACGCCCGATTCTGCATGATGAGCGGACGCGCATCAAGGTTATGCCGGGTGATCCGCACATGCATGATGAGCGGGCGTGGTCGCGGGTAGCATCTCTGCGGCTTCATGCGGTCGGTTCGCGTCTGCTCCAATGTTTGCATGGCGTGAGGGCCGTGGAATTCGTTGGTATCTATGGCCGAGGTGCACTGAACCGCTGCCCTAACAGGCCGCCCCTCGTTGAATTTTTAAATCAGGGCTGGTACACGCGTCCCTTGGAGGTGAACGGCGATATAATCTTGGGGCACGTCGATCGGCACCTTGCGTGGGTGATCGCAGTATCTTCGAAAGAAGGGAAGGCGTCAATGACTGAGTCGACTGAAGGACGGGTTCTGGTACAGGTCGTGCCCGTAGAGAGCGGGCGTGAAATTAGATGGGGCTCAAATAAAGTACAAAGCATCGCAGACCGCCTCGAGGATATAGAGGCAGCTATCGCCTCCGGGTCCGCAGCTGTAGCAAATAGCTTGGGGACATTGCCTCACCCGTCGGGATGGCGGGTTAGTGAGGTTTCGGGTTGAGCCTGGTCGCGGAGGCCGGGGTCGTCCTGACGAAAGCATCTGCGGAGGCCACGTTTGAGGTGACTGTCACCTTTCAACATGCAGAACTCTCTTCGCCGGCCGACAAGTGATGGTGTGAGTGATGGCCGAAGGCCGTGTCGTAATCAGCGAGGAGCCGTGCGGCTCTGCGTTCTTTATTGGCCCCGACGTGGCGATTACTGCCCGGCACGTTATTAAGGCCGCGCTGGACGACGACGGCAATCCACGGCCGGGATTCGAGTTCGCGCTTGAACTGCGAGACGGATCCCAGCACGCTGCCGCGGTCGAGGCGTGCGACCCGGTTCTTGATGTGGCGTCCGTTCGTGTAACGGAGCCGTCGACGGAATGGCTCCGCGTTGGCATCCCTACTCGAGGTGCGGCCTGGGAGGTAACGACGCGCTTTCTTGACACGGATCCTGTCATAGGCGGCACCATTGTTGATCCTTCGCGTCCCATTCGCAATAACGCTGGCCACCAGACGACACTGATACAGTTGCACGTGGTGCAGAGCCTAGGGTCATACGAGGGTTATTCCGGCAGCCCAGTATGTGTGCGAACGACCGCACCCGGCTCGGCTCGGACGCCGATGGCCGTGGGGCTCCTAGTGTCCTGAGTCGTTGATTCTTAGGCAGTGTGAAATCGGGCTGTTCCCGGTTGGCCTGGCTGGCGGTAGTGTCCTGTCGTGGCGGCGGGTACCGACGGGAGCAGTGCTGCTGGCGTTCCCGGGACGGGGGATGCTGGGGGCCGGGGGGATCTGGTCGAGTTCTGGCGGACGCCGGTCTTCAACGAGAAGCTCCACCGGGTCCCGGCGTTTTTGCTCCCCCGGCTGGC
>Ga0335074_10003557_pt1 | contig 21346 bp, 14 predicted proteins | sample Lox_Sample_23_FD_206715 | JGI IMG/M metagenome (GOLD analysis project Ga0335074, IMG submission 206715) | Soil microbial communities from Loxahatchee National Wildlife Refuge, Florida, United States - Lox_Sample_2.3 | ecosystem: Environmental > Terrestrial > Soil > Wetlands | place: USA... | reverse complement strand
TGGCCAGCATCGCCCCGGCGAAGGAGGCTGTAAATACCAGAGGGACTCCGGCAACGCGCGCGCTCCAGCCGAGAGCAATGGCGATACTTGCACCCAACGCTCCGCCGCCCGAAACGCCCAGCGTATAAGGCTCCGCCAGAGGATTGCGGAACAGCGCCTGCAGAGCGCCGCCCGTAATTGCAAGCGAAGAACCGATCACAAGGGCCATTAATACGCGAGGCAGCCGAAGCCGAAAGAACAGCGTGCGCGTAAACGGATCGGAGAGAATCCCGGCAAAGTTCAGCCGCTGGCTGCCCATCATCAAGCCGAGCGCAATGGATGCGATCAGCACGAGCAACAGGATGGTTAGTGCCGGAAAGATGCGTTTAGTTGTGGGCGTTAGCGGCAACAGCTGGACGCTCATATGTCGACCCAAACTAACGTTTGCTCTCCAAGCCGTTCGGAGCGCACGTTCGGGTCGTCATAGATGTCGCGGAGCAGATGTTCGCGAAGAACCTCACCGGGCGCTCCTATCGCAGCTACTTCTCCGCACCGCAACGCCAGAATTTGATCGAACGAGCCGATCAATTGCAAGTCGTGGGTGATCATAATCACGCTGAGCTGCTGGGTCGTTCGCAGGCGAGCGAGCGTGCGGATCAGGTCCGCTCGATGCTTCAGATCGAGAGACGACGAAGGTTCGTCGAGCAACAGGAGACGCGGTGCCTGAGCCAATGCGCGTGCCAGAATCACCATTTGCCGCTCGCCGCCCGAAAGACCAGTAAACGACCGATTGGCCAGGTGTGCGGCTCCAGTATTTTCGAGGGCCTCCATTGCCTTCTCTGTGTCGGACGCGCTCTCAAATCGGAATCGGGGCGTGTGAGGGCTGCGGCCGCTAAGGACAATATCGAGCACCTGGAACGGAAAAGCAGTTGCGGTCGATTGAGGAACGTAGGCGATTTGGCGTGCCCGCAAGCGCGGTTCCCAATGATCCAATGAAACGCCATCCAACTGGATGGTTCCCGCGCGCGGCCGCAGGAGTCCCGCGAGCATGCGGATCAGCGTCGATTTACCGGAGCCGTTTGCACCGATGACCGCAGTCATGGAGCCTTCGGCTGAAGTCAGACTGACATTGCGCACCGCCAGCGGTCCGTTGCCATAGGTATACTCGAGATGCTGTGCTTCGAACCACGCGTTCGGCATCACCGGAGTTCGGGATGGATCAACTTGGCGAACAATTCCGCTGTTTGCACCATGCGTTGCGAAGCGTGTGGCACGAAATCCTCGTTCACAGCGTATACACGATGGTCGCGCATGGCCTTTAGTTCGGGCATCTCTTGCCAGGCCTCTAGCGGGTCGCCGGCGAAGCGGCTCTTTGCGCCATGAACGAAGTCCAGAATGACATCAGGATTTGCGGCAAGAAGGTCCTCCTTGCTGAGTTTTGCGTAGCCGTTTGCCACGGGCGAGATCGCAATCCGGCCGCCCGCCATCTCGACTAGCTGCGCGAGATAACTGCCGTCCGTCGCGGTGTAAAGATCGCGCAGGGTTCCCGGTATCCTGTCTACAATCATCACCACCCGCGGCTTCGAAAGACCGGCCGTTCTGCGCGCGACGCGCTCGAGTCCTTCGCGAGTAGCTGCCACTAGTCTTATCGCCTCGCTTTCATTGCCGGTTGCTCGTCCGATCGTGAGCATTGCCTCGTACACCTCTTGAATCGATCCATTGGAGATCGTCAGAATTCGAAATCCCAACTGTTTCAGTGTGTCTTCCAAGAACGAAGCCTGGACCTCATTCACGACCACTAAGTCCGGTCGCAAGGCGGTGAGTTTCTCAAGGTTTAGATAGTCCAATTGTCCGACATGCGGAAGCTTTGCCACCTCGGGAGGGTAAGTATCGAAGTTCGATACGGCGACCACCCGAGAGAATGCGCCGACGCCATAGAGCATTTCCGTCAAATCAGGAGATAAAGACACGATGCGTTGGGGCAGACCGGCGCCTGCGGCACAGAACACGAAGCATAGCGCAAAGAATAAGGCTCTTTTCATTTCAAACTGCGGGCGTCTTCAAATACAGCGGCAGCCCGGCAACGGTGAGGATCACCTCGTCCGCGAACTCGGCGGCCCATTGGTTCAAGAATCCTTGTGTATCGCGAAAGGCGCGCGTTATGGTAGCCTCCGGAACGGTCCCGCAACCGAGCTCATTCGAAACCAGAATGATATGGCACTGGCGGCCTATTGCGCCGATGCGTTCAAGTTCCGCGCGCGCGCAATTTTCCATTTCCAGCGGCGTACCATCTCGATACTTCCAGAATAGGTTGCTGAGCCAGATCGTCAGGCAATCGATAAGAATCGCATCGGTCTCGGCCGCCATGCGCTCTACGGCCGTCGCCAACGCCAGAGGTTCTTCGATCGTTCGCCAGGAGCTGGGGCGGTTTGCGCAGTGCCGTTCGATGCGCGCTGCCATCTCCGGATCTTGATTCACCTGGGCAGTAGCGATATAGGCGACACGCGCAGCGGGGGCAGCCAGCCGTTGCGCGAGTCGTGATTTGCCGCTACGCGCTCCGCCAAGAATCAGTGTCACCATGGGTTTCTAGAAGAAGAACTGCATTCCGCCGCGGGCCACAAACCCTGGCGTGAGGAAGCCTTCTTCGTAGTAAGTCTGATTGTTCAGGTTGTCGAATCTGCTGTAGATGCGCAGGCGTTTTCGTTCGCTGAGCGGGAGCGTGTAGCCGATCGACAAATTCGCTTGGCGAAGGCCTTCGAAGCTTAAGGGAATGCTGTAATAGGGATATTGGTTTCCGCTGAACGGGTAATAATAATGACTCCCGATCAAGCAATCGAGTGCGGCGTCCCAATGTGCCCCAAACTGCTTGGTGATGGACGCACTGAATAGTTGCGGAACGACCTGCGGCGTTTGCAGAAGACCATCGCTATATTCCGAAATGCGGTCTCGCGAGTTCGTGTAGGTATAAGCTGAGCGGACAAGTATGCGGCTCGGGAGCTTGGACTCAACCGACACTTCAGCCCCACGTGCGAGTCCGCCCAAAGTATTGTAGTAACCCATGAACCGGCCATAGAGATCTGTAACAGGATTTACAATTGCTCCAGTCAAGTCAAAGGCAATCGTCTCCTGCAATCGGGTGTAAAAGTAAGTCGCGCTGATCTTCACCTTTTGAGAAGCAAAGTACTGGTCCACCCCGCCATCAACAGAAATCGCTCGCTCCGGAGCAAGGCGCGGATCTCCATAAGCAGTGAAATTGGCGCCGTCGAAATAAGTTCCAAAGCGTTCATAAAGAGATGGTGCGCGGTACGCATTTCCAACATGAGATCTGATCTTCGTCCCCGAGGAGCGCAAGAAGTATGCCGCGGAAGCATCCCCGACGAATGCGTTGGGCGGTGACAAAGCGCTCGCCGAGGCGTAAACAGGGAACGTGCCGGAAAACACGGGAGCTGTCAGATCGAACGATTGCCAGCGGCCCGAGAGTGAAATTTGCAATTTATCGCGCAGCAGTTTGATCTGATCCTGCAGGTATGCGGTATTGCTGGTTTGCGTAACGCTAGTATTCGATAGAAACGCGGGAATCTGTCCCACATACGAAGGATTTTCTAAATGCTCACGGTCGAACTGATATCCGCCTGAGATTAGTTGGCTGTGAGTGAGTTGCCATTCGGCGCTGGCTTGCACGGTATCCGTCCGGCCGCCGTAAGCAGTTGAGGTACGATCAATCGGTTGAAAGCCGAGCCCTGCCGGTCCATTTACATAATCCGTATCAACATTCACTAATTGATAACTGACCCGGTAAGACAACGCGGGTGTGACCGCGTGTTCCCAAAAAGCCAAGGTGGATGTGAAATGCTCGCGGCGTGAATAATCCGGGTCGTCAACATCCGGGATGAAGTTTGCGTTGCCGTTCACGTAAGGCAGCCCCGTTTCTGCCGCGAAGATTTGGCTGCCCGCCAGCGGAACGGCAGGAATTGGGCCACTGGTTGGAGACGGCGCGAAGTCCGGTACAGCGGTGGGAGTATTGTTCAGTTGGCCAAAAATGTCTGCGCCCCATAGCCGTACGCCAACGTGGATTCTCGCAGTGACGACGTAATTGAGCGAGGCGAGACCGCCAGTGTTCCGGTAACGGTCGTCGCCGTCAACGCCTTCTGTTACGTTGACCTGCCCGCCACCGATCGAATAATAAAGCTGGTCCCGAAACGCGGACCCCGCCAGATGGACCACTCCTCGAAACTGGCCCAGCATTCCACCTTGCAGGTCCAAATCGCCATGAAACGGGCCGCCGCCTTGGTCTGTAATCATGTTGATGACCCCGCCAATGGAATTTGTGCCGTAGAGCGACGCGCCTGCACCCTGCAATACTTCGACCCGGCTGGTGTCCGCAAACCAGAGATCGCTTATGAAAGAGCTTGCGTCCGCCTGGGTCGCGGAGGCGTCGCGAAGCTGCATGCCATCGATCAGCACAGCCGTATCGAAACTAGGCAGTCCGCGCGTCTGAATAGTAGTAAATGCTCCGGGTCCACCGGTTTGGGTCACGCGCACTCCGGGCAGATATTGCACGGCGCTCGACAAATTGTCTTCCCCTCGCGATGTGGCGTCGGCGATATCGATCGTGTTCAGATCTTTCGCAGTTTCACTCGCCGATTGAGGCGAACCGTTGGCAGTCACTGTCACTTCCGTTGACACAGGAGCGATCGTTAGTAACAGATCCGGGAAAGCCGTCACATCGGGTTCGACAGCGACGTGTCTTGGTGCCGCGAACAACAAGGTACCAGCTCGCGCTTCGAGTAGGTAGTCGCCAGCAGGCACGTAATCGAAACAGTATTGGCCTGTGCCATCGCTCTCAGCAGAGAATCGGAGAGCGCTATCTCGCGAGTATAAGCTGACATGCGCCTGTGTGACGGGTCGCGCAGCCGCATCAAGCGTCCGGCCACAAAAATTTCCGGAAGGCTCGGCGCATAACACGGCCGTGCAGCATAGTGCAGCAAGTGAAAGGAACGAAACAGAAGGCGGGCCCGAAAGAGCCTTTATGAACCGGCCGAAATGAGAAAAACGCATGGTCACCTCTCCCGCGAAGGCGTAATTGATACCGACACATTGCTGTGTCACCGGGGTAGGTCTTCGGACTTTCAGGCAATTCAGCTCGAAGCTGTTTTCCTATTCGCTCCCGCTTCCCAGCCTGTAAGCCAGTGCGCCTGAGTGGAGCGTTCGTTCCTGATTACCGCTGCGGGGCAGTTCCGGAATTCCACCGGATTCCCTTTTCAACGCCCAAAATGGCGTACCGTTCGGCACTTGAAAGCCTATCACACTCCGGCTAGACACACTCTTGGCTGCTATTCGCTGGAGGTTTGTTAGTATGAGTGTTCCCAAGAGTCGCGGCGAAGTGCGTGGCGAGCAGGTATGGCAGTTCAGATCAGGGGAGTGAATGAACAAGCAGAATTCCGTTGCCCGAGCACACTCGGTTCAGAGACAACTTCAGCGAATACACTTCATCTGCAAATTCCTTGCTTCCAGTCTGGTATTCGTACTCGCTTTGTCCGGTTTCGCGGTGGGGGCGCCGACCTTTGCACTCATCATTCACTCCCACTGGGGGACGAGGGAAGACCGCTCCCAGCCTAATCTCTGGCCAGTGGATGGAAGGTTGCGCAGCGCCTTCGGGAGCCGTTCCGATCCATTGTCCGGCAAGCGTAGGTTTCACACAGGCGTCGATTTGGAAGTGCCGCCCGGCACCCCGGTCCATGCGACTGCCGATGGCGTGGTGATTGGCGCGAAGTGGAGCGGCGCCTACGGAAAGCTTGTGAAATTAGATCACGGCAATGGGATTGAGACGTACTATGCGCATCTTTCGCATTTCCTCGTACATTCGGGGCAAACAGTACGCCGGGGACAGGTCATCGCGCTTTCGGGCCGCACCGGGCGCGTGACAGGGCCTCATGTGCACTATGAGGTGCGGCTGCGCGGGACGCCTGTGAATCCTCTTGATTTCGCGGCCAAATCTCAGCCTCCTAAGACGGCTCCCGCTGAACACAGCGACCTGGGTTTATAACAGAAACATTGTTTGAGCACCAAACGAGTTGCGGTCCCTGCTTGATCTCGTGATATTGAAGCGATGAAGAGTTTAGTATTCGCAATTCTGCTACTCGGTGTCGCACCGGGTTCTCCGGCAGCAGCAAAGACGCAAGCGCCTGACACTACTCCCCGGCCCACTCCCGCGGAGGCCAGCAATCCCGAAGCGATTACAATTGCCGCTGTCGGCGATATCATGATGGGCTCGACATTTCCGGATGAAACGCGACTGCCGCCAAATGACGGGAAGGACTTGTTACAAGACTTCACGCCGGTTCTTAGCGCTGCTGATATTGCATTTGGCAACCTCGAGGGGCCGCTACTAGAAGGCGGCGTCTCTACAAAATGCGGACAGAAAACGACCGTCCGAAGAAAGCCAGCTTCTGAACAGCACTGCTTCGCCTTCCGTGTTCCGACTCGCTACGGCGAATACTTGAAGGCTGCTGGATTCGATGTAATGAATCTGGCCAACAATCATGCCGGAGATTTTGGTGATTATGGTCGAGCCTCGACGCGCAAAGTTCTAGATACTCTGGGAATCAAATACCTGGGTAGCGATCGAAGCCGGTTCGCTACCACGGTTTTGGAAGTAAAGGGCAAGAAGATTGGATTCGTCGGTTTTGCACCGAATGAGGGTGTGCCAAATCTTAATGACCTGGCCGGGGCACGTCAGAGGGTAACTGATCTTAAGTCGAAAGCGGATCTGGTGGTAGTTTCGTTCCACGGCGGGGCGGAGGGCACCGGTTACCAGCATGTGCCGCATGGAAAGGAGCTCTTTCTCGGCGAATCGCGGGGTGATCTTCGCACTTTTACTCACGCGATGATCGATGCCGGCGCTGATCTGGTACTTGGCCACGGACCGCATGTTATGCGTGGCATGGAAATCTACAGAGATCATTTGATTGTCTATTCGATGGGCAATTTCTGCACTTACGGATGGTTCACCCTTGAAGCGGAAACTGCCTTGACAGCAGTGTTTGACATCACGCTGAATATGGACGGAAAATTTTTGGACGGCAAGCTTTACCCAGGCAAGCAACTTGGACGTGGCGGACCCGTATCTGATCCATCGGGTGAAGCGATCCGCGTCGTGCGCGCGCTGTCAGTTGACGACTTCGGTCCAGACGCTCCAAAAATCGCAGACGATGGGGCTTTTACCAAATAACACAGCTCGATGAGATACTTCGCTGCTTGAGTCGTAATCAGGCAGCGAGCAGCGACGTCCGGGAAGTTGCGATGGCTGCAGTCACCGGCGGCATGGAGAGCACGCCAAGTAAAGTGGCAGCGTAGTCGGGCGCCGTTGCGTAAATGGGGGCGATGTCCTTAATCAGCGCAGTGATGTTCCTGGATGTTTCGTACGCCTGCCAAGCCTTTCGATAGGGCGTTCCCTCGCAAATGAGTTTGGCATGCCTCTGGAAGCACGCGGCTAAAGTGGGAAAGGTTGCAAACTCGCAATTGACAGTTTTGACGATGCCGCCGATGGACTCAGAGGTTTGAAGCGACTGGACTCCATAACAACCGGAATAAGCTTTAATGCCAAAACAATTATTGCCCGGCTCATGTGCTCCCCAGCCGCTTTCCACGGCCCATTGCGCCACCGTCAGCTCGGCGGGGACACCTGTCGTTTCCTCGCACGCGACAGCGCTTTGCGCAGCTATATTTAACCGTGCTAACTCCAGTTCAGATCGCATCGGAACTCCCGGCACAAGTATCATCATCACCGGGCCCCGGGCAAAATCGGGGCGGCACCTAAGCTTCTGATAACGAACTAAATATTATTTTTGATGTTTGTGACCGAGTTACAAACTCTACTACCGGGCGACTGTTTATCAGACGAACGGCCATGAAGCGCGTTTCAGATGAACGGGCAACTTCATAACCGCGACGCTTATGAAGCGCCGTACCCGTGAGAATCGAGAGCCCTCTGCCCTTCTTGGATCACGTCCCAGGACCACGCGAGGAAATATCGTATAAAAATGCTTCCCGCGTCGTCCGTCTTGATGTGAGTAACGATTTCTTCGTGTCCGGATTTCATCCTCGGAACGTTTCTGGCAAGCAACATAAGGATCCGCGTCCGTTCGGAGGCGTCCTCCGCCTTCGAAAGCATGTACAGGTCAAGTGCTGTCACATGGATGAACGAATACTGGGCATGGAATACCGCAGTCATCGGGCGAGTTTTGTCCTTACGAATCGGGCTGACAAACCGTTGCTCCGGCGGATTCGCAATCAGTCGATCAGCCGCCTCGATCGAGATCCCCATGGCGCGAAGCTTCTGGTGAGCCATTTCATGGACAAGAGCTTGCGCGAGTCCGAACGGATCATCGACTGTTGCAAACACACTTCCGAAATCCTGCTCGTACGAATGGCTCGAAGAGCCGCAAGCCATGGGTCCCAGCCGCGCCTGAATACGGTCGCTGTAAGGGAAGACAGTATCGATAAGTTTCTTGAACTGATCGTATACCTCCGGCCAGCGGGCAAGAATGTCGGCGGCTCGCGGCAGGTTTGGGTGCGCCGGATCGGCGGGACCGATGCCAGGGCTAGTGAGCCCCTTCGGCGGCGCTTTGCGAACGGCTACCGCGCCGTCGCAGAAAGTCACCGCGCCACAGGGTGGTCTCCGGGCATAAGGAGTAGCGCGCAGCGGCGAGACTCCCGTCGTAGCCAAACGCAGGATCATGTCCGTGTCATATCCGTCCGCTTGGGGCGCGGCCATCCTGGCCCAATCCGTATTTGAAAGCGATTCTGAAAAGCTGGTCATATATTTTTATCCGATTTGCTTCTGTTTGGCAGAGGGGCCTGCCGCCTGGCTGCCCAACAGACCTTGCAGTTGCACAAGCGTTTCCTGAGCTCCGAACCCGGCAATCGACACCGTCTGGTTTTTTCGCCCTCTGGTCTCAAAAGGAAAGTGAAGCCCAACGCCCGCGAATTTCACCTGTCCGGTTCCAACGCGAAGAATGCGTTTCGGCCCCAAATCGCGTTCCGACAAATCGCAGAACTTGAAACCCGGGGTTTTCACTTCGGTCACACCGTGAAGTTCGCTCCAACTCAGACTCCAAGACAAAACTTCGAGGAAATCCCGCGCTTCTTTGTCATATCCCGCAACAGTTCCGGTCCTCAAGAATTGATATGCCGATTCCAGCGCGCCTATGCAATCGAGGCGGCATGGGAAAATCGGCAGAACCGAAAGCCCCAAGTGGCACAGCAACGGATGAAATGGAATCGATTCTGGAATAATTGCCGGGTTCGCATGCGATGTGAGGCGGTGAATTGAATTTTCAATCGTCGGGGCCGCCTTGTACCCCATAGCCTGCGCGGCACAACAGGGGGGCAAGTCCAGGAGAAGCTGCAGATCCTCAATCGCCCCGCTTTCCCAAGCTGTCAGGGCTCGCCTGACGGTCGGTTCGTCGCCGGCCAGGATAATCTGTGCGCGGTGCGCGCCCGGCCTTGTGGATATTGCCGTCGGAAGCGCGTTTGAAGGCAGGCTCGCCAGTTCCACTCCGAGTCGCTTGCTCAGCTCCCGAAGCCGATCGAGACTCGTCTCCGGAACCAGCCTTATGGCACAGCGGCCCTTCAACTCCGATCCGGAAAAAACGGTGACGTCCTCCAGGAATTCCGGCAATCGTTCGAGCAGCGGCTGCCAATGGTCACGAGCTTGGGGTCCAACCCAGCTCACGCGGGCAGTCGCTATTCGGCGATCCTTCGCGATCTCCGAGGCGTCTGCTTCGGCGCCCCGAGTTTTCGAAACACTTTCGAGAACCTGTCGGAGAATCCGGTGGATGGATGGATTTCGGCCCTGCCTCCAAGCCTCAATCTGGCGCCGTTCGACTTCCGATCGGATGGGTTGCAAAGTCAGGGGAACTCTTCCGGCGTTCACCAGCCGTGTTTCGAGCAGATGAAAGAGTTGTTTCCATTCCGCGCAATTCTCGCTTCGATTTCGCCAGTCACCGCCCACCGACGTGCCCGGGCATTGGCCTTTGCACATCAGAAAGAATCGACAGCCGGAACAACCTTTATCAGATTGCGGCGTATTGTAGAGCGCCACGTACCGTTCGAAGCCTGGCGAAGCCGCCTTGATGAAGTCAATCCCGTCCTTATTGGTCCTGCCGCAATTGCTCGACTGCCCGTTTCCCTCGATCCCCTTGACGGCCTCGGTCGTGTAGGGATCACACGCCCGCCACACACAACTCACCTTCGAGTCGTTTCCGAGCAGCAGTTGCTCCATCTCGCCAAACATGTCAAACCGGACATTACGCAGCTTCGTTTGCGCCTCTGCGAATGCCACGAGCGCTTCGACATTCTGTTTCGGCGGAAGCGTCAACTCATTCCGCACTGACGAATCGTCGACCTCCAGAAGATGCAGCCTGACGCCCCTGATGCCCATGGCGTCCAGTTTGTGGAACCATTCAATCATTCGCGGAAGCTTCTCCGCCGTGGCGTTGAGCCGGTGCATCGTGACGATGAGCCCCGGGATTATTCCCGCGGCGCACAAACGCTCGATTGCGAGTTCCACGCGGGCTGTAGCGGCTCTAGTTTTTTCCAAGCTGCCGTTCCACCGCGCGTCGTTCAACTCGCCGGGGCCATCGATGGACACGCCCACGCTGACTCTGTACCGCCGAAAGAGGTCGATGTGACGGTCTTCAATCAGCGCTCCATTTGTCTGGATGGCGCTCCGGCCAAATTCCTTCATCCCGAATGCAAACAAGTCCTCCAGATCCTCGAACCTCATCAGGAGCGGCTCGCCTCCGAACAAAGTGAAAGGGCCTCCCACCCGGCGGGTCTCCTGCTTCATCAACTCGAGGTTGTAGGGCGTCCTGTGATTCCCGGCCTCTCTCTGCGGGTTCTGGTAACAGTAATGGCACGAGAGATTACAGGCCACCCCTTGGGGACGGAGTTCAACGCTCATCTGAATTCGTTGGGTTCCCGTCCCGGCGGAGCAATCCTACGTCTCTACCGGGACAGGAGCCGGTTCTCAATCAGCAGGAACAAGAGCAGATGCAGATATCTGCCAGAAGTGAGTTCAACTCATCCTCGATAGCGGGAATCGCCACGCTGTTCAGAATCGAGTTCAACTCGGAAATCATCTCGTCGAACAAACCCGTCAGCCAGGCAGTTTCAAATCCCAACTCGATTAAACCGGCCACCACACCACTCCAGTTTTGATAGCTGTCAACGCTGGACGGCAAGGTCATGCTGAGACTGCTGATTTGGGCATAGAAACCCGGCGCCTCGCCCTCGGTGTTTCCCGTGCAATACAGCGTAAGGGTCCCGCTCCCCGCTCCCGTAATGTCACTGACCGAAACACTATCGGTCTCGTTTACTACCGGGAGTCCGAACGCGGCGAGGTAGAAGGCGACATAAGGCGTGAGGGCGCTGCTGAAGCCGATGTTTGAGCTGAACGGGATCGCATAGCCTGTAGCCGGCACGGGAGTCGGAATGTCGATGGTCGCGGGCAATTGAAGGTCTGAGAAAAACATCGACCCACAGCCGGTGAGTTTGGTCAGAGTTGCTCCGTAGTTTGTGGTCTCAGCCGGCGTGTCGTAGTGAGCGGAAGTATCGTCGTGCGGCAGTGATGTATCGTCGTGAGCCGTACTCGTGTCGTCATGAGCGGAAGTGTCGTCGTGTGGCGCGCTATCCGTATGTGAGTCAGTATGCGGGATGCCGAGCGCGCCCGGGACGTCCCAATGAGCATCGTCGTGCGCCAGCTTGCTGTCCACATGATTCGGCGTGTCGACATGATTATTGGTATCGACGTGATCGTTGGTGTCAACGTGCGCCCCCGTCGAGTCCACGTGCGGTATTAAGGTATAGCTTCCGCTGGCGCTGACCGAATCGCAAAAATACATCGTGTTCAGGGTGGATGGCTGGCACCCGGAAGTCATTTCCCATTGATAATTCTGCATCGCTGGGGATTGGATGGCTGCGTTGATTGCTTGCTCGGTAAGCTCCGCGAGGTTGGGTGGCACCGTAATCGTGGTCGCTTGCTGGGTGGGCTCCGCCTGGTTGGGTGGCGCCGAAATCGTTGTCGACATACTCATCTCCTTGAAGCTGAGGGAATTTAGTCCCCAGGCAAAAACATAGGTTGCATCTACCGAGGCGGCCTCTCAAGGGTTTTTTGGTATTTCAAGATCTAATGGAACAAATGCGCTTCTGTTTGACAACAATTAATGTGTTAGTACACAGTCTTTACCAGGAAACAGTCGGGGACTCTGTGAAAATAGCCGGCCAGAGGATGAACCGTCGGCTGGCGTTCAGAATCACTTCGCAACTCCTTTTCGTCGAGAGGACTCTGGAGCAACCGGAATCGCGAACATCAATGAACTCGCATGGTTCCTACAGGGTCCCTCGATGGGTGCCAGTGTAATTCCTTAAAATCGAGAGATCAACGATATGAGGTAGCGTCTTGCTGCCGCGGAACCTGGTGGTGAGATCTCTGAAGGAAGCGTTCTTCACCGGGTGCTTTCGACGGGAGAGACCACGCAGCTCAGATATCGGTTAAATTATCCAAGATCTGTTTTACTTTCGCGACTGTCGTACCATCTTCGACTTTATTGCCGTACCAGACGAGATCTTTGAGAGATTCGACCGGCACTTGGCCTATATCCAAGCGCAAAATAGATTGAGCCAAAGGTCCGGGCTCATTCTCCGAGCGGTCGCTAATCACGAACCGGTGCTCCGAACGCGTGAAGCGTAGCATCAACGCTCCATCATCTATCAGCCGCGAATACCTGATGACCGCGAGCGTGAGTCTGGAGTAGCCCCGAGCCCACCACCGCTCCAGCGCATAGCGATACATGAATTGCTTCACGTCGTCATCCCCAAATTTCGAGACAACCTGCAGCAACACAACTCCGAAATCTCCTCGGTCTGGCTCTCTCACATCGAACCGGCGTAGCGGCAAACGTACATGGTGCATCGCCCATCGATCCTCAATCGAGTCATTAAACGCAGAAGGCAGGCGCGAGCAGAAGCTCTTCAGGAGATGTCTAAAGCGTGATCTTTGTGCGAGCTCAAGCATTCTCGCCGCACTTTCGGGCTTCATACCGAAGACCTGCTCTGGATTAAGGTAGTACTCGAGAATCCTTTCGACCACAGCATCGAATTCTCGTCGATTCGTGATCCAAGCCGTACGGATGAAATCAACCGCAACCCGTGGAGATATGCTCGAAATGAAGTCCTGATCTTGCGCGCGGTTGTCGAGGGCTTCTACGATAGCTGGATCGACGGGTGTGCGGGTCCTCAGGGCCCATCGCGCAACGGCAAATGCCCCATCGGGAGGTAGCTCCCGAAGGGTCCGAGCAAAGTCCTCAAGCTTTTCGGGTGGATGACCCAGAAGTTCGACCGACGAGTATGGTAGTCGTCTATCCACGTCCGCCAATAAGGCCATCACTCCAGCGACTGCCTCCGAACTGGCCACATCGATGAATCGGAACGATGGTGAGCGAGTTTGCCGATACAACCGCATCACGAGCGAGCGAAAGCGAACGCGGTCGTCAAGCTGGCCGAACGCGCGGACAATGTCGACCGAGGTTCCTATATCCGCGATCCCGTTCCGCTCTATCAATTCAGTACAAGCGCTTTGCAGTTCCTCACGTCGTGATTCACTGACGCGAATCCGCGCCGCATCCCACAGTTCCCGGCGAAGTATTTCACCTTCGAGTTGCAATTGCTCGCACTCAGCAGCCGCCCGTATTCTTTCGATGGTCACCGCCTGCCGTTTGAATGGGTCGTGCAACGCAAGGCCTGTGAGGGCAATACCGACATTATCGGCAACAGCCATAGCAACGTTAAGAATAGTATCTAGCCTTTGTGCAACCGCAGGTAGGGCGACGTTGTCGCACATGTGTAAACGAATCTGATCGCCCGTTCGCTCAGCTGTGAAGATTGCGCTCAGGGCATTCAGGGCGTCTGCCGAAAACCATGACCTCCAAAAAAATGTTAGGCGGTCCCAAACCCTGGGCCGTCTATCGAGAGCCCTAAATGGTTGTTCGTCGAAAAAGTATTCGCCGCTAGATAGAGCCACCCGCAAAGTGATGAGGTTCAGAGTATAATTCGCCAGGCAACCTACCAGTGGTAGCGTGTCGAAGCTGGTCTCTTTGTGCGTCATGACAGAAGGGAACTGTCGTGCTGCGAGGGTTCGACGCACCTCGTGACTGATTATGTCGTCCAAGTCCTGAAGAATGTCTTCTCTTTTCCGACCGGATCTGCCGACTGCGTGTGGAAACCACTCTCGAAGCATTGTGACGATGATCGGTCGGGGCAAAAGCGAAGCATACATTAGCGTCACGTACCATGAATCAGCTAAGCCATCGGGCTCTGACAAAACCCTGGCTCTATGCGATGCCAGATCGGCGTCTATTCGTAGCTTGAACAGTTTGTTCGTCTCTTTGAGTATCTGACGGACAATGAAGTACCCGGTGAGAAACTCGCCGAACGTGTTGTGGAGAAACTCGAAGGCCGTATCCACGTCCCGCTCAGCGGGATGTTCCCCTTTGTGCTCAGACTTTGATTGATGAACAAAGAAGAAGCTGCCAAGGATAAGTTCAGCCTGCGAGAGCGCCCGCCCACTCGTCGGAGTTGTGTGACGCTCTGATCCAAAAAAAACAATGTCACCGTTTAGCTGAGTTGCTCGAATGTGGAGAGAGTGGCGATTAAACATGCCGACTGCTGCAACTCCCAACCGATCCATATCCTTTTCAATTTCTGCCTCTCGCTCGCGATTCTTTATAAGCCGAAAATCGGAATCCTTCATCCTTTCGCGTTCTATAAACCGGCGCAACAAACTGTCGTAAAGAACCGTCTGGTCGAGCGTCGTCGCGTGATGAAGCTGGTTTTGGCTCGAATCGTACAACGCCAGCATAAGAAGTAGCAGCGGCTGCTCAGCTAATGGCGCAAGCTTGGGCGCAGTGGGGAGGGAAAAGGGTTGAATGCGCGATGCAACAAAGTACGATTGGTTAGCGTGGTTCCAAACCTCGATCCATTTCTTCTGCTGCATTTGGTCAAACTCCAACAGTCGTAATACCGTTGCCCCCTCCGGTATCAAAGCCTTGTCGATAAGAGTGATCCGGCTCGTCACAATTGTTCGTACAGGATTCCGCTCTAGGGTCAACGACTCGCGTTCTTGAAACTTTTGTACTTTAGTTAAATACCCGGCAAATACCTGGCCAGTGGCTTGCAACAATTCGTCGTATCCATCAAAAATTACAATCGCCGGCCGGCCGGCCAAACTGTCCATGAGAGCTGAGAAAGAGATCGTGCGAGCAATGTCAGCTCGTATTTGTTCTTCTATCTGAGCCTCGATTTCGTTGTCGGCGTCGATACTACGCAACTCGAGACGGATTGGAGCAAAGGCATTTGAAATCGTCTGGGCCGCTATCATCTGACTCAACAATGATTTTCCGGAGCCAGGGTGGCCCAATACCACGAGCGGCGTTTCTAAGCTATACGGTGAGTTAAGATACGCTAGCAAGAACTCCCCTAAGTCTCTTCGGACCGGCAACTTCCTCCAGGTGTCCTCGTGCTCAAGATGCGTCCCATTCGTGTATCTAAGTACCTTAAACGATTGCGGGACGAAGATCTCGGACTTGGCAGGATAGTGCAGAGTTGGTTTACCCAGCTCGATGCCCGCAGGATCCTTGATGATCGGCTCTTGAACCGCATTTTGATACTGCCGCTCCAAATCTTTCCATACCGTAGCTGCGTGATATTCAACGATTGCCTTCGGGATACCCTGGATTTCACGCCTTAGGTCTTGCAGCCCAAGATCAATCTCTATCTTAGCCTCTGCGAGCTGATTGAACAAGATCTTAGCCGCCTTTGATAACGCTTCAAGCTGGCCGTGTGTGGCCGCATGTTCCCGCAAATTGGTCCACACGGCAAAATCGTTGTATCGGGAGGATAGGTCGAAATATTGCGCCCTAAACCGGCCAGCTGCGAGTTTCGGAAGCTTTTGACAGAGGTCAATTACTTCCTTACGTTTTTTGTCGGCCAACGATTCCCAAGCTTGAAAAGCCTCAACAAGTCTCAATACGCCCTTTGTAAGCTCCACATAGAGTGGCGTTAGGCGACTGGTGATCTGATCGAGTGACTCTGCAGGATGTGGCAGACTAATGACGAAATCTGACGTCTGCGAGGATGTGCTAACATCGCAGGTATTCTCATTGGCAGTCTTAACCGCCGAATTCGCAAGTCGAATCTTATCTGCATCGTTCAGATTGATAATTTTGTTGATCTCGGGAGCAATCTTCGATATTGAATCGAAAAAGGACGTATAGCAGATTACAGTAAATGCAGCTTCCATTCGGTCCTGCCGCTGAATAGAATCCTTAGGCTCGGAATGAACCAGCTTCGTGTAAACTGTCTTTCCGAGCTTGATTAGTTCGTTCTTGGCACCTATAAGCGAGACTGCTGCTCCAACCACCTCAGGCGGCATGCCTAAGATCGTAGGGCCTAACAGCAAGGCCGTACTCAGGAGCGCATCAACAGCGGCTAGCAATTTCGGATCGGCTTCCTTGATGTACTGGCAAGCAGCGGAAAACGTCAAAGGCTTCATAGTGGAGGTAAGCAGTCTCAGGAGAGTTTATCGTATGCGGGGGCAGCCCGGCAGAAATCTTACTGAGGGCATAGGGCGTAGGGCTGATTCTGGTGGCGGACACATCCTTATCGCATCCGGATCTAAACACCCAACGATTGAAATTCAGCGCGTACTATGCCACAATCATGACTGCACTTCGGATTACTTGGCCTTGCTACCAAAATCCGCTATAACTCACAAGAGTTCTACTAAGTTATTGATCTTTATCATCTTTACTTGCCGGGACCCGGAGGTCAATGGTTCGAATCCCAATCCACTTGCCTCGACCAATCTTTCAATAATTTACGCGCTATGGATCAGAACAGCCCGCCCATTTGCCCACGCGCATTAAGCTGCCTGGCGGACCGACGGTACGTACACTGTGGGCAGCGCGCAGGCTTGCCCAAACTTGGCAGCAATACGAGGGCATCTCCGCGGAACGGGCGGCGCGAAACGCCTCGAGCGTTTCCTTGCATGCTTGATTGCTTGTCACCAAACGAGGTGGTTGTAACCGGGGTGCAGAGTTTTGGCAGACCCCGCCCATATGAATTCACCCGCAAGCCCGGGGGGCAGAGTAACATCCGCGGTAAATCGGGTTTCGTTTGTAAGCTCGACGATAATTTGCCCCTTAGGATGCGGCATGCTGGCGCTCACATGTTTCAACGCGCCCAAACTCGGAGCAATACGGACCCTGCGAAATCCGGGCGCGGCTGATTCAATGCCCACCAGCGTTCGGAAGATTTCGAAATTCGGGCTGGCGCCCCAAGCGTGGCAGTCCGATCGCGTATCAGGCCCGTTCCATTCCGACCACGTCGTAAGGCCGTCTCTCAACATCTCCCGCCACGGCTCCAGAGTGTCCAAGTATCGGCCGCCTAAGTTCACTTCGCGCAAGGTAGCGTTGGAATACGCCCGGAAGTAAATGGAGGATGCCTCAAGCGTTGAGTCCGAGAAGATCTTCTCGACCACCGATCGCTCGTCTTGCCGCGGCAGAAGATGCGCCAGAACCGCCAGCGTATTGACCTGCTGAGAGTACGTCCGGTGTGAGGGCTGATCGGCAAACAGGCCACGATCCGCATCCCAGTCGCTCCGGACAATCGTGGTTTTCAGCTTCGCGGCGGCCGCGGCATATTCCTCCGCTAAGGATTTGCTGCCGAGCGACCGCTCCAAATCCGCGGCCCAGCTATATCCGAGAAGCAACTGCAGATCCAGGGCCGCTGACGAGGAGCCGTCCGCTTCGGCGGGCGGCACACCGTCCGTCCAGTGCTTGGTCCAATCGACGAAGTTCCACCAAGGCAGCCGTTCGAGCGAGCCGGTCGCCTTCTGATGCGCGGCAAAAAACGACAGCACCGAGCGGACGCCCGGCAGCATGCTTCTTACAAACGACTCATCGTCAACATACATCCAGTAGTCGTGGACCGTACCAACCCACCACAAAGAAAAAGGTGGAATGTATTGCTGCAAGTAAGATGGTGCGCGGCTGTAAGTTGCGCCTTCCGCAGTGCGGGATGAATTTAGTAACTCTATCCCGTTCTTCATCAGACGCGCGTCGCCGGCCATATATAACGAGACCATCATTTGTATTCGCGCGTCTCCCGCATATTGAAGCTGTTCGTAATATGGGCAGTCCATGTAGGTCTCGTGCGCGCAGAGCCGCGCAGTGCGCCAGCCGGTCGTCAGAATGTCCTGAATTTCGGCATTGACCGCCGGGTCCGACACTGTAATGCGCGCGCTGCGTTCAAACGGATAAGCAGTAAAGACCCCGTGGATATCATCGATGGTGAGCGGGTCCGCGCTGGTCCGGATGACCAATTCAAGATAACGGTAGGTTCGCCAGAACAGCGGGCGGTAGGTGCGGTTCGCCGCTCCGTCCGGGAGGAACGTATCTGCCGTGCCGTAGAAAACTTTGCCGGCGAGCTCGTTGCGATTACTCTTCAGCGGATAGCGATCGTGGGGACCCGGTTTGTCATACAGCGTCTCGGCGTAGCGCAGCATCACTGAACTGCCTTTCCCGCCGCTGACGGTGAGTTCGGGGTACGCGGTCGTCAAGTAAGTTTGATCCAACAGCAGAACCGCACGGCTGTCCGGAGGGACTTTGAATGGAACCCCGCCGGGCGCCGGTATGCCCTCGCACCTCCGCAGATTCCAAATGCGCTCGATTTTCTGCTCCTCGAGCGGAATGTAGCGCGGGGTCAACATCCAGCGGTTCGGCGCGTCGCTCGCATCGCGTGGGGAGGCTTTACTGATCTCTGCCGCCTGAGCCCATGAGGAGTCGTCAAACCCGACAGACTCCCATCCCCAAGGGTAAAGCGCACCTTCCAGCTTTTCATTAGCTGCGATGGCGTGGTAGCCGGTCACCTGGTCCGCCGGCCACGGGGCGGGTGAATAGGCGCGGTCTTGCACGCACTTCCACGACTTATTGGTATTTATTTCGGCATTTTCGGGACCTTCGGCCTGCAGCAGGAACCCGGTTTGGTTCGTATTCTGCGCGACCGCTCGATACGGGCCGTCGTTCCAGACGACAGCGGCCAGGATGTTTGAGCCGATGTGAAGCTGCGGCGCGATGTCCACCGCCTCGTAGCGCCAATGATACAAATCGCTGCGAGCCGGGCCCCACGCCACGCGCTGGCCGTTCACGAACAACTCGTAACGGTTATCTCCAGACACGTAAACCACATAGCGATCGGGTTTCGTGGAAAGCGGGAACGAGCGCCGAAAATGATACACGCCGTAATCGAAAGGCGAGGCGCCCGGAACGTGAATCCATTCGGCAGGCCAAGGCTGGCGTGCGAAGTCCGTTGCGAAACACGAGAGGGGAATGAGGAGAGACAGTATCAGCTTCATGGAACGTAAGATGATATCGGAACAGCTATGAAAAAGATTGCATTGTTCATTGTCGCGGGATTTGCTGCCGCGCTGCTTGCGAGTCAGAACCAATCGCGAAACATTCCACAGAGCGATACCAGCTTCATCGACGCCGATGGCACCGCACACGTGACCCGAGTGGTTCCGGTACCCACGACCATCAGCCCTGAGGCTCAGCAAACGCTCCGCCGCCAAGTATCGGATGTTGCTACGCCGGAAAGCTTAGCCGAACGCCGCAGCAAGACAGACGCCTGGCAGAGCCGCGCAGGCGACCAGGCGCGCTCGCTTTACCCAGTGAAGATCGCCTCGGACACGATCGCGGGGGTTCCCGTCAGAATCATTACTCCGCTTTCTATTCCAGCCAACAAGACCACGCGAGTTCTGATCAACCTGCATGGCGGCGGATTCAATTCGGATTCGGGCTCGCTGACCGAAAGCATTCCTGTCGCAAACCTAGCAGAGACGAAAGTGATCGCCGTTCTCTACCGGCTCGCTCCGGAGCATCCATTCCCAGCCGCGGTGGAGGACGCGGTCGCGGTATACAAAGAGCTTCTGAAGACCTACAAGCCACAAAACATTGGCGTCTATGGAACTTCAGCGGGAGCGATTTTGACCGGGGAGGTCGCGGTGAAATTGCGCCAGCTAGGCGAACCGCTCCCGGCGGCGCTTGGAATTTTCTCCGGCATGGGCGATTTCACTCAGGAAGGCGATTCACAAGCCATTTACGCGTTGAACGGTTTCTCTGGGCCGCTCAGTCCGCCATCAAAGCAGCCCCCTAATGGAGCTTACGTGGGTTCGACAGATCGAAAAGATCCGGTCCTCTCCCCTTTGTATGCCGATGTAAAAGGCTTTCCGCCAACTCTCTTCGTTACCAGCACGCGCGACCTGCTGCTTAGCGGAACAACCATTCTCCAGCGCGCATTTTTGCGAGCGGGCGTGGATGCGCAGCTCGTGGTATTCGAAGCGCTCCCTCACGCGTTCTGGAATGACACCCGTCTACCTGAATCGAGAGAGATGCACCAGCTCACTGCCGCATTTTTCGATCGGCATCTAGGCAGTTAGCCGCGTACGATCTCGCCGGCCGCTCCCGCCGTCTGAAACGCTTCTTCGAAATCGCCCGCGTCAACAGGCAAGTCCTTCGGAACTTGAAACTCTTCGAGATCGTTGGATGCGTTCCATCGAATTTCGAAGGGGGCAGAGACGGTCTTCACGTTGGGATAGAGCGTCGGGACCAGATTCTCGCTCACAGCCACGTGTACCAACTCCATAGTGTTTCGTATGCGGCAATAAGTCACGGTTGAGAGGTCCAATTTGCCCACTGTGGGAGCGATCTTGGTCAATGCTTCCAAGTCGCTGGGAAAGTGAATCGGTATTCGAATTGCCGACGGTGTGGAAGCAGTTAGGGAGTTGATATAAGTGGGATTCCAATCTACATCATTCAGCAGCTTGTCGTGAATAACATCCGCCAGGCCAAGACCGACGGCGCTGTGGTATGTGAGCTCGCTCAAGCGGCGCGCATAAATACGGTGAACAACCGGTAGATCCGGAAAGGGGTTGTAATTGCCGTGAATCGCACGGTTGATCACCTTTGTATCCATGCCGGCGCCGCTGATGTTTTTCCCAATCTCATCGACAATCAGGATGTCGATCTCGGGCGCGGGCAGCTTCGCCATCCACGATTTCACTTCCCGCAAAAGCTCCTCTTCGCGCTCGATCATGGCATGAACGCCTTGCGCGGCCGATACCGCCACCAGCCCCGCTGTTTCATGATGCGCGCCTTCCTGCACTGCCAAACCGCCCAGGATCTTGCCGGATGCAAATACTTTGGCGCCGACGCTGCGAATCACCTGTTCCAAGCCGAGCCGGTACGCG